>JGI20208J14878_1000216_pt1 | contig 13806 bp, 17 predicted proteins | sample NGESurF53shallow_FD_14878 | JGI IMG/M metagenome (IMG submission 14878)
ATCCATATTAATTATGTTGGTGGTACAACAAGATTAATAAAAAGGGGTGGATTTTTTCCACCCCCTTTACTTAAATTTTATCTCGGACAACAATAGAACAAAATCATTGCACCAAATTCAAATAACGGCGCAGCATTAATCGCAAGATTAACTTTAGGACTTACCATATTTCCACACGGTGAGCAAAAACTTTTAGGATGGTTTGGGGGCTACGGCTTCACTGGCACGATGGGATATTTTACTTCACAGGCACACTTGCCTTACATCGTTGGGCTTCTTTTTATTCTTATCGAATTTTTTGGTTCGCTGCTTTTAATATTCGGCTTTTTCAGTCGCGTGGCAGCTATCGGTTTTATAGGAATCTATACCGGAGCTCTTGTAACAGTACACGCAGCCAACGGTTTCTTTATGAATTGGAATATGCAACCAGGTAAAGGTGAAGGATGGGAGTATTTGCTACTGTTATTCGGGTTAGCCCTTATTGTTTTAATATATGGGGCAGGAAAAGTAAGTATTGACGCAGCGATTTCAAAAAAGCAAATAACTACAGTAAAACAATAAATAATATCAATTAACAATTAAAAATTAAACAACAATGTCAATCACAAAATGGTCTGTTGACCCCACACACACAGAAATTACTTTCAAAGTAAAACATCTGATGATCACTACTGTAACAGGTAAATTTAATGAATACAGCGCTGAAATTGAAACAGAAGGCGATGAGTTTCATTCAGCTAAGAAAATTGAATTCTCGGCTGATATTAATTCGATTGATACCGGCAATGAGCAACGTAACGCACATTTAAGGTCATCCGATTTTTTTAACGTGGAAGAAAACCCTAAGATACATTTTTCAGGTACGAAATATGAGGGGAATGGTGATGATGCAAAACTTTATGGCAATCTCACTATTTCCGGTATTACCAAACCATTAGTACTCGATGTTGAATTTGGTGGAATAGTAAAAGATCCGTGGGGTGGTGAAAGAGCGGGTTTTAGTATTAAAGGTAAATTAAGCCGTAAAGAATTTGGAATGACCTACAACGCAGCCATGGAAGCTGGCGGAGTAGTAGTAGGCGATGAAGTAAAAATAAATGCCGAAGTAGAATTGGTAAAACAAGCTGCTGCAGAAAATGTGAAAAGTGATGAGTTAAAGAAAGAGGTATTAGAAGAGCAGGCTAAATAAAAAATAGGAAACTATCATTAGAATTTTTTTAATGATAGTTTCATAATTAAAAAATAAAATTGATTACCATGAAAATAGCAATAATCGGAGCCACAGGATTTGTAGGTTCTGCCATTTTAAAAGAAGCATTAGATAGGGAAATTCAGGTAACTGCCATCGCACGACATCCTGAGAAATTAAAAGCACAAAAAAATCTCACCATTGTGAAGAGCGATGTAATTGATAGCGATAAATTGTCTGAAATATTAAAAGGAAATGATGTGGTGGTAAGCGCTTACAATCCAGGCTGGGCCAATCCTGACATTTATAATGAATTTATAAAAGGCTCACAATCTATCCAGGAGGCAGTAAAGAAATCAGGAGTAAAACGCTACATCATAGTCGGCGGCGCGGGAAGTTTATTTGTTGCGCCCAATGTACAACTGATTGATACGCCTCAGTTTCCTGCTGAATGGAAACCCGGCGCATTGGCAGCAAGAGATTATTTGGACATTTTGAAAAAAGAAAATGAATTAGACTGGACTTATTTGAGTCCCGCCATCGAAATGAATCCGGGCACAAAGCATGAAAGAAGAGGTGCTTACAGAACAGGATTGGATAACCCGGTTTTTGATGCTAATAATAAAAGCACTATTTCGGTAGAAGATTTGGCCGTTGCGATTGTTGATGAAGTGGAAAACCCGAAACATATTCGTGTACGCTTCACTGTTGTGTATTGATGTAGAGATACGGCTTGTCCGTACCCTGACTTCATTCAACAATCCTGCCTGTTTTAAATTAATTTTGTAAAATATTAAAAACATAAAAAAATGAAAGCATTAGTAGTGGGTTCCAACGGAACCATCGGAAAAGCAGTTGTCGAACTTTTAAAAGAAAAAGGAATCGAAGTAATTGGCACTTCCCGGTCCGGCAATCCGGCGTTAGATATAACCGACAATTCAAATATAGGCACATTCTTTGCTAATCTCGGAGAGGTAGATGCCATCGTGTGTGCAGCGGGCGATGCGGCCTTTTCATTTCTAAATAAAGTAACTGATGCCGATATTCAATTAAGCGTAAATAGCAAACTTTTGGGCCAGGTAAATTTAGTTAGGAAAGGTCTCAACAATTTACGTCCGGGAGGAGTTTTTGTTTTAACCGGAGGTATCCTTGCTTATTCTCCTATGCCCCAAACTTCTCTGATTTCGATGGTGAATATAGGTCTTGAAGGTTTTGCAAGAGCAGTAGCGCTTGAGTTAACAGAAAGCCGCCGCATAGTTGTCGTTCATCCTACATGGGTTGCTGAAACTGCGGCAAAAATAGGAATAGATCCTTCACCATGGCCTGATGCAAAAATAACGGCAACTGCTTATTTGGAAGCGATAGAAGGAACTAATAACGGTGAGCCTGTTTTCGTAAAAGGTTATACTCCGGAAAGGAGACAATCAATTTGAAATTAAAAGGGATTAGCCATGGCAGACATGAATTCAATCCTGGGAATAATTAATTATAAAGAACAATTTAAAAATAGAAATATGAAAGTAAATATCTGGTCAGACGTTAGATGCCCGTTTTGCTATATCGGCAAAAGAAAATTTGAAATGGCATTGGAAAAATTCCCGCATAAAGATAAAGTAGAAGTAACCTGGCGCAGCTTTCAACTTGACCCAAATCTTGAAACAAGAACTGATGTAAATGCAATTGAACATTTATCAGAAGCTAAAGGAATTTCGAAAAAGCAGGCCGAAGGAATGCAAAACAATGTAACACAAATTGCAAAAGAAGTGGGGTTGGATTTTGATTTTGGAAAAACGGTAGTAGCTAATTCTTTTAATGCTCATAGATTAATTCAATTTGCCAAAACAAAAGGACTGGGAAATGAAATAGAAGAGCAATTATTTAAAGCTCATTTTGTTGAAGGTAAAAATATAGATGATAAAGAAACTTTGGTGCAAACGGGCGTTTCTATTGGGCTTGATGAAAATGAAATAAAAGAAATGCTTGCTTCGGATGCTTTTGCAAAAGAAGTAAACCGTGATGAAATGCAGGCCCAGTCTATCGGTGTAAGAGGTGTCCCGTTTTTTGTATTGAATGATAAATACGCTGTGTCTGGTGCACAATCTCCTGATACATTTCTGGAAGCATTGAACCAAACCTGACAGGAATTTGAGGAAGAAAATAAGAAATTAATTGTTACAGAAGGTGAGTCATGTTCTGTGGATGGAACTTGTAATTAAATTAGAAAAATCAAGATCATAAGAATAATAATGAACAATTTGTCAGCATTCAATAAGTTTACCAATGACCTTAAGGAGCAGGAGCATTTAATGCCCGTATTGTTCATTGGCCATGGCTCTCCTATGAATGGAATTGAAGATAATGAGTTTAGTATTCGTTGGAAAAATATGGCAAAAGAGATTCCAACACCCGCAGCGGTGTTGGTGGTTTCTGCGCATTGGTTTAGCAAAGGCACGCGCATAACCGCCATGGATTTTCCCGAAACCATTCACGATTTTGGCGGTTTTCCGCAGGCATTATTTGATGTGCAATACCCTGCGCCGGGCAATTCTGCTTTGGCAAAAGAAACTGCATCACTTCTTCATTCAGCACATGTGGAATTAGACCATGACTGGGGATTGGATCATGGCGCCTGGACTGTTGTTCGCCACATGTATCCTGAAGCGAAGATTCCCATATTGCAATTTAGTATTGATTATACAAAAGCGCCACAATATCATTTTGATCTTGCCAAAGAATTGTATGATTTGCGGAAAAAAGGTGTACTTATTATCGGAAGTGGAAATATGGTACACAACTTGAATATGGTTTCATGGAGTCATATCAATATCCCCGGATATGGATACGACTGGGCATTAAAGATGAATAACACTTTCAAACAACTGATAAGTGATGGCGATTTTAAACCGTTAATTAATTATGAAAGTTTGGGTGTAGAGGCAAAGCTTGCAATTCCAACACCGGAGCATTATCTGCCGTTATTATATTCATTGGGATTGAAAGGAAGTAATGATAAAATTTCTTTCTTTAATGATAAAGCAATAGCAGGATCGCTTACGATGACTTCTGTAAAGATTGGAGGTTAGGAAATGAGAAATAAGGAATAAAAAAAATAAGGAATAAAAAAGTAATGAACGTAATAATCCCGAATTCTTATTCGTGAAAATTGGTGTAATTCTTGGCTATAAAAATTAAAATCTAAAAATGTACAACCTGAAAATAATTTCTTCTACTGTGCGTCCCGGCCGCAAAGGGCCTGTTGTGGGCGCCTGGATCACGGAACTGGCTAAACAGAATGGTAACTTTAATGTAGAATTTATAGACCTTGGTGAACTTAATTTGCCTATGATGGATGAGCCTAATCATCCTTTAATGAAAATGTACAAACACGAGCATACCAAACAGTGGAGCGCAAAAATTGACGAAGCAGATGCTTTCATTTTTGTGACGGCGGAATATGATTATAATTATCCCGCCCCTTTGAGAAATGCATTAGAGTATCTGTCACATGAATGGGGATACAAACCTGCTGCCATCGTGAGCTATGGTGGCGTTTCTGCGGGTACAAGGGCAGCGAATGCTTTAAAAGCAGACCTTTCAACTTTTAGAATGGTTCCATTAGCTGAATCGGTAAATTTTCCGTTTTTTCAACAGAATATAAATGACGAGAACGAATTTGAGGCCAATGAAGTTTCTCATAAAGCAGCGCAGAATATGTTGAAGCAATTAGTAAGGTGGACCAAAGGATTGAAAGCGATAAAGGAAGATAAAGGATGAGGCACGAACCGTGTCATAATCGTTGAAAAATAAAAAATCTTATTAATTGTTTGTTTGCTGCCTTTTTAGCCGATAGGATAAGATTAAATAATGAATTGGGATTGTAAAACGTGGCACCGGAATTGAGCGCATTCATTTTAAATATTTATCATGAAAATATTTAAAATGATTTTATTGTGCCAGGTGATAAAAGTAAATTCAAAATTAGTGTGGAAACGTGCGGAAAAGCAATAATTTTAAATTATCAATTAATCAGAACATCAATGCAAACGGAACAAATCAAGGCTTTCAACAATAACATAGACCCCTTTATTGATAAGCTGCTTCCTGAACTGGAAGAAATTTATAAAGATATTCACCTTCATCCCGAATTGTCCATGCAGGAATTCCGCACCGCTAAAATCGCTGCGGATTATTTAACCAAATACCAATATGAAGTGACAACCGGTATTGGTATAACAGGGGTGGTGGGTATCCTAAAAAATGGAGATGGACCTGTCGTGATGCTTCGTGCTGATATGGATGCGCTTCCTGTAGCGGAAGCCACAGGTTTGCCTTATGCCAGTACAGTAAGAGCAAAAGATGAAGAAGGAGTTGAAGTGGGTGTTTCGCACGTGTGTGGCCACGATTTACATGTAACGTGGCTAATGGGAATTACCCGGTTATTTTCAGAACATAAAGATCAATGGAAAGGAACTTTGCTGGCCGTTTTTCAACCTGGAGAAGAAGTAGGCCGTGGCGCGCAGGGTATGATAGACGATGGTATGATGACCCGTTTCCCTAAGCCTGAAATCATTCTTGGTCAACATGTAATGGTGGGTGAATCAGGAACAGTAGGATATCGCAGCGGCGCTATCTTATCCGCAGGCAACAGTTTAAAAGTTAAAATTTTTGGGCGTGGCGCACATGGTTCATCGCCGCAAACCTCTATTGACCCGGTGATTATGGCGGCTGCCACTACCATGCGGTTGCAAACCATTATTTCACGAGAGGTGGCGCCCATAGAAAATGCAGTGTTGACCATAGGTTCATTGCAGGCCGGCACCAAAGAAAATATTATTCCTGAAGATGCCACATTAAAATTGAATATCCGCACTTTTGATGATGGCGTGCGGGATCATATTCTTTCTGCGGTTAAACGCATTTGTTGTGCAGAATGTGCCGCTTCCAATGCCCCTAGAGATCCAGAATTCATCACATTGGACAGCTACCCAATTACAGAAAATGATGCGGGAGCTACCGCGAAAGTAGCGGAGGCTTTCCATACACAGTTTGGCGATAAATCAATTGAAACAGCACCTGCTTCTGCCAGCGAAGATTTCAGTATTTTTGGAAGGAATTGGAAAGTACCTTATGTTTTTTGGTTTGTCGGCGGCACAGATCCCGAAACATACAGGGAAGCGAAAAAAAATAATAAAATAAACACGATCCCAAGTAATCATTCACCCAAATTCGCACCTGTAATAAATCAAACATTAAAAACTGGTTTGCAGGCAATGATGACGGCCGCTGTGGCATGGCTGAATTGAAAATAACGGCATTATGATTAATCTGCATTCGCTCTATACATTTATTGACCTGGCCGGAACTTTCGCATTTGCCATAAGCGGCGCTGTTGCTGCCAGGGACAAAGGCCTGGATTTATTTGGTATTTTGGTAGTTGCCTTTACTGTTGCCTGTGGTGGAGGCATCATCCGGGATTTGTGTATCGGGGCTATTCCACCGGCCGGATTATCGGATTGGCGTTATTTGGCCGTTGCAATGATTGCTGCAATAATAACGATGAGTTTGGATTCGCTATCGAAGTGGCTAAATCGCCCTGTACTGCTGTTCGATGCGTTAGGCTTGTCTCTCTTTGCCGTTTCAGGCGCACAGAAAGCGTTGGAATTTGGCCATAATAATGAAATGGCCATCCTGCTTGGAATGATTACTGCAGTCGGTGGCGGAGTGCTGCGCGATGTTTTGCTCAATCGTGTTCCTGTGATTTTTGAAAAAGAAATTTATGCATCGGCAGCACTGGTAGGCGCAGGGGTCGTGGTAATGGGAAATTATTTCGGCTGGCCCAATGATTGGGTATTCCCTGCCGGATTTTTGCTCTGCTTCGCCTTGCGTATTCTGGCGCTTTATTATCATTGGGAATTGCCTGTTTTTCGAAAAAAAATAACTAAATAAAAAGCATAAATCAATATTGAATTAGGATTAATAACTTTCGCAGACATGCAGCCGGAAACCCTTCCGGGGGCACATCTGGAAGAAAATCTCAGAGCCGCAGAATTTTCATTTACTCAGCAAGAATGGAATGAGTTTGAATCTGTACTTTCTAACATTCCTATTATGTTATGGGCGACCGCTTTTCTGCATCAGAGCAAAAACAAGTGGAAAAGTAATAATATAATGCTAATGCAGTTCCAAACCAATTATTTTAACGAGTTTTTTTTCGCCGCTGTTGATGTTGGACCTGGCTTTAAGCGACACTTCACTAACGCCTTAATTTAATAGTCTCTTTGTATCAGGCTTTTATCGAAAATATCAGACAACATCAGGAGGTAGCGTCTACAAAAACTTTAGTTTCTCTTCTTCCAGGTCTATCTGCTGGAGGTGTTTCCTGATGACTTCTTCATCCATGTGCTTGTCGGTTTTATTTCTTGCAAGCAACCACAGCCTTTGTTGATTTAAGAGGTCGGCATATATTTTTTTGATTTCCGAAGGCATTTCCGGCACTGTATTTTCATCATTTTCCCCTTTCCACCTGGCGGCTAATTGTTGTAGCACCCCGCTATGTTTAATTTTATTGCCATAGTTGCTTGTCAGATATTGTAAAGCGAGTTGGGCTAATTCTTTCCTTATAAAATTGTCGGCTTCCTCTTCAAGAGGATAATCATCAAAATCGGGCAATTTTATTTTTCTGATGAAATAAGGAAGCGTTAATCCCTGTAACAATAAGGTGGTTAGTATTACAATAAACGTGATAAACAGGATTAAGTTTCTTTGGGGAAAGGCTGAACCATCGGCTAACTGAACAGGTATGGATAAAGCAGCGGCAAGCGATATAACGCCACGCATTCCTGTCCATCCTATGATGAAGGGTGCTTTGATGCCCGGGTTCCTTGCATCGGCAACAGTAATAAAGTTTCGGGCAATGAGGGTGACAATTACTGCGCCGTAAGCCGATAAAAACCGCACTACTATCAATACTGCTGTAACTAATAATCCATACCCGATAGCAGCCGAAAGGCTTGTATCTCCCAGTCCCCTGGTAATTGCGGGTAAACCAAGCCCAATTAATAAGAACACCAGGCCATTCAGTACAAATACAAGACTATTCCAAACGGTTACACCACGCAAACGGGACGCGCTACTTAGAAAATGAAACCTTTTATGGGAAAGAAGTAAACCACCGCAAACTACAGCTAATACACCGGAGCTATGTGCTTCTTCCGCTGCAATGTACATGATGTAAGGAGTTATAATCGTTAGTACAATATCCATATTTACATCAGTAGGCAAATATTGGTGGGCTTTCATAAAAATCCATCCGACAAGCAAACCAATGCCAATACCGCCAATCAGCATCCAACTGAAACTCAATGCCGCATTATACCAAACAAACTGGCCCGTTGCCACCGCAATCATGGCAAAACGAAAAATAATCAGTGATGAAGCATCATTCAATAAACTTTCGCCTTCCAGAATGGATGACATCCTTTTCGGCACTTTTACAAATTTTAAAATAGCCCCTAAACTTACTGCATCGGGTGGCGATACAATGCCACCCAATAAAAACCCTAATGCCAAAGAAAAGCCAGGTATAAAACTATTGGCAACAAACGCTACAGACAAAGCCGTAAGAAATACTACCACAAAAGCAAAGCTGCTTATAATACGCCGCCATCGCCATAGTTCTTTCCACGAAATTGCCCACGCGGCTTCATACAAAAGCGGGGGTAAGAATATAATAAAAATCAGGTCAGGGCCAATATGAATAGCAGGAATACCCGGAATTAAACTTATCAGCAATCCGGCAACTACAAGCAGCACCGGATAAGCTACTTTTATTTTATTTGCCAGCATTATCAGCAATACAATAATAATTATCAGCACTAAATAATAAGAAAAATGTTCTATCATGATGAATAGATTTTAATTCAAATTCCGGTACTCATTCGGTGTCATTCCTGTTTTTTGTTTAAACAGGCGGGTAAAATGTTGTTGATATTTAAAACCCAACTCATTGGCTATGTCATTGAAAGATTTGGAAACATCAAATATTTTACCCTTCGCTTCATCAATTATTTTGTATTGAATATAATTTAATGCAGTATTGCCGGTTTCTTTCTTTATAAGGTCACCAAAGTAGTTGGGTGATAAATATAGTTGCCCGGCACAATAGGTTACACCTGGTAAACCTAAATTCTCTGCTTTACCGGATTTAAAATAATCATTCAATAAATTTTCAAAACGCACTAAAATATCTTTGTTGACATTGCTGCGGGTGATAAACTGGCGGTCATAAAAACGCATACAATAATTCAGGAGCAATTCAATATTTGATACAATCAGCGTTTTACTATGCTTATCAATATTTAAATCAATTTCGGCGGTTATTTTTTCTAAACAATCAATAATCGTCTTTCTTTCTTTTTTTGACAAATGCAACGCTTCATTTATCTCATAAGAAAAGAAAGAATAATCCTTAATGATTTTCCCTAACGGTGTACCAGCAATTAAATCCGGATGAAAAACCAAAGCATAGCCTGAAGGTTTTATGGCAACGCCTTTGCTATCCACACCATAAACCTGCCCGGGTGAAACGAAAACCAATGTGCCGTCTTCATAATCGTAAGGTTGGCAGCCATAAGTTATATCGCCACATTTTATGTTCTTGAGAAACACGCAGTAAAGACCTATATACCGCCTGAAATGCTGAATAGTGGGGACTTCATTGAAATTGATAACACTTACCAGAGGGTGCAGTGTATCTACCCCAGCGTAGTTATTGTATTGCCTTACCGTATCTATTCTTTCTACTTGTTCCATAACTTAAAATTTTACCAGACAAATTTAGCAAACCTAAACCCGTGTATCACATTTTTAAAACAAAATCAGTAAAACTGGTAAATAAAACTGTATTCTGTATAAAGCGAGTGCAATAAATAGTAACGAAATTTGCATTCAAATTAATTGGTAATAATTCTCTTTAGAAATGAAGAAATATTATCCATTTAGAAATATAAAAATCATGCATGAAAAAGATATTTTTGAAAGATTAAAAGCGGGAGAGCCAATACGATTGGATGATGTTCAATATTCAAAAATTCAAGCCGTTGTTGACCGTACCATAAAGCTGAATGCAAAATTGAATACTTCGGAAAATGTTGAGGACATTAGAAAACGTTTGAGCGAAATAACAGGTTCGGAAATAGACCCATCAACAATTGTGTTTGTTCCTTTTTACACCAACTTTGGTCAATTCATCAAAATAGGCAAAAACGTATTTATCAACCATGCCTGTTCTTTTCTTGACATGGGCGGAATTACCATTGAAGACAATGTATTAATCGGTCCGAAAGTAAACCTCATTACAGAAAATCATCCGTTAAATCCCAACGACAGAAAAACGTTGATTTGCAAGCCGATTGTGATAAAGCGTAGTGCGTGGATTGGTGCGGCAGCTACGATTTTGCCAGGTGTTACGATTGGCGAAAATGCTGTAGTGGCGGCAGGTGCGGTAGTTACTGCTGATGTTGCGCCCAATACTATTGTGGGTGGAATTCCTGCAAAATTTATCAAGAATATTGAACAGTAAAATTTATCCAAAATGAAAATCATATCCGCATTGGTTTTGAGTTTAATCTGCATTCAACTTTATGCTTGCAATAATAATAATGAGATAGAGCCGGAAAACAATTCAAACAACATTTCAAATACAGATAGTATGAAACTGAAGATAAAGATTGGCACCAATACTTTCACTGCCACATTCTATGATAATGCCACCGCCAAAGCATTTAAAGCCAAGTTGCCAATGACCATCAATATGACAGAACTTAACGGAGACGAAAAGTATTATGATTTGCCGGAAAGATTGCCAAAGAATGCTTCCAATCCGGGAACAATACAAACTGGTGATTTGATGCTTTTTGGTTCAAACACATTAGTACTTTTCTACAAAACTTTTTCAACATCTTACAGCTATACACGGCTTGGGCGCATTGATAATCCTTCAGGATTGGCTGCCGCATTGGGTTCCCGAAACGTAACAGTAACTTTTGAATTACAGGAAAAACCTAAAGAAAAATAAACGAATAAATACGGCTAAAACATCAGTGAAAGCATACAGCACAGAAGTTGCCGATTCAACTTTAATGAAAATTAAAAATCAAAACCATGAAAGATAAAGTAGCATTAGTAACAGGAGCCGGAAGTGGCATGGGAGAAGCCGCAGCAATCATGTTCGCGCAGGCTGGAGCAGCAGTAGTAGTAGCGGATATTAACGAAGCTACCGCAAAATCTGTAGCGGAGAAAATAACCGCGAAAGGCCAGAAGGCCATAGCCGTCCGGTGCGATGTAACGGACGGACAACAAGTGAAGGCCATGGTTGATAAAGCTGTCGAAACTTATGGAAGACTTGATGCCGCATTCAATAATGCCGGTGTACAAAGCCTTGTATCGGATGTAGCCGATCTGAGTGAAGATGAATACGACCGTATTCTAAACATCAATCTTAAAGGCGTATGGCTGTGTATGAAATATGAGCTACAGCAAATGAGAAAACAAGGTAGCGGAGCCATTGTCAACAATTCGTCTATCGGTGGCCTTATCGGCCTGCCCGGACGTGCGGCTTATCATGCGGCAAAACATGGTGTCTTGGGTTTGACCAAAAGTGCGGCAGCGGAATACGCTGTAAAGGGGATACTTATCAATGCCGTATGTCCTGGCACTATAGACACACCTATGGTACAGACGATGATCACTTCAGGTGATTTACCGGAAGATGACGCTATTAAATTAATACCTATCGGAAGGCTTGGACGTGCCGAAGAAGTTGCTGCAACCGTATTATGGCTGTGTAGCCCTGCTGCAAGTTATATAGTTGGTCAGGCAATTGCTGTTGACGGAGGCTTTACGATAGTTTAGATCGCATCAGCAAAAAAAAGATCGGGTGTATCTGTGATACTACGGAATGAAACCGAAACACTAATGTAAGTGGCGCGGTATAATAGCGGTATAATAATTGAGGCGCTGTTTCATTTCTGATGTTATTGATTAAGTAGTACGATATGTCTAATAACACCAAAAATAACAATTTCAAAGTCATATTAATTATGGCGCTTCTTTCACCACAGGCCATGCCTTTGTGGTAGGCGGGAAACAAACAATTTAAAGGTTTTTATACCGTTGCGCCAGTAGCAGGGAATGCTACACAACAAAAATGTAAGCATTAATAAAACCGAAAAAATATATTATGGAAAATAATAAAAACAACGAAGAAAATAAAAGTAAAAGAGGCATAGGCCGAAGAGACTTTCTCACCGCATCCGCATTATCCACTGCTGGTGTGGTTGCCGGAAGTATCTTCCTTGCTCCGTTCGCAGATGCGCAAACAACTAAAAAAAATAATACAATTATGAACAACAAAAATGGACAAGGCCCTTTCCCCACTAAGGGAATGGCGGCCTACTCTCCCGATGGTCCTCATAAACTCATGAATTTTGAACGCAGGGCTTTAGGACCCAAAGATGTAGCTATTAAACTGCATTATTGCGGTGTTTGCCACTCCGATATTCATACAATCCATGAAGACTGGGTAAAATTCACTTCCCTCAGATTGTAGGTCATGAACTTGCCGGTGAAGTGGTGGCTGTCGGGTCAAGCGTCAGCAAATTTGTTATCGGGGCACGGGTTGGCGTAGGCACGATGGTAAATTCCTGTCGGCATTGCTCGGAATGCGAAGTCGGACATGAGAATTATTGCCTGAACGGAAATACGCAGACTTATGCTTCAAAAGACAGGGATGGTTCGATTACCCAGGGCGGTTACTCCACTTTTGTTGTTGTGGATGAAGATTTCGTCATTAATATTCCTGACGCGATTGACCTCGCAGAAGCAGGTCCGTTGTTATGTGCGGCAATTACCGTTTACTCTCCGCTTCGTAGATGGTCAGCTTCTCCCGGGCAGAAGGTCGCTATTGTTGGGATGGGCGGTCTTGGGCATTTGGCAGTAAAGCTTGCCACAGCACTCGGCGCGGAAGTTACTGTCTTCACAACGTCACCGGACAAGGTCAATGATGCTAAACGCTTTGGTGCGAAAGATGTTGTCATAAACAAAGAAGGAGCTGATTTCTCAAAGTTCAACCATGCTTTCGATTTTGCTTTGGATACAGTTCCTTACAAGCATGATCTTAATCCCTTCATCCCGCTTTTGAAACCCGATGCAACCTACTGCAGAGTCGGTGTGGGTAAAGTCGCTAATTCAAATGAAATTGGTCAGATGAATCTGGTGCTGTATAGAAACTCATTTGCCGGATCAAACACAGGCGGAATCCGTGAAACCCAGGATATGATTAATTTCTGTGCCCTTAATAATATAAAACCAGAAATTATAAAGATACCGATGAATGGAATTGATAATGCCTGGAAAAATGTTATCGCTAAAAAAGTACGCTATCGTTACGTCATCGATATACAAGCGACTTAAGTAGCGCAAGGTCGTTAGGACTGCGGTGAAAATAGTTTCAGTTTAATTTTAAACTATTGTTGTCCGAGATAAGACAACAGTAATCCAAAAATAATGACAGAAGCCATATAAACACTCAAAATGCAAATTGGATTTGAAAAGGAGGG
>JGI20208J14878_1000220_pt1 | contig 13702 bp, 14 predicted proteins | sample NGESurF53shallow_FD_14878 | JGI IMG/M metagenome (IMG submission 14878)
CAGGTCCGAGAAACCCCAGCGCGGCCTCGGTGAGGCGGAGGGGCGCCCCCGCCAGCGCCGCCGCCGCCACCCGGCGAAAAGGCAGCCGCCGCAGCGCCTTCCACAGGCGCGGAACCCCCGGATAGCGCACATAGCCGCCGAACATCTCGTCGCCGCCGTCGCCGGTCAAGGCGACGGTCACGTGGCGCCGCGCCATCTGGCAGATCAGATAAGTCGGGATTTGCGAAGCATCGGCGAACGGCTCGTCGAACATCGCCCCGAGCCGCGGCACGATGGCTCGGGCGTCGGCCTGCGTAACGGTGTGCTCGGTGTGGTCGGTCCCAAGGTGTCGCGCGACCTCTCGGGCGAAGGCGGCCTCGTTGAACGCCGCGGATTCGAAGCCCAGCGTGAAGGTCCTCACCGGCCGGTTGGCGATCGACTGCGCGATGGCCACCACCAGGGACGAATCGATCCCGCCCGAGAGGAAGGCGCCCAGAGGCACGTCGGCGAGCATCTGCGGCCCGATCGCCTCGCGCAGCAGCCGATCGAGCGCCTCGACGGCCGCCTCGGGGTCGGTGAGGCGGTTCGCCCGCCCGGCCAGGGCGACATCGCCCAGGCTCCAATAGGGGGCGACGCGCGGCTCGCGCCCTTCCCGCCAGGTAAGCAGTGAGGCGGGCGGCAGCTTGCACACCCCTTCGTGGACGCTCAGCGGGGCCGGTATGTAGCCATAGCGGAAGAACAGCGACAGGGCGCGGGGTGAGAGGTCGGCGACGAGGCCTGGGACGCGCTCGAGGGCGGAGAGTTCCGAGGCGAAGGTCAGGGCGTCGCCGGTGGCGGCGTAGTAGAGCGGCTTCTCTCCGAACCGGTCGCGGGCCAGATGGAGAGTACGGCGCTCACGGTCCCACACCGCAAAGGCGAACATGCCGATCGCCTTCTCTACGGCGGCGTCGATGCCGAAGCAGGCGATGGCCTCCAGGAGCGCCTCGCTGTCGGAATGGCCGCGCCACGCGACCTGGCCCGCCGCCTCCACTTCCTGCCGCAGGGCGCGGTAGTTATAGATTTCGCCGTTCAGGATGAGGACATAGCGTTCGCAGGCCGAGACCATAGGCTGGTGTCCGGCGGGCGAAAGATCGATGATCGACAGGCGCCGGTGGCCCATCCACACCCCGCCCTCGCGCCACTCGCCTTCGTCGTCGGGGCCGCGGTGGGCGATCGCCGCCAGCATGGCTCGCGCCACCCCGGGCTCGATGACCTCGCCGCGCGATCGGATGGCGCCGGCTATCCCGCACATGGCGCCGGGCCGCGAACCCCCTCCGCCGTCACCGGCAGTGCTGCGTCCAGTGATGATGGATCATAACCTGCTGGCAGAGCGACGCGTGCCGGTGCTGGGAATGGATCGACGCCGCCCGAAGACGCGTGGACGTGTGGCGATGCTGATGGCGAAGGGCGGCCGCGTGAGACGCGGAATGGTGGCCCTGGTGGCGCGAGATCCGATGATGAACTGCGCCAACTGGCTGGCGATGATGATGATGATGGGTTCGAGCCAGGGCGGGCGTCCAAAGCGAGAGCGCCGCCGCGGCCGTGGCGATCACGATGAGGATCCTTGAGGACCTTGGGGCGCTGGTCATGGTGCTTTTCCGTCTCACGAAAGCCTCTTTCAGGCGATTCGCGCCCGCAATTGCTTCAACACCCTTGGCACGAGTCGCGGCAAGTCCTCGCTGATCAATCCGGCCCCGAAAGTTTCGGCGCAGGCGCCGTGAATCCACGCCCCGGCGCAGGCGGCCTCGAAGCTTTCCATGCCCTGGGCGATCAGACCGCCGATCAGGCCGGACAGGACGTCGCCCGACCCGGCCGTGGCCAGCCAGGGCGTACCGTTGAGATTGACCGCCGCGCGTCCATCCGCCGCGGCGATCACTGTGTCGGGACCCTTTAGCAGCACCACCGCCTGGGCGCGCGCCGCGGCCTGGCGCGCGGCGGCGATCCGCTCGGGGGCGCTGCTCAGAAGACCTGGAAACACCCGCTCGAACTCTCCGGCGTGGGGGGTGAGCACATCGTCGCGATCGAGAATCTGGAACAGCTCATCAGGCTCATCGCGAAAAACGCTGAGCGCGTCCGCGTCGATGACCAAGGCCGCACCGGTCCGGGCCAGGGCAAGGACATTGGAAAGCGTCGCCTCGGTCACCCCCGCCGCCGGCCCGATCACCGCCGCCTCGACCTCGGAAGCCGCCGTCTCCAGTTCGAGTTCGGTCTCGAACGGGCGGAGCATCACCGCCTCGAGATGGGCGGCGTTGACCATCAGCGCCTCGGGGGGCGACAGGAGGGTCACCAGGCCCGCTCCCACGCGCAGAGCGGCGCTGGCCGCCAGACGCGCGGCGCCCGTGCTCCACGCCTCGCCGCTGACCACGATCAGCCGGCCACGGGTGTACTTGTAGGCCTCCACGCCCGGCCACGGATAGCGGCCCAGCCACAGCTCCGGCGTATTCTCGAACAGGGTGGCGGGTGTGTCGCCCAAGCCGATGTCGGCGACCACCACCTCTCCGCATAACGCGCGGCCGGGCTGGAGGACATGGGCGATTTTGCGGCGATGAAAGGTGACGCTCAGAGCGGCCTTGAAGCTCGCGACTCCCAAAGGACGGCCGGTGTCGCCGGCCACTCCGCTGGGCGTATCGATGGCCACCACGCTCTCGCCCGACCGCTCCAGGGCGCGCGCGTGGCGCGCCAGGGCGGCGCTCAGGGGCCTGTCGAGGCCCGCGCCGAACAGGGCGTCGATGACGAGTTCGCCCTCTCCGATCCCCTCTCCGAGCGTTCCGCTCTCGCCCGTCCATCGCTCCGCGGCGGCGCGAGCGTCGGGCGCGTTGGGCGGCGCGAGGGCTTCGATGCGCACTTCCCAACCGCGTTCCCGCAGCAGACGGGCCGCCACATAGCCGTCGCCGCCGTTGTTTCCGGGTCCCGCCAAGACCACAGTGCGGCGAGGCGCGAAACGCGCCGCCACGGCGTCGGCGACCGCCGCGCCCGCCCGCTCCATGAGTTCGAGGCCTGGAGTTCCGTTGGCGATCGCCGCCTGGTCAGCGGCGGCCATCTGGGCCACGGTCAGGATTTCGCGCCCCATCGTGAACGGGATATCGCTCACAGAACACCCGTCGCCGCTTCACGCCCGCGTTCGATCACCACGAGGCCGCCCTTGCCTATTTCCAACGTGGTAACCGAAGCGTGATCGGGCCGAAAACCGATCACCCGGTCGTCCCCGCCGATCAGCGAGAGCACCGCGTTGATGGCCACGAAATGGCTGAACATCGCCCACCCCGGCCGCGCCGCCACGGCGCCCGTCACCTCGCGGCGCCACAGATCGTAATCGAGATCACCTGAGATTTCATCCCAGCGCCCGCTCAACGCCTGGCGCAACCAGGTCGGTCTAGCTGCCGACTCCAAGCCGGCCGGCGTCGGAATCTCGCCCACCGCCGGGACGATGTGGACATTCACGCCCAGGGCGTCGGCCAGCGGCTGGGCCGTCTCGCGGCAGCGGCGCAGCGGCGAACTCGCCACCCCCCCCGGACGCCGCGCCGCCGGCAGGGCGAGCAGCCGCTCGGCCGTGGCGAGCGCTTGGGCGTGGCCGGTCTCGTCCAAACCCGGATCGTCGTCGGCGCCGCCCCAGATCGAAGCCGGCCGGCCGTGGCGGATGAGGTAGAGCCGCGCCATCGCCTTAATCGGGCACAAAGAGGTTGCGCTCGCCATCCGGATCGAGCTCGACCCGGCCCGTCCGGCCGATCTGTTCGGAGGCTTCCATGGCGCGCAGCGTCGGCTCGTCGGCCGGCGTGTTGGCGACGAACCGCCGATCCGCCTCGTCGCGGCCGATCACGATGCCCATACGATAGCCCGCGCGGGCGTGAACGACGGTGTAGGTCTCGACGGTGGCGCCTCCTTCCGGGTGATCGACGATGGCGGGATGGTGAAGGGCGTCGATCCGTCGCTGGATCACGTCGGGATCCTGGCGCGCGAACGGTGCTTTGGGCGGCGTGGTGGAATAGACGCCCACCGACTGCTTGGTCAGATACCAGCCGTTGGCCGTGGCCAGGCCCCAGGTTTCTGGCCTGGCGCGCAGCCGGTCCATCAGGGTGGCCACCGAATGCATGGCGTAGTTGTTCCCAGGTCCGCCGAAGTAAGGCAAGCCGCCGGTGACCGTCAGGCCGCGTGGATCGTCCAGGGCCAGCCCCAGTTCCTCGGCGCCGATCTGAACGGCCGACGGAAAGCAGGAATAAAGGTCGATGAAGTCGAGGTCGGCCACGCCGATCTGGGCCATCTCCAGGGCCCGCGCGCCGGTGAGGCGCATGGCCGGGCTGGAGTGATAGTTCTGGCGCTCCAGCGGATACCACAGGTCGGCGGCGTCGGCGCAGCCATGAAGGAAGACCCACCGGTCTTCCGCCACGCCCAGTTCCCTCGCCTTCCTGGCGCTGGCGATCAGCACCCCGGCCGACTGGTCAACCCGCATGATAGCGTTGAGGTATTTCGGATAGGGAAAGCCGATCATGCGGTTGTCGACGGTGACCTCGACAAGCTCTTCGGGCGTCCGGGCCTTGCGGAACCAGGCATGCGGATTGGCCGCCGCCACTTCGGTGAACGGCGCGAACAGCGCGCCCAGGCGCCGCTGATGGTCGGCGAGGCTCCGCCGATCGCGGGCCCGAAGGGCGTTTTCGAACAGCGGATAGGTGTTCACCGGCAGGGCCAGGCCGTGCGCCGCCTCGAGGGGCGTGACTCCGGGACGCGCGACGCCGATGCGCTCGGGCCGCGGGCCCGCCTCGCCGCCATAGCCGTCGAGAGGAAGGCCCTTCGCCAGGGCGCTCATCAAAGAGCCCAGGAATTCCGCGCCCACCGCCAGGGCGAAGTCGGTCTCGCCGGCGGCGATGCGCTCGCAGAGGAGGTTGATGAGCCTCTGGGGGGTGTCGCCGCCCATGTGGGTATAGACCGACCAACGAGGATCGGCCCCCAGGGCTTTGGCGAGGCTGGCCGGGGGATTGGCCAGACGCGGGACCTCCAGGCGCGAAAGGGCGCCCTCGGCGTCGATGGTGAAACCCACCACCGCGATGGCGTCTAGGCCAGCCAGGGCGCCCGCCGCGAGACCCGCGTCCTTGGCCGCAGCGCGCGCCGCGATCTCGATCAGCTTCAGCGGTGTCGGCGCCGCGCCGGCCTCGCCTCGCCAGGTGAACTGTCCCGCGCCGATCAGCACCGGGGTCGTATCGAGCATGGGGTTCGGCTCCCGCGAGCGGATCGCGGCGATCCTTAAGGACGGGGGCGGCGTTCACAAGGCCTTTCCACCCCTGATCGACCCATGGGGCGTCCGGCGGCCGATTTTTCAGCGGCTGGGATCATCTGGGCGATTGACAGCCGGCCCTTGCGGCGGCCTGTTGCGCCGGGGGCGGCCGGCGTATTGTCGGCCGGCCGCCAACCCCTCGCCATTCGAGTCGTCGCCCGCATGAAAAAGATCGAAGCGGTCATCAAGCCGTTCAAGCTCGACGAGGTGAAGGAGGCGCTGCAGGAACTCGGCCTGCAGGGCATGACCGTGCTCGAGGCCAAGGGATTCGGCCGCCAGAAGGGCCAGACCGAACTCTACCGCGGAGCGGAATACGTCGTCGACTTCCTGCCCAAGATCAAGATCGAGGTGGTGGTCGGCGACGACCAGTTGGCCGGCGCCGTCGAAGCCATCGTCGCCGCGGCGCGCACGGGACGAATCGGTGACGGCAAGATATTCATCTCCGACATCATCGAGGCGGTGCGTATCCGCACCGGCGAAACCGGCGCCGCCGCCATCTAGCCGCCTGAACCTCCAGCGAGACGGAACCCGTGACGACCATGACCACCCACAAGGACATCCTGGCCCAGATCAAGGAAAAGGAGGTGGAATACGTCGATGTGCGCTTCACCGACATGCGCGGCCAGATGCAGCACGTGACCTTCGATGTCGATCTCGTCGATGAGGACTTCCTGACCGACGGTACCATGTTCGACGGCTCGTCGATCGCCGGCTGGAAGGCGATCAACGAATCCGACATGAAGCTGCGGCCGGACCTCTCCAGCGCCGCCATCGACCCGTTCTATCAGCAGACGACGATGACCCTGTTCTGCGACGTGCTGAACCCCGACACCAACGCGCCCTACAACCGCGACCCACGCTCCATCGCCCGCAAGGCGCTGATCCACGTCAAGGCGTCGGGCATCGGCGATGCGGTCTATTTCGGCCCCGAGGCCGAATTCTTCGTCTTCGACGACGTGAGGTGGTCGACCGCTCCCAATGACACCGGCTACGCCTTCGATTCCACCGAACTGCCGGTCAACACCGGCAAGGTCTATGCCGAGGGCAACATGGGCCATCGGCCCGGTCCCAAGGGCGGCTACTTCCCCGTCGGCCCCATCGACTCAGCTCAGGATCTGCGCGGCGAAATGCTGTCGGTGATGAAGGAACTGGGCATGGCGCCCGAAAAGCACCACCATGAAGTGGCGCCGGCCCAGCATGAACTGGGCCTCAAATTCGCCGACCTGCTGACCATGGCCGACCGACTGCAGCTCTATAAGTACGTCATCCACAACGTCGCGGCGGCCTACGGCAAGACGGCGACCTTCATGGCCAAACCGATGTTCGGCGACAACGGCTCGGGCATGCACGTCCACCAGTCGATCTGGAACAAGGGAAAGCCGCTGTTCGCCGGCGACAAATACGCCGGCCTCTCGGAAACCTGCCTCTTCTACATCGGCGGCGTCATCAAGCACGCCAAGGCGATCAACGCCTTTGCCAACTCCACCACCAACTCCTACAAGCGCCTGGTGCCCGGCTACGAGGCGCCGGTGAAGCTGGCCTATTCGGCCCGCAACCGCTCCGCCTCGATCCGCATCCCGCATGTGGAGAGCCCCAAGGGCAAGCGCATCGAGGTCCGCTTTCCAGACCCCATGGGCAACCCCTACCTGACCTTCGTCGCCCTGCTGATGGCCGGCCTCGACGGCATCGAAAACCGCCTCCATCCGGGCCAGCCGCTCGACAAGAATCTCTACGACCTGCCGCCTCGCGAACAGAAGAAGGTGCCGGAAGTCTGCGGGTCCCTGCGCGAGGCCCTCGACGCCCTCGACAAGGACCGGGCGTTCTTGAAGAAGGGCGGCGTGATGGATGACGACTTCATCGACGCCTACATCGAACTGAAGATGGAGGAAGTGATGCGCTTGGCGCTTCACCCGCACCCGGTGGAGTTCGACATGTATTTCAAGTGCTGAACGAGTCCCCGACCGACTGCCGATTGCCAACGATATGGCAGTCGTGCAAATGCGCCACAATCCGCGTTGAGCCACTCCACAGAACCATTTCCCCGATGAATCGATCGATCGACGTGCGCGTGGCCCCCAATGGCCGGATGGTGTTGCCCCGCGTCGTTCGCGATGCCTTGGGGGTAAGCGGCCCGTCGGTCGTGATGCTTTCTCTCGATGGCGACGAGGTGAAATTGACCTCGGCGCGCCGCGTCGTGGCGCGCGCCCAAGCGCTCTATCGCGCCAACGCCACGGCGGATCGGTCCAGTGACGCTCTTCTGGCCGATCGGCGGCGCGAGAGCGCGCACGACCAGGCGACGGACGAAGCCGGCTAGGCATGGCGAGCGTCGTGCTCGCCGCCGCCCTGGCGCTGGATCCCGGCCCGGCGGAACGGCGCTGGCTGGAGCGCCGGGCGCGCGAACTGGCGAACCATTGAGGCGCTCAGCGAACACTCCGACGGCGCGGGCCTAGAAGGCTTTCGGCCATCGCTGGCGGCCATGAAAGACGCCAAGAATTTCGACGGTGTCGGCGCGAACCCTGTACGGGACGATGAAGGGCGTACCGGCGACTACGAGTTCCCGCGTTCCCTCCAGACGTCCCGGTCGGCCGCTGTGGGGGAAACGCACCAGTCCATCGACCGCCGTCAAAATGAGAGCCGCTTGGCGCTGGGCGGCTTCTGGTTTGTCTTGAGCGATATAGACTTGCAACGCGTCGAGGTCGCTCAACGCACGTCTGGCCCATTTCAGTCGCATTGGGGCCGGGGCCGCTCCTCGTCAGACCCCCACGACCGAACCCACGCGACCACCGCTTCGTGATCGACGAGACGCCCCTCGTCCGCATCGCGGACGCCTTCCTTGATCGCGACCAGTTGCCATTCGTGAACCTCCACGAAGTCCCTCACCGCCTGTTCGATCGCCCATGATTTCGGGCGGTCCAGCGTGTTCGCGATGGCCCCGATTCGGTCATTCAGATCCGCCTCAAGCCTGATGCTGACCGGTGCTGTCTTAGTCATGTCGTGACCCCATCAAAAATACACCCGACTACATGGTGTCGTAATCATCTGGTGAACCCTACGCCGGCGCCATCGCCGCCGCGCGAGCCGCCACGCTGGCCACGTAATCGCGCCTCGCGTCGAACTGCAGGGCGATGTCCTCGTCGGACTCCTGCAGGGCCTGCACATCGACGTCGGCCAGGCCGATGATGCCCATCTCGGTATAGCCGTCGCGCACCGTCTGGCCCCACAGGCCGACGTCCCTGACGATCGGCACGATGCGGGTGAACAGGGCCGAGCGGAAGTTCTGCATATAGCCCGAATCGTACATGTGGGTGGCGCAGGCTTCGACATCGAGGCCGAGGGTGCGCCAGACTTCCACCGCGTCGAAGCGGTCGCGCATCAGGTAGCAGGCCTCGAGCAGGAACTCCTCGCGCTCGTCCCGCTCGGCCTGGGTGAGCTTGGGGTAGTAATCGCGCAGGGCCAGACGGCCGAAGGCGACATGGCGGGATTCGTCCTGCATCACATAGGCGTTGACCGCGGCGGCGAGCGGGTTCTGGGCGTTGTCGCGCATCTGCTGGAAGGCGGCCAGGGCGAGGCCCTCGATGACCACCTGCATGCCCAGATAGGTCATGTCCCAGCGGCTGTCGCGCAGCACCTGGTCGATCAGCTCCTTCAGGGGCGCGGTGATCGGATAGGCGACGCCGAACTTGCGCAGCAGGCGGTTGTAGGCCTCCACATGGCGCGCCTCGTCGATCACCTGGGTCGAGGCGTAGAATTTCGAATCCATGTCGGGCACCTGGGTGACGATCTTGGCGGCGCAGATCAGCGCGCCCTGCTCGCCCTGCATGAACTGGGAAAGGTTCCAGGCCTGGAAGTGTTTGCGCACATTGGCCTTTTCCTGGCGCGACATGGCCTCGTACTGCGCCATGCCGCTGATCGGCAGCATGGCCTCGGGGAGCTGCTGGGGATTGTCTTCGTCGAGCTCCACCGACCAGTCGATCCGCGTCTCGGCGTCCCACTGCATCTCCACGCCCTTGCGATAGAGGCCCATCATGGCGGCGCGACCGTCGTCGTAGTCCCAGTTGAACCGCGCGTCGAAGTTCTGCGGCACCGACCAGGTCGAACCGTGCGGATCGATGACGTAATTTTCACGGAACGGCATCCAGCGTCTCCCATCGCTCGGCCGGCGGATCGCGGCCCTGTCGGGGACTTTGACGCCGAATTTCGGATATGGGAAGACCGGCCCTGTCGATGTCCCGCGATGTTCCTCAGATCGGTTCGGTCCAGGCGGTGAGCCGCAACGCCGCGCATGGCTTGAGCAAATCGAACGTCGGCGCGATCCGGCTCGCGGCCGGGCTCGGCGTCGAGGGAGACGCCCATGCTGGAGAGACGGTCCAGCATCTCTCCCGGCTGGCCCTGCATCGAACGGACCCCAACCTGCGCCAGGTCCACCTGATCCATGCCGAACTTCACGATGAACTGAAGGCCGCGGGCTTCGCGGTGGCGCCCGGCCAGATGGGCGAGAACATCACCACCCGCGGCCTCGATCTTCTTGGCCTGCCGACCGGCGCGCGGCTTCACCTGGGGACGCAAGCGGTAGTGGAAGTCACCGGTCTTCGCACACCCTGCTCTCAACTGGACGGACTGCAAGAGGGCCTGATGGCCGCGACCCTGGGGCGCGACGCCGCCGGCCGGCCGATCCGCAAGGCCGGGGTGATGGGGATCGTCGTCGAGTCCGGCGAGGTTCGGCCCGGCGATACGATCGCCGTCGAAGCGCCGCGGCGGCCCTTTCGCTCCTTGCGGCCGGTGTGATCTAACCCGCGATCCGCACCGGCATGTGTTCGTACCCCTTGACGAAGCTGGAGAGCACGCGCTTCGGCTCGCCCACCACGTCGATGCGCTGCCATCGCTTGAGGATTTCTTCCCAGACGATGCGCAGTTGCATTTCGGCCAGGCGATTGCCGACGCAGCGGTGGATGCCGAAGCCGAACGACAGGTGCTGGCGCGGGCGGGGGCGATCGATGATGAAGGCGTCGGGGTTGTCGATGGCCCGCTCGTCGCGGTTGCCCGAAACGTACCACATGACCACCTTGTCGCCTTTCTTGATGGTCTTGCCGCCCAGTTCGTGGTCGGCCAGGGCGATGCGGCGCATGTGGGCCAGCGGCGTTTGCCAGCGGATGATCTCGGGCACCATGCCGACGATCAGGTCGGGGTTTTGGCGCAGCTTTTCGTACTGATCGGGGTTTTCGTTGAGGGCCAAGAGGCCGCCGGTGATCGAGTTGCGGGTGGTGTCGTTGCCGCCGACGATCAGCAGGATCAGGTTGCCCAGATATTCCATGGGTGCCATGTTCCGGGTGGCGTCGGCGTGGGCCATCATGGAGATCAGGTCGCTGCGCGGCTCGGCGTTGATCCGCTCGTTCCACAGACCCACGAAATAGTCGGCGCATTCCAGCAGCTCGGCGCGGCGCGCCTCCTCCGACTCCACGATGCCGGAGGCCGGATTGGCGGTCGCCACGTCCGACCAGCGGGTCAGCTTGCGGCGGTCGTCCCAGGGAAAGTCGAACAGGGTGGCCAGCATCTGGGTGGTGAGCTCGATGGAGACCCGGTCGACCCAGTCGAAGGTCTCGCCCACCGGCAGGGCGTCGAGGATGCCGCACAGCCGCTCGCGGATCAGCGGCTCCAGATTGGCCAAGTTGTGCGGCGAGACGATGGGGCTGACCGCCTTGCGCTGGGCGTCGTGCTTGGGCGGGTCCATGGCGATGAACATCGGCAGCTGGAAGTCTTCGGCCTGGTTGACGATGGTGATGCCGCCCTGCGAGGAAAAAACCTCGTGGTTGATGTCCACGGCCATGATGTCGGCGTAGCGGGTCACCGACCAATAGGGACCCTGTTCGTGCTCCGTGGTGTAGTGAACCGGGTCCTCGGCCCGGATGCGTTCGAAGAACGGCCACATCGTGTTGTCCCGAAAGCGTTCGGGAACCGCCAGTTCGATCTGGTCGAGCGGCAGGGCGTAGGCCTCCGCCCTGGCGTCTTTCAGGAAATCGCCCGCGCCATCGGCCATGGAAGTCTTCCTCCTTGCGGTCAGGGCGCCTTGCGCTCGAAGGCGGCGCTGATCATCAGAGTCACCTCGTCGCCGACCATGGGCACATATTTGGCCACCCCGAAATCGCTTCGTTCGATCGAGCCGGTGGCGTCGAAGCCGGCGGTGTAGGCGTGGGTGAGCGGGTTGGAGCCGGCGCCATGGAACTTGACGCTCAGCGTGAGCGGCCGGGTCACGCCATGCAGGGTCAGGTCGCCGACGATCTCGCCCGCGTCCGGGCCGGTCACGGTGATCTGGCGTGATTTGAAGGTCATGGTGGGAAACTTCGCGGCGTCGAACCAGTCGGACCCTTTCAGCTCACCATCCAAGGTCGCGTTGGTGGTGGAGATCGAGGCGACCGGCACGCTCACCTCCACGCTGCTGGCGGCCGGATGGGCGGGATCGATTTTCGCCACGCCCGAAGCGTGAGTGAAATCGCCATACCAGGTGGTGAAGCCCAGGTGCGAAAGGCTGAACAGGATGCGCGTATGGACCGGCTCGATCGCGTAGTCGCCGGCCTTCACGGCGGCGAAATCGACGCTGGCCGCGGGCGCCGCGGGAGCCAGGGTCGACGCGCCCAGAAGCGCGAGGCTCGCGGCAAGGCCAAAGGCGGCTCCAGCGAGGTTCATGGCGGACTTCCTGCGAAATTGGGTCGGTAAAATAAGGGCGACGCGCGTGCCCATGGTTTTGTAGAACCCTCGGGATGGCCCGCGCAACTCCGCATCGGCAAGACCCGACGTCCGGCGTCCTGGCCAACATCGCCTTCGTCAAGATCGGGGCCACGCGGTTCGATCTTTCCGATCCCTACCACCTGGCCCTCACGGCGCGCTGGCCGGCCTTCGCCCTGGGCGTCTTCGCCCTCTATGGCCTGATCACCGCGGCGTTCGCCGGCCTCTATCTGGCCGCGCCGGGCTGCGTGGCCAATGCCCGCGCCGGCTCGGCGGCCGACGCCTTCTTCTTCAGCATCGAGACCCTCGCCACGGTCGGCTATGGCCGGATGTATCCGGCCACCCTCTACGGCCACCTGGTCTCCTCGGCCGAGATCGTCACCGGGATGGCCTTCACCGCCATCATGACCGGCCTGGTGTTCGTTCGCTTCTCCAAGCCCAAGGCGAAGATCGTCTATGCCGACAACGCCGTGATCACCCGGCACGACGGGCGCCCGACCCTGATGATCCGGATCGGCAACGGCCGCACCAGCATGCTGATGGATGTCAACGTGCGCCTGAACGCCCTGGTTCGCGAAACCACCCGCGAAGGTCGGGACTATCGGCGCGCGCGCGAACTTCGCCTGGACAGCGCGGCCATACCGATCTTCCCACTCGCGCACACTCTGATGCACGCGATCGATTCGCAAAGCCCGCTAGCCGGGCTTGATGCCGAAGCCATCGCCGCCCAGGACGTCCGCCTGCTGCTCAGCGTCGATGCGCGCGACCCCGACCTGGCGGCCACGGTCCATGATCTGCACACCTACGGGGCCGCGCAGATCCGGTTCGGCATGCACTACGCGGACGCCATTTCGGAAGTCGGCGATGGGCGGATTTCGGTGGATCTGCGGCGGATCAGCCTCATCGAGGCCGACGATCCCTTGGCGGAGCCAGCTTGAAGCGCAAACGACGATCGGCCATCACACCTCCCCCAGCCCCGCCGCCGCCGCGTCGAACTCGGCCTCCAGCCAGGGATTGGTGCCGCGGCAGCGGGTAACCACGGCCTTGGCCCAGAGCGCGTAGTCCGCCTTGCGATCCGCCGCCCAGCCCATCGGCGGGCTGGCGGCCAGGGCGCGCAGGTTGGAGGTCTTGTCGGCGATCTTGATGATCTTGGCGCCCGCCGACGCATGGCCGGCGTGTTCGATCTGCAGCCGCTTGCGCTCGGCCTTGGGCAAGGTCTTGTCGTCGGTGACCTCCGCCACGAGGGCCGCCACGCGCGGGCCGAAGAGGGCGCTCAGTTCCTGGGGGGTGGTCGGGGTGTCCTCGACCGTATCGTGCAGCACCGCGGCGGCGACCAGGTCGGCGTCCGCGCCGCCGCTCGCCTCGGCCACCAGGCGCGCCACCTCGGTCAGGTGATTGATGTAGGGCTCGCCGGCTTCGCCCTTGCGTCGCTGGCCGGCGTGCCGGGCGGCGGCGAAGTCGTAGGCCCGCGCCAACTTTTCGATGTCGTTCAAGGCGCACCCATGTTTGCTTCGAATCGCTGCTAAATGCCGCCATGCCCAAGGCCGCGCAAGCCACCCTGTTCGACGACGCCCTGGCGCCGGCCCACCCGACGTCGGCCTATTCGGCCCCAAATTCCGCCTATTCGGCGAAGGACATCGAGGTGCTCGAGGGGCTCGAGCCGGTCCGCAAGCGGCCGGGGATGTACATCGGCGGGGT
>JGI20208J14878_1000225_pt1 | contig 13585 bp, 14 predicted proteins | sample NGESurF53shallow_FD_14878 | JGI IMG/M metagenome (IMG submission 14878)
AGCGGCTGGGTCGGGATTTTGATCAGCCGGCCGAGCCGCAAAACGGGGGTCGGCCACTGGCCGTCGTGGACGAGCTTGTAGGCCGTGGTGCGGCCCACACCCAGGAGCGCGGCGGCGTGGGTGAGGTCGAGGACGGCGGGCAGCGGCGCCGCTGGGTCGACCCGGGACGCAAGTCGTCCGGGGCGTGAGCCTGGTGTCGTGTCGGGTGTCGCCATCGCGGTCGCTCCTTGATCGGGGAATCGTTGCTGTGCGTACTGTGCTCGGGCTAGACAGCTACGTCAGGCGCGTTCGCCGACCCGAAAGTGGACACCGACCAGCTGAGTACGCCGCCCGCGTGGGCCGGCGTGGCTGGTGTCACCCCTCCAGCCGGGAGCGCCGACTCGCCCGTGCAGGCACTGGCGGCGGCAGGGTCTTTGCGACCGATTCTTTGGCTCTTATGTGGCGGCCGAATATCACCTCGTGTCACCGAATATCAGTCGCTGCCATTTCGCGATGAACACCACCCGCGAACGCCAAAAAGCACGACCACTCAACCACCAATTCACATCCCCAAATCTCCGAACCCTCCAGCCTGCCAACCTTCCGAAAACCCACGCCTACAAGCACAAACGAACCGCCCGACACCATCCGACACGACACCACCACCACAAATCACACCCTCCATAATCCACCCTCCTATTCAGCAGACATATGCATTCTCCGAATGTATGGTGGCGCCGTCGGGTCGCGATATCGGTGCGGGGGAAACAAACGTGTTGTCGTCGGCGAAGATCAGCCGCACCTCGTGGCGGTATTACCAGGCCAGTGTCGCGGTCGGCGCGTGTGAGTATTACCTGGGCGCCGGTGAGCAACCCGGCGTCTGGGTCGGTCGAGGGCTGGCTGAGCTCGGGCTCGAGGACGGCGAGCAGGTCAGTGAGCAGCAACTGGAGGCGGTGTTCGCCCGCGGCCTGCACCCCGTCACCGGACAGGCACTCGGTCGGGCGTGGCGGGCGGATGCGGTCACCGGGTTCGACCTCACGTTCTCCGCACCCAAGAGCGTCAGCGTGCTGTGGGCACTAGGCGGTGCGACCGCGCAAACCCACGTCGCCGAGGCGCACCGCGCCGCAGTGCTCGCAGCCCTCGCGTACTTGGATGCGCACGCGGCGTTGTCGCGCCGCGGCACCGACGGCGTCGAACAGATCCGCACCGCAGGGTTCGCCGCCGCGCTGTTCGACCACCGCACGTCGCGCGCGGGGGATCCGCAACTCCACACCCACGTCCTGGTCCCGAACAAACTGCTGTGCGCGGACGGGGTGTGGCGCACGGTCGACGGGCATGAGCTGTTTCATCACAAGAAGGCCGCCGGCGTCCTCTACCAAGCAGCACTGCGCGCCGAACTGCACACCCGGCTCGGCGTGGTCTTCGCAGCACCCAATGCGCACGGGCAAGCGGAGATCCTCGGCGTCTCCCAAGAAGTCATGACCGCCTGGAGCAAAAGAACAGCCCAGATCGCCGCCGAAGCAGCGCCAGTGATCGCCGACTACGAAGCCACCCTGGGCCGCCCGCTCACCCGCAACGAACGCGCAACGGTCACCAAAACCGCGGTGCTCAAGACCAGGCAAGGCAAAGAACCCGCGAGCAGTGTGTCGGTACTGCACGACCGATGGCGCAAGGAGGCCGCGGCACTGGGGTGGGGGGCGGAAGCCTTGCACGCTGCGGTCGTCGCCGCTGCACGACCCTTCGCAGAACCCTTCGCAGTCGGTGTCACCCCCGTGACACAACCCTTCGCAGTCGACGTCACTCCCGCTGTCACCCCTTCGCATTCCGAGCTGGCGGTGCTCGCAGCCGGTCGGCGACGTGGGGTGTTCTCCCGCGCCGACCTGACCATCGAGATCGCCGCCGCACTGCCGGTCGTCGCGGAGACGGCGGAGCAGGTGCGAGTGCGGGTTGAGCACCTCACCTACGACAGCGTCGGCCACTGGACGACGATGCGCCTGGGTGCGCCAACGGTCGGTGTCACCCCCCGAGCCTCCGACCGGCGTTACACCAGCCGCGAGGTGTTGCAAGCCGAAGCGGCGGTGCTGCGGGTTGCTGCCGCCGGCCGCGGCAAGCACGTCGGCCAAGTCCCCGCGGTCGACCCGGAGCTGATGGCCGGCCTCGGCCCGGATCAGCGGGCCTCCGTCACCAAGCTGACGACCGGCGGGGATTTCGTGGTCGTGCTCACCGCACCCGCTGGTGCCGGGAAGACCACCACGCTGGGTGCCGCCGCCCGGGTGTGGCAGACCGCCGGGTTCCGGGTGGTCGGGTTGGCGCCGTCCGCGCGCGCGGCCGCTGAACTCGCGAAGGCCACCGGCGGCACCGCCGACACGTTGGCCAAATGGCTGCACCAACACGCCCGCCTCTCGCAGCTACCCGCACACGAACAGTCCGCATGGACACCGACCGCACGGACGGTGCTGGTGGTCGATGAGGCGTCGATGGCCTCCACCTTCGACCTGCACACCCTGACCCGCATAGCCCGACAAGCCCGAGCCAAAATCGTCCTGGTCGGCGACCCCGCGCAGATCGGCACCATCAACGCCCCCGGCGGACTCATTGCTGCACTGGCCGCTCGCGGGCACGGGATGGAACTCACCGACGTGCACCGCTTCCACCATGACTGGGAAGCCCAAGCATCCCTGCGCCTGCGCGACGGCGACCGAACTGTGATCGACGTCTACGCCGACGCCGGCCGGCTGCACACTGTCCCCAACCCCGACCAGGCTGCCGCGGCAGTGTTCGCCCACTGGCAGAAGGCCAGTGCCGACGGTGGCGAGGTGATGATGCTTGCGCGCACCCGCGATGACGTCGACCAGTTGAACGCGCTCGCCAAGATTGCCGCCCAAGCTGCCGGCGATTCCCACGGCCCGCAGGTGCTCGTCGGCGAGAAAAGTTTTCAGGCCGGGGATGTGATCCGCACCACGCGCAACAACCGCAGCATCGCCCTTGGCGACGGTCATGTGCGCAACGGCGATCGGTACACCATCCTCGCCACCACGCAGGATGGCGGACTACTCGTCGACGACCACGTCGGCCGCGGCGCCACGATCCTGCCGGCCGTCTACGTTGCGGAGCATGTCGAGCACGGCTGGGCCAGCACCATCGACGGCGCCCAAGGCGCCACCACCGACATCGCCATCCTCCTCGTGCGCCCCGGCATCGACCGCGAACACCTCTACGTCGGACTCACCCGCGGACGCGACGAAAACCACGCCTACCTTGCCCCCGCGCTCGACGACGACCACGCGCACCCACCCGTCGGTGACAACGGCGCACGCCAAATGCTCCCAGCGGCCCTCGCCCACAGCGGCCGCAACGACGCCGCCCACACCCTCCTCGACCGCGCCACCGCCGCCACCCGACCCGCACTGCCAGTTCCATCCGCGGCAGCGATCCAGACGGCCGAGTCGGAGGAAGCAGCGGCCCGCAGTCGCCGACACGCCACCCAACAAATCATCGACCAGCACCGGCGCGCCGAACGTGGAACCGGCCGCGGCTTCGGCATATGAGGATGGGCCGCCGACGCAACTCAAACTGACGTGACCGACTCGAGCGACGAGCATCTGCGCCGGTCAGCTGTGAGCGCGGATGTAGTCCTCCATGAGCTGGCGTCCGGCATCGAATCGTTCGCGCATCAGGTGGGTGTAAACCTCGGCCGTCATGACAGGGGAATGATGGCCGAGCCGACGCTGGACATCGAAAATCGTCAGTCCTGCATCGAACATCAGCGACGCCGCCGTATGCCGCAGCGAAAGCCAGCTGATCCCGCGGCCATCCAAACCTGCGCGAGTAAGCGCCTTGTCCAGAACGAACCGACGAAACGTTTGGCGCTGCGGGTGAGTCCCGTTTCGGGTGAGGAACAGGAACGCCTCGCGATCGCGCGGCAGGCAGTACGAGGCGATGTGCTTGTTGATCTCGTCCATAACCGGAGCGGGCACCGGCACGGTGCGGAACTCGCCGGTCTTGTTGCCGAACTCGGTGAACACGTGCGTCCCGTTTTGGTTGACGACCACCCGGCCGAACGTGATTTCCTTCTTGAGTGGATTGACATCGCAGACACGTATCCCGAGCGCTTCGTTCCAGCGAGGTCCGAGCCAGCATCCGATCAGGATCATCGCGCGATACCGCTCGTTGGTTTTCAGACCTTCGTACCCGGGGCTTGCGTCTGCGACTGCCTGGCAGAGACGTACTACCTCCGACGCCGTGAGCACATCGTCGAACGTCTTGGCGATCTTCGGCTTCGGCGGCAGGGTGATGTCAATCAAGGGGTCGGGAATGATGCCGTCCTTGACTGCACGCCGGATGGGTCCGCGCAACAACGTGTAGCAATGCCGCACCGACGTCGGTCCCATCTTGCGGGCGAGTTGGGCGATCCAATCGTCAACGTCCGACGGGCGAATGCTGCACAGCGGCCAACTCCCCCAGTAGGGCAGCACATGAAGCCGGGCGCGGCTCACATCGGTGTAGGCCCGTGTCGACGAGATTTGACGGGCATCCCACCATCGCGCGTAGTACGACGCGAATGACGCCTCGCGTTCCTCCCGCGCGACGTAGGTGCCACGTCGCATCGACCTCTCGACCTCCGCTTTGCGATCTAGGGCGATGTCGGGCGGGGTTCGACGCGCTGGCCCATCGAAGCGCTCGGTGCGTTCCTTGCCTGCTCGGTCGCGATACCGCAGATCCCAGCCGCCGGCACGGTATCGGAGGCTTGCCATTTCAGCCGCCCGACCGGGGCGTTAATGATCTTGACCACACTCTGACCACGAACGGGGCGTCAGACGCCACCATGGGAAAGCACCACCCGACACGTAAAACCGCAGGTCAGAGGCCTAATGGTGGGGGTTGGAGTCGAGGAGCGCAAGCCCTTTGTACGCGCTCCGGAGGCGGGGGCGCAGGTTCGAATCCTGCCGGGGGCACCGCAAAACCGCAGGTCAGAGGCTTGTAAGTCGAGTGGAATTCGCCCTTAGTCCGCAAATAGTCCGCAAGAAATCCAAAGCACCACCGCAACTCCGAGTCCTAGCAGCCGCGCGAACACCCCCCGCCAATCGCCGTGCCGGTGCCGGTGGTTCTCGTGAGGGCGTCAAGAACGCCGTAGCCTGCGGCAAATCCGCTGCCCCAGCAGGCACCGGAATACGTCGGCGCCGTCGACCGAGTGCGTCGGATCCGGATCACACGTGCTGCGAGACCACGAGCAACCCGCCCCCAACGGGCGGGGCGGTATGTGCGCGGGTCGCGATCACCTCTCGGATGCGCTACGGATGGATGCAGCCGCGGACAGGATGAAGAACCTGACTGGGCGGGTGGCACAGACCGGCGGCCGAGCGTCGTGGCGGGCTTACGTCGGGTGTTGGCTAACGTCGTCGCGGTCCAGCGCCGTGGCAGCGGCGAACAACCCAAAGCCGCCAGGCGGAACAGTCGCACCCACAGGCCCGATGCGGACGTGGTGCACGATGACGTTCTTCGGTGGCAAGCTGGCGGGTCCACGCGAGGTCACGTGGCGACCCGCGAGTAGGAAGCGGATCTTCATCGGGCTGTACGACAGGCAGTGGAGGATCAGTCCGATCGGCACGGCACTGATTGCGCGCGGCGTCTCGCTCGTCGCCACCGCACATACCGACCTCGCCGCCGTCTAGCAAGCTCAAATCCTGCTGGTTCCGGCCCGAGTACGCGCGGCATCCCAGCACCAGCGCTCGCGCATACGCATCAAGTGACCGTCTTTGCCAGATCTGTGAGTCGCCAAGCCGACCCGGTGCTGGCGCGGAACGCCTAGCGCAGCAATCGCGCAATGACGCATGGGCGCGGCAGGACAGCCGTCATCTCGGAGTTGCCGGACCGGTTCGCTTACCGCTACGCCGTGGTTCGGGCGGGGTGAGCAGCGACAGTGCGCCCTCGACGGCTGCTACGAAGCGCTCCTTGTCCTGGTGTGCCCGAGCGACCACGAACCCGCCCTGGACGACCGAGAGCAAGGTGATTGCCACCTGCTCCGGGGCGACGTCACCACGCACCTCGCCGGCGTGTTGTCCCTCACGCAAGACCGCCGCCAACCGCTCCAAAGCGCTGGAGAAGACATCATCGATCGGACCACGAAGTGTCGGGTCGGCGACAACCTCCTTGTCCTGCACGAGCCGACCGACGCGGCAGCCGCGCAGAACGTCCCTATCTGCGAGAAGGTAGGCCCGAAGCCGCTCGAGCGGTGAGCCGGGTCCATCCAGATGCCGACGGAAACCGGGCACCATCTCCTCGGCGGTACTGCGGATGGCGGCGCTCGCGAGCTCGGCCTTTCCGGCGAAATGGTGGTACATGCTTCCCTGGCCCACGCCGGCGTGCTGCTGGATAGCCTTCGGGCTGGTGCCCGTGTAGCCCCGCTCCCACAGCAGATCGCGCGTGCTCTCGATCAGTCGGCTACGAGCATCATCCATGGGCCGAGAATACGCTCAAGATTGTGTACCTACTAGTATGTGCAGCGACTATTCCAATCAGAGGAGTGAGGACCTTGCGAGTTGCCATCAATGGATTTGGCCGTATCGGCCGTAGTTTCCTGCGCGCCAGCATGCGCCGGGAAGTGTCGTTTACCGTAGTGGCGGTCAACGACGTGGCGACCCCGGAAGTCCTCGCGCATCTACTTACCTACGACAGCGCATACGGCGTCCTCGACGTCCCGGTTGTCGCCGGCGACGGATCGATGCTGGTAGGCGACCGCGAGATTACTGTGTTGTCTTCACCTGACCCCAGCGCCTTACCCTGGCGCGACTTCGAAGTCGACGTTGTCGTCGAATCGACCGGCGTCTTCACGGCAGCGGCGAAAGCCCACGCGCATCTGAACGCGGGGGCCCGCAAGGTACTCATCTCCGCACCGGCCTCGGGAGAAGACCTCACGATCGCGTACGGAATCAACTCCGCGCTCTACGATCCGGCCCGACACCACATCGTGTCGAACGCNTCGTGCACGACCAACTCGCTGGCGGCATTGGCCAAAGTCCTCCACGACCTGGTCGGCATCGACAGCGGGCTGATGACAACCGTCCACGCATACACTCAGGACCAAAACCTGCAAGACGGTCCCCACCGCGACCTGCGCCGGGCGCGGGCCGCCGCACACAGCATCATCCCCACCACGAGCGGCGCCGCGCAGGCCATCGGGCGGGTGCTGCCCGAGCTCGACGGACGGCTGAGCGGGTTCGCTCTGCGGGTACCCGTCCTCACAGGCTCGATAACCGACCTCACAGTGACCACGACGCGCTCCACCACCGCGGCCGACGTGAACGCCGCATACGCCGCCGCTGCCGCGGGCGAGCTGAAGGACATCCTGACCTACAGCGACGCACCCATCGTCTCCTCCGACATCATCGGCAACCCCGCCTCCACCATCTTCGACGCACCGCTGACCGCAGTCAGCGGCCACACCGTCAAGGTCTTGGGCTGGTACGACAACGAATGGGGATTCTCCAACCGACTCATCGACACCGTCGAGCTACTCGGCCGCGGTCTAGCGCGCGCGGCATAACCCGAGCGCGTGCGTCAGATGCGCCGGATGCCCCGGTTGTCGTCGCGAACGCCACCCCCGTTGTGGTTTCAGGACGCCGCATGGTTACACGCACTGCGCATGTTCATGGCAATGCCTGCGCACCGAGTTGCATCCGTGCGCAGGCCTCCGCCACCTAACGATGACCAGCCTTTAGGCTGGACGCCGAGATTCCCACGCGGACGCCGAGTGCTCGACACGCACCCGAGCGGCGAGTCGACGGCCATTTCGGCGCTCGATGCTCAACGCACGGGTCAGTCCCTAGGTCGGCCAGAATATGGGCCCCAGGTAGCCTGTCCTGGTGCTGAATAAGGTCGCTCTTCTCGGCGATGACACTGGTCACCCGAGCCATCGAGAGTTGAATGCGCTCATCCCTCGCCTTGAGCAGGAGCTGGACGCGCACGCTGTGTGGGTGCCCACAGATTCCTCGTTTGACCCGACCGACTTCGCCGGGCTCTGGCTGGTTCCCGGCTCACCGTACGCGAACGACGCCGCCGTATACGCAGCCTTGACCGCGGTGCGGGAGAACAATGTCCCGTTTCTCGGGACGTGCGGCGGGCTGCAGTACGCGGTGATCGAGTACCTTCGCAACGAGCTCGGCACGTGTGCGACCCATGCCGAGTCTGATGGTGTCGACGACGACAATGCTGTTGTCGCACTCGCCTGTTCGCTCTACGGCGAGCAACGCAAAGTCACTCCGATCGCAGGCTCACGTTTCGCGGGGTGGGTGGAGCGGCCTTTCGTGGGAATGCATTACTGCAGCTACGCACCAACAGCGCAAGCGATCCGACATCTTAAGAATGCAGGCGTCGTGGTCGGCGCGACGACCGAGGACGGCCAAGCCGAGATACTGGAGTTCCCCAACCACCCGTTCTATATCGCGAGCCTGTTCCAGCCGCACATTGGCGCCTCCTCGGGCCAACCGATCCATCCACTGATCAAGTCATTCGTCGCAGCCACGAGGCGTTAACCCCCAACACCGTCACAAGCGGCGGGTCCTCACGGCCCCGAGAGAGGGTTGAGACGGGAGCCGCGGACTCCCGCGACCCCGGTCGCGCCAAGGTTTCCTGACGTGCTCGGCCACGAGAGAACGTGCGTAATCGCACGGCAAAGGCGAATGTTTCGGATGCGGCTAACAGGGAGCGCTAGGTGCGTTAGCGGGCGAACGCCGCCGTCGTACAGAGCGAGGAATGTCTGACTGCACCAATACGTCTCCGACGGCTACGCGCGACCTGGAACATGGCCAGCGTGATCGTCTGCACGCGGATCCGCATCGCACTCCGCTCGCACTCCGCTCCCACCGTCGTGGTGTGAAAACGAGTTGGGTCATTTGGTTTGGACGGTCCAGGTGGCACCGTGGCCGTGTTTGTCTTCGCATATCGGCGAGGGGTCGGTGGCGATGAGTTTGCCGCTCGGATCGTAGGCCATCAATACCTCATATTTGCACACACTGGGTGCGAGGCCGAGGCGCAATCCAATCTGCTCACCGGGTGCCATTCTCAGAACCGGATCTGACGGAGATTGCGGACGGGCGGCTGACCTGGACGCTGCACTCGAGTGATCACAGTGATGTCTTGCGCGGTGCCGTTGACGACGGTGAAGCTCGTGCCGTTTTCGCCGATCGTGGCTTTGCGGCCGCCACACGGCATCGGACCATCAGGTGCCGCGCGACTCTTGGTGGAAGTCGGGGACATCGCCCGCTTCCCCAGCCGCGCGCACTTCGCGTCCTGGATGGGCACCGCACCCATCGACGCCTCATCCGGTGACCACGTCCGACACCGGTTATCGCGTGGTGGGAACCGGCAGATCAACCGGGTGCTGCACATCATGGCCGTCGCGCAACTACGCACCCAGACCGAAGGACGCGCCTACTACGACAGGAAGAAAGCAGCCGGCAAAACGTCATGGGAGCGATGCCCTGCTTGAAACGGAGACTGTCCGACGCGGTCTACGGGCAGCTGCTCGCCGACGCGATCAGACCAAGTAAGACGGGCCCGGGAGGACACTCGGGGGCGGCTCTTGACTCCAGCGCGGTCGACTCAAACCCCAATATCGACGCTTCGAAGAAGTCACTTCCCGGACCCGCCAACACCCGCGCTACCCGCGCAACAAACTCCGGACCAGACCGTTCTTCGACCCGTTCCCGACGCCCCGAAAAAGCGCCGACCGAAGCCGTCGTCAAGCGCAGTCTGCTTGACGATGACAAGGACCGGCGCACCATCAACAGTCGGGAACAACGCCTCCGTTGACATAGAGCGAGCGATATCGGACGTGCTGACGGATGCCGGTCAGGTGGACGAGACGTGCTCCGAGCGCAGGATCCCCATGCGCACGATGTCCTCATAGGTCCCTCGAACCCACGCGTGCTGGCGCTGCCGACCCTCGATCACGAAACCTGCCTTCTCGTACGCGCGAATCGCAGCGATGTTCGATGCGATCGCCTGAAGATGAATCCGACGCAGGTTGTGACGCACGAACCCGAACTCAACGAGTTGGATAACAGCCGCCGTCCCAATGCCGCGGCCCCGCGCGTGCTGGACCAAACTCACTCCGGCCTCGGCGTGGCGGGCGAGGAAGTCGAAGTCGAACAGCGACGCGCCGCCAACAGCAATCCCGTCCGCATCGATCACTAGAGATACGGCGTCCCCAGGGGCGTCGCTGTCAATAGCGCGCGCAAGCCGAGCGTCGAAGCGATCCCTGGTCAACGGGCGCGGCGCCTGCGGATTCCGCTCTTCCCACGTGTCTAGGTCAGCGGCGATCTCGAACAAGAGATCAAGGTCAGCCTCGGTGCGCGGGCGCAGCGACACATTGGGCGTCTCAGTCACGGCCATGACAGTACGCCGATCAAACCTGCAGCGCTGATCATTCGAGGCCGCATGAGCATTCGAAAGAGCTCGAGCACACGCATCACTCCCAGAGCAAGACCCACTACCGAACGGACTCCGCGAAACTGAGACGACAATCAGTCCGGGAAACCCAGGTCAGGCTCCGACCGCCTTTCGCGGAGCTTCGGCGACACTGGGTCCATCAGCCGAGCCGAGGCAACACTGTCCTTTATTTGATGGGCAGCCTTCGCGGGCGATCTGCACCATCTCCCTGCGCGGCTGTTGTGCAGCTCGCTGGTCCGCGGGCTGCTTCCACGGTCATCGCATGGTGACCTTGCCGCCCGCGATGTCCAGTGTGGTGCCGGTGAGCCAGCTAGATGACTTGGACGCGAAGAACAGCGTTGCGGCGGCGACGTCCTCGACGTGACCGATTCGTCCGAGGGGGAAACTGGCGGCGATCCGGCTGCGCACATCGTCAGGGGTTCTTGACCGCATGGCCTCGGTCTCGATGGTGGACGGGGCGAGGCAGTTGAGGCGTACGCCCCGGGGTGCGAGCTCGTGAGCGAGATGTGCGGTGAGGGCGATGACACCGGCCTTCGCCGCTGCGTAGGCCGCCGAACTCGCGGTCGGCTGACGGGCCGATTCGGACGCCATCGTGATGATCGATGCGCCGGAGACAGACAGGTGCGGCAGCACAGTCTTGATGGTCAGGAACGTGGCGGTGAGGTTGGTATCGAGGACGGCACGCCAGTGGTCTGCGGACTCGTTGATCGTGTCGACAGGGCTGCCCCCGCCGCCCGCGAATGCAACCAGAATGTCGACTGTGCCGAACGCCTCGCGGACTTGTTGATGGAGCCTTTCGAGGTCGTGGAGGTCGAGACAATCAGCGCGCACCGGGATCGCATGGCCGTCGCCCTTACTGTTGATTTCTTGGGCGACACTCCTGAGCGCAACATCGTCTCGTCCGACCAGGGCGACGTTGATGCCGTTTGCCGCGAGCGCCTGGGCGGTTGCGGCGCCGATACCGCGGGAGGCCCCGGTGACCACTGCGACTTTGCCGGCCAGGTCGGGATAGGTCGGGTCCGCTGTTCCTGTCATCAGAATCTCCTGTTTCGATACCGCTACCGGAGCGATGGGATTAGACGATGCTGTAGAAGATCGGCATCGAGACGATGCCGTGAGCGCGTAGATCGACGACGACCTGGTGTCGGAAGCTCGGCCGGGTGAACTGTCGTACCGCGAAGCGTGGCAGCGAGCAGTCCCACCGCGCATGATTGACGAAGACGTACGGACACGGCTCAGTCGACGCGAGCAGGGTGGAGTTATCCAGCCCGGTGTTCGTCACATACCAGGCCACCAGGCGCTCCCAGCACCGCAGCGCCTCGTCGGGGTGCTCGGCGAGGAAGTAGTTGAACAGGAACAGACCAGGCCGTGACCGGTCGACGTCAGCCACCGCCCGCATGCACTCTGCCGGCATCTCCAAGAACCGATCACCGCTGGCGGCCGCAGCGTTGTCGCTGACAGCGCCGCGCAGCGCGGTCCTCAGCCGCTCGCACTCAGGCGTGACGCGAACTGCGTCGAGCGCGGACACGTCCACGGTCTGCACCAGCACGCAGACGTCGTACCGGGCGGTCGGAGGTGCGGGAAGCTGCGCGGAACGCCCGAGCGGCGGAATCAGCCGTGCCCGATACACCGAGACGAGACTGACTGCATCGAGGGCCTCCAGCGCAAGCGCGAGCCGCTTGAGCTCAACGAAGAGCGCCGCGTTCCGCTCTCCCGAGCGAGGGAAAGGTGTGCGTCCGCGGGTTCCCCAGACGTCCGCGGCGAAGTGGAGGTAGCCGAATGTCGGCGGGTCTGAGAAGCCCGGCGGTTTCGGTAGCGCTGCACCCATCCGAGCCTCCTTCACATAGCGGACACGTTCAACTCGGCGACTCCAAACGTTAGATCTCGAACGCTTAGTTGTCAAACGCTTAGTTGTCTAACAACAGTGCTACTGTGTCGGGAATGCCACGACCCATGCAGCAGCCAGTCGGTCTTGCGCTCGCGAGGACCGCGAAGGCGGTTTCCCGCGCGTTCGACGACGCAATGACCTCGGCCGGCGGCTCTTTGCCTATCTGGCTGGTGTTGCTGTCGGTAAAGACTCAGTCGGCGAGCACGCAGCGCGAACTCGCGGCGGCGGTGGGAATTCAGGGGGCGACGTTGACCCATCACCTCAACGCCATGGAGGCAGACGGGTTACTGACGCGGAGCCGAAACCCGGTCAACAGGCGGATCCACCAGGTCGCCCTCACCACGGCGGGCGAGCACTTGTTTCGGCAGCTCGCAGGAGTCGCCGCCGCCTTCGACACCCACCTGATGTCAGGTCTTCGAAGTAGCGACATCGCGACGCTGAAGCGACTGCTGCAAGCGCTCCAGGCAAATGCAGAATCACGAGAACCCTGACCGGCCGTGCTCCGTCAGCAGACGCAACGACCCGCAACTCTCCGGAAAGACGTCACACTGAACCGAACTGCACTCGTGCGCACCAGACGCGACATGCCATGCAGGGCACGGAATGACTGACCGAACTCGACCGCGCTCGTCGCGGCAGGCTAGTGCGTTGCATTACCTACGACGCAAGCCCAGCTATCCTGAACGGCAAGCCCGCCACTCCAATGACGAGTACGGACAAGGGCGGCTCGCGCCCCGTGTCACCCACTGCGGAACAGCCGCGACTTCACTGTGCCTTGCGGGACCGCGAGGATCGTGGCTGCGGTGTGCTCGTCGAGTCCTTCTAGGTACCGCAGCATCAGCACCGCGCGCTGTTCGGGGTGCAGACGGGTGAGCACGTCACGTATTTCCACTGCTCGGACGGCTGCGCCACGCCACCCTGTCGAAGCCCATCGTGATGCTGTACGCGACTCACGACTTCGCCCCGTCCCGACGATGCGCCGTTCCTTCACCACGCCAGGCGCCGTACATGCAAGTGCTAGTGCTCGACGGTGGTCCGAACAGCAACCGTCAACGATCGCAACCATCATCCGCAACCTCGCCGGAGGTCACTGCTGCCACGATCAACCGACTATTCAAGATTGAGAGCATGCTGTTAATCATGCCAGGTTGTCCGGGTGAGCGAGCAGGCACGCCCGTGTCAATGGCCAAGTAGAAGTCCCCGCTGGTGGCCAAGTAAAAGTCCCCACCCCTCGGGGGTTGTTCAGGGTGTTTTGGTGGTGATGCCTCC
>JGI20208J14878_1000230_pt1 | contig 13304 bp, 7 predicted proteins | sample NGESurF53shallow_FD_14878 | JGI IMG/M metagenome (IMG submission 14878)
TCGCAAATGCCTGCCATTGCCAATCCAAACGGGTAGTAGTGGTTCTCTTCAAGCATAGGCCCCTGCTTGTGTTGCACCGAAAGATTGTCAAAGAACACATCCCAGTTTTGGGTTTCATTGCTCACCCAAATATACAAATATCCGCTTCGTGTAAGTACAAGTGGCGAACCGGGCGCTACGGCGTTGAGTGTTGCTGCAGGGTAAGTAGCGCTTGCCGCAGGTACAGAGCCGCTAAGGCTGCTTACATAATTAAACTGGTCGTCGAGGAATATCCAGTTGAGGTAAGCCTTGGGATAGCCCGAAGGCGGTGGATCGTCATTGCTGAGAAAAGTGGACAATCCCGTATATACGGTGCTCCCGCCCGAAGTAAGGTTGGCCACAGTGCCATGGCTACCTGCGGTAGCCGCAAAAAGGCCGCCGGCAAGAGAATTGAGTACGTCTGTAAAAGAACTATTATTGGTGTTTACACTATTAGAATTATAATAACTCTGCACCGCCATATTAATGGTATCCCCGCTCATTACTTTCAGCAATAATGAAGGCCCTGTCTTTTGGCCGCTGGTTCCATTATAATCTACCTTTGCAACACTATCGTTAGGGTTGGTGATGGTGGTACTGTTAGGGTAGCCCGGTACTGAGGCTCGCGGGTAACTCGTTTGGGTAATATTACTGAAGAGCTGAACTTCTGTTGGCCTGTAGGCAGCTTCCATGCTGGCGAGGTAGTTGGCAGTGTCTTTCTGCTGCGTAAGTACCATCCTTATGTTGCCCAAATGGTCTTTTTCAAAAAAATCATACTCCAGTTTATAAGCGGTCGCCCCGGTTGTGTATTTATGGTAAGCCCATCGTGCCCTGCCTTCTTCGTGCATGATGTACTGTAAGGTATCAATACCACCGCCGGGGTTGGTAATGGTGTCGGTTTGCTGATATACAAAGCCCGAGATATATAAGGTGGTGATGGAATGTTTAGATACACTGTCTGTAACTACTTTCGATAGTTTGGCGCCCGAAGCATCATAAGTGTAAGCAATATTTCCTTTTCCGCTCATGTGTATTAGTTGCGCTAAGTTAAGGAAGTTGTAGGTAATGCTGCTGATGGCTTTATTATTATCTTGTATAAGGTTGCCATTACCATCGTAATTATAATCGGTACTTTGCTTGGTAGCGGGGTTATAATGCAGATCTCCTAAGAGACTGGTAGGGTTATTCGCTGCATCTGTTACACCCATCAGCTTGTTGCTGCCATCTGAGTTCAGGTAGTTATACGTCAATGAATCCACGGCAGACGAGCCACCTACTGTAAACCCTCTCTGTGTCATACTCAGTATATTGCCGTTAGCATCATAGCTAAGGCCGCTCACAGAGAAATCAAGGTAACTCTTGTCCCAGCCACTGCCCGTAGTGTTTTGGAGATATGCTGCAGAGCTTAAGCGGTTAGCATCATCGTATGTATAGTCGTATTTTCGGTTGATGCCTGCGCCCGCACTCTTCCAGGTTACGCCTTCAATATTTCCATTATACACCTGGTTCAGGTAGGTATTGCCGTTAGCAACTGAGGTAGATTTATCATAGCCAAGCTCCATCCCAAAATAGTGGTTAGCAGTGCCGGCTACGTAATTTTTATTGATGCCTGTAAGCCAGCCACGGATATTGTAATCATACACCATGCTGTCAATATTGTTACCGAGATATTTTGCGCGCAGTTGTCCCAGTTCATTGTATTGCAGACTATCAATTAGCTGGTCTGATGCAGCGCCATCAATATTTTTCCAAATATGCCTCAGGCGGAGCCTGTGATCGTAATCCATCTTGGTAAGCACTATATGGCTTTGCGCGGTGTTGCCGTTTTTCCGGTGATTCAGCAAGGTGCGTAATACCGCACCATCAAAATTATATTGAACGGTAACTGTATCAATGGCTCCTGTGTAATTGGAGCTTTGGCTCTGGATCACCCTGCCGTGGTCGTCATAAAAATTTGCCTTATATAGGTACTGGCTTGCACTACCCACCACTTTTATCTTTGAGCCTGTGGGCATGCCATGGGTTACGATAAAAGGTGTTACAGCCACAGCATAGGTAGGTGACGTATTATAGGTTGTGTTAAAATAATTGCTGTTGGTTGTGTAGTTGGTCGCCATGGATGAGGCTACAGGTGCGCTATAGGTACCCACCCAACTGTAATCATCATAAAAGGTTTGTGTCAGTACTTCGTTGGTAAATGAGCTTACTGTGGGGTAGTAAACGCTGTAGTAGGCAAGGCTATCGTGATAAGCAAGGTTATTATAATGAGACGGGTCAGTAATGAGGCCTGTAGAATCCGGGCGGTTCTGGGCGTCGTATTTTATAAACATCCATTTCTGTAAGCTGCGCAATGCGGAGTCTTGTGTCATCACGAGCCTTCCCCGTGCGTCATATACCATCCATTGCTGGCCTGCGCCAGGCACTTTTTTAATGGCCATATTTCTCCTGCCATCATATTCATACCTGAAGCAAAGTTCATTGGCAATATTTTGGGTTATAGTCCAGCTTCCATCTATCATCGCTACAGCTTGTGGTTGTATCACAAAACGGAGGTTCTGCAATGTATCGTACACATAGTAAGTGCAGAGCCAGCCTGCATGCCCAGTAGAAGGGTTGGCTGTCAACTGCTGTTTTTTTAATATGGTTTTGCCAAGTTTGTCTTTGTAAATGACTACCTGGTGGCCCTGCTCATCACTAATGATATTTTTGTATAACTGCCCCGCCGGATATGCTCCGCTGGTTGATGGCAGGCTGAGTTGTACTGAACTTATTTTCCATATCTGTACACTATCACTCGCAGTGTTGATAAGATATTGGGCAGACATACCCCTATTGCTGCCTACCCAGTTTAAGCCCGGAGCATCATTGGTAAGCGGCCTGTTCAATGGAGATGCCTCATAGGTGACCTGTCCATAATAATATTGCTCATTCGGGAATTGTGCTGCATTGAAATTATATTGGTCGGCAAGGGCAGTCGTTTTGTAGTTGCCATCATTGGTAGTTGCTGTATAGGGCATATACTGTATGGCTTGCCTCCCAAAATTATCATACACTACCGGCGATACCAAATCGTTTTGCAAAGGGCTGTATTTTTGATCAACTGTCTGTACCAGTCTTCCAAGCCCATCGTAATATTGGGTAGTTTGGGCTACGTCATAAGGACTGGTCAATCCGTCTGCGGTAATGGTATCCATCACACCCGCTTTAAGCAGGGTGCGAACGCTTGTATAATTGAAATTGGAAGAATTACCCCCAATAGTTACCTGGCATACACTGGAATACTCCACATCAGTTCCGCAAGTCACTTTTCTCCGGTACCATGTGTTTGAAGTAAGTGTGCCTGGGGTATAATTCAATGAGGTAGCCCCGGAGATATTGGAATAGTTGATGCCATCGGTGGAGCTTTGCCATTGATAACTATAACTGCCGCTGCATCCTCCGCCACTTGCAGGTGTGCAGTCCAGGGAACCTGGGGAAGTACCTGAAGTAATATTTAAGCTGGCCGGAGTTATAACCCCGGGCAAAACTTCAGAATTCACCGTTATAAGCGCTGAGCTACTGTTTGCAGTGATGCCGTTGCTGGTAACAGCTACATTAAAATAGGTATTTGAAATAAGGCTTCCGGGTGTATAGGTAGCAGATGTTGCACCAGAAATCGCAGTCCAATTTGTATTGTCAGTCGAACTTTGCCAAAGATAAGAATACGCACCGTTTCCACCGGATACGCCACTTAGGGTCAATGCCGAAGGAGTTGTATTAAAATTAATTGTTTGCGAAGATGGACTAATACTTCCGGCGACTAATGGCGCGAAAACCGTGACAGTAGCGGTATTGGTTGTGAAAGCACTAGAACCACTACAAAGAGCCTTGCGTTTAAAATAAGAAGTGATAGTAAGATTCCCCGGCTGATAATTTTGTCCGGTACTTCCGGATATTGAAGTGAAATTAATATTATCAGTTGAAGAATACCATTGGTAACTGTATGTGAAACAATCGCCTCCTGAGGCATTGGATGCATCAATCTGTGGGGGGCTTGAATTATAATTACAGGTTAAGGAGGGGTTGCTTATTGTACCTCCCGTTAGTGCAGGCCAGGTTATCGTAACTGTTTTGGGGGCAGCACTACTTCCAATGGCTGTTATCGTTGAACTGGAGCAGCCGGCATCATTAAAATAAATGGTAACGCTTGTAGAACTTGAGCTTTGGATAGTCCCACAGGTTACTGACCAACTGGAGGCGCTGCATGGCGTAAGGTGGTAGGTTACCGTTGATCCTAAGGTTACACTGCTGCTTCCGGTTATAGAGCAGGCAACGAGTGGCTTCATCTGTCCGTTGACCTCGTTCACCGCTATTGTTAATGCCAGGAGCATAAGCAGCAAGCGAAAACCGGGATAAGTCTTCTGAATATTTCTTTTAAATGTTTTGCTCATGGCATGATAAAGGGTTTTAAATTTCATGCAAAATTCCTTATGATTTATTCGGCTGTTTCTCCAATGGAATGGTAGTGAATAGTCTTGATAATATTATGATCCTGATCCAGCACCACCTTCAATCTCCCAAAGCCATCGTATTGGTAATAGGAGATCCTGTTATCCCCATCGCACTCGCTCGACTTACCAATTAATGGAGTATAAGTAAAAGTGACCATTTGGGCATTGTATGGATACAACCGCAACTCATCAATATATAATGTCCCGGTCCCGCTCACATTTACCGAGCTCTGTCCAGTTATTTTGTGTTCGAAGTAGGTCCAGTTGTTTATAGTCTTTCCTTTTATCGGGTATCCTGATACAGTACCCGCAATTGTCAGCGGTGTGCTGCTATTCTTTATCCAATAAGAAACAGTATAGGTAGAAGAACCCGATAGACCAGACTTGGTTATGCTACCACTTGCTTGTCCGATATTATAACAGTTATTGCCGGTGGGAGACGTTACATCTGCAGTTACTGCGCCTGTAAATGCCCAATTGCCTTTGCCATCTGCTTCAAAAGAGGTATAGGCAATATCAGCCTGTGCTGCATTCTTTACCTCAGCTATGGGCTCAGAATGATTGTAATCCCACAGGTAACTTGTGCTGAGATCATTTGCTTTTGCTGCAACACTTAAATTATTGTTTGCATCATACTGCATGGAACCCTTTAAAATATACCTGGAATCACTAAGGATACTACTATATAAACTACCTGATTTTGTCTCATTATTAAGGCTCCTTATTGGACTTGTTGTCTCAATGGAATAAGTCGAAGTAGGCTTAAATATTGTTTGGTCAAACATAGTGACAATACCTGATATTAGAAGGGAATCATTACTGTCCTGTTTTAGCCAGGATTCTTTCTCTATAATCGGACTAAGGACACGGCTGGTAATCATATTACCGGTAAGATTTGTAGTATAGTCTTCCGGGTATTTGAATTTTTGGGTAATGGTTTGACCGTCTGAACTACTTTGTTGGGCTGAAGCCAGGTTCCTCGTGGTAGTGTTAAAATTAAAATTGACTGTATTCACAATGCTATCGCCGTTCTGGTCGTATTGTACCGTTTCCTGAAAAGATGGAAATGTCCAGTTAGTTGACCACGAATTATATCCGAATCCATATGCATAAGTATAAGTAATGGGAGGATGCTGGTTTTTGTTATAGTTTTCCTGGGAAATATATGGGTAAACAGAATAAAAGCTTGTATCATTTACTGTATTGTAAGAGGTAATGGTTTTTGTAACAGGAGTAAATATATTGGTGTTGATTTTATTTATATAATCTACCTCCTTTGTTTGCCTTACATCAAGGAACGCTCCGGGAAACATCTGGAAGTAATGGTCTGATCTATGAGTTTCATTACCAGATATCATAGTTTCTGAAACTTTCTGGTAATAGAAAAGAGAGCTAAGCGCCCCAGATCCCTGGCTGCTGAAACTGGCATTATAATTTGTATAATTATAAGTATTGGTACCATCGTTAACTGAAAATGGAACTCCACTCAAAACAGGGGGCGAACCATTGATACCTGAGCTTAATGTACTGCTGTCCAAAAGGTAACTATATTTTTTCTGCAAAGAAGGCATAGAAGAATTGTTATTATAATTGGTAATACTTTGCAAACAGATTCCAGGGCCCGCTGAATTATTTACGTTACTATTCTGTTCGTATGTGAAAACGCTATAACCTCCGGCAGGATAGACTATGGTGTCTAATGCGCCATAGCTACAATAATTGAAGTATGGCATACTGTTACTGCTTCCAATAGTAGCTGATCCTGGGGGTATTGGGTAATAATTTCCGGTTGAGGCGGCTGGTAAAATAGTCTCATTGGTATCTTGTCCATTATAGAAACCCCAGTAATCAAAACCCTGTGTAGCTTTGGATGGAAAATTAGCATATTCAGAAGCGTATTTGAAGGTATAGGTCAAAGAGTCTCCTGTGAGCTGTGTATTAATAGAGTTTACTCTTTTTAGTTTCAATCGTTCAAATGTTATGTCTCCTCCTGGCCCAAAATATTCATAGGAGAATTTATTTCTCTTAACTATATTTCCGCTTAGGCTATCAATAACATCAATTTCCTGCAGACCAGGATAATTAGTGTTGAGATCTTCACGACTTTCCGGTATAAAATTGACCCGGGTATTCCTACATCTGATAGATTGCAATACTTGAGACACAGTAACTGGATTAACATAATAGTTATTAGGATCATTACCAAGATCAGCCTGTACTCCAGTAGATAATGTATAAGAAGTTTGATAAGATACAGAATTTTGTTGCCAATTATAAGGTACATAGGTAAGAGAAATTGTATCTTTTTTATCTGCTGAGACTACCATAGAAAGGTGCCATGCTGAAAAATACCTTAGCGGTGCATATATTGGACCACCATAAACATTGATTGTAGTGGTATCTTTTGCGCCAAATGTATATGTTGTACCTTCTGCAGTAGTTATAGTAATACTACCGCTATTGGAAGGCCAACTTATCCCTATTTGTTTATCGTATGAGAGTTGATAAGCTTTGCCATTGTACCAGAAAAATTTCCCGGAACCATTATAAAATTCGCAATCAAATATATCAGGAGCCATGTCATAAGATTTGTGGGCATAACTAAGGTTATTGTTATAAGCATTCTGGAGGAAATTATTGTAGTTATAGCTGGTAAACAAAGTATCGATGATATTGTACTGCCCATAATTGTAACCACTGTTCTGGCTACTGTCTGCATAACCTTCTATAGTCCTTGTAATTACACCCCCTGCATTTAAACTCCATCCCAATCCTACCCAGCTTGCATCCTGTAAAGGATAGAGGCCGTTGTAATCGTAATTCAGTGATATGGGCATGCTAAGCGAACCACAACTTATCTGATAAAGAGGGACATTTATTGCAGGTAACCCAAGATAAAGAGTTGTAGGGGTAGTTCCATAATTTTCCATTGCCTGAGCCTCAGGGGAAGATGATACGTAACTTTCATTCACCACCGGATCAGGATATAATGTCTGGGCATTGCCATTTGTGATTTTTAAAATTATTAATGCAACAATGGAAAATATTTTGACTGTCTTTATCATGATTATTACTTACTTCAAATATTTTAAAAAGTGTATCCTACCCTAAACTTGAAAGGTTCGGTCCTTGGTATCTGCATATAACTCAGGAAATCCCATAGAAACTGAATCTTTGTTTTTTTGAATACTTTGGTTTTCATTGTAACCATTTTGCTCACCCCTATCAGTCCGCTCTGCTGCCAACTGTTTAATGTGCCGACCACGCCACTTGCCAGCGGCTGATAATTATACTCGAACCCTCCACTAATATAAAGGCTTTTCTTTGCCTGTATATCCACAAAACTCCTGAGTCCTATTCCCTGGGTGGAAACTTTGGTATGCTGAAAATCGCTGCCCCAGCCAACTTTATAACTTGCACCGATGCCGATGGTATTTTTGTCATTGATCTTGTATCCTACCGATAAACCAATATCAGTAGTAGTGGGAAAGTAATAGGCAGCATGCTGTGTCTGCATGTTAGTGCCGTATTCTAACCGCTGGAAGAATGTTTTTGTTTTTTGCTGTACTGGTTTGAAATCAGGCATATCTATATCTCCGCTACCCGCCCCCAGGGTGCTCAATTTATTCCTTAGGTTGTTTATGTCCTTTTGAGCGGATTGCAAGCTGTTCTGAATGGCAGATGAAGCATTAGAGCCTTCTGATGTTAACTTGCTTTGAATAATTGCAAGTATCTGATCCCTCGTTTGAAGCCCTTCGACTGCGTCAGTTCCGGCATAATTGGCCGGCACATTAAAGAGTCCGGCAAGAAAAGAATTTTTCTTCATGAATGCGGTGAATGCCGGCAATTTATTGAGGATAGTGAGTGCTGTGGTCATCATTTTGTTAGGGTCATTCAGGGTTTCTCTATATTGTTTTACTTGTGTACTGTAATAATATAGCTGCTTGTTATAATCACTGTAGATATTACTTACACCTGATGGCAACTTTGTATATTGAGAAAGATATTGCTTTATCTGGCTCTTTCGTTGTTGAATGAATGCCTTGATCTGGTCAGCGTCTTGCAGTTTTGTTTCAAGACGCCGAAGCTGCGTCAATGCCGAATTTGCCTGATCTAAACCGTTAGCCGAAGAAAGAAGCTGGGGGTTTTTATTGAGAAATGCAAGGGTACTGTGTAATGAATCTGCAAATGGAAGATACTCAGGCCCCATGGAATGTACAGAAATAGCGCTGTCATTTTCCAGTTTTTGTGCAAATGCCAAATACTGCTGCTGGGGATTATTAGCGAAAAGTACACTTGCTTTAGCTGAATCTGATTTGTACAATTCTCTTTTAAGTTTAGCTTCCCGCTTGGCTAATTTGCGAAGATATTTTTCCGTTTGCTTGTTTAGTCTTTTTTCTAAAGTGCTTGTTTTAGAATTAATTTTATTAAAAAACTTATTGGGGAAATCAGTAACCCGGCTGACAAGAGAAGTTGAGTCCTGGCTGGAGTAAACATTATTTTCGGCATGGGAGCTTGCATTTTGACCTATGCAAAACATGGGTGCAAAAAAAAGAATAAGTAGTATTTGGTAAATACGAATTCTCACAGTTTAATTTTTAGATGGTAATTCGATTCTATTATTTTTACTCACTAAGCCAGCCGCTATAACTAAATCCAGTCTGTAACCATCGGTGGCTAAGTACTGTAATTTTTGATTTGTCTTAATAATTAAAACAAATGAAATCTTAGATTGATTTCGTAGGGTAGGAAAATCATCCTGGCAAAATTTATTCTTATAACTCAAACTAAAAAACTTTTCCGGTAACTGGCAGAAAATCACTGCTACCCGGGAAGAATTCACTGATATTCGGGAATTTTTGTTTTTAGTAAAAGACGAAATCTTAAACTTTTTCCGGTGTCCGAAAGGATGGCCGCGGCCTGATTTGTGCCAGCACGGTTTAAACCAGTTGAAATCATGGATTCGTCTTTTAAGTATAAAAAAAATTATCATAACAAAGTTTATTCTTAAAAATTGAATTAAAAAGAACTTTTCGACGCTTTGCACAAAATACTCGACAATTAGTACGAATTACTCGACAGTTGGACTTTTTGTTTTAATAAAAGAATAGGGGAATTGCCAATTATTGGCTTTTTTATTGGAAGGAAGATAGGCAATATTTTTTATGCTTTTTGAATATAGGTAAAGGTTTACTATTGATCAGTTGCCGTATTCGGACTGGCACATGTCTCCCGACCACTTGTGTTCGAAACCTATTCTACCTGGAATTAAAAAGATGTGCAGCTTTGTCGGGGTTTCCTCCTCAAAGCATCACTATTGTTTTTGTGATTTCATTTTCTAATTCAAACTTTAATTTGGATATTTTAAATCCTTTTATTTATTTATAGGCAATAATTAAAATAGTAAGGATAATTGTCCTGTAAATCATAACTTTTATTCCGTTCAGATCTCTTGATGCCAGATGCTTTACGTTGAGATGCTGCTTTATAAGTTTGAGGAATAGTTCTATCTCCCATCTTTGTTTGTACCAGCCGGCTACCAGGTAACAATCTTCGTCCATTTTAATCTGCGTGGGTGTTCCTTTTTTGGGGTCATCTATTGGGGAAGTGTCGCCGCCTGGTCCTGACCAAAAATAATATCCTGTTTTAAGGTTAAAATCTAAATGGTTAACGCATTTTTTATCAGTCTTTTCGATAGATTAAGACTACTTATTTTTTTATCACTCAAAAATTAATGTTATGTCTTACAAGGAAAAAAACCGATTGCCTTTGCTTCCTTTATTTAAAAAATTTATATCCGATACTGCTTCCGGAAGACGGGTAACTCCAACAGGAAAGCGGATTTGTAAAGGGTCAGTGGAGCAATATACATACGTCTTTAAATTATTAGAACAGTTTAATCAATTGCAGAATAATCCAATCCGGGTTCAACTTTTAAATAAAGCCTCCATCCGCATGTTACAAAGTGAAAAATTATACTGGAAAAGATTCTTCAGGAATTTTACCTTATGGCTTTATCAAAGGAATTATTATGATGGGTATGTACGTTCTATTGTAAAGATATTTCGCACGTTTTTTAATTATCTGATCAAAGAGCAAAACCTGCTTGTAGGTAATTTTCATCATCAATTTAAAATTCCTTCACAAACACTTACACCAATTGTATTAGAGCCCCAACAACTTAAATTTCTCATTACTGATCCCGCATTTAAAAATAGTTTGTCAAATACACTTGAAAAGATAAATGATATTTTTATTTTTGGATGTACGGTAGGGCTGCGTTACGGGGATTTAATGAAGTTAAAAAAAACTGATTTGCAGTATGCCCAAAATGGTGTTTTTATTATTTTAAGAACTTCCAAAACAGGTACCCAGGTAAAAATTCCATTACCACAGTATGTATTGGATATCATTAATAAATACCAATCCAAAAAAAGGCGGTACGTATTGCCCCGCCTGGCAAACAGCAATATGAACCTGCAGGTAAAAAAATTAATGGAAGCAGCCGGCTGGATATACAATCTTCCAAAAATTCGCTACCGGCAGGGGAAACCTGTAGAACTAAAGAATAAACAAGGGAATAGCTTTCGTTTTTGTGATCATATTACTACCCACACGATGCGCAGGACTGCTATTACTACTTTGTTATTAATGGGTGTCGAAGAAAACATGGTGAGAACGATTTCGGGCCATTCACCCGGAAGTAAAGAATTTTACAAATATGTAGCTGTGGTGCAGAATTATTTAAATCAGCAGGTAATGTGCGCCTATGATAAATTATTAAATTTGCCTTAAAATATAGCGGCTCAAAATACCATTTTTTGCTTAATTGTGCTACTTTTATAAAGTTGAATGTTCTTTGAAAGTTTACACAGGATTGAGTTTTCATTAATTTCGTTATTAACCGTTTGGATTGGCAATGGCAGGCATTTGCGACAAAGCGCTCAAGCTCAATTATCCAGAAAATAAGTACCGGTATAATGGAGGTACCGAACTGCAAAACAAGGAATTTAGCGATGGCAGCGGATTAGAATTGTATGATGCAAATGCGAGAATGTATGATCCGCAAATAGGGAGGTTTGGAGGGATAGATGCCATGAGTGATCAAACAAGATGTTTATCTCCTTACCAATTTGCTTATAATGATCCTACTCTTTTCAATGACCCCGGAGGGATGAAGGCAGCTAATCCAAATTCTAATACCTATAATTCGGCAGAACAACAGTACATTAATGGATTGGCAAACCCAATGGGGCATGAAGATGATTGGGGAGAGGAATTTATGGCAGGAGGTGGCGGTGGTGGAGGTTTTGATGAAAACGGGAATTTGATAACTCCTAAGGATAATCAGGATGAAGCAAATATAGTTGATCCTCAAAAATTCCTTTTGGCTTTGCAACGTCGGATAAATGAAGGATCTATTATTGATATTTTAAACTTTATTACAACCGGGAAAGAAAATTATTATGGTACTATTTCATATACCCCCCTACAAATGGAACGGATACAAAGGTTCAGGCAATACTCTTGGAAAGTAATAAGGGAAGTGATAACAATCAGGAAAGTAATGCATCGTCAGCTTCCAATGCAGATGGTGATAATTTGACCTGGGGTGATTATGCAAAAACTTCTTTAGCTTTAGTAGGTGCAATTATTGAAACTGCTGCTGGAGGTTTAACGAGCGAGACGGGTGTGGGAGCAATTGTTGCCGGAGATGGAGCCGTTCGGGTTGCTGGTAACATCGCGAAGTTAGTGACCATGATTGAATCAGGAAGCAAGTCGAAAAGTGGTTTGGTACCTACAAATGGCGGAGCAATTGTAGGAGCTATATGGGATCATGGCACAGGTAATACAGGACAAATGCAATCCATATTAGGAGGAGTAAATGACATTGGCTCTATGTTTATTTCCGTAGAATCTGATTATGAACTTTTAAATACAACAGATCATTGGTTAAATCATTGGAACAAACTCGGACCATATCCAGGGATTTATGATGACTATCAGTCAATCAAGGAAAATAATTAAGAAAATGAAAAATCAAGTTCGAATATCCGAAAAGTACAGAAAAAAAATAAAGCTTTATTTTGTTCAAGACTGGATTTTATTAAGTATTGCAATTATTGCAATGCTTTATTCGTTGGCGAATTTCCTAAATAATAACTCTTTTGTAATTTTTAGTATTGATAGGGGAATAAGTCTATATTTCGGTATAGTTTGGGTTATCATTTTTATTTCTAAGTTTTTTTTTATATCAGTAAAAATTAAATCAAGATTAATATATGAAGTTATAGATGAAAAAAAATTTTATTCCTTAATGCTTTATAATAAAACTTTCGTAAACCTTGATAAAACACTAATACCGTTATATAAAGAAAAAGCTGATTACATCCTAAATGATCTTTTTGGTTTAAACAGCACAATTAGACTCCCCAAAACCAAATCTGAAAGATATATTGTGGAAATTGACAATAAAAAATATTATTTTTTGCCGTTTCTTTTTGAAGAAGAGGTGCTTATTTGAAGTAAGGCAATTTACCAGAAATGGGTAAATTATCAGAACTGTTGTTTTATAAAATCTTCCGTTGAAAACATTAAAAATATCAGTCTTTAAAAAAATAAAACAGGTATTTTGGCAGCTATAATGGTTGCCCATTTTTTTTACGCTTAAAAACTCGCCACTTGTACTTACACCAAGCGGATATTTGTATATTTGGGTGAGCAATGAGACGCAAAACCGGGATAGCTTGTCCCGATAGTGAAGCGTATCGGGATGTTCTTTGACAATCTTTCGGT
>JGI20208J14878_1000235_pt1 | contig 13154 bp, 14 predicted proteins | sample NGESurF53shallow_FD_14878 | JGI IMG/M metagenome (IMG submission 14878)
AAGCCGAAGCTGACGATTCCCACCGGTCGCCCGCGCGCCATCGCCGCCGTGAGACCGGCGGGGCCGATCACCGCCGCGTCGCCAACGATTCGCGCTTCGCGCTTCATGCCGACGAGGACGAGGAGGTTTTTGGATCGAACATTGCTCAATGAAACCATCCACCTTTCAATGCTCCTTCTCCCCTTGCGGGAGAAGGTGGCCCGCGAAGCGGGTCGGATGAGGGGTTTTCCACGCTCTTTCCGCGTGGCTCGATCCACCTGACGGTTAGGTCGGCGCGACCCCTCGTCCGTCGGCTTCGCCGCCACCTTCTCCCGCAAGGGGAGAAGGCAAGCTACATCCCCCACGCCACGTGACCGGCGTTTCCCCGCTTCAAATTCCGATACCGCGCCAGCGCCCACAGGGGGAAAATCTTCGCATAGCCGTGGTAGCGCAGGTAGAAGACGCGGGGAAAGCCGCCGCCGGTGTAGGCGTCTTCCGGCCACTCGCCGCCGGCTTCCTGATGCGCCGCCAACCAGGCGACGCCGCGAGCCACCGCCGGATGGTCGGTCTCGCCCGCCGCCATCAGGCCCAGCAACGCCCAGGCGGTCTGTGAAGACGTGGACGGAGCGGCTTGATAACCATCGTAGTCTAGCCGGTAGCTGTCGCAGCCCTCGCCCCAGCCGCCGTCGGGGTTCTGGATGGCGATGAGCCAATCCACGGCCTTACGCACCATCGGCGAGTCCGGCGACACGCTGGCGGCATTGAAAGCGCAGAGGGCCGACCAGGTTCCGTAGACATAGTTGACTCCCCAGCGTCCGAACCAGCTGCCGTCGTCTTCTTGCTCGCGTTCCAGCCAGGCGAGAGCGACCTTCATGCGGGGGCTGTCGGCGCCCTCGCCGAGCTGGGCGAGCATGCTCACGCAGCGCGCCGCCACGTCGGCGGTGGGTGGGTCGAGCAGGGCGCCATGGTCGGCGAAGGGGATGTTGTTGAGATAGTGCCATGTGTTGTCGGCGTCGAAGGCGCCCCAGCCGCCGTTCCGGCTCTGCAATCCTTCGACCCATTCGCGCCCGCGAGCTATGGCTTCGTCATAGCCGCCCGCGCGCTCGCCGCCCACCTTGCCGCAGCGCCGGCTGCGGTCCATCGCCATGACCACCACGGCAGTGTCGTCGAGGTCCGGATAGTGGTCGTTGCGGTACTGGAACGCCCAGCCGCCGGGCCGAACCCCCGGTCGCTGCTGCGCCCAATCGCCGGCCGCGTCGAGAACCTGCAGGGGCTTTAGCCAATCCAATCCCCGCGCGGCGGCGGATTCGGCTTCGGGGCTCGCCGCCTCCAGCAAGGCATGAACCGCCAGGGCCGTATCCCACACCGGCGACAGGCAGGGCTGGCAGTAGGCTTCGTCGTCTCTCACGATGAGCAACTTGTCGATCGCCCGCCGGGCGGTGGCGCGGCTGGGCTGGTCCTCGCCATAGCCCAGGGCGTCGTACATCATCACCGCGTTGGCCATGGCCGGAAAGATCGCCCCCAGGCCGTCCTCGCCGTTGAGGCGTTCATCGACGAAGGCGACCGCCTTTGCGATGGCGCGGCGGCGCGACGCTTTGGAAAACATCGGTTCGATCGCCCGCAGCGCCGCGTCGAGGGCGAAGAAGCCGCTCGCCCAGGGTTCCTTCTGGTGCGCGCCCCTGGCCAGCGACCGGACTGTCGAGGGCGGCCGCACGAACAACTCGTCGATCGTCACGCCCCTCGGATTTTGGGCTCGCGGCCTGATGGCCCGCAATACCAGGAGGGGCACGATCACCGTGCGCGCCCAATAGGAGATCTTCGAAAGGTGGATGGGAAACCAGCGCGGCAAAAGCGTGATCTGCACCGGCATTTCCGGAACCGCCCGCCAGGACATGACGCCAAAGAGCGCCAGCAGGATGCGGGTGAAGACGTTGCAGGCGCCCGCCCCGCCGGCCGCCAGCAGGGCCGCCCGCGCGGCGGCCATATGCGGCGCGTCCGGATCGTCGCCGATCATCTTGAGGGCGAAGTAGGCCTTGACCGTCGCGCTCACGTCCAGGGCGCCGCCGTGATAGAGCGGCCAGCCGCCGTGCGCCCCTCTCACCCGGCGCAGGTAGACCCCGATCTTGCGCTCCAGTTTGAGATCGGCCGGCTCGCCCAGATAGTGCTTCAGGAGGATGTATTCCGCCGGGATGGTGGCGTCGGCCTCCAGCTCGAACACCCAGTGGCCGTCCGGCTTCCGCCGGCGGAGCAAGGCCTCGGCGGCGCGCGCGACGGCGTCGTCGAGCGGGGCGAGCGGATGGGCCGGCGGTTCGGCGAAGCTGTGCGGCACGGCGTCGTCCATGTCGCGATCCTATCACGCGCCGCGCGCCGCTTTGAAGGCCAGTGCGGCCGCCGTGCCGCCCGACCGTATCGCTCCCTCGATGGTGGCCGGCAGGCCGGTCGCCGTCCAGTCGCCGGCCAGGAAGAGGTTGCGCCAGGCTGTGCCGGCTGGCGGGCGCCGGGAGTTTTGCTCGGGCGTGGCGGCGAAGGTGGCGCGCCGCTCCTTGACGACCTGCCATGGCGGCGGCTCGGGGCCGAGACCGTGGACGGCGGCGATGTCTCGCCAGACAAGCCGCGCCAGATCTTCGCGGTCCAAATCGACGTATTCATCGGCCGCGCTGACCGTCACCGACAGGCGGTCGGCAAAGGCGAAGATCCATTGCGCCGTTCCGCCGATGACGCCGACCATCGGCGCGGCGTCCGGCGGCGGAGGGGTGCGGAAGTGAACATTGACGATCGCGTTGAAACTGTCGGGAACGACAAGCCCCGGGACCAGATCGGCGGCGATCCAGGGGGGGACGGCGAGAATCACCGCGTCGTTCTCGCCGAGAACAAGTTCGCCGTCGCCGAGGCGTAGCGACGCGACCCGACCGCGTTCGAAGGAGACGGCGCGCAGGCGCCGACCGAGATGGACGGGAATGCCTCTGCTCCGCAGGAAGGTGAGGGCGGGGTCGATGAAGGCGGCGGAAAGATTCGGCTCGGCGATGCGGGGCCGATAAGCCCGGCCGCCGCGCGCCAGGCTCTCGCGGATGACGGCACCGGCCAGCTGGGCCGAGGCGCGCTTCGGCTGGGTGTTCAGAGCAGCCAGGAGAAAGGGTTCGATCAGCCGTTCCCAGAGCGGCCCCTCGCAGGCGATGACGTCCTCGACGCGCTGGCCGCCGCGTGAGGCCAGGAGGGCGAGGAGGGCGAGGTAGTCGGCCGGCCGCGAACCGGGCACGCGGCGGGCGCGGCTGAACACCCACCGCGCGAGCGGCCCCGCGTTGGGGCGGATCGTCCAGCCCCGGCGATGGCGCACATCGTGGAAGGCGAACGTCGCCTCGGCGGGACCGACCAGCCGGTCCTCGGCGCCGACGGCGCGCAGGTAGGCGAAGGTGGCCCGGTTGCCAGACAGCACCAGGTGGTTGCCGTTATCGATGGTCTGGTCGAGCACCGGATCGACGTAGGAGCGGCAGCGGCCTCCAGCCTGCGCGGCCGCTTCGATCACCTCGACGCCGACGCCCCGGTTCGCCAGCGTCACCGCCGGCGAAAGCCCGGACAGACCGGCTCCGACGACATAGACCTTCCTAGGGGCTTTCGCCGCCTTCGCGTTCGAACTCACGCGAGCAGCCCACGCCGCAGCACAATCCAAAGCAGGGCGCCTTTGCCGATCCTGGCGCGCGCCCGAGGCGCGGTCCAGCCGGCGCTTTCCATGCGCGCCAGGATCTCTACATAGACCGCGCTCATCAGGCGCGGAGCGCGCAGGCGGCCGGCCGGCCTGGCCGCCAGGATCGCATCAACTTGGCGATAGTGTCGATGGGCGACGGCGCCGACCCAGCGGCAGGCGCCGTCGATACCAGGGTGGGCGAGAACCTCGGCGGGATCGCGGGCCTCGACGCCGCCTTCGGCCAGGGCCTCGGCCGGAAGATAGAGGCGACCCATGGCGGCGTCCTCGTCCAGATCGCGCAGGATGTTGGTGAGCTGCAGGGCGCGGCCAAGATGGTGGGCCAGGTCCCGGCCCGGCGCCTCGTCCATGCCGAACACCCGCACCGACAGGCGCCCGACGGCGCTGGCCACGCGATCGCAATAGAGGTCCAGTTTATCGAACGCCGGGGCGCGGATCGTCTCATCGACGTCCATCCGCATGCCATCGACGATGGCGAGGAAGTCCTCCTTTTTCAGCGCGAAACGTTGCACCGGTTCGACGAGATCGTGGGTCCGCGCCGGCGGCGCGCCGGCGAACAGGGCGGCGAGATCGTCTCGCCAGGCGTCCAGGGCGGCGCGGCGTTCGTCCGGCGAAGGCCCCGGATCGTCGGCGATGTCATCGACCTGGCGGCAGAAGGCGTAGATGGCGAACATCGCCGCCCGCTCGGAGCGCGGCAGCAGGCGCATGGCGGCGTAGAAGGAGCTGCCGGACGCTTGGTTCTGGGCTTGGCTCTCCGGGCCGGCGGCTTGGGCGGCGGTCATCGCTCACCTATGCCCCAGCTTGGCGCTTGTGCCGAGCCCGAGGCGCGCTCCGATGACATCGGCGGCGCCCAGGAGCGCCAGGATCAGCGCCTCGGACTTTCGGTGATGGACGCGCTCGCTGAGCGGATCGTGGCGCGCGAGACGCCCGTTGAGGCTCACCGCCAGACGCGCGATAACGCCGATCTCCACGGCCAGCCGCCTATCGCGCACCGCGCCGGCGAGCGGGCCGGCCGCATCGAGCAGAACGCCCGTACGGTCGGCCAATTGGCTGAACACGCCCCGCAGGGCGTCGCTCGCCTTTTGGTCGCCCAGAGCCTCGACCGCAACGCCCGCTCCGTCGAGGAGGTCGAGTGGGATATAGATGCGGTCCAAATCGCGGTAATCCTTGCCGCAGTCCTGCAGGTGGTTGATCACCTGCAGGGCGGCGCACAGAGCGTCGGAGGCCGGCCAAAGAGCGTCGGTTTCGCCGTGGACATCGAGCACGAAGCGACCCACCGGGGCGGCCGAATACCGGCAATAGTCCATCAGCTCGGCCCAGTCGGCGGTACGACTCTTGACCACATCGCGGCGGAACGCCTCCAGAAGGTCGAGCATATGTCGTTCGGTAAGGCCGCGTTCGGCCAGAGCGAGGCGCAGGGCGACCGCTTCCCCGATCGCATCGTCGGCTCCAGTCAGCGACGATTCCAAGGCCGCCAGCCGCGCGAGCTTCTCCGCCGGCGCGGCGGCCCTGTGATCGGCGATGTCGTCGGCCGTGCGCGCCACCCTGTAGAAGGCCAGGACCACGGCGCGGTGGCGCGGGGCGATCAGCCGCGAGGCGACCGGGAAGTTCTCGTCCCGATGTCCCTTGCCGGACGCCAGATCGGCATCGCCGCTCATGGCGCGACGCCCAGCGCCTGCGGCCGCCCCTTCCACATCCCGCCCCGGCCGGCCCAGGCCTGCGCGGCCGATTGCACGGTGAAGGCGGCGTACAAGGTGGCGATCAAGGGCAGGGCAAAGCCCCAGGCCGGCGAGCGGCGATAGAACCGCAGCATGGGTTGAAACGCCAGCGCCATGGCCAGCCACGCCACCCCCGCCAGCCATCGGGCCGCGCCGGTGGCCAGGAAGGCCAGCAGGGGAGGGGCGAGATAGATCAGCCCCATGCCGAGGATGGTCAGGGCGAGCAGCCAGGGAGAAAAACGGAGTTGGGCGTAGGCGGATCGCGAAATCATTCGACCGATTTCAGCAAGACTTTCATAGGGTCGCAGGCTGTGCGCGCGGTCGGTCAGGCCCAGCCAGATCGGGCCGCGTTTCTTCAACAGCGCCGCGAGGGCGCAATCGTCAATGATCTCGCCCTTGATCGCCGCGATTCCGCCGGCGGCCTCCAGTGCGTCCCGACGGACCAGCATGCAGCCGCCTGCCGCGGCGGCGGCGCGCCGGCGCGGATCGTTCACCCAGGCGAAGGGATAGAGCATGGCGAAGAAGAACACGAAGGCGGGAATCATCGCCCGCTCGGCCCAGGTCTTCACGCTCAGCCTAGCCATGAGCGAGACGAGGATGAGCTTGCCGGCCTCGGCCCGCGCCACCAGGCGCCGCAGATTGTCCGACACATGGGCGATGTCGGCGTCGGTCAGCCACAGATAATCCGGCGCCCGGGCGTCCTGGCCCGCGCGTTCGATTCCCTGGCTCAGCGCCCACAGCTTGCCCGTCCAGCCGGCGGGAAGGCTCGCTCCGGAGATCACCTCCAGCCGCACCCCGCCGTCGAAAGTCCGCGCGACGTGCGCGGTGTCGTCGCTGCTGTTGTCGTCCACCAGGGTGATGCGGAACTCGCCGGGGTAGTCTTGATCGAGCAGGCTGCCGAGCGAGCGCGCCAGAACGTCCGCTTCGTTGCGCGCCGGGACCACCGCGACGACCGCCGGCCAGTTCGTCGGCGCGTCGATCGACTCATCACGGTCGTCCCGCTCGCGCGCCAGCCAGAACAAGCCTCGACCCAGAAGTAGACCGAGCCAGAGGGCCAGGACGACGGCGCCGACGGCGATCATCGAAGGTAGCCGGCGGCGCGGAACCAGGCGAGGGCGTCGATGAGCGCCTCACGGTAGGGTCTCGCGCCATAGCCCAACTCCCGCTCCGCCTTGGCCGAGGTGAAGAACATATGGTGGGCGGCCATCTTCAGGGCGTCTCGGGTAACGAATGGCTCTTTTCCGGCGATCCGCGCCATGGCTTCGGCGGCCCAGGCGAGGGGATAGAGGGGCGCGCGGGGCAGGCCAAGGGTCGGCGCGCGGCGCCCTGTCAGTTCGGCGATCGCCGCCAGCATTTCACGCAGGGAGACGTTCTGTCCGCCCAGGATGTAGTGCTCGCCGACCCGGCCCTTTTCCATCGCCAGGACATGGCCGCGCGCCACGTCATCGACGTGAACCAGATTGAGCCCGGTATCGATGAAGGCCGGGATACGCCCGCTCGCCGCCTCCACGACGATCCGCCCGGTGGGGGTGGGCTTGATGTCGCGCGGGCCGATGGGCGTGGAGGGATTGACGATCACCGCCGGCAGGTGGCGTTCGGCGATCAGGCGTTCCACCAGCCGTTCGGCCGCCACCTTGCTCTGCTTGTAGGCGCCGACGCCTTCGCCGTCGTCGAGCGGGGAAGTCTCATCGACCGAGGCGCCCGCCCCCGCGCGCAGAGTGGCGACGCTGCTGGTGTAGACGATCCGCTCGACGCCCTGATCGAGCGCCGCCTCCATGACCACGCGCGTCCCCTCGACGTTGGCGCGCCGGATATCCGCCGGGTCCCGCGCCCACAAGCGATAATCGGCGGCGACGTGAAAAAGGCAGCGCACGCCCTTGAAGGCGCGGTTCATGGCGGCGGCGTCGGTCATGTCGCCTTCGACGACTTCGCAGTCCAGGCCCTCGAAGTTCGCGCGCGGGCTGCTCGTCCGCGCCAGCCCCCGCAGCGCCAATCCTCGGCCGTCCAGCACCCGCAACACCGCCGAACCGACGAAGCCCGAGCCGCCGGTGACGAGGACGCGGTCGCCGGCTTGCAGGTGTGACGAGGGGCCGTCGGTCATGGGCGACGAGGATCAGAAATAGACAAACGCATCGCTGTAGGCCGCGACCTTCGCGTCATGGGTCACCATCTTGAGCGGCTCGAACAAGGCCTGCGCGACCAGCAGGCGGTCGAACGGATCGCCATGGATAGGGGGAAGGTTTTCCACCGCCACCGCGTGATCCGCTGACACGTTCAAGAGGAAATATCCCGCTCCGTGAAAAAATGTCCGCGCCGCCGCCGCGGACATCGGAACGCCACCTTCCCCAGCGCGTGCCAAGACGTTCTTGATCGCGATCTCCCACAAGCTCACCACGCTCAACACCACTTCGTTCGCCGGCTCGTCTATGATATCCTGAATTTGGGGCGGTAATCGTGGGTCACCCAGGATCGCCCATATGGCGACGTGGGTATCGAGCAGCAGCCTCACTCGTCGATCCCAAGAAACATCCGAAGGATGAGATCGTTATCCTGGTCGATGTCGTCTGGGGATTTGAAGAGTCCCTTGGCGATGCCCAATCGTTTCCCGACGGGTTTGGCGTCGATGCGAACCAGCCTGGCCGCTGGCTTGCCGTTGCGCGCGATGACGATCTCGCGCTCGCGCCCGCTCTCCACCGCGTCGATCAGGCGCGACAGGTTGGATTTGGCTTCGAGCACATTATAGGTCGGCAACGGCGCGCTCCTGGCTAAGTCTGGCCAAGCTAGCATCGGGGGCGACGATTTCAAGGGTTCGATGGAGCGCGGGCGTCCCGCCCGCTCCTTTTTCCGAAGCCGCCGATAGGCAAGACGCGGGCGGGACGCCCGCGCTCCGTCCTTCTCGGCTCGGCGCGACGGCAACTCGTTTCCCGCTGGGGGCCCACCGTGGATTGTTCCAGGTTTCGCCCTATGTAGCGCCTTCAAGACGCGGGTTTCACCGGCGACAATGAGGAGAGCGACATGCGGGTGTTCGTAACCGGAGCCACCGGCTTCATCGGCTCGGCGACGGTGCGGGAGTTGCTGGACGCCGGGCACACGGTGCTGGGCCTGGCGCGCAACGACGAGGCGGCGCAGGCGCTGGCCCGGGCGGGCGCCGAGGCGCACCGAGGCGAACTCACCGATCTCGACAGCCTCGCCGCCGGCGCCCGGGCGTGCGAGGGCGTGATCCACCTCGCCTTCATCCACGACTTCTCCAAATTCATGGAGAACACCGAGATCGACCGGCGCGCCGTCGAGGCGATGATCTCGGCGCTGGAGGGCTCCAACAAGCCCTTCGTCGGCGCCTCCGGCGCCTTGCTGGTCGCCTCCGGCCGCACCGCGACCGAGGACGATGCGCCCGCCCACGGCGCCATGCCGCGCGCCGCCACCGAGGCGTTCGTACTGGCCGCCGCCGGCCAAGGCGTGCGGTCCAGCATCGTGCGCCTCGCCCCCACCGTCCACGGCGCGGGCGACCACGGCTTCGTGCCGACGCTGATCGATATTGCTCGGCGGACGGGCTTCGCCGCCTACGTCGGCGACGGCGCCAACCGCTGGCCGGCCGTCCATCGCCTGGACGCCGCGCGCCTCTACCGCCTGGCGCTGGAAAAGGCCGCGCCCGGCCAGCCCCTGCACGGCGTGGCGGAGGAAGGCATCCCCATGCGCGAGATCGCGGGCGCGATCGGCGCGGGCCTCGGCCTGCCGGTGCGCGGCATCACAACGGACGAGGCGCCCGCCCACTTCGCCTGGATCGGCCCCTTCGTCCAACTCGACGCCCCAACCTCCAGCGCCAAGACCCGCGAGACGCTTGGCTGGCGCCCGCGCGAGGCGGGACTGCTAACGGACATGCGGGAGGGCGGGTATTTCGGCTGAAACGCGCGCCTCACCCTTACCCCTTCAGCACCGCCTCGAACTGCTCCAGCGCCCAGTCGATCTGATCGCCGGTGATCACCAGGGGCGGGGCGATGCGGATGGTGTGGTCGTGGGTTTCCTTGGCTAGGACGCCGCGCGCCTGGAGGGCCTGGCAGTAGGCGCGGGCGCCGCCGGCTTCGGGGTGCAGTTCCACGGCGATCATCAGGCCGCGGCCGCGGACCTCCTTGATGGCTTCGCCCTGGATGGCGGAAAGGCCGGCGGTGAGACGCTCGCCCTGTGCGGCTGCATTCTCGATCATGCCTTCTTCCACCAGCACCTTGAGCGCCATGCGGGCCACGGCGCAGCCGAGCGGATTGCCACCGAAGGTGCTGCCGTGTTCGCCCGGTTTCAGCACCCCCAGAACCTCCTTGTTCGAAAGCACCGCCGAGACCGGGTAGAATCCACCCGACAGCGCCTTGCCGATCAGGGTGAGGTCGGCCTCGATGCCTTCGTGCTCCTCGGCCAGCAGCTTGCCGGTGCGCCCCAGGCCGGTCTGGATCTCATCGAGGATGAGAATGACGTCGTGCTTCGTGCAAAGGTCCCGCGCCGCGCGCAGATATCCGGCCGGCGGGATGATCACTCCGGCCTCGCCCTGGATCGGCTCGACCAGAAAGGCCACCGTGTTGGGCGTGATCGCCGCTTCGAGCGCCGCGGCGTCGCCGTAGGGGACGATCTTGAATCCCGCGCCGAAGGGTCCGAACCCGGCCTTCGCGACCGGATCGGTGCTGAAGCCGACCACCGTCAGGGTGCGGCCGTGGAAATTGTCGGCGCAGACGATGATCTCGGCTTGGCCGTCCGGCACGCCCTTGACCTGATAGCCCCATTTGCGAGCCACCTTGAGCGAGCTTTCCACGGCCTCGACGCCGGTGTTCATCGGCAGCACCGAGTGTGAGCGGGTGAGGGTGCACAGCTCCTCGTAGAACAGGCCGAGCTGGTCGTTGCGGAAGGCGCGCGAGGTCAGGGTCAGCCGGCCGGCCTGATTGATCATCGCTTGCAGGATCTTCGGATGACAATGACCCTGATTGACGGCCGAATAGGCCGACAGGCAGTCGAGATAGCGCCGTCCCTCCACGTCCCACACATGGACGCCTTCGCCTCGGGTGATGACCACGTCCAGCGGCTTGTAGTTGCGCGCGCCGTATTCGGCCTCCAGGGCCAGAAAGTCGGTGGGATGACCGGTCGGCATTTCCTGTTGCAAGGTCATGGCCCGAGCTACCCCGCCAGGAGTTCGGCCCGCTCCGGCGCCGACACCGCCGCGTCCGCGCTGGTGCGATCCAGGCTCAGGGTCATGCAGAAGGCGCCGCCGCCCGACAGGATGAACGGCGCCAGGTCGATCCCCAGCACCTCATAGCCGCGCGCCGCCAACCGATCGCGTAGGCCCTGACCCGGCATGGCCATCACCACGGTCTTTTCCAGGCAGACGGCGTTGACGCAGAAGGCCGCCGCGTCCTCGTCGGTGGCCTCGATGAGAAGGTCGGCCGGCACGAGCTCACGCAGGCGCTCCAGCGCCTCCTTGGTCAGGGCCGGGGGATAATAGAGGATTTCGCCGCCGCTCAGCGGGCAGAAGCAGGTGTCCAGGTGATAGAACTGCTCGGTCGCCAGGGGCAGGTGGACGACTTTCTGGCCGAAGTATTTGGCGATGATATCCACCGACTCCGGCGTCGAGCGCGGGCCGCTGCCCACCCAGAACAGGTTTCGCGCCGCGTCCCAGATGCAGTCACCGGCCCCTTCCTGAAAACAGCCTTCGATTTGGACCACCTCGGTGAGCAGGCCCTGGGCTTTCAGATCCTCGAAAGCCTTGAGGAAATGGGGCTCTTCCCCGCGGCGTTCGGCGTGGCGGAACCGCGCCACCAGGGCCTTGCCATTGAGGACAATTCCGGCGTTGGCCGGGAACACCAGATCCGGCAGGCCCGCCACGCCGGCGATCGTGTGAACAACGCCGCCGCTGTCTTCCAGGGCGATGCGCAGGGCGTTCGATCCCTCCACCGCCGCCTGGCGATTGGCCTCCGGATGGGCGCTCCACACCTCGGGCCGCATCCACGGGTTGATCTGATAGGCGACGTCATATTTCGCCGCGTCGGTCATCAAAAAGGTGGGTCGCGCGTTCATGGTGGATGCCTCTTGGCCGGTCAGGATTGTCCTCAACACCAAGGATGGCGCCGCGACCGGCTAACGGAAAGGCGACGAATGGGTCGCTTTTGTCGGAAAGATTGGCTAATTGCGTGGCTACGCTGGCGATCTGACAGGTGAGCGATGGACGAGACCGACCGCAAGCTGATCGCGCTCCTTAGGGTCAACGCCCGCGTGCCGGTCGCGGCACTGGCCAAGTCGCTGAAAGTCTCGCGCGGCACGGTGCAGAACCGCGTCGATCGGATGATGGCGCGCGGCGACATCGCCGGCTTCACCGTCAAGGCCCGCGCCGAAACCGAAGCGCAGCGCGTGCGCGCCATCATGGCCATCGCCATCGAGGGCGAGCGCGAACGCTCCGGCGCCGTGCTTCGCGCCCTGCGCGGGTTTCCACAGGTGGAGCGTGTTCACATGACCAACGGCCGCTGGGACATGATCGCTGAACTCAATACCGAGAGTCTGACGGGATTCAGCGCGGCGCTGGATGGAATTCGGGCGATCGACGGCATATCGGCGACGGAGACCAGCCTGCTGCTCACGACGCACCCGATGTGATCGGTGACGGTGAAAGGATGAGGGTGGTATTTCGGTGGCAGTATTTCGGTGACATTGCACTTATCTCCTGCCGAGAATCTTGGGAACGCCTCAGTCTCCAAATCTGAGACGTCAATGTCCTTTGAATATGAGGATTAATACTATGATGACTATTGGTGCGAGAAAGCAGGCCCAAAGGAATCTCTCGCCGAAGATGGCTACCATGACCAGAGTGAACGCGATGCCGATAATTGTTCTGCCGATGCTTGACGGCAGGACGGCAATAAGGATGGCGGTCGCGACTAAAGCACCGACGAGAATTGGAAGGCGGAGCCAATCCGGAATCTTATTCATTCCGTCTCCTTCGGCAGGGTTGGCGGCGCGTAGCGCGAGGCACTGCGATCCTATATGCTTTAGTGCAAAGCAGGGAGCAAGCTATGTGGCCGGATGGCAAAACCTACGTCGAGGTGATCGCCGCGCTGACTGTCCCTATCAGTTTTGTCGCTGTGATAATTCATAGACTCAAGAGCGAAATGGGCATGGGATACCGCTCGCTGCAATTCCTAGCTATCGGGGTGGTCTTACCGATTGCCCTTATCCTCGCCCTTGAAAAGGTATTGGACGGGGGTTCCATCAGCACGCTTTTTGGTGCCGTCGTCGGATATCTATTTTCTACGGCGACCAAAGATACCGCGACCAAGGAAGCGAAATAGCCATGCCCACCGGACGTAAATGGCCAAAAACGCCCCGCCGACGTGATCGGTAACGCCATCGGCGTCATGAAGATGCTGAAGGGCAAAGTTGATGACGGCGCCCCTGGCGCCGGAAGGAAAAAGGCGCGCTCAGGCCATGCGATTTCGGCGATCCGAGGCATCAAAATCGATCTTAATGACTGCGCCCGATCCGACGGACGAAAGTTCGATGGACTCTCCGCTGGCGTATTGGACAAGAGCAGCATCGAAGCGCCCGAGGTCCCAAACGCCGCACTCGTGACCGACGCGGACGCCGGACGAGAGAGTAAGGATGAGGGTCGTTTCGGTGGCGGTTCCGGCTCGTGCGCCATCGAGCGTGAGATGATCGACGCGAGCCCGCACCCGACCGCGGCGCGTCATGACGTTTAGATCGGTCACAGGGCTGGCTGGGGGTTCGGCTCG
>JGI20208J14878_1000242_pt1 | contig 12957 bp, 12 predicted proteins | sample NGESurF53shallow_FD_14878 | JGI IMG/M metagenome (IMG submission 14878)
ACCACCAACGGGGTTGCGCTATTGTATCAATTCTGTTGTACTTGATTTTGAGAAGAAAGAGGAATGATTAAGAAAACATATTTTAGCTACGGCCTGTAAATAATCTACGCAATAATGCAACAATAAAAGTAAAGATTGCGGAGCCAATTATTGCCCATATAATAGGGAAAGGTTTATCATCAATCGTTATAGTATAGAAGTGAGGTAATCCCATTTTTCCGGCAACCCATAAGCCAATGTATGCACCAATAAAACCAACGACAATAGATACCAGGCAACCTCCCAGGCTATAGCCGGCAATAGCCTGACCTATTCCACCGCAAATTGCAGCAATCAGCAAAAGAATTAAGAAGCCAATTATTGTCATCGTATTAACTTTTCCAGAATAAATATATAGAAATTTTTTGCAACCTCCTATTCATAAATAATTCTGGTTAATCTATCAATTAAATTTGTTGAGGTCTTCTGCAGCATCGTCATCCAGAAACCAATATAATTCGCCTGTTATAGGTTTTATAAGTTGCGCAGGGAATTCAGTGGGTATATATTTTCCTTCTACAACTTTTTTAAGAACGGCTGATTTTTTTTTGCCTTCAATCATAAAAGTAATATTAGAGGCCCGGTTAACAATTACCGGCATTAAGGTAATTCGAAACATTTGCTGCGTCTCATTATAAACAGCGGTTACCCAATTTTCGTTTTCCGCATTAATAAGGGGTGAATTGGGAAATAGAGAAAGTGTATGTCCGTCGTCACCCATTCCAAGTAATATAAGGTCGAAACTTTTATCGGTATTATCAAAAAAGTGATGCAATGTTTTTTCATATTCTTTAGCCGCAAAAACGGGTTCAATATTCGTGCGCATTGCATGTATTTGTGAAGGTGGTATATTAACATGATCAATTAATATATCATAAGCCATTTTTGCATTGTTACGCTCATCATCAAACGGAACAGCACGTTCATCACCCCAAAAAATTTGTATTTTCTGCCAGTTAATCTTTTCTTTAAAATCTTCTGAAGCTAATTTTTTAAAAAGGCTTTTTGGTGTTTCTCCACCCGAAAGAACCAAAGTAAAAAACTCCTGTTTTTGTAAAGTGATATTTATTAAATCGCATACCCATAAAGCAAGTTCGTTACTTAGTTCTTCTTTATTTTTATAAATATGAAATTTCATTTTATTCCTCCTATCTTTTCGGCGCAACATTTATCCAGTTGTGCCCATCTCTTGCAATAAGCGCTTCAGCATCTTCGGGACCCCACGAATGCGGTGAGTAGTTAGGAAAATCAGCAGGTTTACGGGCATGCCATACGTCTAAAATGGGCATCACAACTTCCCATGCAGCTTCTACCTGGTCTGCTCTCATAAAAAGTGTAGCGTCGCCTTCCATTACATCATATAAAAGAGTTTCGTAAGCTTCAGGCTCTTCGCCATTGTATTCATCCTTGTAATTAAATACCATATCAACCGGGCTAAGAATCATTGACTGGCCCGGTGGCTTGGCCTGAAAACGAAGGCCGATATCCATTTCGGGAGCAATGCTTATCGTGAGCCTGTTAGCTCTCCAGGTTTCTGCTGCTTCTTTAGGGAAAGCATAGGCGGGTGCAGGCTTAAATTGAATAGTTAATACTGTAGTTTTTTCATGAAGATGTTTTCCGGTGCGAACATAAAAAGGAACACCCTGCCAGCGCCAATTGTCAATAAAAAATTTTGCAGCGGCAAAAGTCTCGGTATTTGATTCTTTAGATACATCCTTCTCTTCCCTATAACCAGGAACTTTCTCGCCCTGCATCCAGCCAGCACTATACTGCCCACGGGCTGCATACTCCTGCACTTCATCTTTCGAAATCCTTCGCAATGCGTTCAGCACGTCTACTTTTTTATTTCTTATTTCATTAGCATCAAAAGATACGGGCGCTTCCATTCCTATCATGCAGAGTAATTGCAAAATATGGTTTTGAATCATATCTCTTAATGCTCCGGAGTTTTCGTAATAGCCACCACGGCCTTCTACGCCCACAGTTTCGGATGCTGTTATTTGAACGTGATCAATGTAATTACGGTTCCATATTGGTTCAAATAACGCATTGGCAAAACGCAATGCAAGAATATTCTGTACGGTCTCTTTACCCAGGTAATGATCGATACGAAAGATTTGTTCTTCGGTAAAAAACTCGGCAAGCATTTTATTCATGTCTTTAGCACTTTCCAGATCGTGACCGAAAGGTTTTTCAACTACGATACGTGTGCATTTGGTGTCGTGGCAAATATCAAGTTTGCCCAGATTTTTTACAATGGTAGGAACTAATTGCGGTGCTACTGCCATGTAAAAAATAATATTAGGATGCACCCCAAATTTTGCCTCAGTGTCTTTAGCAACTTTTACAATTTTAGAATATTCATCAGTGGCAGAAACGTCCATAGGTATATAATTAATATGACTGGCAAAGGCTTCCCACTTCTCACCATTTTCCTTTCTTCTTGAGAAGCTATCAATGCCGTCCTTTAATTTTTTTATGTATTCACCGTCAGGATATTCTGACCGGGAAATACCAACGATGCTGAAATTATCCGGCATCGCATCATCTAAAAATAAATTGAATAAGGCCGGATTTAATTTTCTGTAATTCAGGTCTCCGCTTCCCCCGAAAATAAAAATTAACATCGGGGATATTTTTTTATAATCTAACATCTATTTAATATTTCTTTTGTCTGAATTTTATATCTGTACTTTTTACTGATTGTTTTCCCATTGGGTATGAAAAATGCCTTCTTCATCTATTCTCTGGTAGGTGTGTGCTCCAAAGAAATCCCGTTGTGCCTGTATTAAATTCGTAGGCAACAATTCTCTGCGATATGCATTGTAGTAGCTTAATGATGACATAAATCCCGCTAAAGGATAATTGTTTAATGCAGCCAGCGAGACTATTTTTTGAAGGCCGCTTTCTTTTTGCTTTAAAACTGCGGCAATATTTTTATCAAGCAGTAAATTTTTTAATGTTGCATCCTGGTAAGCCTTTTTGAATTGGTCTAATAATGCAGAACGAATAATGCAACCGCCTCTCCAAACACTTACAACATCCGGTAAAGGAATATTCATTTTTAACTCCTGCGATGCCGAGCTAAGCATAGCAAGACCTTGAGCATAACAAATTATAGTAGCAAAAAAAAAACTATCCTGTAAGAGTTTAATAAATTCTTCTTTGGGCATTTCAATTTTTTGTAAAGAAGTTTTATACAATGAAGCAGCTTCTTTTCTTTCTTCAATAAGAGAAGAAAGATTCCTCATCATAACGGCAGAATCTATTGTGGGTATAGGCATAGGCAGATTTAAACCTTCTTCTGAAGTCCACTGCCCGGTACCTTTTGCTCCTGCCTTGTCAAGAATCATATCAACCAGATATTTATCCTTTGTTTTCTCATCTTTCTTTTCAAAAATGGTAGCGGTAATTTCAAGTAAAAAAGATTTTAACTCACCACTGTCCCAGTTATTAAAAACTTCATGTAATTCAGCATTTGATAAGGACAAACCATTGTGCATTAAATCGTAGCATTCGCTTATCAGCTGCATTATCGCATACTCTATACCGTTATGGACCATTTTTACATAATGACCTGCTGCATCATGACCCAAATAACCAACACATGGAACGCCATTTACTTCTGCTGCAACAGCCTTTAATATCGGTTCAACCTCTTTATATGCCTCTTCATCACCGCCGGGCATTATGCTGGGTCCTCTTCGTGCCCCTTCTTCGCCGCCGGAAATGCCAATTCCCATAAAATGAAAGCCTTTTCCCTTCAAATCATTTATTCTTCTTAAGGTATCAGTATAATGCGAGTTGCCGCCATCAATAACAATATCGCCCTGTTGCAGCAATGGCAACAAATCGGCAATTACGCTATCAACAGGTTTTCCGGCAGGAACAAGCATCATGAGTTTTCGGGGTACCTTTAACGAATCAATCATTTCTTTCAAGGTATTTACGCCTTTTACAACGGTATTTTTTGAAGCTGATGATTCAAACAAATTTGTTTTGTCTAAATTTTTATCATACCCAATTACTGCAAATCCATGATCAGCCATATTGAGCAGGAGGTTGCTGCCCATTACACCTAGCCCAATCATTCCGAAGTCATATTTTATGTTGTTCATAGAAAATAATAATAGAGAGTAAAATTAACGAAATTGAATTTGTGTAGAAACAATGGTTATTTTTTTACGTTAATCTTTTACTGAATTCCATTCACCATCCTGCTGTACAATATTGTAATGCATTGCAGAATATCTTATAAATACTTTTCATTTTACACATTCGTTATCATTTGCAATACGTGAGTATGTGTTAACTTTGAAGAATAATACTATTAAAATGAATGAAAGCATCACGAAGTCTCCTATAGCATTAACACCTAAAGATTTTGCGACAGACCAGGAAGTTCGCTGGTGTCCGGGGTGTGGAGATTATTCGATACTTGCACAAGTGCAAAAAATAATGCCGACACTGGGAATACCGAGAGAAAATATCGTCATCATATCTGGTATTGGGTGCAGCAGCCGGTTTCCATATTATATGGATACTTATGGAATGCACAGCATACACGGCCGGGCGACGGCGATAGCCAGCGGTCTTAAAGCGAGCAGGCCAGAATTAAGCGTATGGATTGTAAGCGGTGATGGTGATTGTTTAAGTATTGGCGGAAACCATACCATTCATTTGTTGAGAAGAAACTTTGATGTAAACCTCATGTTGTTTAATAATGAAATTTACGGGCTTACCAAAGGCCAATATTCTCCCACAAGCCAGGAACATAAGATTACAAAAAGCACTCCTTTTGGCAGTATCGACCACCCGTTTAATCCCTCGGCACTTGCGTTAGGAGCCGATGCTACTTTTGTTGCACGAACTATGGATAGAGATACGAAACATTTGCAGGCAATGATTTTAAGAGCAAATGCGCATAAAGGTTCTTCTTTCCTTGAAATTTACCAGAACTGTAATATTTTTAATGATGGAGCTTTTGAAATATTTACTGAGAAGAAATCAAAACCGGAAGAAGCATTGTTTCTTGAACAAGGTAAACCTCTTCTTTTTGGCGCATCAAATAATAAAGGCATTAAGCTGGATGGCTTTAGACCAGTTGCTGTTGAAATAGGTAATGGTATAAGTGAAAACGATTTATGGATTCACGATGAGAAAGATTTTTACAAGGCTCAGATTCTTACAAGGCTTTTCGATAATCCACAATTAGACGGCCATCTTCCACGGCCATTTGGAGTTTTCTACCAACATGAAAGAAGTTGCTACGAAGACGTAATGTCTATGCAAATTGAAGAAACCATTTCAACTAAAGGAAAGGGAGATCTTGATAAATTATTAAAGGGAAGGGAAACCTGGACGATTAGTTAAGTTTATCGCCGCAAAGCATCTAATTTTTATTATTCAGAAAAATAAAAGGCTTTAATTCCTTAAGGCCAATTGTTTGACGAATAATTTTTTCATCAGAACTAATTTTGTATTTATTCAAATTGATTACCTCATGGGCTACGATAAGATTATCTATTTTTTCAACAGAATAAAGTAGTTCATGAAGCATTTCAACTTCATGTTCGATTGCCTGGGGGTTCATTAACTCTTCTTTGAACAATACCAATAGATCCCGGTTAAATTTGTTCATTTTGGGTTTTTTGGTTTTTATAGTCTAATACCCTACCATTCCTTGTTTATTAGGACAACCACATTTGTTTTTTCTGGAAGAATTGCAGCTTACAACAAAAATAGCCATCATAATAAGTAATACAAGCAGGATTTTGTTTGCGATTTTCATAAAATATCTTCCTAAATTAAACTATTTTCACAAATAATTATTGCAATGTTTTGATAAACGGCAAAAATTTTAACAGTGAGCTGCAGAGAAAACGAATATTAGTTGCTCCGTTGGATTGGGGTTTAGGACATGCAACACGTTGTATCCCAATAATAAATGAGTTAATTTTTAAAAATTGCGAGGTATTGATTGCCGCCTCGGGAAATAGCTATTTTCTGCTAAAAAAAGAATTTCCATCCCTTGTGATTTTACGTGTTAGTGGCATTAAAATTACTTATAGCGGCAATAAAAGATGGTTGCCTTTCAAACTACTTTTGCAATTTCCAAAAATTATTTTTTCTATCCTTAAAGAAAGGTTATGGATAAAGAAAAATATTAAAAGGTATAAAATTGATGCAATTATTTCTGATAACCGGCCGGGAATGTTTAGTAATAAGATCCCTTCTGTCTACATAACTCACCAGCTTTTAATCAAAACAGGAAACGTTTTTTCTGAAACGATTGCACAAAAAATTCATTATTATTTTATTAAAAAATATAAGTATTGTTGGGTGCCTGATTGGAATGAAAATGGATTAGCTGGTGAATTATCACACCAGGATAATAAGCCTTCAAATGTTGTTTACGCAGGCCCTTTATCAAGATTTGAATTATTAAAAGATGTTCAAAAAAAATATGATGCCCTGATTTCAATTTCAGGGCCGGAACCTCAAAGGTCTATTTTTGAAAAAAAGATTCTTTCGCAATTGAAGAACTGTAATAAAAATATATTATTTGTTAGGGGACTACCTCATGAAACTGAAAATTTGCAGACACACAATAAATCTGTCAAAATTATAAATCATCTTCCGGCAGATGATTTAAATGAAGCCTTTCAACAAGCAGAAATAATTATATGCAGGAGCGGCTACACCACCATTATGGATTTAGTGAAACTTGGCAAAAATGCAGTGTTGGTGCCTACGCCGGGACAAACTGAACAAGAGTATCTTGCCAAATACCTGATGGAAAAAGTTTTTTTTAATTCGGTAGAACAAGATAATTTTTCCTTAGAAACAGTTTTACGTGAAGCATTAGTTTTTGAAACAAGCAAGGCAGCATGCTGTATGAATAATTATAAAAAAGTAATCAAAACATTTGTGCAGTCAATTGAATCGGGCAATTTTTGAAACTCAATAAATTATTTTGAACCAAAAAATAAAAGCGCATCTCGGCCTTATTGGAACCAATCTTTTTTTTGCAATTAATTATAGCATTGTCAAATATTTTACCGGGCATCAGTACGCAGGTCCTTTTGGATTAAACATAATCAGGATTGGTGTTAGCCTGGTTCTCTTCTGGGTATTATTTGTTTTTAATCCGGATAAAACAAAATTTCAAAAAAAGGAAATTATTCCTTTGCTGCTTTGTGCTCTAACTGCGATTGCCCTAAACCAGATGCTTTTCATTAAAGGATTGTCTTTCACTTTTTCCATACATGCTTCATTGCTCACTCTATTAACTCCGATATTAATTACCATTTTTGCGGCGCGAATTTTAAAAGAAAAATTGACTGCGGAAAAGGTAGCCGGGCTTACTATGGGTATATCAGGCGCTATTTTATTGATTTCATCAAGAGAACCCGCTACAGCCGGGGAGAATATTATTCTTGGCGACTTTCTTGTACTATTAAGCGCCCTGGCATACGCTTTTTATTTTATACTTGTGAAACCATTTATGAATAAATACAGTGCAATTTTTGTAATGAGATGGGTTTTTACTTTTGGTTTTTTTATGATACTACCACTATGCACACACGAATTTTCAAAAATTAAATGGAATGTTTTTAAGGAACAAGACTGGCTCTTTTTATTTCTACTTACAATACCCGGAACCTTTCTTGCGTATATTTTTAATGCCTATGGAATTAAAAAACTGAGTGCATCTGTTGCGGGCGCTTATATTTATTCTCAACCGGTTTTTGCGGTTGCAATAGCAATGATATTTCTTAAAGAACAATTATCTTTTTATAAGATAGCGGCTGCCATACTAATTTTTGTGGGTGTGTTTTTATCAAATAGAAAAATTGACGAGCCGGAAAGCCTTTCAGCGAAAAGGAATTTAATTTAAAATTTATAGATTTTTTGGGTAATCAAAAAATAAAAACTCTTTGGAAGTTTCCCTGAAACCCGCCCAGCTTTTCNCTTTTATNTTAATCGCATACACGCCACAGGTTGGCATGTCGTAAACAGGAGAACATTCAAGCGAATTTATAAAATCAGTAATCCCGGGATTGTGAGCAAATAGCGCAACTGTATCATACTTATCTTTTAAACTTTCTATAGCATCATAAAATTTTTGCGATGTTGCTTCATACAAAGAAGGAATGAAAATCAACTTTTTTTCCTTTGCCTCCAATACATCTATAAAAATTTCTGCTGTTTTTTTTGCTCGCTTTGCAGGGCTTGAAATAAAAGCATCAATTACTATTTTCCTGTCTTTTATTCTTCCCGCCATTAATGGAGCATCATATTTACCTCTTTCATTTAAAGGCCGGTCAACATCTGTATGAATGGAATTATCCCAACTACTTTTAGCATGGCGTATAAGGATTAAGGTTTTCATTATTTAAAAAAATTGAATTATCTCTCTAAACTATGCAGAATTGAAATAATTAATAACCTCTTACATTCTTTCCTTCCATATAATTTAAAAAGGCATTGTTTACCACACGGTTTCCACCGGGTGTAGGATAATTACCTGTAAAATACCAGTCACCAAGGTTTGTAGGACAGCTTTCATGTAAATCTTCGATTGTCTGATATATTACATCGACAGGTACCGTAATTTCTTCAGGTGTAATTAGCTTCGCAATTTTTTTTGAAATCTCTTCAACGGAAAAAGGTTTATAAATATGTCTTACCATATTTTCACTGTTAAGACGGTTGTTTCTTTTTAGCTCGTAGCATTTTTTTACAAGTTCATCAAGCAGGCATTCCATTTTTCTTTCTTTCAACAATTCCATAGCAGCTTTGAATGCAACAAATTCGCCCAATTTACTCATATCAATTCCATAACAATCGGGGTATCTGATTTGCGGAGCAGAAGAAACTACAATGATTCTTTTGGGCTCAAGCCTTGAAAGCATACGTATAATGCTTTCACGCAATGTAGTNCCTCTTACAATTGAATCGTCAATGACTACGAGAGTATCTTCATGTTTTTTTACAGTTCCGTAAGTTATATCATATACATGTTGTACCATTTCATTACGGCTCGTATCTGCAGTAATAAAAGTACGAAGCTTCACATCTTTAATGGCTATTTTTTCAATTCTTACTTTACGGTTAATCATTGCCGTTAGTTTCTCTTCATCAAAATCTTTTGCCCAGCTCAATATTCTTTCAACCTTTGTTTTATTCAGATAATCTTCTGCTCCTTTGAGCAAACCGTAAAATGCAATCTCTGCTGTATTGGGTATAAAAGAAAAAATAGTGTTTTTAAGATCATAATTAACTGCTTTAAGAACTCCTTCGCTTAAGTGATAACCCAAAGCAATTCTTTCTCTATAGATTTTTTCATCGCTTCCGCGGGAAAAATAGATTCTTTCAAAACTGCATGCCTTTCTTTCTTTGGGCTCAAGTACTTGCTCAATCGAATAAGTGCCATTATGATTTGCAATTAAAGCACAACCAGGCATTAATTCCTGAACTTCATTCTCGCCCACATTAAAAGCCGTGCGAATAGCAGCACGCTCGCTTGTGGCAACAATAACTTCATCATTCGCATAATAGTAACAAGGCCGAATACCATGGGCATCTCTTACCACGAATCCAATACCACTTCCTGTAAGTCCTCCAAATGTGAAACCACCATCAAATAGAGAAACAGATTTCTTTAAAACCGATACTATGTCAATAATTTCCGGAGAAGCTTCATCTGCTTTTACCAGGAAATGGTGAATTACATCCATCATCGCACCTAGATCACTTTGCCTGTCAAGCTCATCGGGGTGACTGTTGATTAATGAAAATAATTCATCTTTATTTACAAGGTTGAAGTTTCCTGCAAGAGCAAGATTTCGGGCGGGAATGGTATTTCGTTTTATAAAGGGATGACAAAACTGAACATTGTTTTTTCCCTGGGTACCATAACGTAAATGACCAAGTAACAGCTCTCCTAAAAAATCTATATGGCCTTTCATAAGGCCCGGGTGCTGGTCTATTTCCGGATGGTATTTTTGAATATCATCGATTTGTTCTCCAATTTGTGCGAAAATATCAGCTATGGCCTGGTTGGCGGAGCTTCTTTTACGATGAAGAAATGGATATCCCGGTTCAGTATCCAATTTTACCACAGCTACGCCAGCACCATCCTGGCCGCGATTGTGCTGCTTTTCCATTAATAAATACAATTTATTAAGGCCGTAAAGAACAGTACCATATTTTTGACGGTAAAAGGAAAAGGGCTTTCTTAATCTCATAAATGCAAGGCCGCATTCATGTTTTATTTCATCGCTCATTTATTGGAATGAAGCGCAAAATTAAGGTATTATAAAACAGCGCCAAAGGGTGAAATGAATAGTTTTGTTATTTCTTCTGTTTAGAAAAAAGAAATATAGATTTTATATGAAAAGAGTTGCTGAATTAAATCTTTTATAAACTCTTATTTTTGAACAGTTGCCGAGTTAGTTTCCCATTTTTGCATTTCGGGGCAGGATTTATAATCGTCTGCAATTTTTACATAAAACGAAGGAATTTTTTTGGTAAACCAGTTTTCGAGTGCGGTATTTTTCTTTTCGCCCAAAGCATCCTGGGCAATCTTATCGTAATCATCTTTAAGATTTTCACGATGAGGTTCTGTTTTGGTTAATAGAATCACGATACGAACAGCTTTCTTCCCCCGGTCGTCAGCAAACTCGGTTGGTTGTGAGTATTGNCCTACCTTAAGATCCTTCAACATCAAAACGAGATCTTTATCAAGGTCGTCGATTGAAATAAAAGTACTTCCATCTCTTGCCGGAATTCGGCCACCCGTGAATTTGCTGTTCTGATCTTCACTATATTTTGCAACTGCCTGGCCAAAATCAATTGTTCCAGCCACCAGTTTTGATCGAATAGAATCTAATTTTTCTTTGGACTCGTTCACTTCTATCGAGCTTATTTGGGGAATTTTTAAAATGTGCCGTATCACCGCATCGTCTCCATTTCTGCTAACCATTTGTATAATGTGGTAACCAAATTTTGTTTTAAATACACTGGAAATTTGCCCATCTTTTAAACTAAAGGCTTTTGAAAGAAACACCGGATCCCAGGTTTTTTCATTCCTGTTAATTTCATATCTGCCCCCATTGTCTTTACTACCAGGGTCATCGGTATATAAAGATGCCAGCGTTTCGAATTTTTTGCTTCCACTTTCCACTTCCTTTTTATACTCGTTCAACTGATCTACTGCATAAGTTTCCAGGTCGCGGCTTGGTTTAGGATATACCACAATTTCTCCCACTTCCAATTGAGAACCATAAAAATGTAAACTATCTTTTGGAATGGAATCGTAATAAGCTTCTACTTCCTGGGGTGTTATTCTTACATCGGCCACAATTTTATCACGCTCACCCTGTGCCAGTTTTTGCTCTTTAAATGTTTCTCTGAAATCTTCTTTAAGTTGAAAAAGAGATTTTCCTGCAATTTGTTCTACAATTTCTTTAGATCCATATTGACTAATAAAATATCTTATTTTGTTTTCGATATCTGCATCAATATCTTCATCAGAAACGGGTATAGAATCTATTTCTGCCTGTAATACCAGTGCTTTTAAACCAAGTGCCTGCTCCAGTAAAAGACACTTTGCGTTTGCCGGTATGTCAATATTTTGGCGTTGCATGTCGGTGATGCTGTTGTCAATTTCACTTTTAAGAATGATCTTATCGCCAACTGTAGCGATAATTTTATCTACCATCACCTTCTTTGTTTGAGCAGATAAAATAAATGCCCATGCTATAAAACAAATGGTAAATAAACTTTTCTTCATCATTAAAAGTTATAGAATTTAATTTTTATACCCGGCCGAAGGTTATCGGCAAATAAGTAGTATCAAAAATACGGTTGTAAACCGAACGTTTTTTTTTTGAAAAGTTAAATGTTGATGCAGTTTTGTTAAAGAAAGTATTTCTCAGGAATTTTAAAGAGTTCTTTTTACTTCTACCTCTTCAAAGGCTTCAATCATATCCTTGGGCCTTGTATCACTATAATTTTTAATGCTTACACCGCATTCCATATTGGTGGTAACTTCTTTTACATCGTCTTTAAACCGTTTCAAACTTCCCAACTCGCCTGTGAAAACAATGATACCATCGCGAACCAATCGTATGCGATTGTTGCGGGCAATTTTGCCTTCAATTACGGTACACCCGGCAACACTTACTTTGTCAAACTTATAAGTTTCTTTAACTTCCAAAATACCCAGAATTTTTTCCTGGATTTTTGGTTCAAGCATACCTTCCATAGCACTCTTCACTTCGTCTATAGCGTCATAAATAACGGANTAAGTTTTAATTTCCACTCCTTCGTGTTCTGCAAGTTTTGAAGCCTGTAAAGCAGGNCGTACATTAAATCCTATTATAACNGCATCCGATGCAGTAGCNAGTAATACGTCACTTTCNGTAATTTGCCCCACACCTTTATGTACCACGCTCACCACAATTTCTTCGGTGCTTAATTTTTGTAATGAATCGCTTNAGCGCTTCTACCGATCCATCCACATCGGCACGAATAATTAAATTAAGCTCTTTGAAATTTCCCAAGGCTAATCTGCGCCCGATTTCATCAAGTGTAATATGTTTCTTTGCTCGGATACCTTGCTCACGAAGAATTTGTGCCCTTCTGTTTGCCGTCTCCTTTGCCTCGGATTCATCACTATAAAACTTAAAAGTTTCACCTGCCTGGGGTGCGCCATTTAATCCTAATATTAAAACCGGAGTTGAAGGAGGTGCTTTTTCTGTACGCTGGTTTCTCTCATTAAACATTGCTTTCACTCTTCCATAATTTTGTCCTGATACAATTAAATCACCCTGGCTCAATGTTCCGTTTTGTACTAAAATAGTAGCAACATAGCCACGACCTTTATCGAGCGAAGCCTCAATAACGGTT
>JGI20208J14878_1000254_pt1 | contig 12552 bp, 10 predicted proteins | sample NGESurF53shallow_FD_14878 | JGI IMG/M metagenome (IMG submission 14878)
TACCGGCCATTGTAGCACGTGTGTAGCCCTGGACATAAAGGCCATGAGGACTTGACGTCATCCCCACCTTCCTCCCCGTTATCCGAGGCGGTTTCGCCAGAGTGCCCAACTGAATGATGGCAACTGGAGATAAGGGTTGCGCTCGTTGCGGGACTTAACCCAACATCTCACGACACGAGCTGACGACAGCCATGCAGCACCTATATAGCGGCCCATTGCTGGGCGCCGATGTTTCCACCGGATTCCACTACATTTCGAGCCCAGGTAAGGTTCTTCGCGTTGCGTCGAATTAAACCACATGCTCCACCGCTTGTGCGGGCCCCCGTCAATTCCTTTGAGTTTCAGCCTTGCGACCGTACTCCCCAGGCGGATTGCTTATCGCGTTAGCTTCGACACGGCAGGATTGGNTACCNGCCACANCAAGCNATCATCGTTTAGGGCTAGGACTACCAGGGTATCTAATCCTGTTTGCTCCCCTAGCTTTCGTGCCTCAGNGTCAGTAATGGTCCAGTGAGCCGCTTTCGCCACAGGTGTTCCTTCCGATATCTACGCATTTCACCGCTACACCGGAAATTCCACTCACCTCTCCCATACTCAAGCCCGGCAGTTTCTTGTGCAGACTTCAAGTTGAGCCTGAAGATTTCACACAAGACTTGCCGAACCACCTACGCACCCTTTACGCCCAATAATTCCGAACAACGCTTGCCCCCCTCGTATTACCGCGGCTGCTGGCACGAAGTTAGCCGGGGCTTCTTCTTCCGGTACCGTCATTATCGTCCCGATCGAAAGGAGTTTACGTCCCAAGGGACTTCATCCTCCACGCGGCGTTGCTGCGTCAGGGTTTCCCCCATTGCGCAAAATTCCCCACTGCTGCCTCCCGTAGGAGTCTGGACCGTGTTTCAGTTCCAGTGTGTCCGTGCGCCCTCTCAGGCCGGATATCGATCACAGTCTTGGTAGGCCATTACCCTGCCAACTAACTAATCGACCGCGACCCCCTCTTTCAGCGCATTGCTGCTTTGACCCGTAGGTATTATGCGGTATTTAGCCCAGGTTTCCCTAGGTTATCCCCCACTAAAAGGTAGGTTAGTCACGTGTTACTCACCCGTGCGCCACTTTACTCAGGGATTGCTCCCCTTTCTCGTTCGACTTGCATGTGTTAGGCACGCCGCCAGCGTTGATTCTGAGCCAGGATCAAACTCTCGTTTGTAACCTGACGCATCTTGATTCGACGGAGGTCGAAGAGCAAGATGCTACCTCGCGGCGCTCGAAAGGCCGCGAAGTTTATAACTAGTGAGAATGACTAAACCACAACTTCATCGTCATCTCACGACTGGCACATTCAACCAATTGTCAAAGATCCTTAAGAAGTTTCGCCTAAGCGATTTCTTTTTGGATCGAGCCGCTGGAATCGCTCCAGCGGGTCCTCGAACTTTGCGCGCTTCCCATCAAAATCGGCCCGCAATTTCCGCCTCTCAGCGTTGCGACCCGTTTTTAGCGCGACCAAACCAGACTATCAACCTTTTGTCGACCGTGTCAACGTTTGGTCAAAGGTTTCTTCATCTCCCTCGCTCGATGCAACCGCTGCGAAGGCTTCCACAACATCGCCGATCCCAGCCGACTTCTCATCGCGCCTTTCGCCTCTTCTCAATGCAGGCAGAAAGGTGCTCACCCTTGCGATCGCATATTTCAATGGATGGCAGTCACAGACCTTGCCGATGTCTTGCAATCCGCTGGCAGTCTGTTCAGTGGGGGCTTGTGGAATCTGTCGGCCCAGTGATGAGACTACACGGGTTCTCTGCGCTCCGCAAGCTGCACGCTGTTGAAAACCCATCCATCGAAAACCCGAATGCGGCCCAGCCACGCGCAGGGAGCGCTCGACCAGGCAGAACAACAGGGTTCAAGGTCGAAAGCTGGCCTAGAGCCGGCAGGGCGAGGGCAGAACCGGAACGGCGCTATAGAATCTCTTCGTCTGTGGGCGGGGCATGGGTGGGGATTGCGCGTTGCATCTGGTCGCGCAAGTCGGCGATCGTCCGCCGATTCCAGAAGGCGATCGCGGTGGCTCCCAACAGCGCCGAGCCAACCATCAGAAGAGCAGTCGACCAGCGAAGCTCTTCCCGTTCGACTGGTTCCCGGGCCAGGTCCAGGGATTCCTCCATCGGATCTGCAGGGGCTTCCGACGCCGGGTTGGCTCTGCGAATTCTGAATTTCATATTGACTCTCCCATTCATTCTGATCGCGATCCGATGTTTTCGCGGTGAACAGCGTCCGCTTATTCCTCCGGGCGCCTTCCATCAGCCTAACCGGTTCGACCCATCGAAGACCCAAGAGAGTCTTCCGCGAACCTTTCGAATCAACAGATATAGATCCGTTGCCCGCTGCGTGTCGCGCTTTTTCTATGACATTCTGTATTCATTCGGTAAAAAATCTATGAAAAACGTGATTATTTTTCGCAGCGTTACCGATTTTGTGGCATCCTATCTCTAGAGACATGACATAGGAGCGCAGGGCGCTCCGGTCTCGCAAGTTGCGTCACTGGCCTCCCGGCACGAGCAGACTACCGTTCGTGCCGTCTTTTTTTGCCCGGCCAGTTCTTGACTCCATCTCCGCATCCATCCTGGATTGTGTTTAGCTTGAAGAAGGCCGAAGAGCTGGACGCGCTCGGTTTTCCTATGCGTCCTCAGCGGTCGCTGCGCTTCTGCCCGTACATGGAAATGTCCGCCCGCTCGCACAGGATCTCGGCTGTCTCCCCATCCTCCGGATAAATAGCCACGCCAATGCTGGCCCGCGGACGAAGACTTACCCCTTCCATCACGATAGGCTCGTTCAGGTCCGCCATCAACTTGCCGGCCAGCACATCGGCGCCATTGAGCTGCAGGAGGTCGGAAACCACCACGACAAACTCATCGCCCCCGGTGCGGGCGATGGTGTCGGCCTTGCGCACCCGCATCTGCAGCCGGGTGGCTACTACACGAAGCACCTCGTCTCCGATGGAATGGCCGTAGGTATCGTTGATCTGCTTAAAGCTGTCGAGGTCGATGAGCAGCACTGCCACCCGGCCCTCGTTCCGTTCCGCCCGTTCCACGGCCTTGGTCAACCGATCGTCCAGCAGGCGCCGGTTCGGCAGCCCGGTCAGGGGGTCGTGCAGCGCAAGATGCTCAGTGCGGAGGATTTCCTCTTCCAGCAGCGTCAAGAGAATCCCGATGGCCACGATGTACTTGGGGATGTTCCAGACGGAGGACTGTACATGAATCTGCGGTTCGAAAATCAAGAGGCCTATCGCGACCGGAAAGACGCACGCCCAGGCCACGAATCCGAACACCGCCGTCAGGCACCCGGTGGTGCGGCGAGGGAAATTTCTCCAGCATTGGATTCCGGCCATCAGATAGACAAAGAAGAAAATGCTGTCGTCTCCGTAGTCCTGTTGGCCGAAATGGGCGAGCACCGCCAGCGTCACCGCCAGCACCACCACCCACACCGCTAGATTTTCGGGCCGATGCGCCTCCATGTTCCGGGCCTCATCGGGCAGAAACATGGCCGCGCCGACGCCGAACAGGACCGCCGCGGCTGCATAGTAACCATCCGGACCGGGAAGGCTGTAATACTCGAGGGCGATATAGAGGATGGCTGCCAGCACCCCGGCGCCAGCCAGCCAGCGGAACCGGGAGGAGCAGTTGCCGCCTCCGGCAGCAGTGATAAATGCAACGCCGCCCAGAAGGAGCATGATGGCGGACACGCACTCGACGAAGGTCTGCAGGGAACCGGGACGGCCGCCGAACAACCCGACCGCGAAGTGCAACAGAATGAAAATCCACCCCAGCAACCATACGTGCAGACGGCTGCCCGCCCTCCTGCGCAGAATGGACCAGAAGACGAAGACGAGAACCGCGAGCGCCAGCAAGTCCGGCAGAGAGGTAAAGTCAAACATAAGGGGATGGCAACGGGTCGTGAAACATTCCTGGAATGTACGGCGCTGGCAGCCCGGACAGGGCTCCCGTGCAACACCGTCCACATCGTGGTTATCTTAGCGCCAAAAGCTGGGTTCAGCTTAGCTTTTTGGGAGAAAACCGCACTTTATCGGTTGCATCATCCGTTCGATTACCAACGTCATCGAGGTGCGATTCGCCGGCCTCCCACAGCTCGACCAGCTTTGACCCATCCGATTTTCCCACACGGCGCGGCATCGACGGGAACGCGTCGGAAGCAATTCTCCGGTAGTCTGGAGAGGTCATGCGGACCCGACTCTGGCTGACCATCGCTGTCGCCCTTCTCTGTGTCGCCGCCCACGCGCAATGGACGGACCCGGCCTCGAACATCCCCGCCTTCCACGCCGCTCCTCCACCCCACTCCGCGCTCCTGCCCCCTATCCTTCATGGGCGCCAACTCACCGGGCCCAACTTTCAGTTAGCCTGGCAGGTAAAGGCATATAAGGACGCAGCAAAGATTCCCAACGTGCTATACCAGCTTCCCTGCTATTGCCGTTGCGACCTGGCATTGGGCCACACCAGCCTGCGCAGCTGTTTTGAGGGCCTGCACGGAGCCGAATGCGACACCTGCGCCAAAGAAGGCCTTTATGCCTATCGCATGACCCGGAAGGGCTGGACACCGCAGCAGATTCGCGCCGGCATCGAACGCGGCGAATGGCAGAAGATCGATCTCGACGCCGTCGGCAAACCCCATCATCGCGCGCGAAGCTGAACCACCCCGCTTGAGGTAACACCCCGCCGAGCTTACTTCTTCTTGACTGCCTTTTGAGCGCTTGCTGCGGAGTTAGCCGCCACCGCGGCGCGGATGAGTTGCTTGAACGCAGCTTCGTCGATCTTCTCTCCTTCGTGAAGGTCGATCGCACGCCGCGTGTTCCCTTGCAGGCTGGAATTGAATAGCTTCTTCGGGTCCTCGATGGAGGCTCCGCGGGCAAAGGTGAGCTTCACGACCTGCTTGTACGATTCCCCTGTACAGACGATGCCGTCATGGGACCAGACGGGAATGCCGGGCGACGTAGGCTTCACCCATTTCCACTCCTCCTGGATGTCGGGGTCGGCATCATGGATGAGCCGGCGAAGATGTGCGAGAGTGTCTCCTCTCCAGTCCCCCATGTCGAGAAGCCGCTGGGTGATGTTGGCGGAAGCGGTCGTACCATTGGGCTGACTTGTCGATTTCATGTTCCCTCCGATCCTTCGTGGATGGTCGATGCAAGCTTCTGTTGCTTGGGTGGGATTGTATGCCTTCGCAGCCGATCAGGCGCCTGCCGGAACTCTTCCGATGGCAACCGGATTCTTCAGGCGGATTTCACTTCAGTTGGCTGCAACTTGTGGCATACCCTCGCCGTCTTGAGTGGATAGAGGTAGCATGCCATGCGCCCCAGGATGCGTACTTGTGTTGGCTGTATTCTTGCCTTGCTTCTCGCCGCCACGCCTCTCGCTCAGGCCCAACAATCCAGTTCCGCGGCTCCGCCGCTGGTTCCGCCACAAATAATCTCCGCCCACACTATCTTCGTCTCGAATGGCGGCGGCTCCAACTACTTCGACGCGTTTACCGGCGGCCCGAATCGCGGCTACAGCCAGCTCTATGCCGCGTTGCAGCAGTGGGGCCGATACCAGCTCGTCGATTCTCCATCGCAAGCCGACCTCATCTTCGAGATTCGCTCGGTGGCGCCCGCAGTCGATGTCTCGGGTCCTCAGGACTCGATCGCCTACAACCCGCAGCTCATCCTTCGTATTCTCGATCCGAAAACCAACGCCGTGCTGTGGACCACGACGGCGAACGTGCGCGCCGCCGGTTTCCAGGCGTCGCGTGACAAAGGTTTCGATCAATCGGTGGCCGTCCTGGTCGATCGCGTGCGTCAACTCACCGGCGAACCCCTCAATACGGCGCAGATCAAGGCTATTCACGCCAACTCCAGCATGAGCAGATCGACAAAAATTCTGATTGGACTCAGCGTTGCAGCCGCGGCCGGCTTTGCCGGCTTCGTAATCGCCAAAATCGCCAACCGGAGCACTCCTACCCTCCCCACGATACCGCCGTGTCCCGATCCACCTTTTTGCCCTGTTTCGACTCCTTAGAGCAAAGCCAGCGTTGCTGCGGCCACCTCATCATTTTTTCCCCCACTCAAGCAAAACAGCTTGAGTGGGTCCCGCGTGGAAATGGCGGGAGGCGGAGCGGCCATCCTTATGATATAAACCGCGCAGCCGTATATTGTCCGTTTTCAGGTCGCCAGAAGCAGCCATGCGCGGATTCCGGTTTCTCACATTTACCGTCGTTCTCTCGCTGATTCTTCCATGCGTAGCGCGGACCGCGCAGGCGCAGCGGCAGGTCACGCTCGGCAACTCCACCGCCGTCCTCGGCGGGTTGTGGAAGTTCCACACCGGCGACAACATGGCGTGGGCGCAGCCGGGCTTCAACGACGCGGCCTGGGGCACGATGGACCTGACCCCTCCCAAGGGATCGTATGACCCGACACTTGGCACCAGCGGCTTTGTGCCGGGCTGGACGACGCGCGGGTATAAGGGCTACCACGGCTACGCCTGGTACCGGTTGCGAGTCAACATAGAAAACGGGCAGAGCGCGCTGGCGCTGAAGATGCCGGACAACTTCGACGACGCTTACCAGATTTATGTCAATGGCCAAATGATTGGCGAATTTGGCCGCTTCACCGCTGGCGGCGTCACGGCTTACAACGCTTTGCCTCGTGCTTTTCCGCTGCCCGCGAATTTCCGCGGCGGTCCTGTAACCATCGCCATCCGCATGTGGATGTCCGCCTTCACACCGCTGGTGGATCCCGATGTCGGTGGGCTGCATGGGCCGCCCGTGCTGGGGCAGTCCGCCGCCATTGCCGCGCTGCTGCAGTTGGACTGGGACGCCAACGATCGCTCTACGTACGGCCATTTCTTTGAATTCGCAATTCTGTTGCTTGCCCTGCTGGTGACCCTGGGCCTGTTCTGGCTGGATCGTAAGGAGCCGGCATATCTCTGGCTGGGGATCACCTGCGCGGTGATGCTGGCCAACCTGGTCACCGTTCTATCGGCAGATTTCATTCCCTTGATCAATGGGAATCTGGGATTTGTACTCGAGGATGCGGTCCTGACCCCTCTAACCGTGGGTCTGTGGGTACTGTTCTGGGCATACTGGTTTCGTCTGGGCGGTATGGCCCGCCTGCACCGCGCGGTCTGGGGACTGGTGGTGGCGTTGGCCGTTGCGACGGCCATGCTGCGGGCGCCGCTTTATGGCACCGTGGTTCCCGTCCACGCGGTTGTCTGGCTGTCGCCGCTTACGCTGGCGCTCAAACTGCTGCTCGGCATTCTCCTGATCTGGGTAACGGTGCGCGGCATTCGCAAGGACAAGGCCGAGGGTTGGCTGGCTCTCCCCGCGATCCTGCTGGTGATCCTTTCGCAGTATCAGGAACAACTAGCGGTGCTGCATTTACCGGCAGAGTTCCATCCCTTTGGAATTGGAATCAGCCTCGTCGGTGCCTCCATCATTCTGTCGCTGATCATCATTACTGTACTGTTGCTGCGGCGGTTTCTGCGCGGACAACGGGAGCGCGCGCAGTTCAGGCATGAGATGGAACAGGCCCGCGGCGTGCAGCAGGTGCTGATCCCGGAAGCGTTGCCGGCCATCCCCGGCTTTACCCTCGAAAGCGAATACCGCCCGGCGCAGCAGGTGGGCGGCGACTTTTTTCAGATCATCGCGCATCCCTCCGATGGAAGTGTGCTGATTGTGCTCGGCGATGTAACCGGCCACGGTCTCGAGGCCGCCATGCTGGTTTCGCTCATCGTTGGCGCGATCCGCAGCACAGCGCAGTTCGATCCCGATCCGCTGAGCATGGTGCAGTCGTTGAATCGGCGCCTGCTGGGCCGCAGCCACGCCAATGCCACCTGCCTGGCACTGCGTATTGCGCCGGACGGCGAGGTCATGCTGGCGAATGCCGGGCATCTGCCGCCATACCTGAATGGCAAAGAGATGACGATGGAGGGTGCGCTGCCTCTGGGCGTAATGGAGGGCGCGGAATTCCCGGTCCTGCAATTCCAATTGCAACCCGGAGACCGGCTGACTCTGCTGACCGACGGCGTGGTGGAAGCGCAGAACGAGAAGAACGAACTCTTCGGCTTCGCGCGGACGAATGAATTGATGCGAAAGGACAAATCGGCGGCGGAAATTGCCGCCGTCGCGCAAGCCTTCGGCCAGAGAGACGACATCACCGTGGTGACCATCGAGCGCACCGGGGCGCCGGTGCTGGCCGCGGTTTGACTGCGGGTCTCCATATACGCGAGTTCTCCGCCCAGCCTTCTTTGCTTCCGTGGAACTGCGGACTCCAAGGTGCCGATATAATAGGAGGTTCGCTTGAACCAAGGAGCTTCGCACTATGCCTCTGACACCAACCAAACACATCTGGCACAACGGAAAACTGATCAACTGGGACCAGGCGCACATCCATGTGATGTCGCATGTGATCCACTATGGCTCCTCGGTATTTGAGGGCATCCGCTGCTACAAAACCGAAGAAGGCGCTGCCATTTTCCGGCTGAGCGACCACATGCAGCGCCTGCTGGATTCGGCCAAGATCTATCGCATGGACCTGCCGTACACGCTGGAGCAGATGAACCGGGCGGTGATCGAAACGGTCGAGGCCAACGGCGTCGCGCCCTGCTACATCCGGCCCATCGCGCTCCGCGGCTATGGCGAACTGGGTGTGAGCCCGAACAAAAATCCCATCGAAGTGTACGTCGGCAATTTTCCCTGGGGCAAGTATGTTTCCGGAGAAAACGGAGCGGATGTCTGCATCTCCTCCTGGAACCGCATGGCAGCCAACACCCTGCCGGCGCTGGCCAAGGCGGGCGCGAACTACATGAACTCGCAGTTGATCCGCATGGAAGCGACAACCAACGGCTACGACGAGGGCATTGGCCTCGACGTGAACGGTTACGTGTCGGAGGGGTCGGGCGAAAACCTGTTCGTGGTCCACAAAGGTCAGTTGCTGACCTCCTCGCTGGGCAGCTCAGTGCTGGCTGGCATTACCCGCGCCTCGGTGCTGACGCTGGCGCGGGACCTGGGCATTCCGGTCGTCGAGCAGACGATTCCGAGGGAACTGCTGTACATTGCCGACGAGTTGTTCTTCACCGGCACCGCGGCCGAAGTCACGCCCATCCGTTCGGTGGACCGCATCCAGATTAAGGACGGCCACACCGGCCCGATCACCCGGCAGATTGCTGCCGAATTCTTCGGTATAACCAGTGGACAACGTCCGGACCGCTTCAACTGGCTGACGCCGGTCAAAGTCGCAGTCGGCGAACCTGTGACCGCATAAGCGCCGCGTATTGGCGTAAAAAACGGTCGCCGCCGGCGGCCGTTTTTTCGCAGATAAGGCAAGGAACATCCCCGTATGACTGTTGCCGAGGACCTGGAAAAAATCGCGCTTCAGGAACAAACCCTGGTGCTGCCGCGCTTCGATCACGAGTCCGCATGGCAGATCGGGCTGCGCTTACGCGGGCTGGCGGTGGAACGCAATCTCGCGTTGGTCATCGACGTACGCCGCCTGGGAGAGCAGATGTTCTACTGCGCCCTTCCGGGCACGACGCCGAACAACGCCGACTGGGCGCGGCGCAAGGGAAATGTGGTGGCGCACTTCCATCGCAGCTCCTACGCGATGGGTTTGGAGATGGAGCAGAAGAAGACCGACCTGGTCGAGCGCTACGGTCTGCCCTTTCGGGAGTACGCTGCGCACGGCGGCGGGTTTCCTCTCCGGGTCGCCGTTGTCGGTGTAGTGGGATCAGTGACCGTCTCCGGCCTGCCGCAGCGGGACGACCATGAATTTATCGTCGAGGGACTGTGCCTGCACACCGGACAGAATTTCGAGGCTCTGCGGCTGGCCGCCGCACAGTGATGCCGCCGGCGGTCACTTGCCTGCCGGAACCGGCATCTCCACCGCGCGCGGAGAGTTGGCGTCCAGCCGTTCCTGCGTGGGCGCCACTTCCTGCCCGGTCAACTCCGTCCATCCGGGCAGTTTCTGGCTCCCGGTAATCAGGCGCGGGCCACCCGCAAATCCGAAATACATCCACATCCATTGCAGCATAACCACAATCCGGTTGCGGAAGCCGACCAGAAAATAAATGTGGACCGTCAGCCATGCCACCCAGGCGGGAAAGCCACTCATATCGGCATGAAATGGCCACACGACCCGTGCGACCGCAGCGTGGCGGCCGATGGTAGACATGTCTCCCTTGTCGAAATAGTGAAATTTCGTCCGCGCCGTTCCGGCCAGATCGGCGAGAATTTCCCGTGCGGCGTGTTCCCCCATCTGCATTGCGGGCTGCGCCACGCCGGGAATCTGCTTGCCGTTTTCGACCGCGTGCGCAAGATCGCCGCAGATAAAAATTTCTGAGTGACCGGCGGGGTTCAGATGCTCATCGACAAAGATCGCGCCGCGCTTGTCCATCTCCACATGCAGCATGTTGCCCACGGGCGAGGCCTTCACACCCGCGGCCCATAACGTGACCACCGACTCGAGCTTCTCTCCATTGGCAACGACATACCCAGGCTGAATGTCGGTCACGTGGACGTTGGTCCGTACCTCGACGCCCAGGCTCCTCAACTGCTCTTCGGCCTTGCGCGACAAGTCTTCGGGATAGGTTCCCAGAACGCGCGGCGACCCTTCTATCACGATGACACGCGCTTTGGCCGGATCGATATGGCGGAATTCCCGGCGCATATATAGCCGCGATATATCCGAGATGGCCCCGGCGAGCTCGACGCCGGTCGGGCCTCCGCCGACGATCACGAAGTGGAGCGGCGGATGGGAACCCTTTTCCAACATTTGCCGCTCCGCCAGTTCAAAGGCCAGCAACACCCGGCGACGAATCTCAATCGCGTCTTCTACCGTCTTCAGTCCGGGGGCAAGATGAGCCCACGCTTCGTGGCCAAAGTACGAGTGCGTCGCCCCGGTGGCGAGAATCAGATAATCGTAAGAAAGGCGCGCGCCGCTCCGCAGTTCGATCGATTGCGCCCCGGAATCGATGGCGGTCACCTCGTCCATCAGCACATCGATGTTGGAGTCGTCGCGAAACATGCTGCGGATGGGTTGGGCGATTTCCCCCGGCGACAGCGCCGCCAGCGCCACCTGGTACAGCAGCGGCTGAAAGGTATGGTGATTGCGGCGGTCGATAAACGTAACATCGACCGGCTTGCCGGCCAGCTGCCTGGCGGCCCGGACGCCGGCAAATCCCGCACCCAGGATGATCACACGGGTCTGCGCCGCGCTCTTTCGGTTTTTCTCTGCCATGCCCGTACGCTCCTAAGAATTTTAGATGCGGCGGCGTGGTGGGAGGCATCATGAACTCTGCGGGCGTGCATTGGGGGGCCGATTCCCGCAACTCCCGATACACTGGTGACACCAATTATGACTGAAGAAACTCGCGACACCATTATCGTCGGAACCGGGTGTGCCGGGCTGACTGCGGCCATCTACGCGGCCCGCGCCAACCTGAAACCGCTGGTCCTGGAAGGCCATGAACCCGGAGGCCAGCTTTCCATCACCACTCTGGTCGAGAACTTTCCCGGCTGGCCGGAGGGCATCCAGGGGCCGCAGTTGATCGACAACATGCGGATGCAGGCTTCGCGGTTCGGAACGGATTTCCGCCTGGGTCACTTGACCAGCGTGGACCTGTCGAAGCGGCCGTTCCAACTGCACGTCGGAAAAGAAGTGCTTCATACCCGCACGCTGATTATCGCCAGCGGCGCCTCGGCGCGGTGGCTGGGGCTGCCCAGCGAGCAGGCGCTGATCGGCCACGGCGTCAGCAGTTGCGCCACCTGCGACGGCTTCTTTTTTGGCGGTAAGGAAATCGCCGTCATCGGCGGCGGCGACTCCGCCATGGAGGAGGCGCTGTTTCTGACCCGTTTCGCCAGCAAGGTGACGCTGATCCATCGCCGCGAACACTTCCGCGCATCGAAGATCATGCTGGAACGCGCCATGGGGCACGACAAGATCAAATTCCTGACCAGCACCGCGGTCAACGAGGTACTCGGTGTGGAGCAGAAAGAAGTCACTGGCCTCAAACTGCACGATCTTGCCAGTGGAGAAAGATACGTGCTGCCGGTCAGCGCGATGTTTCTCGGCATCGGCCATGAGCCGAACGCAAAGATGTTCACCGGTCAGATCGACCTGGACGACGACGGATACATTCGCACCCACGATCAGGTATTCACCCGCGTGCCGGGAGTCTTCGCCTGCGGCGACGTGCAGGACCGCCGCTACCGGCAGGCCATCACGGCTGCGGGAAGCGGCTGCATGGCGGCGCTCGAAGTGGAGAAGTTCCTGGAAGAACACGGACGATAGATCGTCGAAGTTTCGTATTGACCGGAGCGCATCAGGGGTCTCCAGCGACAGATCTTCGTCGCTGGGGCGGGAAGCGGAGTGGAGGGACTTGCGGTTTCCATGTCGATTGCCGAAAACATCGCGCGCGTGGAAGAAGATATTGCCGCCGCGTGCCGCCTCGCGAGCCGCCCCCGCGGTGAAGTGCGGCTGATGGCGGTGTCGAAGACCCATCCCACGGAAGCGATCCT
>JGI20208J14878_1000257_pt1 | contig 12522 bp, 11 predicted proteins | sample NGESurF53shallow_FD_14878 | JGI IMG/M metagenome (IMG submission 14878)
GGACGTCGCGCAGATCGGGCCGTGCGCCGTAAGCCGTCATTGTCGACGGTGAAGCAAGCCCGGCAGGCAGGCCAAGGACGATCTCGACGAGATACTTGGCGTAGAGGGCAGCGTGATCGCTCGTGCCACGTGCTGCGAGGACCACGAATCTGATGCCCGCGGCTGTAACCTGCGCCGCAACTTTGCCGATGTCTGCGCGCCCGTGCTCAAGGATCCGGTCGAAGACCGCTGGCTGTTCGGCGATCTCGCGCGCCATCAGTTCACCGGCACCGGTCATCAGATGCTCCTCGCTGTGCCGTGATCGGATCGTCCATGATGTCGGATCGCCAGGTCGACAGCGCCGAACTCCGGTGCGCGAGCCGCCGTCTTTGCTCCAGTAGCCGAGACGAACCGGCTGCGTACATAAGGATTGCTAAACACCCCGCCGTGCATAGCCACCGGCAGTTCGTTGCCACGTTGCGCAGTATCTGATTGCGCAGTACCTAACTGCCTACGCAGGATGTTCGCCAGCGCGATCAGATGGTCGCAGCCAGCATTGAGGATCGCGGTCATGACCGGGTCGTCGTCGAGCGCCATGACCGTGCGCGCAAGTCGAGTCAAGAGTTGACGATCTGCGGGATCGCTGTAGATGAGACGCACGATCGCGTCGAAGTCGAGCCCGTACTCGTCGGTTACTGCGACCTCGAGTGCCTCACTTTTAGGCCCACTGCCGTCGCGAGATCGCAATGCGGCGCGCAAAGCCTGACTAGCGAACCAATACGCGCTTCCTTCGTCGCCGACGAGAAACCCGTAACCGCCGGCGCGCGCTGTCCTGCCGTCGCCGCTGCGGCCAAGAGCATTCGAGCCGGTTCCTGCAATGACTATGACGCCAGGCTTCGCGCCGAAGGCGCCGGCCAACGCGGCCTCGGTGTCATCGACAACGACCACATCGACACCCGTCGCCCCGGCCAACCGGGTTCCAATGTCTGCCGCATGCTCTGGGCCGCGCAGACCGGCAAGACCGAGGCCCGCGACAGCCGCACCGGAGGCCGTGATCAAGGCCGCCAATCGCTGGAACGCATCGGCCTGCAGCAACACGTTCAGGGGAGGCTCGTCAAAACGCGAAAGGACCTGGCCGTCCTTAATCAGGACAGCGCGCGTTGCGGATCCTCCGGCATCGACCCCAAGCACCGGTAGTCCTGACACCCGTTCTCCCGTCAGCCCTTGACCGCACCTGCGGTGAGCCCGGTCGCGAAATGTCGCTGCACCAGGAGGAACAGGATGACGATCGGGATCGACAACATAGTCGCGCCGGCCATGAGCCCGCCCCAGTCGACTTGCTCCTGAGTGATGAACGAAGCAAGCCAGACCGTCGCCGTCTCCTTGCTGTTGTCTTGGATGATCACATAGGCGAAGGTGAACTCGTTCCACGCTTGGATGAACGCGAAGATTGCGGTGGCCACGAGCCCGGGCGCGATCAGCGGGAACGTCACCCGCATGAACGCGCTGAACCGCGAGCATCCGTCGATCATCGCTGCGTCCTCGAGATCCTTGGGGATGTTGGCCACGAAGCCGCGCAGCGTCCACACCGCGAACGGCAGGATGAACGCGAGGTAGGTGAACGTCACGCCGATGAGTTGATTCTGCTCGTGGTATCGGCTGAGGACGACGAAGAGCGGCACGATCAGCGCGGTTTGTGGGATCATCTGGATCACGATGATCAGCACGATGTACGCCCGCCGACCGCGGAAGTTCGTGCGCGCGACCGCTACTGCCGCAAGGAATGCTGCAGCGATCGCGATGACGACCGTGAGCCCGACGATGATCGCGCTGTTGCGCAGGCTAGAAAGAAAGAACGCCTTGTGCCATGCGTCGCGGTAATGCAGGAGGGTGCCAGGAAACGGAAACCACTGCGGCGACACCTTGGTCATGTCGACACCGCGCTTGAACGAGGTCGCGATCGCCCAGTAGATCGGGAACGCCATCACAACCAGCAAGACGACGCCGATTGTGTTGGCAGTGCTCTTGGTAAAGCGGCCGGCCACAGCGCCAGACTTTCGCGGCGCTGGGCGACGGGCGGCCGGGTTGGTCACGCGCACAGATGTCGTCGTCACTTGGCGTCTCCGATTCGCAGGATCTGTCGGATGTAAAACACCGAGACGCTGACCATGATCAGCATCGTGATCAATGACAGTGCGGCACCGAGGCCGAAGTTGTGCACCTTGAACGACTCGATGAACGAGAAGATCGACATCAGGTAGTACCAGGGCTCCGGCCTGTTATCGCGCAAGATATAGATCTGGGTGAAGACTTGGAAGTCCCAGATCACCGACAGGCTGGTGAGAATAATCAGGATCGGCCGCAGTATCGGGTAGGTGATGCGACGAAACACCTGCAGACCGGAGGCGCCGTCCACCGCTGCTGCTTCGAGGATCTCGTCGGGCACTTGCGTGAGTGCGGCTTGCATGGTGATCGCAACGAAGGGGATCGCACCCCATACGACCACACACGTCACGACGAGGAACCCCTGCCAGGACGACGTGTACCAGTCGTGGCCAACGAAGTGACCGAGGTGCAGCTTGGTCAGCGTGTAGTTGATGACGCCGAATTGCTGATCGAACAACCAGTTCCAGATCGTGATGCCGACGACTTGCGGCGTTGCCCACACCAGGATCAACACCACGGACAAAGCGACGCGCAGCGGCTTGCTCATCTTGGTCAGCAACACGCCGATGGCGGTGCCCAAGACCATCGTCGCGCCGACGTTCACGGCGGTGAACATGATGGTGCGCCAAAGCACGGCCCAGAACTGACTGTCCTCGAAGACTTTGGCGAAGTTCGCGAAGCCGACCCAGACCGGCGCCTTGCCGAGTTTGTGATGCGACTCGTGAATCAGCTGCGGCAGCTGATAAGTCTGGAACGACAACTCGAAGAGCTTGTAGATGGGGTAAGCGAGTACCGCGAGAATGATCAGGATCGACGGCAGAATCAGCAGGTAAGGTCCGCCAACTTTTGCCGCCCGCTGCCGCAGCGGCAAGCGCCGCCTAGACGTTAGCTGCCGTCGGGACGGTTGTAGCTCTGTCCCGACGGCAGCCATACGCGTGCTCCCACTTCTTCTAACACCGTTCGCCTAGGAGCCAGTCTCCCGCGCGAATGTATGTGTCTAGCAGTTAGCTGCCGTTCAGAATCGTGTTGATCTGGGTGTCAGCGGCCTTTGTTGCATCGGGGATCGATTGTTTGCCCGACAAGATGCTCGACAGCATGTTCTGCAGCACGTTCTGGCTTTCCACATCGGCCCAGTTCGGAGCCGTCGGGACGAACCAGCTCTGAGCAGCGGCTGCGGCGAACGGGCTGTTGCCGAGCAAGCTGATCAGCGACGTCGTGTTCGGGATCACCTTGGCGTCGTTGACCAGTGCGGTCATGCCCGTGGTGCCGGTGAAGTCGTTGATCCATTCTTCGGCCCACGCCACGTGCGAGCTAGCGGCAGGAATGACCAGGTCGGAGCCACCAAGGAAGGTCGGCAGTGGCGCGCTGGCATCCTTGCCTGGCATCGGGAAGGCGTCGATCTTTAGCGCCGGGTTACCGGTCTTCGGGTCGTTGACCGAGCCCTCTTCCCAGCCGTTGCCGTAGATCATCGCGGCTTGGCCCTGAGCCATCGCGGAGTCTTGCTTCGACTCGTCGATGTCTGCCGGTGCCTTGCTCAAATCGGAGTACAGGGTCTTCAGTTCGGTCAGGCCAGCGATCGCATTCGGCTGCTCAAGGTCGGCAACCCACTTGCCACTGGCGTTTGAAGCGATGTCGCCACCGTAGCCGTACACGAACGACATAGCGCCGTACCACTCCTTGCCGGGCCAGTACAGAGCCGACTGTGTCGACGGAATGACAGCCTTCAGCTTGTCGCCGTCCGCCTGCAATTCAGCGAGCGTCGTCGGCGGGGAGGTGATGCCGGCCTTTGCGAACGCAGCAGTGCTGTAGATGACGCCGCGCGCGCCTGCGTAGTAAGGCACCCCGAACGTCTTGCCGTTGTAGGTCACGGAGTCCGCAAGACCCTTGAGCCACGTGCCGGAGTTGTCAAACTTCGACTTGTCGGCACTGATGTCTGCCAGCGCGCCGTCGGCCATGTACTTGGTTGTCTCGGTGTTACCCAGCTCAACGACGTCGGGCGGGGTAGCGGCCAGCGCGGCGTCGAGCTTGGTCAGGTGGTCAGCCCAAGTCTGGTACTGGACGTCGACCTTGACGCCTGGGTACTTGGCGTTGAAAGCGGCCTGAGCCGCAGCGACCTCCTTCGGCCAACCTGTCTGCGCATCGGTCTGCAACCAGACAGTGAGCGTGCCGCTCGCGGCGGCAGCTGTGGAAGCGGCGGCGGCGGGCGTCGAGGCTGCGGCTGCAGGGGCAGACGTGCTAGCCCCCGCAGCGGGAGCCGAACCACTAGGGGTGGCAGTGCTCCCGGTCGACTTCGAGCTGCTGCACCCGGCAACAGCGATCACCGCGGCAAGTGTTGCCGCGGTCAGATAGCGAGCCTTCACGTGCATCCTCCTCGAAATCACGGTTGACCAGCGCTTTCGCGCTGGTCGATTGGTGTAGACCATTCCGTAAGTTGGCATAGACCACTTGCAGTGTCAAGGGGTTCGCACCGCGGCGGGGCCGGTCGTTTCGCAACCGTAATCAAGCAGACCACTTGAGTGCGTCGGGAAATGTCGACGACCACGTGGTCTAGACCTCTAGCCGGACGATTGGCTATGGTGTGGCAAGCGAGACGCGACGCTGCGCCTGCTTGGTGCGCTGCCCGCCATCTCGTACTCTCATCCCGGAATCGGCGTGCGCTCGCCGGTCGGCACTTCCGCCGGATCCCGCCCGGACCGGTCTACCACTGCGAGGTTGAGGCGAACGTGCCGGCAAGACCGCAAACCCTCGACGAATCACCGAACGGCGAGCCGCGGGTACCGAAGTACTACCTGCTCAAACAGCATCTGCTCGACATGACGCGGACGCTGCCCCCTGGGAGCCCGGTCCCGCCGGAACGGACACTGAGCGTCGACTTCGGGACGTCGCGGACGACGGTTCGCCAGGCCTTGCAGGAGCTTGTGGTCGAAGGACGACTGGAGCGGATCCAAGGCAAAGGGACCTTCGTCGCCAAGCCGAAGGTTGCGCAGGCACTACGGCTGACGAGCTACACCGAGGACATGCGGGCGCAGGGCCTCGAACCGACGTCGACGCTGCTGGAAATTGGCTACGTGCTCGCCGACGAAACTCTTGCCGAGCGGCTCGCGATCAAGCGCAGCGCTCGCGTCCTTCGCATCGAGCGGCTGCGACTCGCCAACGGCGAGCCCATGGCCATCGAGACAACCCACCTCGCGGGCCAGCGGTATCCAGGCCTTCGGCGGCTGCTCGCCAAATCCACGTCGCTGTACGCAGTACTGGCGCAGGAGTACGGCATCGAGTTGCTCGAGGCCGAAGAGACGATTGAGACGGTGCCCGCTCCGCCACGCGAAGCACACCTTCTCGGCACCGACGTCGGGTTGCCGCTGCTCCTGTTGAGCCGCCACAGTCGCGACTCAGCGGGTCAGCCGATCGAATACGTGCGGTCGTTGTACAGAGGTGACCGCTACAAGTTCGTCGCCCACCTGCAGCGTCCGACCAGCTGAAGCCTTACGCGACCAGGCCTAACCGACGTAGCTCAACCGTGAGGTCGTGCGGGTTCGTCGACGCGCTCATCGCGGCTTCGAGGGTGACCGCACCATCGCGGATCAGCGCGACGAGGTGCTGGTCGAAGGTCTGCATGCCGTAGTACCCGCCTTCGGCGATGAGGTCGTTCATCAGCGAGGTCTTGTCCGGGTCGGCAATCGCTTCCGCGATGCGGCCGGTGTTGATACAGATCTCCATCGTCACGCAGCGCCCCTCGCCGTCCGCCCTAGGAACTAGACGCTGGCAGACGATGCCGCGCAATGCACTCGCGAGTGAGAGCCGTACCTGCTTTTGCTCGTGCGGCGGGAAGAAGTCGATGATGCGGTTGACCGTCTCCTGCGCGTCGGTTGTATGCAGCGTCGACATCACGAAGTGCCCAGTCTCTGACGCCGCGAGCGCCGCCTTGACCGTCTCCTGGTCGCGCATCTCACCGACCAGGATCACGTCGGGGTCCTGCCGCATGGCGGCACGTAGCGCCGTGGAGAAGTCTTCGGTGTCGACCCGAACTTCGCGCTGGTTGATCATGCCGAGCTTGTCGAAGTGCAGCACTTCGATCGGGTCCTCGACCGTGACGATGTGCACTTCACGGTTGTTGTTGATGTGGTCGATCATGCCGGCGAGCGTGGTCGACTTGCCCACGCCGGTCGGGCCGGTCACCAGGACGAGGCCGCGCGGTTCAAGGGCAAGTGAGGCCAGGATCGACGGGAGCCCAAGTTCCTCGAGCGGGATCGCGCCTACGCTGACCCGCCGAAAGACCAGACCTGCAGAGCCTCGGGACCGGAAAGCGTTCACCCGGAAGCGGCCGACGCCAGACAGCGAGAATGCGAAGTCGGCCTCGTTGGTGCGGGCGAAGGCGTCGACCAGGTCCTTGCGCATGACTTCGGCGACCATGCCCTCGGTATCTGCCGCGGTCAGGTCTCGCGTCTGAAGCTTGCGGAGCGACCCGTTTATGCGCACGCGCGGCGGAGAACCGACCTTGCAATGCAGGTCGGACCCACCAGATTCGACGAGGGCCCGCAGGAACGGCTCAATCGTCACGTTACCGGTCACGGTGAATGCTTCGACCGTTCAGGAAGCTCCCTTGACCGTGGGGATGCCTCAATCGCGAAAGATCACCCGATGACCGCGATTAAGTCGCCTTCCTGGACCACGTCGCCCTCAGCAACCTTAAGGCTCACCGTGCCCGCGGCCTCGGCGATGACCGGGATCTCCATCTTCATCGACTCAAGGATCGCGATGGTGTCGCCGTCCTCGACGCGGTCGCCCTCAGCCACCACGATCTTCCAGACGTTGGCGACCATCTCGGCGCGGACTTCCTCGGCCACCGGGTGGCTCCTCTCCTCGACAGTGCTCGGATGCTAGCTGGCTAGGCGGATGGAGCGGGCTTGGGCGCTCGCATCCGGTCGATCAAGCCGGTGTCGTAGACGCCAGCGATGAACTCCTCGTTGACCAGCAGCTCGGTGAAGAAAGGGAGGTTTGTCTTGAGCCCTTCGATCTCGAAGGACGCAACCGCTGTCCTGGCCAACTCGAGCGCGGCCGGCCTGTCAGCTCCGTGCACGCAGAGCTTGGCGAGCAACGGGTCGTAGAACGGGGTAACGGTGTCTCCTTCGGCGTAGCCAGCATCAACGCGGACGCCGGGCCCGGTCGGCTCGACCCAGCGACTGATCGTGCCCGGGCTCGGCAAGAACCGTTTCGGGTCCTCGGCGTAGATCCGCAGTTCGATGGCGTGCCCGGTGGGCTCGACGGCGTCAGGGTCGAACGTGGGCGGCAGGTCGGACGCCGCCAGCAGCTGCTGCTCGACCAGGTCGACGCCGGTGACGAGCTCGGTGATCGGGTGCTCCACCTGCAATCGCGCGTTCATCTCGAGGAAGTAGAACTCACCGCCAGAGTCGACGCTTGCGGGATCGAGCAGGAACTCCACCGTGCCCGCACCGCGGTATGCAACAGCCTCCCCCGCCCGCACGGCAGCCTCGATCATGCGTGCGCGTAGCGGCGGCGTCAGCACCGGGCACGGCGTTTCCTCTGCAACCTTTTGATGGCGGCGCTGCACCGAGCAGTCGCGTTCGCCCAACGCCACGACTCGACCATCCGACAGGCCGAGGATCTGCACCTCGACATGCCGGGCGCTCGTGACATAGCGCTCGAGGAGGATCGAGGGGTTGCCGAAGAAGCGCTCCGCGCGTGACTGGGCGGTGGCGAAAGCGGTTGCTAACTCCTCTTCGTCATGAGCAACGCTCATGCCGATGCCGCCACCGCCGCCCGCCGCCTTCACCATGAGCGGGTAGCCAACGACGCGCGCAGCGACGAGGGCCGCTTCGACGTCGGCAACGGGCTCGCGGGTACCTGGCGCAACCGGCACTCCGGCACCGCCGACCAGGTTGCGCGCGGCGACCTTGTCACCCATGGCGACGATCGCCTCGGGCGACGGCCCGATCCAGACCAGCCCTGCTTCTGACACCGCACGGGCGAAGTCTGCGTTCTCGGACAAGAACCCGTAGCCGGGGTGGATCGCCTGGGCGCCAGACTGCTCGGCGGCCTCGAGAACCTTGGCCACATCCAGATAGCTCTGCGCCGGGGCGGCCGCGCCGAGCAAGACCGCTTCGTCGGCCTCTTTGACGAACGGCAGGCTGGCGTCCGCCTCCGAATACACGGCAACGCCCTTGAGGCCCAGGCGCTGGACGGTGCGAATCACCCGCCGAGCGATCTCACCCCGGTTCGCGACCAGAACCGAGTCGAATGTCCACGGTGAGGTCATCGACGGGTTCGGTCGCCGACCAGCTTCCACGCGGCTGGCAGCAATGCTCCCGCCGCCAGCGCCTTCAGCAAGTCGCCCAAGATGAACGGCGCCACCCCTGTCGAAATCGCCTTCGTGTACGACCAGTGGTAGAAGTGCGCCAGCCACCACACGCCGGGGATGTAGATGAGCGCAGTGGCGAGCAGGAACGAGCCGACGAGCGTATCGACGCGTCGATCGATGCCGTGCCGCGCATGCCAGCCGACCAGCAGCGTCGCGAGCAGGAAACCGACGAAGTAGCCGCCAGACCCGCCGCTCAGCACCGACCACCCGTGGGTGCCGCCGGCAAAGACCGGCAGTCCAATCCAGCCGATCACGATGTACAGCAACTGCCCCGCAAGTCCGCGGAACGGACCGACTGCGGCGGCCGACAGCAGCACCCCGAACGTCTGGCCGGTGACGGGAACCGGATTGTTGGGCAGGTGGAACGACACCTGGGCCACCAACGACATGAACGCGGCGACGCCGACGACGAGCGCGACGTCACGGACCATGCTTCTCGGCAACCGGTCGGCGAGCACTGGGCGGCGAAGGGCGAAGCTGTTTGACGACCCGTAGGCGGACGCAGAAGCGGTCACGTGCGGTCCCTTTCAGCTGGAGTCAGTGGCGACCTCCAGAACCTACCGGTCCATCATCGTGGCCTGGACAGGGGAACTCGAACGAAGTTTCAGGCCAGGATTTGGCGGGATCGCTCGGTTGGGTGCGCGGCGGCGTGCTCGATGCGCCGAGCCACCACCTTGGTGAGGGTCTCCACGACCTGCGGGTCGTACTCATACGCCATGCCCAGGCGCAGTCGCTCCAACGCATCGGCGTTCGCATCGGCGGTCGCGTTGGCGCCGACCAGATCGTCGTAGGCACTGGCCGCCTTGATGATGCGACTCTCGATCGGCAAGGTGTGGTCGGGTGACTCGCGATGCCGCCGATACGGGTCGGCTTGCCGGGCGACGATGTCAGCTACCCGATCAAGGACGCCGGTGGTCTTAATGACGTCGGCACCCAGTTCTGCAACCCGGCGACGTTCGACCGGTGCAACGACGAGCGTCGATCCACCGGGAATCGGATCAATGAGCGAGAGCTGTCCGATGTCGTGCAGCAGGGCCGCATACTCCAGCTCAAGCAGGTCGTTCTCGGTGAGACCGAGCTCGCGGCCGATCGCGATCGAAAGCTGACTGACCCGCTGCGAGTGACCTTCCTCGACGTAGCCGCCGACTTCGGTGACCCTCGAGAGCGAGCGGATGGTCTGGCGGTAGGTCGAACGAATCGCCGCGTACCGCCGGAATGCGAACTGGGTCAGCAACAGTGGGATGCAGAAAACCGGCAAGGCATAAAGCTGCATGGACGGCGTGGCCAGCGCGGTCAGTACACCGGTCGCGCCGACAGCGACGGCGAGGGCTGCGGTTGCGCTGATCTCGTCGCGCAACGTCCAGCCGAAGGCTGCAGCTCGATCCTGCGATCGCACAAACGCGGCGATCACGAAGTCGAGAACGGTTGCCAGCGCAACGATGGCGACCATGAGAAATGCGACCCAACGCAGTTGCGACTTGAAGTCCGCGAAATGCACCATCGTCAGCCGGTACGGCGCGGCGAGCCGGAACGCGGCCGCGGTTATTGCAGCCACGACAACTCGTCGGGCAACAGCTGTCAACCGCGGACGGCGACCAGCACCGGCTCGAGCCAAAGTCCCGACGAGGCAGCCGGCTGCTGTCACCGCAATAACCTGAGCGGTTGACTGGGAAACCGGCTGGCCACCGACGTCGAACAACATCGCGTAACCGAGGGCGCCTGCCGACGCAATCGGTGCCGTCGGTCGGTCGCCAGGCAGCCGGACGTTCAGCAGCTCACCGATGGCGATGAGAACGACGAACGCGATGGCCACCCCTGGTCGAACGACGCCATGGATGCCCGTTGTCACGGCGGCGCTCGCTGCACCAATGCATACGAGCGCGACGAAGCTCCGACCGGCTAGTTCTGAGCCGCTGCCTTCGCGGTTCACCCGCGGTTCGGGCCTGGCCGTCCCGGCCTTCACGTCACGAGACCTGTTGCTCGTCGCGGATACCAAAGGCCTCGAACGCAAACCCGGCCGCAATGTCACTCGACGGATCGTCGTGGTCGCGGTACACCAGCAACGCGGGGTCGACCACATCGTCGGTTGCATCGACGCTGGCCTGCCAGCCGCTGATGCCGACGGCGACGACGAGTGCCTCGACCATTCCGGCGTCGAACTGGGTACCGGCCCAACGCCGAAGCTCGCGGATCGCCGCGTCGACCGAACGCGCACCACGGTATGAACGCGTCGAGGTCATGGAGTCGAACGCGTCGGCCACTGCGATCAGCCGCGCGAACTCGGGGATCTCGTCGCCGGCGAGTCCGTCGGGGTAGCCAAGACCATCGACCCGTTCGTGGTGATGCCGAATACCCAGCGTCGCCTCTTCGAGGAACGAAATCCCGTTCACCATCTCAAACCCGCGGGTCGGGTGCAGCTTGATCGACGCGAACTCGTCGTCGTCCAGCGGCCCGGTCTTTTGCAAAAGCTTGGTCGGGACGCCGAGCTTGCCCACGTCGTGGAGCATGCCCGCGTAGCGCAGCATTTCGAGCCGGTCCTCGCGCATCCCGAGTTGTTGAGCGATCAAGATGGACGCCGATGCGACCCGCTCGCTGTGACCGCGGGTGTAGTAGTCCTTGGTCTCAACAGCCTGGATGAGCGACCGGACCGTGGCGTCATAGGCCGCGTGTTGTTGGCTGTATTGCTCGAAGGCCCAACGCGCGATGACCAGTGGCGCGAGCACAAGCAAGGCGGCGACCGGCCCCACACCGCCGACCCACAGCACTGCCACGATGAGACCGATCGAGCCGTAGCCCAGGCTCGGGATCGCCATCTCGGCGATACCGTTCCACCACACCGCACGCATCGATGTGTCGGTTGTCAGGCGAACAACCACTGCCACGAACAGGTTGTTGAGGACGAAGTACGAGAGTCCGGCGACTGCGACCGCGGGCAGCACGGCCGGGAAACTCGCGTGCGCGAAGCCGTCCTGAGCCGCGCCGGGCATGAGGTGGTAGATACCGCCGGCGAGTGCGGCACTCAGCGCGGCCTGCGCGCCGTTGAACACGTGCTTGAACCATGCCGCGTGGCGGGCGTAGGCCAGTGCGCTCACCGCACAAACGAGAGCACCGCCCCAGGCCCCGAGCAGCAACAGCGAAGCGAGCGCCACTGGGGAACTTGCGGACACGCCGAGTACGCCTGTTCTGGTGATGATCTCGCGCGAGTCCGCGAACCAGTACAAGGCACCCAGGACGGCGACCGCAGCCCAGTTCACTGACCCGGAGACGCTGGCCGCGACGACCACGGCGAGTCCGGCGCACGCGACCGCGAGGACGTATGCCTGCGCACTGCGCGGCATGTCTCGCATAGTCAAGGTCTCCTGCCGGGGACTGGCGGTTCGAGGTGGGCTGAGGAACGAAGCCCGGCCGAGAAGCCGCCCGTGTAATTGGCGGTTCGAGGTGGGCTGAGGAACGAAGCCCGGCCGAGAAGCCGCCCGTGTAGTTGGCGGTTCGAGGTGGGCTGAGGAACGAAGCCCGGCCGAGAAGCCGCCCGTGAAACTGCGGGGGAAGAGCAGGAATGGTGAAGGGCGAAACGGGACTTGGGTCAGCCGTGCTTTACGTGCACTTGCTCTAACTCCACTTGGTGCTTGCGCCGAGGAAGAATTTTTCGACGACGGCAGTGATCTTTTGCATGGATCTCAGCTCCTACGAATCACGTCATAGGCGCCGCTAAGGCCTACGCGAGATACGCTCCGCTAAAGGAGTAGAAACTGGTTGAATACACCCAAGTCCCGTCCGCTCTGCAGTTGTTTGCGACCCGCGAAATTGGGGGCTCCCCGGGGCACAAACGGCGATCTTTGCAGCTGGCTCACCACCGGAACTCGCCGGAATTTGAGCAAGTGAAAAGAGCGTCCGCATAAGGAGTGAATCGGTGAAGATCAGGGCAAGTCAAGACCCTGCAGACACTGCAGCCACACGGGTTTCGGTGCACTCCTTGCTGGCCAGTCACAAAGGACTAGAGG
>JGI20208J14878_1000266_pt1 | contig 12222 bp, 6 predicted proteins | sample NGESurF53shallow_FD_14878 | JGI IMG/M metagenome (IMG submission 14878)
ACATACCTGTTTTAAAAGCCAACCACAAGGGGCTGATTATTGATTAACAAGTTTATTAAATTCATTTTTTGAAATGGTAAAAACTGTTCCATGCCTTGTTCCCCCCGGAAAATGAACCTTATCTGAAATGTCTTCCCATGTTCTTAAATCTTTTGACATAACTGCGCCATACGTGTGTTGAGTGTATTTATCAAAATAAACTATCCAATCGTCACCAATTTTAATTGCACTAGGCCCTTCCGCCCAATAGTTGCCTGTTATTGGCGGAGAAGGTTTTCCATAGCCATCTGTAAGATTATTGCTTACAGCAATCCTGATATTTTTCTGCGGAGGCTTTCTTGTTTCGTCTTTTAGAAACATTATAAACTGCTTGCCATTTTTCTGAATCGTAGCATCAATTACATTAAATCCCTTATCATATAAAAGTTTTGTTTTACTGAAATCCCTGAAGTCTTTTGTGGTTACATAATAAAGCCTGTGGTTATATTTATCATCACCGGAAGTATCGCCTGCTGTAAATCTCCCGGGTATTGTCGTAGCCCAGTAGATGATGTATAGCTTTTTATCTTTATCATAAAATATTTCAGGAGCCCAACAATTTTTTGCTGTTGGCTCATCTTTCATTACGGGAATAAATTGCTGACTACTCCAATGAATTAAATCAGGCGAACTTGCATAACCAATGCCTCCATCGTTCCAGCTAACCGTCCATACCATGTGAAATTTATTATCTGCGCCTCGAATGATACATGGATCACGCATGAGTTTGTCTTTAGCAATTTTTGGCTTTAAAAAAGCGCTGTCGTTCTTTAACGTTTTCCATGTATAACCATCAAGGCTATACGCCAAATGCAATCCGTCCTGGCCGTTGTCTTTGAAATAACAAAACATGTAAACGGTGTCCTTCGTCTGCGATATTGAAGGTTGAAACTGAAACAGGATTAGGGAGATAAATAAATATTTTTTCATACTAAAATTTAAGCCTCACCCCCAACCCCCTCTCCCATGGGAGAGGGGCCGTGACAGGGATCAGTTTCTTTGTAATGTCACACTCATTAAACCAATCACCACATCATTAGCGAGTGTTTTAAGGGTTAATGATTGTAATTTCTTTGATGTATTCAATTGCATATCTAATACTGTTGCCGCTCCTCCATCTATTGCCATATTCGTAAATCCTTTTATGGTGGAGTACTTATCCAACCCATACCCAAATTTTCCTTCTTTCAAATATAAACGTAAAGGAAAAGGAGCACCGGTCGTAAAGGCGTATCCATCAATAATAAAATCCTGCTCAATCGGCCACCAGTTTTCCGGATTGCGTAATTGCAAAGTATCCGCGGTATCATCTGTATAATGAACAATTATTTGCCCGTTTATAATTCTGCTTTGCATAGGATTTGTAGAACCCTCCATTAATAAATGCAGGTGAGATGCAGAACCGCTTAAAGGGATCTGAATCTGCTTGGGATAATTATCCCATTGAGATGTAAACAAAATATTTTTCATGGATGAATCTGAAGGCGTGCTAAAAGAAACTCCCTGTGGAGTCGTAATTTCGTTTTTGTTTCCTGCAAGTTTGCGTAAACCATCATCATCAATATTTGCCTTTGTTAAGGGATAACACCAGTTACCAATGCCCTGTGTTGGCAATTGCAGAGTGGGCGACTTAACTCTTGGCGACAAGTATTCCTGCTTAAAAATATCGGTAACTTTTGCATTAAAGTAATGTTGTAAATCTATTGTATCAAAAACTGTATTGGTATTGACTACAGAATTTTTGTTTTCAGAAACTTCATTTGGTTTTACAGTAAAAGAAAATGGCTCCCAGTAAATAAAATCTTCTTGTTTCACTTCAACAAAAAATGTTTTGTTTCCTTCTTTTTGAACCACAGCATTCAGTACGTGATCATTTATTTTTATTTTATCCAAAGCTTCTTGCGGATCGGAAACCTTAATAATTTTTGCACTTGCAAAGGTGATTTGCAAGGATTCATTTTTTTGAAAAGAATTTTTTAAGGATGGCTTGATGAAAGAATTTCCTTTCCAGTTGATAATTATTTTATATTTCTTTTGATAAGAAGCATCTATTTGTATTGATGGAAAACCTATTGAATTTTCTCTTTGTGTCCATTGTACTTTTCTGTCATTTATAGTTATGGATTGAATGGCATCTTTCCTCGCTCTTGCAATAAATTGTAAATGCATATTTTTTGGGAAAGAAGGAATTATCGTGTATTCATCAATGTTACCATTCATCTTAAAATTGACAGAAATATCCGGCGTTGATAAAGATGCATGGTTCCACTCTGTTGGAAACCCCGGTTGAATAACGAGGATGTTGTGCAAAGCATCTGGTTGAATGCCGAATAAACCTTCCACAAGTGTGCGTGCCGCAACGCCGATAGGGTCAGCAAAGTCACGATACAATTCGCCACGTGCTGCATCGTAAAAAGAAATTTGTTCGAAGTTGCCCGGGCTTGCTCCTAAAAACATACTTTCAATTGAAGCACTTCGCCAAAGTTTAAAAGCTGCTTCCGGCATGTTTCCCTGCCAATAAGCTAATGCTGTATGCAGGTTTTCTGCAAGCACTACATTATTTAGTGACCACGTGTAGGGTTGCCAGTTAGTAGTAGATAGCAAATACATATCGTTATCCGNAANACCTTTTGCCCNGACAGGAATATGNGGAATATCATGGTCAATATATTGTAAACATTGATAAGACTGAAANGGATCAGGAACNTTACTNTCAATAGNATGNTAGATGGTCCATAAAGCTGCAGATGGNTGNAACATCTTNAANCCTAACGCATCTTTATATTCTGCATACCANCCTTGTGAGGGCATCCATAAAATTTTATTCATTGCATTGAAAATATGGGATGCTTCTTTTCCATAGGGCGATGGATCTTCGCCAATCATTGAAGCAATTTCAGCAGCCATTTTATTAGCACGGTAATTATAAGCCGATGAATGCATCACTCCGCCGCCACTGTATTCCAGCGCATCGCTTGCCCAGATATCCGCATACGAATCATACAATCCATCACCGTCTGAATCAAAATTTCTTTTCTCCCATGCAAGATGCCGCTTTAATACCGGCCACATTTTTTTTACGAAGGAAAGATCGCCTGTCCATTTAAAATGATCCAACATTGCATCAATAAACACAAGGTTCATATCGTAATGATGTGGCCTGAAATCACCATTTGGATTTCTACAGATATAACCGCTGCTGAAAAGAGAAGTGCCTAATTTTTCTAATTGCCTTGCGAGATGCAAGGCCGTATCTGCGACTACGGGTCCCGTTAGTGGCGATGTTAATTGCGATAATGCATAACTACTGAAATGTTCTCTTGCTCTGTCATGCCAGCCCAGGGGATCCGCAACATAAGGCCCACGCCACGCAGGCAGCCGCATACGCCAGGCTATGGCTCCATGTAAATACGAAGGACTTTCCCAAATTGCGTCAGCTGCAATGCTCAATGCGCCCCCTAATGTATTAATATACGGATCGGGTGTGGAAAGCTGGATGCGGTTGACTAATTTTTTTCTTGTTGCTTCTGCGTTGTTAAAAACCTGGAGTAATCCATTATAATCAATCTTTAAAGAATGTTTGTTTTCAATTAAAAAATAATTTACAGAGTTGGAAGAACCTATTTTTCCCGTAATGGCTGGTTCTGCAGAAGAACCTGATTGGTAGAGACGAAGAGGATCCTGCTGTTGATTAGCATCTGCAATATGGATAACGGATGATGGCGGAACAATTCCTGACAGATATTTTAAAGGATTTTTTTTAGAAACAGCGCTATTGGTTTTTTCTTTTTGCAGATGATTGACTTCATACCGTTCCTCTTCTGTTAACGCTTTCCCGGTACCGTAGGATAAAAGAAATTTATTTTTTGAAAGCTGGTAGTTATTGTCTTTACAATAACCCGGTTGCAGATAGAACGACGATTCGGGATCGGCGCCAATGTCTCCGTCACGTGAAAACTTCTTTCCTGATGCTCCGCCGAATACCCACATTAATTGTGTTTGTTTACCAATATTGACGAAGGTTGTTTTTATGATCATTCCTTCTGCATCAGCTAAAGCAAGTATGGAGATATGTATAACACCTTCGCCCAGCATCGGGTCTTTAATTTCATATAACATCCTTCCTGGACGATAAACAGCTTTAATATTTTTAGCATCCGTAAGCCATTTACTTTCTTTTCCTTTTATGATTCCAAATTTAAAATTGCCACCCATGCCCGGCATATACATAGCAAATTCAGGCAGGTCACCAGCTTCCACCCTGGAGGCTGTGTTGGTTCCATACAATGCACGATTAAACCTTCTTGTGGGATTTACACAAACAAAATCTTTTCCTTCGGGTTTGTAATGAATAGTTCGTACCTCGTTGTGCCAATATATTATAGAATCACTTTGTGCATGTGATGAAGAAGTAAGAAAAAGAAGAAGAATTAAAAATGCAAAACGCATGGTTCGATTATTAATATTCAAAATGTTAATTGTTGAATTATGCTACGCCGGATAGTAGTTCAACTATAAACCTGAAGCTCTTCATTACGAACGAAGTCATTTTCAAAACGCCAGTTCGCTGTGTCCGGGAAACCATCTTTATTAAATTCATCTGACCAAATAAGCTTGTAACCATCAATCTTTCGGCTTTGCTCTTCGGAGCCACTTTGTGCCCAGGCATTAAATGAACAATGCATACAAAGGATTATAAAAATAAAAAGCATTTTTCGTTTCATGCATACTTATCCTTCATTTTTAAAAACATAATTTATTTGGCATCAGGCTTTCATTGATGTCTAATGAGTGTATAGTTACTTCAAATAAACCGGTCTTTTAAAATAAGCTTAAATTGGCAGTAACAGAACTTAAAATTCTGGGCTCCATTCCAGCACCCGTATTGTTTGCGGAGGAATGTTGGCAATTCCTTCAGCATCTACCTGTTCCACTTTTTCAACAAACAGATCCAGTATACTTTTATTTTTCCAGAGTTCAGTATCGTAAGTGGGTTCCCACGAGCCAACTGATGCAGCAGTAAGATCTTCAATTTTCCACTTTCCATTTTCTATTTTATCAATTGTTGCCACTGAAATTTTAGAACCTCTTTCTTCATCCCTGAAAACAAGCAGCACCGATGCTTTGTTTCCATATCCTTTAACCATAACCTGGGGCCGGGCGATAGGTATCCTTTTTGAGCCAAAACCACTGAGAGAAAATGAGGTGCTGCGAAAATTAAGTGCAATTAAATTCCATTTTCTTCCATCATTATATAGTATATGATATTGCGGAATTGTGTAACCGGAATCTCTCCAATAAGTTGCTATAAAAGGATTTCCTTTCTCATCAGCGCTCATTGAAGTTTGATTAATCAGTTCACTGTTTTGAGGAATTTTGAAGGCATATTCTGCCGTGGCAATAGTAATGGGTAAATGATACTTTTCTCCCGTTGATTTTTCCCATGTTTTTCCTCCATCGGTTGATTTTGCATAACACATATCGTGGTTGCTGGCCACATCAGGGCTTTCACGCCATACCCATGAAACATGAATGATTCCTTTACTGTCTGTACAAGCCTGCCAATACGCATTTCGCATTCCTTCACCATCAATTAGATTGCTATGAAGCTGTGACCATCGCCCGGTTTTTATGTCATAATGATTGACTACCATGTTGCCCCGACCGGAGCCGCCATCCCTGTAAAAAAACAACAGGTTGCCCCCGGGCAATTTATAAAATTCCGGGTAGCTTACACTGTTTTCAAACTTACCCGTCATCTGAATTTTATCGGTTAATTCTAACGAGCCCGGTTTAATGCTCCGGCAATAATTCAATTTATTATTGTGTTGATTCCACGAAATATGAAGATAGCCTGCACCGTCTACCATAATACTTATTGTGTTATGTGCGTCGGCTGTATTTCCCTGGTATCTTGTCTTTCTCAACTGCCACTTTTCAGAGCCGCTTTTTCTTTTACCCAAAACAACATAACTCTGGCTATCATAATAAGAAATGTATTGGGTTTCCCGAAACGAGACTAATGAGTTTTTTCTGAACACTACTGTATTTATAGAATTATTGGCCCATCCCAATCCGACATCCGAACTTTTAGTTTTCACTTCCTGAGCAAAACCTCCATTCCATAAGGGGCAAAAAAATATTACAAATACAATACGATTCATATAAACCAGGTGATTCTAATGGTGAAGGGTGATTAAACTTCCTTTTATAATTACAAATGCAAAATGCATATTTTAAAATTCAATCGAGCAGTAACAAATAAATATAGTTGATTTCTATTTTGCACTTTCACTGTTATCTAAGTGATATTTTTCTATATCGTGTAAGTGCTCTTCTTTTATACAATTAGGTACTGCAGGGAAATAAATAAAAATGACTGGAAAATAACTCTATATATTTCCCAGTCATTTGCTTTAAGTATTGTAATCAATAGCCTGGATTCTGCTCAAGTTCTGCGTCTTTGTTTAAATCAATTTCGGATTGCGGAATCGGTAATAAAAGATTTTTATCAGTAAGCCCATTCAGCGGATTAACAACGCTGTTTGAATTGAGTCTTGTTGCACGATCTACTAAAGTGCCGGTACGCATCAGGGTCATACGCCTGTTTTCTTCACCTATCAATTCACGCACTCTTTCATCCAGTATAAAATCCATCGTAATATCAGAAGACTGTACCTGGCCATGAGCGGGATAATCGGGATAAGCTCTTTGACGCAGCACATTAATACTGGCAGCAGCTTCGTCAAGTTTGCCCTGTTTAAATTGGGATTCTGCTAATAATAAATAGGTTCCGCCGAGTCGCATTAAAACAAAGTCTTTAATCATGGCATAACCAAAAAGATCATTTGGATCAAACTGAAACCACTTGGTAATATGGGGAGTAATAAAACGAACGGTATCTATCGAACCATCAAAAGGAACAGGAAGTCCATATTTAGCAGCATAAGCAGGAGCAGGATCATTATAATAAAAATGCCTGCGGAGATTATATTCTGAATTGCGCATATCGTCCGAATCATATAAACCATACAACACCCAATTGCTTAAACGCATCCGCGAAATACCCCTGCCGCCGAGGGAATCACATATTGCCATTCCGGGTACTGAATAATAAGCAGCTCCCCAATTGCGCCGCTGTTGCGCATTCTGAGTAATGCCGCCTACAACAGTATTCGGATTTTCTTCTTCTAATATCCATATTGCTTCGGTATTGCCCTGGTTTCTGCGTTGGTTACCATACACAAACATATCAGAATATGGGTCGCCCGGCTTGCCAGCCTTAATACCGTAACGCTGTGTTATCAATTGAAATTTACCACTGTTGATAATGGCATTGCATTGTGCTTCTGCCAAATCGGGTTTACCAATTCTTAAATAAACGGTTGCTAATAATTGTTGTGCCATTGCATTATTGGGCCGCTCATACATTTTGCCTTTGGAATTGGATTTTACATTATCTATATCAGGTAGATTGGTTGCTGAAAATGTAAGATCACTTACTATTAAATCGTTCACACTATCCATTGAGGAGCGTGTGAAGTCAGTTTTTGGTGCAGCTAAAGGTTGTGTAATAATTGGTACTTTTCCAAAAAGTGTTGCCAATATATTGTAAGCATAAGCCCTGTAAAATTTCGCTTCCGCATCAATGCTGTTTTTATTGGCTTGCCCCATCACGATATCGGGTTTCTCAACATTGGTAATAATATTATTGGCATTATTAATCATTTGATAAGCCCAGGCCCAGGTAAAAGAGCCGACAAAATTGGTTGCGTCTAAGGTTGTGTAGTTATAAAAAGGCACTTCTGCACCTTCTACCGCTGTACCGAATGCCACATCTGTACCTACCTGCCAGGCATCAATAAATCCCTGGTGGCTATCAAGTGTAAACCAGGTGCTTAACAAATTGCTTAACCCTGTAACAGAAGCCTCAAAACCCAAAGAATCAGTGAGCGTTTGTGGAGCATAATTGGAATATACCTTTTCATCCAAAAAACTTTTTTTGCAGGAAGATATTACCAACAAAATAAAACATGCAACAAAAAATATTTTAATAAACTTTTTCATAATTTTTTCTTTTAAAATGTTCTTAACGAAGTGAGATGTTGGCGCCAAATACAACCGATCTTACAACCGGGTAATTGTTGGTCCAGTTTCCGGAACCCCTCATTGAATAATCATTTTCCGGATCCCATCCAATCCACTTGGTAAAGGTGTACAGGTTTCTGCCACTTGCATAAAGAGTTAAGCTTCCCAATTTGATTTTATCCAAAATCTTTTGCGGGAAAATATAACTTAGCGTTACATCTTTTATTCTTGTGTAACTCGCATCTGATGGGTAGCCATATCCTCTTGTATTGGTATAAGATAAAGCCGGGCGGGTGTTGTTTTTATTTGTTGGCGTCCAGTATCCGACTTCTGCTGGTGTATTTCTGCGGCCACTTTCATCTACATAATTTAAGTCAGGATTATTTTTTAACATCCCCTGTGCTGTTTGAATAAAAATATTCAGGTGCCAGTTTTTGTAACTAAATGTATTGGTAAAACTGCCGATCCATTTGGGTGCGGTTTGGCCAAGAATAACTTTGTCTTTATCAGGAGTAATTTTTCCATCACCATCTATGTCAGCAAATTTCAAATCGCCGGGTTTCGCTCCCGGATCAATTTTGGAAGCATCTTCCCCCGTTTGCCAAACTCCCAATAATTTATAGTCGTATACAACACTTATTGGATTATCAATAAACCAACGATTTCCTATATCACTTTTCTTATCGCCATAAAGATCAACGATCTTATTTTTATTAGTAGAAAAAGCAATTAAGCTTTCCCACCTGAAATTTCTCCCATTTATATTTTTAGTGTTCAGTGTGAGTTCAATGCCCCTGTTTGCTGTAATGCCTAAATTGTCCCATACAGAAGTATATCCGGTAATAGTGGGCAGGTTTCGTTTTAACAAAATATCCGTCGTTCTTGTATGATATACATCTACACTACCGGTGATCCTGTTTGCAATGACAGAGAAATCTATTCCTGCATTAAATCCTTCAGTGCTTTCCCAATGCAGGTTGGCATTTCCTAAAGTACTTGCCAGAACACCGATTGTAGATATGCCTTCGAATGGATACCTGACTGAATTATCTAAAGTTGCTGTTTGATTTACGCCAATAGCCTGGTTACCTGTTTTTCCATAAGACAATCTTAATTTCAGATTATTTACAAAAGCTACCGGTTGCATAAAACTTTCCTTGCTGATATTCCATCCTAATGCAACTGAAGGAAACAATCCGAACTTGTTTGTATTAGCGCCAAAGGCAGAATAACCATCCCGCCTGGCGGTTACGGTCAATAAATAACGGCTGTTGTAAGAGTAATTGATACGGCCCATTTGAGATACCAGGTTACTTTGGTACTGATAAGAGCCATTAGTAGNTGCAGAATTTGGAAGTGATCCTGCGCTCACCGTAGCACCTGCCCCCAAATTATTATAAGATAGCTGATCGTTTATAAAACCGGTAGCGGCAACACCTGAAGCAAAATAATCATTTTGCTGAGAGCTATATAAGCCTGTAAAATCTATATGGTTCTTCGCCCAATCTTTATTATAGGAAAGAATATTTTCTATTACCCAGGTATCATTTTCATTATCTGTTAATGCTGCTGATCCAATAGTATTGTTTGCATCTCTGCCGGTATAACTTGCAGTTCTGGCCGGCACATAAGAATAAGAAGCATTAATGCGATATTTAAGTCCTTGTAAAACTCCTCCAAACTTTACTTCCGCATAAACATTTCCGTTTAAATCTTTGCTTCTGTTTAATTGATCAGTATATAATCCCAGGAGCGGATTAGTATAAAGCAATTCAGGATACATGGGGTAAATCTCATAATTGCCATTGGCATCATATACCTGTCCGTAAGGGCTCATCGCTGTGCCATTTAATAAATTAGCTCTCCCTCCATCGTAATTATTAGCGGCAAAAAATAATGAGGTTCCTGCTGTAAGATAGCTCGTGATATTTACATCAATATTACTGCGAAAGCTTGCCCTGTGATACTGGTAACCTTTTACGACTCCTTTTTCTTTTAAGTATTCACCAGACACATAATACTTCACATCCTGTGTACCTCCGGAGATACTTAAGTTGTTGTCAGTTATTAGTCCGGGTTGTGTAGTTTCTTTAATCCAGTCGGTGGTTTTCCCTGCATTATAATTTACCAGCTCGCTATAATTTGGTACCGGGCTCGGAAGAGGCGTGGTCTGTGTTTGCGCCCAATCATCTGCATATTTCTGTAAATAATCTGCAGCATTTCTTGGTTTTAAAATATGTGCAATATCTTCCGGGCCTGCATAAGCATTATATCTTATAATGGGCTTGCCGGTTGTTCCTCTTTTAGTGGTAATTAAAATAACTCCCTGTGAACCTCTTGTTCCATAAATAGCCACGGCTGAAGCGTCTTTTAAAACTTCGATAGAAGCAACATCGTTTGGATTAATGTCATTAGTAACTCCCCCCGAGGTGCTAAACGGAATTCCATCTACAACAATAAGAGGACCTGAATTGGCATTGATAGAATTTTGTCCGCGAATAAGCACACTTGCTGAGCTGCCCGGTACAGAAGAATTCTGGGTAACGGTTAAACCAGCCACCGAACCTTCTATGGCGTGTAATATATTAGTAACAGGCACTTCGCTTAAACGTGTTTTAGGCACAGAAGCTACCGCACCTGTAATATCAGAACGCTTTTGTGTACCGTAGCCCACCACTACTATCTGATCACTTGTTGTGGATGAAGAGCTTAATTGAATAGCAACATAGGCCTGGCTACCGATCTTTATATCTTTTGTCTCATACCCCACAAAAGAAATAACTAAAGTTGCATTAGGTTCTGCATTTATTGAGAAGTTGCCATTAGCATCTGACTTAGTTCCACTATTAGTTCCTTTTACCAGTATGGTAGCATCTGCCAAAGGGTGTCCATTTTCATCTGTAATTTTTCCTTTTATTTCAATGGCAGTTGGCACGGGCGGGATGAACTCATTAATATCCGGTGTAATTATTTTTCTTTTTACAATAATTGTACTATCAGAAATTACGTAAGATAATTGCTGGTTTCGAAAGCAATAATCAAGCACTTCTTTAATGCTTCCATTTTTTATATCCAGCGTTACATTTTTTGCAGCCACCAATACTTCATCTGCATAAAAGAACTGGTAACCGGTTTGTTCTCTTATTTTTTCAAATACTTTTTGAATGGGGATGTTATTTTCTTTTAAAGTAACTTTTTGTGAGTAGCCTTTAGCACTAACCTGAAGGCAGGTAGCGATTAATAAAACCATGGTAAGTTTCATAATCCTGATGGGTTTGTTTAAAAATCCGGATTTATTAATCCCGGATTTAAAAAGAGCTGATAAATACATAAATTTGTATTGTTTGGGTTAAATAATAAGCAGTCGCTGAAAGAGATTTAGTTTATTACGATTCTCAAATTTTATCCGGGTTTCGCTGCAAACGAAACCCGTTTTTATTAGAATACGTTTCTTTCTAACTATCCATCCCTGGCAGCTATAAATAATAAGCTGTATTGTAAAATCATATCAAACATTTTATAGAGAAACAATTATTTTTTTTCCATCAATTTTAAACCGCACTACCCCTGTTAAGGCTAATTTTTCAAATACCTGCGATACATTTTCATTCCTCGTAAGTTGTCCTGTGAAATGCAGATCTACTTTCTCTTTATATTCTACATCCACATCGTACCACCTGGCAATTTGCCGTAAAATTGATTGCAGATCGGCGCTTTTAAATTGAAAATACCCATGCATCCATGCCACAGCTTCTTCTGTATCGGCATTATCCACCACATTCACTTTTCCTTCTTTATTAATATCAGCTTGTTGACCGGGATTTAAAAATTTTGGCGCTTGATTACCAGCCACGCCTGGTACAGTAATTTTTACTTTGCCTTCAAGCAGGGTGGTCTTTATGGAAACTTCATCATCATAAGCGTTTACATTAAAATGAGTACCCAACACTTCTATCTCTGAGGAATTGACTTCTACTTTAAATGGCATGTTTTTATTTTTGGCCACTTCAAAATAGGCTTCACCTGTTATTATTACTTTTCTAAAATTGCCTGTAAATACAACAGGAAACCGGATAGAGGATGCTGCATTTAACC
>JGI20208J14878_1000269_pt1 | contig 12168 bp, 6 predicted proteins | sample NGESurF53shallow_FD_14878 | JGI IMG/M metagenome (IMG submission 14878)
TGAACCAGTAGTACCCTGAGTTGTCGATTACCCGCTTTGCTGATTCGCATTTGTTTGTCGACCGCTCCGGACTGATGGCGACGCGGAACGAGCCCGAGATAAGGGCCGATATCGCGCGATTTCTCGAAGCGGTGCGGATCACCGATGGTCAACACGAATTTCAATGCGGTGACCGGGCCTACACCACTGACCTGGCGAAGCCGTGCAGTCTCCGGATAGCGGGTGCGAGCGAGATGCTCGATGCGTTTGTCAAACTCGCGGATTTGCTCCGTGAGACGTGCGATGTTCTCGACCAAAGGAGCCAAGGCGGGTTGGAGCAAGTCAGGGATATACGGGGCCGCTTTGGTGATGAAAGATTCTGTGGTCGACCCCGGCAATCGTGAGCCTGAGCTTTTCACCATGCCGCGAACTGCGTTGATCAGCTTGACTCGTGTGCGAACCAAGAGATCGCGTGCATTCATACAAACCACATCTTCGTAGCCCGATTTACCCCGGCTCCGAATGGGAGAGAGGAGTTTGGGATCGGCACGTGCGAGACGCGCAAGCATCTGTGCGTCCGCTTCATCGCTTTTCCTGTTGCTAGCGGAGATCATCGGAATCGCACCCGTGTTGGCCACGATGACCTCGTGTCCCCAGCTCGACAACAGTTCATATATCCACCGTGAATGTGTTCCTGCCTCGATAGCGATTCGGCAGCGCGGAATATCTCTGAAGTATCTCTGGAGTGTTTCAGCACTGTTCCGAATCCGCCCTTGAGCCAGAACGGTGGCTTCTTCGCTCAGCACACAGCAATAGCTATAGCGATCTCCGAGGTCAATACCGATCGTGACAGATCCCTCACCGGCTTCGTAACTGTCCTGCAAATCATCGACTACGCCCAACAGTCCGCTTTTCGCCATACATCCTCCTTCGCGGGGCGGCGTCGGGGCCGCCACCGCCTCCTCATCCCCATCTTTCACCCAGGAGCGAAGCGAAGGAAAAAACGCCCCAGACGGCACGCAGGGTGAACGACCAAGTGGCGGAACGTAGGGGCGAACGGCGGGCGCGGCCAAGTGCCAAACACGCACTACCGTTTGGCGCGCGGACGTGCTGTCCGAAGACCCGGCCCGCAGCGGCCAAGCGAAGGGCACATTCCGCTGCGCGGAAGTGGAAAAAAGACGCGCGAAGCGCTTACCTTGCTGTAGGCGGTAAAGCGTTCTCCCGGGACAGAACGCACAATGGCGTTATCTGAGCTTTGCCATAGCGAGTTAGAACTTAAGATCGCATGATTTTCATTAAGGATCAAAAAGAGAACAAAGATCGAAAGAGATACGCTCGCTCTATCAGGTATCAGAGGGGAATGATGTCGCGGGGCCACTCAATATGAACTTAGCATTTCTCTGATGAATGGGGCTCTATCGCTTACACCCCGGGGAGCGCCATTTGGGTCGATTCCATTGTCTGAAGATCGTGTAGAAGGACAAAACTTTAGGACATGCATCTTCCCCCGCACAAAACTACACGGGCTATGTCACCGTTCGCGCGATAGCTTTCAATGAGCGGCGTGGCAGGGTATACGATTACAATTTCTACACTGACAAGCGGATCGGTTGGGCGCTTCCGAGGACTTCTCTTCAACGATGCAGGAACGCTGTCCATGATTGCTACGGAGATTGAGGATGGGGTTCCCAGTTCATAGGCTGCATCGATAAGCGGTACGAGCCGTTCGGAACGTCTTTAGACCGGGTTACTACCACCATACATGCGTGGGGCAAATGCCTTCCAAACCATAAGAGTCTGGAAGTCAAGGCAATCTCGTCTTGCGAGTATCGTATCGATCAGTATATGAATGTCGCTGAGGAATGTGGCTTTTTCCTGGTACTGTTCATCGAGTAGTTTCTTGATAGGAGAAACCACGTTTATATGAAATTTCTCCAACTCTTCATCGGGAATATTTTTTAAGATGGTCTCTTCCTTTGCAAATGCCAGCGTGGCTGCTCCCGTGATTCCGGGGCGATAGTGCATGGCAAGATGTTCATGTTGCGGAAGCTTCGGACGGGGCCCGACTAGGCTCATATTTCCACGCAAGACGTTGAAAAGCTGGGGAAGCTCATCGAGCTTGTACCGGCGTAGGAATCTTCCGGCGGAGGTGAATCGCGCGTCTCCTGCTTTCGTGACGCACGGCCCTCTGCCCACGTCATTGTGGAACATGGTACGAAACTTATAAATCGTAAATGTACGCCTGTGCAATCCAACACGTTTCTGACGAAAAAGAATTGGCCCGGAAGAGGTAAGACGGACAATTAAGGCCACAATCAGCATGATGGGCCACAGCAAAAGTAACGCTGGAACAACAGAACTTAAATCGAATAGACGCTTCCTCCGGGATCGCGACCATGGACTGCCTTCGGTCCGTACATCCTCTCGCCATTGAAAAAGACGTACAGGCCCAATAGCCACTCTTGGATTGCACAAATTAACAACCTCTGGACCCAAAATGGGCTGGATGCTCAATAGGGCCACCTCTGTGATTGATCAATTGGGAGATAGAGCAAACTATTGTGCAGCGAATTTTGCAACAAATGCCTCGCCCAGTCCGGATGGGTTCTGGAATCCAGGGGACGCTCCATTGGTGATGCCTGCTACGTAAGTGTTCATTCGTCCATCGGTAGCAACATAGGGAAAGAGTGGAGTATCTATGTTTCCGTGGTTAACCCATTGCTGGGTCAATGCCTTTGGAAAAGCGACGGTGCGAACGGATGTACCGCCGGATGACATCGGACTATTACAGTCAAGCCCGGCACCGATCAATGCTATCAGGCCACCGGTTTTACTATAGTTGCCCACAGAGCGTACCAATATATTTGTGGATTTCACGATGACGTTTAGACTCAGTTGTCCGTAATACGTTAGCTATAAAAATACATTTAATCTGTTGATCAGAACAAGAGTGGGCTGGCTGGTAATGCCAGGGCCAGGAACTCAGCCAGCAGAAATATTTTGGCCAGCGAAGCGAAGCGTGTTCCCCAATTTTTGTATGCTTTTTTTAGAGCATTTCCAGAACGACGCCTGTGGGATTGCAAAGGGCGCAATTCTATTGGCGTTTTGTGGGAGATGGTGTGTGGAGTAGGAGGCACTTTGATGACCGGCAGGCCGTGGTTGGTGAGACTATGGCGTTTGGCTATATTAGCATTGGGTATGCTGATGATCTCAGCCCCACTTTTCGGGCAAGCAGTACCGGCAGCAAAAAGAGCCGGCGATCTTCAAGTTGGAGGCAGCTTCAATCTGGCAAGCCCGGACTACGGCTCCGAGAAGCTCTTCGGGTTTGGAGTTTACACGACATTTGACTGGAGCCAGCATCTTGGTGTGGAGCTTTCCTTTCGTCAGCTCCTTGATCCAGATGCTTCTCGTAAAATTTACGAGCGGACGTATGAAGTTGGTCCTCGTTATGTATTGCATTACGGCCGCTGGCAGCCTTATGCCAAATTCCTGGTAGGCCGGAGTATTTTTCAGTTTCCTTCCGATCCTCGTCATCCAAATGATGGTCCAGTGGCAAACCTTGCCTACACGATGTGGGGAGGCGGTTTCGGTGTGGATTACCTGCTGCGCCCGTCCATCAATCTCCGTGCCGATTACGAATTTCAACGTTGGGGCAGTTTTCCACCGCATGGATTAAGTCCGCGGGTGTTGAGTTTCGGCGTGGCTTACTATTTTCATTAGTTTTGTTGCAGGATATTCTTATGGATCTCAGGGTCGCTCAGAAGCGTCTGCTTTTCTTCCCGCTCACCATTCTATTGGGAGCGGGGAATTGTTTCGCGCAAACCACGATCCATGTTCCCTCCGATGTTGCGACCATCCAGGGAGCTATCAATCAAGCGCAGAATGGCGACACCATCATGGTTTCGCCAGGCACATACAACGAAAATCTAAAGTTTGATGGAAAGTCGATTACCGTCACGACCGGCGCAAAGTCCTATACAGATGCTGCGGTCACAACAACAGTTATCAAGGGAATGAACAATGGCCCTGTAGTGACCTTCCAGTCTGGAGAACCTCCGACGACGGTCCTCAACGGCTTTACCATTCAAAATGCGCATGGGAGCAGCGGATCTCCTGTGCTCGGGGGCGGAATCGCAATCAGCAATGCTTCTCCGACAGTGACAAACAACCTTGTGACGAAGAACTACGGCTGCGGCATCATGATTATCAATAACAGTGCAAGTCCGCTAGTTCAAGGGAACGACATTAACGGAAATCTATACACGGCAAATATTGAGGAGACTGATTGCGAGGCTTCTCCTTCAATCGCCGCCGCTTCGGGGGCTGGGGTCTTCATCGCGAACGCGGGGAACGTGCAGTTCATTGGAAACGTCGTTGAGAATAATGCAACCAACCCTGCCAATGATGCGGGAGGTACAGAATCGACCGGTGCTGGCGTGACCATAAACGCCCAAACTTCATTGTTTCAAAACAACATTATTCGCAATAACTACGCAACTCTATCTAATGGTCTCGGTACGGGACTTGGTGCTCCAATCCAAAAACTGATGCTCATCAATAACCTGATCTACGGAAATGTAGGCCGCGAACGATATGATAACAGCGACCAAGTCGGAATCGTCGGTCCATATTCAGGCTCCGGCCCTCCCTTGGAGCTGACGGAGATCAATAACACCATTTACGGCGGCGAAGCTCTGACACTCTATTTTGGACCTTCCACCATCGCCAACAATATTTTCTACAACGCCAGCAATGTTGGTTTTATGGAACAAAACGCTGGTTTGAATTGTGCCGACCCACCTGCAGCAAATTCGCCACTCACGATCAACAACAACGATATTTTCAACACTGAAACACTGGAGGAAAGCGGCTGCACGCTGGGATCCGGCAACATCGCCGTTGACCCCGCGCTGCGTGATCCGGCCAACGGAGATTTTCACGAACAGGCGAGTTCTCCAACGGTCGCCGCGGGTGATATCAATGCATCACAGGTTCCGCACGCTGATTTGGATAATAAAGCCCGCATCGTCTGCAATACCGTCGACATGGGTGCGTACGAGTTGCGTCCACATCCTCCGATCGCGTTGACCAGTTCACTTAATCCTGCGCCCGGCGGCAGTTCCATCACGTTCACAGCCGCCTTGACCGGAAATTGCAACGTCCCCACCGGCATAGTGACTTTTTTGGATGGAGGACAATCCATTGGCACTGGAATCTTGAATGGATCGGGGGTTGCGACATTGACGACCTCGTTTCTAGTGGTGGGGCAGCATCAAATCACCACAACCTATCCGGGCGACTTCAATTTTGATAGCAGCACTTCCGATGTTCTCATCCAGACCATTACAGGCGATCCGAGCTTTACCGCCTTGAGCGTGTCGCCGAACCCGGCGGCGGCCTACTCTCCAATCACTTTGCAGGGCTATGTAACTTCGCCGTATGGTACTCCGACCGGGCAGGTGAGTTTTTTTGCGGGCCCAAATCCGGTTGCGACAGCTGCACTCGACGCAGCGGGCCGCGCGACCGCAGTCGTTTCGACATTGGGAGCGGGAATATATGCGATGACTGCCCACTATGGGGCCGACACACGGTTCCAGCCCAGCATTTCACCGGCAATCCAGGAGACGGTTTACGGTGCAAATACTGCGACAACTTTGAATTCCAGTTTGAACCCAGCGGCGGCAACGCAAACCGTAACATTTACGGTATCGGTGCGGGCGACACAGGGCAGCACGCATACTCCCAGCGGGACCGTCACGCTATTCGATGGCGGCAATCTTCTGGGAACCGCACAGCTTACGGCCAGCGGAACCGCATCGTTTGCCAGCAAATTTTTGTCTTACGGTGTGCATACGATCACAGCACGCTATGGCGGCTCCGGCGATTTCAATCCGAGCAGCGCCACCTTGTCGGAGTCAGTTACGTTGATCGGAACGTCTATTTCGCTGTCTGTGACGCCGAACCCCGCCAATGCTGGACAGATGGTGACCATCACTGCGACAGCCGCTACTTCCGTGCCGGGTGCCGCGACGATCGGGATGGTAACGTTTCGGGATGGAACAACCGTGCTCGGGACAGCTGCAATCGGCGGGAATGCGGCCGCGACCTTTACAACCTCCGCACTCGCCGTGGGCACGCATCCGCTTCAGGCGAGTTTCTCCGGCAACGCCGACCTTGCGGGGAGTGTTTCGCAAGTTGTCAATGAAGTGGTTCAGGCATACGGCTTTACGGTGCAGTCATCGAAGACTGCGATTTCGTTGCCTTCGGGAGATTGGACCGAGGTTCCGGTTACCATCGCTCCCTTAGGCGGGTTCAAAGGTACTGTACAACTGAGTTGCAACAATCTCCCCAATTATGCGCTTTGTACGTTTCCGAACGGAGGGTCGGTCTCGTTGACCTCCGGCCCAAAGACGATCCAGATGGTTTTGAGTGCAAGTGATGTCTATGGTTATGGAAAAGAAAAAGGACAGACATCAACCGGCGAGAGCAGCAGTTACCTAGCGATAGCTCTCATGCCCCCCTTCGGACTCTTATGCTTTGCACGGCGGAGGCGGAGCGTAACACTATGCATCACGCTGTTTGTAGTGGGAATCGCGTTGCTGCTTGGAATGCAGGGGTGCAGCGGCAAATGGCCAAGTAAAACTGCGCCGGGAACCTACTTGGTTACTTTAAGCGGAACAAGCGGCGGCAACAGTCCTCAAGTAGGCACTACGACAATACAACTGTCGGTCACGCCGTAGGCGGACTTCTTAACCAGCGGTAAGAATGAGCTGCCTAAATCCATTCATTCTTTTTCTTCTTTTTTTCTTGACATGATTGCGCTTCGGGGCGTACCTTCGCGAATCATATTATCGCCTTGGCCTCTTGTGGCACGCAGCTATGATTGAAAACGCCGCGAAGACCTAAAAAAGTCTACTCCTAAATTCCAACTCGCACGGTGTGGAGGAAACTATGAAGAGTATTAAGATTTTTGCCTTGGCCATTGCTCCAATCATGAGCTTATCGATGATGGGGCAGAAACTCACTTTCCAATCCCCAGTAGCCAGTATGAGCGCATCTTCCCCTGGCGGAGTCATCGGGCGCCCATCCGTCTCTGGCGTTTACTTCACTGCTGCAGGAAGCAGTGGCCCCTCGGTATATGGAGTGACGAGCCAAGGGGGTACTCCTCAGCACGTGCTGACCTACATCAACGGGGGTGGAGCGAATCAGCAATTTAGCAATCTTTCCAACCCTCTTTACAATGGGGCTACTATAGCCAGCACTTCCACTCCAGGATTGACGGCGATGAACGGTTACTTATATCTTGCATTTGCCGATGTGTTAGGAAATAGTTATATTATTAGCTCTCAAGATGGAATCAACTGGACCGGTCCAACTATCAATGTATCAAACGGACTTCCCGCCGGTACCCAGTACAATCCGTCCCTCACCTCTGATCCATCGACAGGCACAATCTACGCTGCATACGCTGATGGTACCACCCACACACCAATTGTCTGTAGTTGGGTTCCTGGAAATAACCCAACCTGTCACAGTTATACATCTCTCCGTACAGAGAACTTCAATCCAGGTATCGCTTTTTATGATGGTCTCGTGTATCTCGGTTATGCAGATCGTGGGGATAATCACTGCCTGTACTTCTACAAATACACTCCTTCGACCGCCGCGATGACTAATTGGATGCCACTCGGGTGCAGTCAGCAGACTTCTTCAGGCCCCAGTCTGGCTGTATATAACAACTACTTATATATAGCCTATCGCAGTAATGACAGTAGCATAAAGTTCACGGTGGAGGTCAGTACAGATGGCAATACCATCAACACCGCCAACCGAATGCAGCCTGGGTTCGCTGTCGATGGGTATCCATCGTTAGTCAATGTAGGCTCTGCTCTGATGGGCATCTATTCCAGATCCAACTATCTCACCACTACCCTCGGCAATTAAGCCTCCCTCGGCGGACGGTCTTTCGAGATCGCCCGCCCGTTTTCAGTTGGCTTATTGGGGTGCGTTTCAACTATTGAACAGGAGAAAAGTATGTGGCGCGTTCTCTTGTTATGTTTACTCTCGGCCCTGACATCCGCTAGCAACGCTCAAACGTGGTATGGGTCGATATCAAGTAGTTTCTTACGAATGCACAAGACTAAATGGCTATACCATGGTTCGCGCTACAACCCGCCAACTAGGGAGACTGCTGACTGTTAGTCTATAGAGATAAGTTTAGATCGTCGTTTTTCGGCAATTTCCATTGATCCGTAGTCTGCTCTATTGAATTATTTTCTACCTTCGTGAATTCCACCGCGGCGGTCTTACTCACATCGCGGCTGAGGTTTTCTCCGAGAGACGCGGCATGATTGGTGTAGATGTGAGTCTCGTGCGAAGCCCGCGAGACGGAGACATAGGCAAAGCGGCTGTTGATGAGTTCCGGGTGAACCTCGGTATCCATATTGACCAGCACGCGCTCGGCGGTGATTCCCTGGGAGCTGTGCGAAGTCACAGCGTAGCCGTGGTCGAAGTGGCGCATTTCGTTGGCATCGAATCCAACCGCTTTGCCGTTATCCATGCGGACGGAGAATTGCCCATTCTGGCTGATGTGTTCGATGGTGCCGAGGTCGCGGTTGGCGACATGCAGCGAACGATTGGGTGCCGTGAACTGGATGCGGTCGCCCACAGAAAACTCCCGCTCGATCTCGCGGTAAGCACTGATACCGCGCAAGCGTGAGGGATCGTAGGTGACTTGCTCCCCATCCGGTTTCTGTACGGTGACAAGATTCTCTTTCGAGTTCGCTGTTGCGACCTGGGCATAGCTGCCGCGTTCGACGCCAAGTTCTTTGCTTCCACGGATGTAATGCAGCACATCCCCCGCCTGATAGTGCGCTGCCCAGGCACGCTCCGCGCCGGTCATATCGTTTCGAGGCGTCAACACGCTCATGGTGTGATCGGCAGATAGCACAATACCTAATGTCTGCAACTCCGCACGGACGGCCCGATTGATCTCGTGACGTGAGGCATTGTCGGGAGAGACGATGAGCGTGTTTTCAGGATGGGCAGCGTAGCTTTTCGCAATCGCCGCGATGCGCTGTTGTGGATCGACGATTTCCGTGATGCGGCCCTGTTGTTCTAACGCGGCGATGGCCGGAACAATCTCCCCTTTCGACAAATGCTCGACGACCCGCAGCAATTCCGGGTCTTTCTGGCGCACAATCTGGTCAAGCTGGGCGGTGTGCATCCCGGCCTGCTGCAACTGCTCGAAGGGTTTTCCCGCATCGACGGCCTGGTGCTGGCGGGTGTCTCCGATAAGAAGTACGCGATCCTCGAAGCCGATCTTTTCCAAAAAGTCGCGCACCTGTTTTGTGCTGGCGAGGCTCGATTCATCGACGACATAGAGATGGCGGCTGCCGGTTTCACCGACGGACGCCTCCTGTGCGGACCGCGCCAGAAAAGCCTGTAAGGTATCGGCGGACATGCCCGCATCGCGGAGCTGCTGCGCGGCGCGAGAGGTCGGGGCGAAGGCTTCCACCACGTAACCCTGTTGCTCGGCCCCATTGCGGATGGCGGTAAGAGCACTGGTCTTTCCTACTCCCGCGCTGCCTTGCAAACCCTGAACCGTATCCCGCGAGGTCAATACCTGCTCGATAGCGGCGCGTTGTCCGGCATTGAGTTGTGGGCGGGCCTCTGTAAGCGCCACGGCCTTCTGAATGGACACGATCGGTGCGACCTGATTTTGCCCCTGCTGCATCCGATGAATCACATCCTGCTCGGCCCGGATGGTGAGTTGGGTGGTGAACTGCCGCCCGGTGTCATGCTTCTGCCCCGGCATCTCCTGAAACTCGCCCGAAGCAATCCGCGTCTCGAAGCTGGCGCGGACCTGCGGGTAAGTGACCTCGCCCATGCCGCGCCGGAGCGCGTCCCGGAAGATGGCGCGTTCATCACTGACCGCCTCACGCTCAAAGAGCCTGTCCCGTGCCCAGGTGATGGTTTCGCCCGCGCTCATTTGTTTGCTTTCCCGCTGTTCCAATGCGCGGGCGCGGGCCTCGGCCACCACCTTGTCGGGCTGGTGGCCGAACTCTGCGGCAAGCTGGCGGTGCGCGGCAAAGACTTCCGCAGGAGAGAGGATTTCTTTTTTGTCGCGTGTTGAATGAGCGGCGATCTGCGCTGCCTCCGGTCCCTCGTGGCCGGTCTTCTCAAGGTACTCGCGTATCTGCTGGCTGCGCGGGCTGGAGGCATCCAGATATTCCTGCGAGTAGCCTTTGATTTCGGGAGCGCCACTGCGTCCGGGTTCGATCTCGTAGCCGAGAGCGCGGAGCCGATACATCAACTCCGACTGATAAACGGCGGTGACGAACTGCTGGCTGTCAAAGAGTCCCTGCGGCTGGAGAGCGCGAAAGCTCCCATCCTCGCGCCCGGTCATGTTGAAGACGACGACATGCGTGTGAAGCTGCGGAGCCGCATACCCATCCACGGGCCGGGCAGTGTCATGCTCGAACTTCGCCGCGACAAATTGGCCGGTTGTTTCGGCAGGATGATTGCCGCCGATGCGGGCCTGCGTGTACCGCTCCAACTCATTCAGTGCGGCGTTGACGGCCTCGCGGTGGGCTTCGCGTACCCGGTCATCGCCGCCGACAAGCGCAGTGAGCGAAACAGATTTGGGAGCGGAAAAGGTAGCATCCCACCCGGCGCGATGCTCTACGGACGTAACGGTTTTCCCCTCTGCGTTCTGGTAAGTGTGGGATTGGCGATGCTGGACAAGCTGCTCGGCGGTCGCCGGATGCTGACCTTCCGAGAGGCGCGCAAACTCTTCTGCGCCCACGGCTCCGGTAAGGCCGAATCTCTCCGCCAGGCTACCGTGCCATTCGCCCTGAACGGTCTGCCCCTGGCTCCAATAACTCTGGTCGGGCGACGTGAACTCTTTGGCGTGATAGGTCTGCGCCTGCGATGCGGAGAGCGGTTTCGAGATGGTCAGCATGGCTAGACTCCTAGGGAGAAGCGGCCTTGCGCCTGCGTGTGGGCGTCATCTTCAACCTCATCCGTTATGGCTTCCGCTTCCTGCTCGACGGGTTCCGGCTTCCGTGCCTGGAGCGTGGCAGGGTCAAAGCGAAGCTCGTCATCTTCGAGCAGGCGCGGCTCGAAGGCGGGCTGCGTTTTCGGCAAGTCGCAATAGGAAAACGAGAAGCGGGCGACATAATTGCCCAGCTTCAAGAAGGCGTGCATCGGGTCCAGACCGGAGATTTCCGAGTCCATCACCAGAGGCTCGGCCTGCCGGTCGAGCGCGAAGTTTCTGCCCGCGCGGAATCCATCGAAATGTGTCTCCCGCATCCGCTCGATTTCGACTTTACCGATGGCGGCGCTCACCCATTCGGCGGCTTTCGGTTCTGTGGTTTTGAGAAAGATTTTGGTGGCGGGCTGCGATAGCATCACCTCGGCAATATGGCCGTAGATGACTTCTAATTGAGCTTTCCCCTGAAAGCCAAGCACCAGTGGGTTTTTCGATTTCCGGTTTTCCGTGATCGCTGTGTGCAACTGCGGTAGTCGTTGCAGGCTTGCCAGCTCGTCCAGCACAAACCATACCGGACGCTGGTTTTCTGTCGGCGCGTTCAGCAGACGCAACACCAGCAAATCAATCCAGAGACTATTGAGGGGACGCAGGGCCTCGCGCTCGCTCGGCTGCGAGGTAATGAAGATCCACCCCTGCCGCTCTTTCGCCCATTCGGTTGCGCTCCATGTGCGTTTCGCCTGTTCTTTCCGGGGCAGCATTCGCAGGCTGTCGGCAATCAATCCAAGCGAAGCGAGGACGCCATTGCGCTGCTGCTGCGCGCCTTTGGCAATCATCATCGCCATTTCGGTGCCTTGCACTCGGCGGTCAATCTCGTCCGGGTTCGACATCCACTGCACAAGCTCCTGCGGGGATGGTCCGAAGGTGAGCAGATGGGCAAATATCTTCTGCGGCGTCTCGACGAAAAACTCACCCTTTTTATCGGTTGTCGGCTGGTACAGAGATGCGGCGACGGCCTTTGCTTCGGCCTTGCGGCGCAACTCTTCGGCTGGTCCCCAATAGGGGCAACGGCGGTCCAGAGGATTGAGGATAATGTCACCATTCTCCGGCCTGTAAAATCGCTGTACGAACTCGCAGGCCGGGTCGTAGACGATGGCTGAATGGCCCCGGCTCTGTACCTGCCGGAGTATCTGCATAAT
>JGI20208J14878_1000270_pt1 | contig 12163 bp, 9 predicted proteins | sample NGESurF53shallow_FD_14878 | JGI IMG/M metagenome (IMG submission 14878)
TTCAGCCTTGAATTTTTCTCTTTCTTCAGGAGTCATCGCAGCCATCTTTTCCTCAAACCTATTTTTCCAGCCGTTAACTCTTCCCCTGTTCCAGCCTCCTCTGCGACCGAAGCCTCCAAATAAAATTTTACTTAATATCAATATACCCAGGGCTTGCAAAAAAGTTATCGCTTTAACTCCAAATACAGCAGGCAGAATATTGTTCCATAACAACATCACAATTGCTCCAAATAATAAGACGGCCGCGATAAAGAAGATCGGGAACATTATAGCCATCTTAAACTTACCTCTTTTCATTTTATTTAATTTTTATAATATTTTAAAATTGTTTTTGTTTCATTAATAATTCAATAATTCATCTTTCAGCACTTGCAATCTTTCTCTCAAATGAAGTACTGCATAACGCTTACGGCTAATTAGTGTGGCCACACTTAACCCTGTTTGTTCGGCAATATCTTTGAAGGCAATTCCATCAATCTCATTCATAACAAAGACGTCTCTTTGTTCAGGGGGCAGTTCCTGCAGCGCTGCCTGCAACTCTTCCCAGAATAAGTTGCGCAAATAATCTGTTTCCGGGTTATTATCGGTAGTCAGTAACATTTCTCTCCAGTCAAAACCTTCTTCATCTGTTTCTGAAGTACCGAATACATCATCAGCCAATGGCAGTTTATGTTTACGATATTTATCGGTAATCTTATTTCTTGCTACAGTAAACAACCAACTTCCTGCCTGTTCTATTGGCTCCGTACTTCCGGCAAATTGATAAAAAACATCCTGCAGAATATCTTCAGCATCTTCATTACCAGAAACCCTTTGTTTAATAAAACCAAGCAGCCGCCTGCTATATTCCTTAATTGTCTCTGTAATTTTACTACTGCGGTCCGCGGCCATTTGAGTTGCTATATTAAGTGCGTCATCCATTAAACAGGTAGACGAACCATCCGTTAATTTGTTTTAAAGATGAGAAGAAAATTATGAATTATGAATTATGAATTAAAGCCACACTTAAAATAAAACATTTCATTAGTTCATTCGTCTATTTGAATATTAATTCATTTAAAAATAAAAACATGTACTACAATCAGTCAAGTGCCGCAAAAGGCAATTACGGAGGCAGGCACCAGCACCTGTCTATCCGATCAATGCAAAGAGCCGCTGCAAACATCTTCAAAACGGAAAACAGCTATGAAATGCTGGTTTTTGCACCGGGGCGCATCCGTGAACATTTTAAATTAGATGTAAAGGGCAATGAGTTAATCATTTCTTATACGCCACCGGAAGGATTTCCAAAGCAGGAATGGATCAGGCGAGAATACAGCCGCGGAGGATTTGAAAGGACTTTTACCCTGGATGAAACTATTGATGCAGGAAATATTTCTGCAAAATATGTCGATGGTGTTTTACAGGTAACCCTTCCCGTTATACCCGGTAAAGAACAAGCGAAGCATGAAATAAAAATCAGCTAAGCGGCATTAAACAGTTTTTTAAAAGGTGATGACCGGTAAGGTTATCACCGTTTTTGTACGAAAATTTAGCAATATCCTTTCAACCGCATATTCTAACTTTAGAATATGAAACGATGGCTTGTTTTTATAACTTTTTTTTTCTTATCATATAACACGTATGCCCAGGATGCGAATGACTATAGCGAAACAGACAGGCTGGCTCTTAATATTCCTGCTTCACAAACCAATTCAACAACCGATATTGCTGCTTTTATAAATTCTCATTTTGACACAGACAATAAGAAAGTTCGTGCTGCTTATGTATGGGTCATCTCTCACATAAAATATAGTACAGACAGTATTCACAGGGTTATATTAAATGAAGACAGGGATCAGTTGGTAACTTTCGCACTCAGAAGAAGAAAAGGTGTTTGCGAAAACTTTGCTGCCATCTTTGATGATATCTGCAGAAAGGCCGGCCTCAGGTCCTTTGCTGTTGAAGGTTATACCAGGCAAAATAACTCTGTTGATAAACTATCTCATGCATGGAATATTGTTTTCACCGGTAACAAATGGTCTCTTTACGATCCAACGTGGGATGCAGGGCCGCCAGGATATGAACCGTCAAATATTAAATATTTCCAAGTGTCACCTTCCGTTTTTATACAAAGCCATATCCCTTTTGATCCTATGTTTCAACTGTTGAATTATCCTGTTAATTATAGGGAGTTTAATAATGATAATATAAAATCAAAAAACAATACAGCGTATTTTAATTATGCCGATTCTTTAAGTGAATTCGAAAATGCATCATCACTCAAAAGATATACTTCAACCTATAGCAGAATTCAAAATAATGGCGTACCCAACAATATGATCAATACCAAACTAACACAGTTGCGGCTGGAAATAGAGCTGATTTACCAGGTAAAAGATTCTATATTGTATAATGGTGCGATTGCAGATTATAATCACGCAACCAATGAGTTTAATAATTTTCTCACCTATCGCAACAACCAGTTTAAGCCTGAAAAAACGGATGCCGAAGTACAATTAATTTTTGATGATATAGAAAAAAGAATAGCCTCGGCCAGGCAAAAGCTGAAAGAAGTAAATCAATCGAAAGCTACCCTAACTTTAGACACGGGGGATGTAACGTATGCTTTAAATAATCTTTATAATCATGTAAAAGAACAGGAAGTATTTATTAAAAATTATAAGGCAACTGCCAATGATAAATGAATTTAATTTTATCCAAAACAAAGAAATCCAAAAATTTATTTCCTTTTTATTTTTTATTTTTCTCATTCAAATTAACACCGGCGTAAAATCCAAGATCTTTATTTTTTAATTGCTTGATCGAAAAAGCAATTTGACCCGTATGATAGGAGTAATGTTCAGTAACATGAATGATAATGCCGATACCCGACAAATCAAATCCTTGTACAGAATATGTTTTCAAAAGCCTTTCTTCGTTTAAACTCTCAATTATACGAACCGCTTCATCGACTGTGCTCCTAAGTTCTGAAAACAATTCATTTTTAGTGAAACCATTTCTGGCTGAAAATTCTTTGTCTCTCATTCTTACATCTTCGGTTTCACCGAGAGCTGAAATAGCGTACTGCCTTATGTTTCCGCACAAATGCAAAATAATATTCCCAATGCTATTAGAGTTTTCATTTGAACGTTGCCAGGTTTCTGTTTCATCAATCTCGTTTAAACATTTTAAGATTCGCTTGGTATTTTCATTAATCCGGTAAACAGATTGGCTGATAAATTCGCCTTTAAATAAAGTGTTCATAAAATTTAGTTGTTCTTAGTCCAATCCAAAATTACAATTTCCCATTCATCGCCATTGGGATTTTTGTAGCTATGAACTAATTCAAATCCTATTCTCGCATGGGCATTTATGGACCGCTGATTAGTTTTATGAATTTCTGTTATGGCAAAATTATATTTGTTCCTGAAATGATTTTTATAAGCACTATAGCAATCATCTAAGATTCCCTTTCCCCTGTAGCCATCGGCAATACAAACCTGCCCAACAACTATATAATTAAACGACGAGATTTTTCTACCACGATAAACAACATCATTAAAAGCGTTAAACATTGGGATCAAAACAGGGATATCATTTTTTGCTTCATTGGTCATGGCTAAAAGATAGCCTATAACTTTTTCACCATCTTTTGCAACGATGCTCGCTTCGGTATCATTCATTTTCTTTATTGTTTCAAAACTATGAACTACCGTTACAAATCCCTGCGAGTTTTTCTGTTCCTCTGTAAGACTTTGAGGCAAATTTAATTTTTGGAGTTCAATTATTTGCTGTATGTCTTTATCAGTGTTAGCGGTAGTATAAACTATCATGCATTTCCCTTTTTTAAAAAAGAAAATTAAATATTATTCAGGAATTTTATACTCCTTACTTATATCGTCATACAGTTTGAGAAGATCGTTAGATTTGCCAGCCTTATCAAAAATAGATTCCCACGTACTTAATGGTTCCCATATAAAAGTTCCTTCCATTTTATCACCCGGAAGGGTAAACGCAATTTTATTTACTTCATTTTTAAGCTGAGAATATTCCGCTACGATAACTGGTTTACCATATTTTTCTGTAAGTGCCGTTAAATTACTTTGAAGGTCCTGCAATGTACCATGCCATTTAGGATAATAAGATTCTCCGACAACATCGAATGTCACTCCACGATTGATCATATTATCGAGAAAAAATTCCGATTCCGCATTTTGACCACCTAAAGCAATATGAAGCATAACAATAATTTTCGGATCTATATCTCTAACGGCTGCTATAGCCGCTTTTAAAAGTGTGGCAAGGCTATCGGGATGTTGAATATTACCATCAGGCCACAATATTCCATGATTAATTTCATTCCCGGTTTGAACCATATTGGGTAAGGTTCCCTGTTTCTTTAATTCTGTCAAAACCCGTTTGGTATAATCATACACTTTATTGGTTAGCTCTGTAAAGTTTAAACCTTTCCATGCAGCCGGTTTATATTGCTTACCGGGATCCGCCCAGGTATCGCTATAATGGAAATCAAGCAGAAATTTCATACCTGCTTTTTTGATTCGTTTTGCCATTTCAAGTGTATGCTGTAAATCACAAAAACCTTTTTTTGGCGAATAGCCGATGTCGTTAGCAGGATCCACAAACAACCGTAGTCTTATATAATTGAACCCGTGATCCTTCAGAATTTTAATCACATCATTTTCAACACCATTATCAGAAAATTTTATTCCTCTTGCTTCCANTTGAGGTAAAAAGGAAATATCGGCTCCCAATATTTTTCCCTGTGGGTTTAATGAAGTAGTTCTTAAAAATTTATTTTCAATATTATTTTTAGTCGTGACAGACAAAGCCTTTGGATTCACTGTTACAATATCAGTTGAGCCCTTCCATAAACCTTCTGAGATTGCTTCAAATTTGATCAATCCTGCTGAAGTGCCTGCCTGTAATATCACCTGGCATTTACCATTGAACAATTTTATCTGCCAGTTTCCATCTATACATTTATCGGGCTCATGGCTGCTCGGGTTACCGTTACCCACACCAATTATTTTGGCATCTCCTGTTATTGAAAATTTAATAAGATTATCCGCATCAGGAACTTCTCTTCCATGTTTATCAACAGCAGTTATATTTACTACTGTAGCATCTTTCCCGTCAGCCAGCATAGTTGTTTTGTAGGGCGTTAATACAACTTCAGCAGGAGCACCGGTAGTTTCAACACTGGCTGTAATTTTTTTACCGTTTTTAAAAGCTATCGCCGATAATGTTCCNGGCTCATAATTTACTTGCCATTGGAGGTGGCTGTTACGAGGCATATTCTTTTTACCCAAACTTTTTCCATTTAAAAAAAGTTCTACGTTATCAGCATTACTGTAAACCCATACATCTATCGGCTGGCCTTCTTTTCCTTTCCAATTCCAGTGCGGAGCAATATGCAATACATCTTTATCTGTCCACCACGATTGATAATAGTAATAAATGTTTTTAGGGAAACCGCACATATCCATAATTCCAAAATGCGAATTAATGTTCGGCCATTCAAATGGTGTAGGTTCGCCGCGATAATCAAAGCCAGTCCATACAAAACCACCCATCCACCATGGCCTTACTGCAGCCAGAGACCACCATTCTTCTGCTGTATTCGCCCACCATGGGGCAGTTATATCTTCATCAGGCAGGTATGCCTTAACGGTATCTTTTTCATAAATACCTCTTGTACTTACCGTACTTCCCATCTCAGTTCCAATAATAGGTTGTTCAGGATGATCCTTATGATAAGGATCCACACCCAGGATGCGGTAATTAAATCCTCTTACCGGAATAACTTCATTAACGCCATGGTAAATGTTAGCAACATCTGCAGCGTATGTGCTTGTACGTGAGGGATCTAATTCTTTTTGTTTTGCTAACAATGTTTGTGCAATTCGTTTACCGGTACTGTTAGTTTGAATGTATCCCTCTTCATTACCGATAGACCACATAAAAACAGAAGGATGGCTCCGGTCCCGCAAAATCATTCGTTCGAACTGGTTGATATATTCAGAACTGCTGTTTAACAACCTTGTTTCATCAAGCACCAACATTCCCAGACTATCACATGCATCGAGCAATTCAGGTGTTGGCGGATTATGTGTGGTACGATAGTCATTCGCTCCCATTTGTTTTAATAAACCTATCCGATAATATTGCAGATAGTCAGGTAGAGCGCTACCCACGCCTGCATGGTCCTGGTGATCGCATACACCTTTAACCTTAATATATTTTCCATTTAGAAAAAGGCCGTCTTTAGTCACAGTAATCGTTCTTATTCCAAATCTTTTATTATAAGAGTCTATAACCTTTCCATTGACTTTAATAACAGTAGTTATTCTGTATAAATACGGTTCATCGACTGACCATAGTTTTGGATTTATTAATGAAATTTTTTCTTTAATTATTTTAGTTTCATTGACATTTAATGAAACCGATTGTTCATTTGTTTGTCCTAAAACTCTTCCAACACGATCGCTAATTATAGAAGTAATGGTACAAGTTGAAGATTTGAGATTTTGATTTTCAAGAGGGTTTTCGATGTTTATAGAAGCTTTATTGTTAGCAACATTTGTATAAACAAAAGTTTCGTTGTTTGCAATGTGTACATTATTATAAGTATTAAGCCATACATGACGATAAATGCCGGCACCTTCATAAAACCAGCCTTCATACTGTGTTGCATCTACTCTTACTACAATTACATTTTCTTTATCGTAATTAATAAAATCAGTAATATCGAACGAACAACCGATGTAACCACTTTTATTATTGCCGAGATAAATTCCATTGATCCACACATTCGCATCACGAAAAATTCCATCAAACTGAATTTGAAAACGTCGCCCCGAATCATTTCTATCTATTGAAAAATGTTTACGATACCAACCAATACTTGTTTCTGGAAAAAGTCCGCCAACGGGCTTATAGCCGTGCGCCATTACATCTAAATTGGGTGAATTTACAAATGGAAGTTCTACCACCCAGTCGTGCGGCACACTTAGACTTCGCCAGGAAGTATCATTAAATTTATTGGCAATCGCAGTGCCTTCAGCCTTACCAGTTTTAGAAAAAATATTGGCAACAGAATAATTGAAATCTTTTGAAGGATCGGACGCATTTCCAAAATGAAATTTCCAATCATCATCAAAATTATTATGCCTGCTATAAAATGTATTTTGAGCAGCGCAAAATTTATTAGCAGAAAAAAATAGAATTGAAATAAATAATACCGGGAGCCAAATTCTTTTCATACCAAACGAAATTTATTTTAATAATTTATTCCAACGAAAAACATGGTTGAAATTATTTAAATGCATCTAATGCAAGAGTAGGTTTACCCCCATTATCAAAAGCTCCCAGCGAGTAGCCCTGCCAGTTATTATATGCTTCGGGCTCCCAGTAAAAAACGCCCAATCCTTCATTTCCACTAACGGATTTTGTTTTTGCAATCAGATCACTTATAAATAGTTTGCATGCACTTGAATCTGTCCAACTCATACCCATTTCGCAAATCATAACGGGTTTGTTATACCGGGTAATCATATCGCTCATGTTGGTTTGACATTGAATATTATAGGTACTCCATGAACCTGTTGGCGGATAAAGCGACATGCCGATAATATCCCATTTAGCCCCGTTATTTTTTAAGCCATCAAACATCCAGCGAAATAAACTATTATCATATCCATTGGAAATATGAACAATTACTTGTGAACTATCACTCACCGATTTTACGGCATTATAACCTGCGTTTACGAGCAATGCAAAATTGGCCATATTTACAGAAGCCTGCCCTAGCGGCCACAGCATTCCATCATTCGTTTCATTACCAACCTGCACCCAATCAGGAAATATTCCATTTGTTTTTAAAGAATCCATTACATTGACGGTGTAATCATGAACTGAAACTTGCAGGCCATTGATGTCTTCGTTGGCCCAGGCAGCAGGCGTTGTTTGATGGGCAGGATCTGCCCAGGTATCGCTATAATGAAAATCAATCATAATTTTCATTCCTGCATTTTTTGCCCGAATTGCTTTTGCAACAACATCGGCTGTGTTATTATAACCGCCTGCAGGATTTACCCATGCACGAAGCCTTATTGAATTGACACCTTCAGATTTTAAAACCTGGAAAATATCCTGTTGAACACCGCTTCTGTTATAAAATTGAAGACCCTGCGATTCCATTTGTGTGATCCAGCTAATGTCTGTTCCTTTTGCAAAAAAAGTATTGACCACGGGTAGTGTATCTACATGATGCATCGTGTCAACAGGCAGTGTATCTATATGAATAGAAGAGGAATTCGTTGAACTTTTTTTACAATTAAAGCTGCAGGTTATCGCTATAAAAAAAAGAAGACCGAGAAATATTTTCATAGATCGTATTTAAGCATTTATTTAAGAGAGCTTCAAAAATATCTTTCTCAAATCAACAGCCTTATTTGAAGTTATAAAGCTACTTTATAAATCAAGACTAAATGGTTTTGCCGAAAATTAGAATTAACAGGCTATTGAAATAAATTAGAAAAGCCAGCTCAAAGATTGAACTGGCTTTTTAATTTATAAGTTTAATTATTGTTTTGTAACCGTATATTTTCCTGTCGCAAAATCTACATCTATAAGATAATTACCTGTCACCGCAGGTCCCGGTGTATTGGAGCTCGGAATCGCTCCATCATATAATATTGACCCGTCTGTTGCACTCGTTCCTCCATATTTATGACTCCAATCTCCATTTACTGGTAAAAACAAATAGCTTCCGGTTGAAGACAAATTAACAGTCAATTGGAAATCTGTAAGATTTACCCGGGTAAATTGTTGAGATGGAACTGGAACCGGGTTATTCCAACCACCTGCCGTTGCATCGCCCACAATATATAAATTGGCTGGAACAGGCATTGCTCCCGTAAAGGGAGTAACAGTATAAGTTCCTGTTTGGAAATTCGCAATAATCTGGTAGGTACCACTGGTAGCGGGCGCTGGTGTATTAGAACTGGGAATGGCACCATCTGCTAATAGTGTTCCGCCCGTAGCGCTTGAACCTCCATATTTATGACCCCAATCTCCATTCAATGGCAAAAACAAATAGCTTCCGCCGGCTGTTAAATCCACAATTATCCCAAACGAAACAGCATCGATCTGTGTAAATTGTTGAGATGGAACAGGAACGGGATTAGCCCACCCGCCTGCAGTTGCATCTCCAACAATATATAAATTTGGTGGAATAGTCATCGTGAAGGGTGTAACCGTATAAGTACCTGTTTGAAAATTCACTACTATCTGGTACATGCCACTTGTTGAAGGCGCCGGTGTATTAGAACCGGGAATGGCACCATCTGCTAATAAGGCTCCGCCTGTTGCGCTGGCACCACCATATTTATGACCCCAATCTCCATTAACTGGTAAAAATAAATAGCTATTACCAGCTGTCAGATTTATTACTATACCATAAGAAACCGCATCCAGCCTTGTAAATTGCTGAGAAGGTAAGGGAACCGGGTTGTTCCAGCCGCCTGGTGTCGCGTCGCCCACTATATATAAAGTTGGCGGTATGGGCGTAAATGTTGTAATACTAATAGTAACCACGCTTGAATTAACTAACGGTGTAGCATAAGTGGTTCCCAAATAGCCCACTATTCTAAACTCCACGTTTTTTGTTGATCCCCCAACTACTCCCGCTGCAATAGCCATGGAGTTCAGGTCATTCACTAATATACCTGAAGTTAATTTCTGATCATATTTTAATACCTGCGGATGAGCAAAATTATCCCCGGCAGTGTCTAATTGCAAGGCATAGCTTATTGTGTTATTTCCATATTCGGTTTCATTCCAATTAAAGGAAATTGCATTACTGGTAGCGTTAGATACATCCAATACTATTGGCGATGTAGATGATGGAGTTAGCGTTATTGGAACCACATACGGCGTCATGGTTACAGTTACCACATTTGATTTATACTGTTCATTGTTATTGGTGTAAGAGGAGGTAACCCTTATATCAATACTAAAAGGCATGCCGGGTGCAAAACCAAATCCGGCTAATACATTATTCAATTGATTTCCTGTAAAAGAAACATTTAAAGGGCCGTCAATTTCATAACTAACTTCGTGGGTAAAATTTCTTCCGGCGGAATCCAGCTCAACAATAAATTTCTGGTGCGATGAATCAGTAGCATATTTAGGATTGCTCCAGTTAAGAGTAAGTACCGTTTTAGATGAATCGGCAGCAGCAGGAGCAATAGTTGTTGTAGAGGCAGTAAGCGTAGGGGCTGCTCCATTTGCATAATGAGGCAGATCGGCAATCTTTTTACAGGCACCCATTGCAGTTATAATGATAATTGCAAAAAGTAATTTAGATATATATTTCATAAACGTAATTTATTGGAATAATTTATTGTTTTGTTAGCGTTACTTTTCCTCTCTGGAAATCAACATCTATTTTATACGTTCCACCCGATAAAGGGGCTCTGCAATTCCCTCCATTTAACTTGAGGTCAAAATTCAATGTTGAAGGATCACCGGATGGTTGCTCTGTTGGAGTGCTCCATTGTTTATCAGAATCCCACAAACCATTTACAGAAATGAATTTATATTCACCGTCGCCAATAAGCACTGTTGTAATCTGATAGTCAGTAGCACTGATCTGGGCAAACTGTTGAGCCACAGGGTCAGTCAGCGGGTTATTCCATCCACCTGAAACCGCACTACCTACAATATAAAGATTACCAGAAGCGGGTGGTGCAACTTTAGGAGGGATAGCAAAAGGTGTAACTATAAATTTTAAAACATTAGATACTAACGGTTGCGCACCACTAACTAAAGAAGCGGTTACACGTACCTCAATATTGTGGCTTATTGCAGGCTTAAGCTGTAGCTGGTTCAACAAATAGTCGTTAAAAGCTGACTGGGTAAAATCCCTGGATAAATCTGTTCCAAGAGATAATACCTCTCTATTTGGGTTTGTGAAGTTTGCACCGGCGGTATCAATTTCAATAGTATAATTTACGTCGAGCGAGCTGATCCCCGTATTAAACTGATAATTTGGATTAGTCCATGATAACTGAAGCCCATCATTATCCTGTGATGCATAAGAAAGCGGTACGCTATCTGCAACGGACGCCGATAAAACCGGGGCTGTTCCGCCTTGAAATATAACACGGTGTTCGTCTTTTTTACAAGCCCACATCCCGGAAAGAATAAAGGCAGAAAAAATAAATATTTTTGATATCCTTTTCATAACGTTACAATATTTTAATTAATAACCTGGATTTTGTGTTAAGTTAGTATTTGCCGATACATCGCTGGCAGGTATGGGATAAATATTCCTGAAATTTTCAACTGCACGTCCCCCCGCAACGCCACCTTTCCACGGCCACAAGTACGTTCCTGTGGTAAATTTGCCATATCGGATCAAATCTGTCCTTCTAAAGCCTTCCCAATATAATTCTCTTCCTCTTTCGTCAAGAATCAAATTAAGATCAATTGATGAAACATTGCCGGCGTTACTTCCACCATAGGCCCTTGTACGAAGATTATTAAAATATGATAAGGCCGTTGCATTATCACCACCGCCGCCGCGTAAAAATGCTTCATCATAAACCAGGTACATTTCTGCCAAGCGGAAAATTGGAAAATCCACATCGGCATAATCAAGGCTGCTTCCATGCGAACCATCACGGTTTAAATTTCTATATTTTATAACCGCATACCCATCAGGAAATTGAGTTTGATCGGCAATATCCAGGCTTTGGCCGGAAGTATAGAATTGTGCACGCTGATCGTTAGGGTCTGTAAAAAGATTGGGAAGCGCTTTGGTAGTTCTTAGCCCTGCCCATCCACCTCCAACACCTGTTACCAACCCTGCCATTGAACCGCCATTTTCTGCGTGGGTTAAATAAGTTGTGCCGCCATAACTTTGGCTTCTTGTTCCATCGTAATTAATGGTTAATATAAATTCGTTTGTATTTAAATTATTGTCCGCAAGCATCAATTGCCGGTAATCGGGTATTAGCGAATACCCAGCGTTAATTACTTTTTGAGAATACATAAGTGCTGAGTCATACTTTGCTGTACCAGTGTAAACTTCCGCATTCAAATAAGTGCCGGCAAGCAACGCCCATTCTGCCGCTTTATCGGCTCTTCCATATTC
>JGI20208J14878_1000275_pt1 | contig 11941 bp, 10 predicted proteins | sample NGESurF53shallow_FD_14878 | JGI IMG/M metagenome (IMG submission 14878)
GCCGTGGTCAACACCGCCTCGGTGGCCGGGGTGATGGGGATCGGCTCGTCGGTGCCCTACGCCGCCTCGAAGGGCGCGATGATCACCATGACCCTGTCGCTGGCCAGGGCCCTGGCTCCGAAAATCCGCGTCAACGCCGTCTGCCCGGGCTTCATCGACACCCCCTGGTTCGGACGGGCCATGAGCCCCGAGCAGCTCGAGCGGACCCGCCAGAGCGTGGCCGGGGTGACGCCCCTGAAGGCCGCCTCCAAGGCCGAGGACATCGCCGGCGCGGCGGTCTTCCTCGCCTCCCCCGCCGCCCGCCACATCACCGGCGAGACCCTCCTCGTCGATGCCGGCCTGCACCTGGGCTACGCGCCGCTCTCGATGCGGTAGGCGCCCGGCGCGTCCCTACGACTATATTGAAGCCAACGATCCCCGCGCAGGTCGCAATTGACGAACGCATCGAGACGGCGATCCGACGCCTATGCAGCTTTCCCGGCAGCGGCCGTCCCGGGCGTGCCGAGGATACGCGCGAACGCCGCCGCCGGCGATCAGGGCGGCCGTGTCGCCGACGTTCCCGTTGGTGACCGACCCGAACCGCGGCCGCGAGCCGATCAACTGCCGATTAGTCTCCGATCATTGCCGTTCCCGCCGACCACCCGGCCGACGGGAACCGCATGTTTCGCCTAGTCCGGCGAGCCGGCGAGGGTGATGTCGCCGAAGAGGCCATGCTGCTCGGCGCCGATGCCGGCGGTGAAGAACATCTGGCCCGCGTAGCCGCCGGCCCCGAAATGCAGCGCCCACAGGCCGGTAAAGACGATCGGCTTGCCGTCCTCGCGAAGTATGCCCCTGAATTGGCCGGTGGTGGCGTCGAAGGCCGAGATGATCCCTTCCGGGCCGCTATTGTAATTGCCGATCAGCACATTGTTGCTGAACTTGCCGAAGGCCGCCGGCGCGATGGCCATGCCCCAGGGCGAGTTCAGCGTTCCACCGGTGGCGAACCGCCGCACGAAGGTGCCGTCGGTGTTGAAGACGCTGACGAAGCCCTGGCCGCGCTTGGCCGTGAAGGACGCGTGCCCGGGCACCGCGTAGGTGACCCACAGATGGCCGGCGTCCAGGTTCTCGATATTGAACGTAAACAGCCCGTCGGGATTGGGGCCTGGATCGACAAAGGCGCCGGCCAGGGTGGCCTTATTAAAGCTGGTGTCAAAAACGTCGATGGCCCCAGTGATGTTGTTGGCCGCGTAGAGATAGGTCTTGCCGCCCGAGGTGGCGACCTCCAGGCTGGTGTAGGCCGCCAGATTGCCGCCCGGCCCGCGCCCGGCCACCACCGTCCGCGCCTTGCTCTCGCCGTCCCAGCCGGAGATCGAGCCGTCCAGGTTGGCGAAGAGATAGAGGGCCGGCTCGCCGGTCGGCATCTTGAACCCGGCGCCGATGACGTTGGCCGCGCCAGTCGGGCCGTAGGGCGGCCCCGAACCTTCTGGTATCGAGACGGTGGACCTCGCGATGACGCCCGTGCTCCCATAGACCGTGGCCGTGCCCGGCGCCCCGACGCCCGGGCCGCCGGCGTTGGCGATCACCCATCCGTCATAGGGCGTGGCCGTCATGTCCCAGGGGTTGATCAGGGCCGGATCCGTGGTTGGCGCCGGACCATAGGGCAGCGCCGCCAGGACCGACTGATCGTCGGTGACCAGGGGATGGACCGAGTATCCCTCGGCCGCCGCCGTCGTGGCGCCGAAAGCGAGCGCGACGAGACTGGCGCCGGCGATCAGCAGCGAGCGTCCGGCCGCCGAGACGGTCCGAGTGACGCCAAGTTTCATGACAATAGCCCTCCGCGAACCGGCCCGCCCATTGGGGCCTTGTTCGATGCGAAAGGCTAGGCTCGGCGCGCGCGCCGCGCTTGGTGCGAACATACCAATTCGGCGGCGATCGCGGGCCGACGCCTAGATGTCGAAGGCGGCGACGAGCCGCGCGAGTTCGGCCTGGCGATTAGTCCCGGTCTTGGCGAACACGCGCTGCAGATGATTGCGGACGGTGAGCGCGCTGAGGCCCAGGTTTTCGGCGACCTCGGCCAGGCCTCGCCCCTCGGCGACGCCGAGCGCGACCTTCGCCTCCTGGCCGGTCAAGGCGAATATCTGTCGCAGTTGGTCCGATCCGCCGCTTCTTCCGCGCATCGGGTCGCGGACGAGAATGACGCACGCCGGCGCCAGGGGAGCGATCGAACGCACCCGTGAATCGCCGCACGGCGTCACCTGCACGAGCCAGGGCAAGGCGCCGGACGGCCGACTGATCCTGCAGGCCCCGCCCCGTTGAAACGATTCGGCGCGGCCGGCGCCGACCGCCTGTCCGACCAGACGCTCCAGAGCGCGATTTTCGTCGGCCATGTCGGCGGCCAGGCGCCCGGCCCTGATCGCGAGCCCGTCATGGCCGGCGATCATTTCCTCGGCGGCGCGGTTGAGGCGGATCGGCTTTCCCCGGCCGTCCGTCAGAATGACGCCGACGGACAGGCCATCCAATGTCGCCGCGTATAGCTCGCGTTCCAGCTTGATGGCTCCGATCGCATTGGTAACCTGCAAGGCGCGGCTCAGATGTGGAATAACCGCTTCGACCAATTGAATATCACTATCCGCGAATACCCCCATTTGCTCGGGTCGAGCTAGACAAATAACGGAGTGATCGTCGGCATCTCTCGACAACATGCCGGCAATACCGTAAACTAAACCTTGAGGTTTCAGTATGTCGTGATAAAAATTTGATTTAGCCATTTCCTGCATGGGCCACACATTATGCACGTGGTCCATGGAATTGAGCGGGGTGCGGCGATGAAGTTGAGGTATGAATTCACGAAATTCGGCGAGGTCTTCGCTGAAGGGGTCAAATTCGAAGTTTTGCCTCACGGAGAAGGCGACGCGTTTCGACATCGGCCGGATGCGGTAAACGGTGCCGCCGCTGGCCCCCACCAGTTGAGCCATTTGCCGAAGGGCGATCGAAAGGCGCGTTTCATCGAGCGTGCTCGCGTAGAGTTCGTCGATGATGGCCAGCACCGTGTCGTTGACGCCCATCGCCATGCCCCCCTCGCCTAGGTTACTACACCCGCCGCGTCACGCCGCCACCGATAGTCGCACCCCCAGCGCTTTCAACACCGCCGCGATCGTCGCGAAGGAGGGATTGCCGGTCTCCGACAACGCCTTGTAGAGGCCGACGCGGGAGATACCGGCTTTGGCGGCGATTTCAGTCATGCCGCGCGCCCGCGCCACGTCGCCGATAGCCGCCTTGACGAGGGCGGCATCGCCGTCCTCGAATACGGCGTCCAGATAGGCGGCGATGGCTTCCTCGCTGCCGAGATGTTCGGTGATATCCCAAGCCTTGGTCGTAACGGTCATGGGTCCAACTCCCTCGCCTGGTTCCTGGCGGCGCGAATGTCACGCTGTTGCGAAGACTTGTCGCCGCCGCAGAGCAAAATCACCAGCGCCGCCCCTCGGCGCGCGAAATAAATCCGATATCCCGGGCCGTGGTGAATCCGCAGTTCGCTCACCCCGTCACCGACCGCTTCCACATCGCCGAAATTGCCGAGCGACATGCGCCGGATTCTGGCATTGATCCGCGATTTCGCTCGTAAATCTCGAAGCTCGCGGAACCACGCGGCAAAACGAGTGGTCTCGCGAACCTCGATCATTTGTATACTATGGGATACACGCAGCGATCGTCAAGCTTCCTCCACCGCCTCCGGATCGACCGTCGGGCTCAAGAGGGATCCGAAGGCGGCGCGGAAAGCGAAGAGGGCGAGGCCGGCGCCGAACACCAGGGCTGCGTGGAGGGCCCAGAACTTCACCCCACCTAGCGGCTCCAGCAGCCCGCCCAGGTAGCCGACCATCATGTTGGAGGCGAAGAGGTTCAGATAATAGATGCCGATGATCATCCCGGCGATCGCCCGGGGCCCGGCGCGGGAAAAGAGGGCTAGGCCGACCGGGAAGATGTTGGCGAAGCCGATAGAATTGACGATGTGGAAGACCAGGCCCCAGAACAGGCCCACCTTGTGCCCGGTGGCCGCCTCCTGCAGCGAGGCGATGCAGAGCGCCAAGGGCGCGAGGCCGGCGATCACCGCGCCGATGGCCAGCTTGGTGATCTCCTGCGGCTCGGGGCGTCGCGTCGCCCACCACCGCCAGAAGGCGACGGTGGCGACAAGGAAGATCGACGAGATGAAGGCGTCGAGAGAAATCAGCCATTCGACCGGCATCGATTGGCCAAAGAAGACCAACTTGTAATTGTCCTTTCCCCACTGGAGGTAGCCAATGAATATCTCCTGGTTGCCGACCCCCGACAGGGCCAGGACCGGCAGCATGGCGACCAGGACCAGGATGGTCTTGATTTCGCCGCGCGCCAGTTTTGGCCGCTTGATGCGCGCGGGTTTGCCTTCTCCGGCTCTCGCGGGTCCTCGGCGGACGGTGTCGGGAGGCAGCCAGCGCCGGCCGCTCAGATAGACGATAAGGCCGATCACCATCCCGATCCCGGCCGCCCCGAACCCCCAATGCCAGGCCACCTTGTCCCCCAGGGTGCCACAGACGAGAGGCGAGACGATCACCGCGACGTTCACGCCCAGCAGAAAGACCTGAAAGGCGTCGGCGCGGCGCAGATCTCCGGGCGCATAAAGCTCGCCCACCTGGCTGGCGATGTTGCCCTTGAAACAGCCCACCCCGACCAGCAGGCAGGTCAGGGCGATGAGGAAAGAGGCCTCAAACGCCATCAGGAAGTGGCCAAGCGCCATCAGGCTCGCGCCGATGGTCACGGTGAGGGTGCGGCCCAGGAACCGGTCGGCGATGTAGCCCCCGGCGATCGGAGTCAGATAGACGGCGCCGCCGTAGAAACCGGCGATCAGCGCCGCGAGGGCTTTTGGCGAGAGGCGCCCAAACACGTGCTCGATGCCGGCGCGAAAGGCGGCAAAACCGACTACATGCTCGATATGCCCGGGCAGAAAAAGCTGCTGACCCATGTAGAGCACCAGCAGAGATAGCATCCCGTAATAGGAAAACCGCTCCCAGGCCTCGGCGAAGACCAGGTAGCCCAGGCCGATCGGGTGGCCGAAGAAGGTTCTCACCCTCGGCGCCGGAACCGCCGCCACGCCCACGGTCATAGCCGCCTCCCGCGCGAAAAACGCCTTTCCCGCCTCATGGCAGGTTGGCGACATTCGGGCAACTGTCGGAGGAATTTCGCCAACGCCAAGGCGCCGGCGGAAAACTTTTCGCGCCGCCCGGCTCCGATTCCATGATAACGGGGCGCGGGGCGAGGACGGTGACGAGGACTCCTTCTTGATCATTCTGCTGCACGCGGTCGGCTATCTGCTGTGCGCCCTGGCCGTCGCCGGCGCCCTCTACAGCCTGCTGGCGGCCGGCCTGGTCGCCCGCTTCATGGCCCGCGCCGGGCAGCCGGCCCAGGCGTTTCCCGCCGTCACCCTGGTCAAGCCCCTGCATGGCGCGCCGCCCGGGCTGGCGCGGGCCCTGGAGAGCTTCTGCCGCCAGGATTATCCGGGCGCCGTGCAGATCGTGTTCGGCGTTCAAGACGCCCTGGACCCGGCGATCGGCGTGGTGCGCGATCTCCAGCGCCGCCACCCGGAACTGGATATCGCCCTGGTCATCGACGCGCGGCTCTACGGGACCAACCGGAAGGTCTCGAATCTGATCAATATCGCCGAGCGCGCCGCCCACGGCGTGCTGGTGATGAGCGACGCCGACATCCTGGTGGCGCCCGGCTATCTGCGCGACGTGGTCGCTTCTCTAGGTCGCGAGGGCGTCGGGGCGGTGAGCTGTCTTTACGTCGGGGCCGGCGAAGCGGACCGCTGTTCCAGACTGTCGGCCATGGCCATCAACTACCAGTTTCTGCCCAGCGTGGCCCTGGGCCGGGCGCTCGGCCTGGCGCGGCCCTGCTTTGGCTCGACCATCGCCATGAGCGCGCAAGTACTCGCCGAGATCGGCGGCTTCGAGGCCTTCGTCGATCATCTGGCCGACGACTACGAGATCGGCCGGGCGGTGCGGGCGCTGGGTTACGCCATCGCCGTGCCGCCGCTGGTCGTCTCGCATCTGTGCACCGAAGCGGGCGCGGGCGAACTCATCGCTCACGAACTGCGCTGGAACCGCACGGTGAGGCAGATCGACCCGGCCGGCCATGCCGGCAGCGCCATCACCCATCCCCTGCCCCTGGCCCTGATCGGCGCCGCCCTGCTCGGCCTGCCGCCCCTCGCCGTCGTCCTCATTTTCACCACGGTCGCGGCGCGTATTGCCGCCAAGCTCGTCATCGACGCGGCGACCGGCCATCGGGCCGGCGCCTGGTGGCTGATCGGGGCCCGCGACGTGCTGTCGTTCACTGTCCTCATAGCCAGCTTCACGGTGAACACCGTCGGCTGGCAGGGCCGCCGGTTCCGCGTCGGGCGCGGCGGTGTCCTGGTCCACGCCTGAAGGTTCAATTCGCCATGCTTCGCACCCTCTTTCTCCAAGCCCCTTCGTTCGATGGTTTCGACGGCGGCGCCGGTTCGCGCTATCAGGCCAGGCGAGAGATCAAGTCGTTCTGGTATCCCACCTGGCTCGCCCAGCCCGCCGCCCTGGTCGAAGGCAGCCGGCTGATCGACGCGCCGCCGCACCGCCAGTCCCTGGCCGACGTCGCGCCGCTCGCCAAGGACTACGACCTGGTGGTGCTCCACACCTCCGCCCCGTCCTTCGCCTCGGACGTGAAGACCGTCGAGGCGCTGAAGAGCGTCAATCCGAACCTCAAGGCCGGGATGATCGGCGCCAAGGTCGCGGTGGACGCGCAGGGCAGCCTCGCCGCCGCGCCAGCGGTGGATTTCGTCGCCCGCAACGAATTCGACTTCACCATTCTCGATGTCGCGCAGGAGAAGCGGTGGGCCGATATCGAGGGCCTTAGCTACCGCAACTCCGAGGGGGTGATCGTCCACAATGCCGACCGGCCGATCGTCGAGGACATGGACTCCCTGCCCTTCGTCACCCCGGTCTATCAGCGCGACCTCAGAATCGAGAACTATTTCATCGGCTATCTGAAGCACCCCTACATTTCGATCTACACCGGCCGCGGCTGCAAATCGCGCTGCACCTTCTGCCTGTGGCCGCAGACCGTCGGCGGCCACCGCTACCGCACTCGCAGCGTCGGCCATGTGATCGAGGAAATCGCCTGGGCCCAGAAGGCCTTTCCGCAGGTCAAGGAATTCTTCTTCGACGACGACACCTTCACCGACAACCTGCCGCGCGCCGAGGCCATCGCGAAGGAACTGGGTAAGCTCGGCGTCACCTGGTCGTGCAACGCCAAGGCCAATGTGCCGCGCGAAAGCCTCAAGGTGCTCAAGGACGGCGGCCTGCGCCTGCTGCTGGTCGGCTACGAGAGCGGCAACCAGCAGATTCTGCACAACATCAAGAAGGGCATGCTGATCGAGGTGGCCGAGAAGTTCACCAAGGATTGCCACGAGCTCGGCATCGCCATCCACGGCACCTTCATCGCCGGCCTGCCGGGCGAAACGCGGGAGACGCTGCGCGAGACGGCGGCCTGGGCGGCCAGGATCAACCCGCACACCATCCAGGTCTCGCTCGCCGCCCCCTACCCCGGCACCTTCCTCTACAAGCAGGCGGTGGAGAACGGCTGGCTGGACGCCGAGCATGCCGAGCTGGTCGATGAGCACGGCATCCAGATCGCCCCCCTGCACTACCCGCACCTCAGCCACGCCGAAATCTTCACCTCGGTGGAGACCTTCTACAAAAGCTTCTATTTCCGGGCCGGCAAGATCGGCTCCATCGTCGGCGAAATGATCCGCAGCCCCGACATGATGAAGCGCCGCCTGCGCGAAGGGGTGGAGTTCTTTGAGTTCCTCAAGGAGCGCAAGAGCGCGGCGGCTTGAATTCTAGACTAGGTCAAGTCGACAAAACGCCTGATCCAAAGTCGGATGCAGGCGATCAGCACGAAGCTCAGCAAACCATCCGCATTCTTATCGTTGCGGGTGGCCAGGTGCCCCCTTGATGTCTGTGTCCGGAGTCCAAGGCGAAATTCGATTTGATCGAGCGAGCCTTCAATCTCGGGCCCGGCGTCATCGGCGAACCCATCGATCTTCTGGATAGCGGAAGGATTGCCTAGGGGATCTGATCAAGCCAGTGGACGGGGACTTCGTTCGTCCGCAAAAAATCCTTGCAATAGGCCATCGAAAGCATGCTATCCTGAGTTCGTGAGCGTTAATCGCAACGCAATAGGTTCGCGGACACTGGGGAGCAAGGATAATGTCGGCCAGAACCCGGACTAAACATGACTTCGGCGGGCGCTTGGCCCTTCTGAGCGTTCTCTTGGTCGGGATTGCGACCGTTGCAGCTGCCGCGCCATTCGACCTCACGGCTGCGTCAATGGACCCTAATGGCGAACCGCTCAACCCAACCTGGGTATGGCAGCAATCGCATCCCAATCAGGTTCCCGACAATGCCAACGGCGCAATTTGCAGTGGGCATTCGTGGGAAGCGCCGTGCACATCACAACCCATCGAATCCAATGACCCGGGGATCGGGCAAATTCTGGATTGTTTGCCTCCGGGGCATAGAAATTGGGAGATCGCTACCTTCACAGGCCAAGTATATTTCGAAGGGCATGGGGATGACGATGATTATAGCATTAATCTATATAGACCAGATTACGCCGCGTTAACGATCGACTCGCAACCTTGGGCGGTTCCAATTCTGGGTGTTTCTATCGCGAAGCCGACACTCCATACAGAGTTTAACGCCAGTGAGACGATAGATAATTTCGGATCTTCTTGGTGGACCAGTTTTCGTTATGCCGTGGATCACGGCTATGGCGCCTCCGAGCTCGACGGCAAGGACGCCATTGTGATCGGCCTCTTCGGGCAGGACATCAAGCATGCGGGGAACACGGCGGGTCTGAGCGAATTGCACCCCGTGTTAGGCTTGGCCATTCACGTCCAGAATTCTCCGACCGACGACGAGTGGGCGTTTTTCGTCCGCAACAGCGGCAATGAGGGGCCCTGCAGCCAACAGTTGGTGAATTGGGGCGCGACCCTGATATCGTTTTTTATCCCACGGGCCTACGCCAGCCAGGTGCGGATGGTGGACGCCGAGCAATGGGGGCACGCTCCCAGCGGCCACGCGGCGGCGTTGTCCCAGGCGAACGGGCCCGATATCCTGCTAATTCCCAACCAGGGCGCGCTGGTCACCTTCACCCTGCCCCCTCCGGAAAATCGCGTGTATCTCGACACGGTGTTCCATCTTGTGTGGACGACGAACCCTCCGCCGCCGTTCCAGGGACAGAAAGAGGAGGCGACCGAGTTAGCGAACCATCCCCTGACGCCCGCCCAGATCGCGGCCTACAATCGGGCTTTCCCACGGCGCAAGCCCTGCGACATCCCCGTAGTCCGCGGCGGTTGCGTGACTTCCGTCGCGCTCAAGGCTGCTGTGACCGCGAACCTGCGTTTCGTTCCCCAGCCACGCGCTCGCGCCGCCTTTACCCAGGTTATCGATCCGGAAAAACCGATCCCGGACAAGACCAAGCTCGACGATCTTAAGAAGGTGCTGAGCATCCCGACCTTGGAACACTAGATCGCGATGGCGGCTCGCAGATCCGTATGACCAAAATCATCGCCCTTGTAGAGTAGAGGAAGGTCGCGGGTCTTCGCCAACGCGTAGCTGAACAGGTCGCCGAAGTTCAGATTTGCGGGATGACCGCTGCCCTTGCCGAAGGTGATGAAGGCGCCGTAGGCGGCGTCGATGTCGGCGGGACCCGGGGAGACGATCTCGAAATGTGGCAGGCGCAGCAGATCGTCGAGCAGCACAACCGCTCTTTGCCCGCGGCGACCCTGAACGACCATGCGCGTCTCCAACGTCGAGACCGCGCTGATCAAAACGCGCGGCGCGCTCTCGATGGCTTGGGCGAACGCTTCCCGCTCGCTCTCGCCGAATACGATGGCGACGATCGCCGAAGTGTCCACCGCTATCATACGGGCAGGCCGGCTTGATCCCAATCGAGCGGGTCGAAGGCGTCCGGACGATCGGGGATACGGTCCAACTGGGCGAGAATCGCGGCCATTCGTCCCGTCCGCGCCGCTCCCGACTCGCGCGCCAGACAATCTATAGCCTGCTCGACCACCGCCGTTTTGGTGACACCGCGACTGCGCGCCAATCGCTCGACCTTGGCCACCACGACAGGGTTGGCGATTTGCAGAGCCATATCCACTCTCCATATTGATTTAAACATGGACCATATACATCGAAAGAAAGCGGTCAAGCGACGCGCCGCGCGGCCACGTCGCCTTGGGAGACGGCCATTCGCCGTCTAGGGTGTCCCGATGCTGTCGGGCGCCCTGTTCACCGAGGACTATCTCACGGAGGGCGTGCGCCGCCACGCTGGCCATGCCGGCTGCCTGGAGGCCGCGCCGGCCTTCGCCGATTGGCTGACGGGGCTCATCGAACGGGTCGGCGACCCGGCCGGGCTCAACGAGGCGCAGACCGAGGATCAGATCGTCCGGCCGATTCTGGATCGGCTGGGCTGGATCGGGCTCCGGGTCGTGCAGGCGGCGGCCACGGCGAAGGACATTCCCGACTATCTGCTTTTCCCGGACGGTGAGGCGTTCAAGACCGCCGGCCCCCTGCCCTCCGCGGAGAAATTCCGTCACGCCATCGCGGTCGGCGACGCCAAGGCGTGGAAGATCGGCCTCGACCAGCGCGGCGGCGGGGCGGGGCACAACGAGACGGCCAGGTGCTGCGCTACATGGACCGCGCCGCCGGACATTCGGCCCGCTGCCGCTGGGGCATTCTCACCAACGGCCGTTCTTGGCGGCTCTACTGGCAGGGCTCGGCCGACCGCCTGGGCGCCTTCTTCGAGGTCGATCTCCTCGCCGCCCTGGGATCGCCGGGCGGCAACGTCCTGCCCCTGTTCGGCATCCGCCTCCCGCCCCTCGAAGCGCTCGCCCTCTTTCTCCTCTTCTTCCGCCGCGAAGAGTTCGGCCGGGCCCAGGCCGAGGCGCTGGACGAAGGCCGGCTATGGGAGACCAGGGTCCGCGAGGATCTCTCCCGCACCGTCTTCGACCTCATCTATCCGGGCCTGATCAAGGCCCTGATCGCCGGCGATCCGGCCAGGCCGGCGGCGCTCACGGCGACATATCTCGCCGAGGCGCGCGAAGCGGCGCTCACCCTCCTCTACCGCCTGCTCTTCGTCCTCTACGCCGAGGACCGCGATCTCCTGCCACGTCGCGACCGCCGTTTCGACGACTACGCCCTGACCGGCCTACGGGTGAAGATCGCCGAACGGGTGGACATGGCCGACGCCTTTTCCGCCCGCCTGGACGATCTGTGGCGGCGGACCTCCAATCTCTTCCGCCTGATCGACGGCGGCGAGGACGCCCTGGGCATTCCCGCCTACAATGGCAAGCTGTTCGCCGCGACCCGCGCGCCGATGCTGGAGCGCGCCCACCTGCCCGACCGCCTCTTCGCGCCGCTGCTGGACGCGCTCTCGCGGCGGATGGAGAGCGGCAAGCTTCGCTGGATCAACTACCGCGACCTCTCGGTGCGGGAGCTGGGCGCCATCTACGAGCGGTTGCTGGAATACGAGCCGGTGGCCAACCCGGCCGCCGAGGGCGGCGTGCGCATTCGCCTCAACCCCTTCGCCCGCAAGGGCTCGGGCAGCTACTACACCCCAGACGTGCTGGTGCGCCTGATCATCGAGCGCACTTTGCGGCCGATGGTCGAGGAGAAGCAGGCGGCGTTCGAGGCGGCGATCGAAAGCGCCAGGGACGGCCGGCACGATCGGGACAATCGCCGCGCCTGGCTCACGGCGGCCGACCCGGCCACCGCCATCCTCGCCCTGAAGGTCTGTGATCCGGCCATGGGCTCGGGGCATTTCCTGGTCGATCTCATCGACTGGCTGGCCGCCGAGGTGTTCACGGCGATCGGCGGGGCCGAGACCAGGGCGA
>JGI20208J14878_1000276_pt1 | contig 11939 bp, 15 predicted proteins | sample NGESurF53shallow_FD_14878 | JGI IMG/M metagenome (IMG submission 14878)
TTACCTACGACGCAAGCCCAGCTATCCTGGACGGCAAGCCCGCCACTCCAATGACGAGTACGGACAAGGGCGGCTCGCGCCCCGTGTCACCCACTGCGGAACAGCCGCGACTTCACTGTGCCTTGCGGGACCGCGAGGATCGTGGCTGCGGTGTGCTCGTCGAGTCCTTCTAGGTACCGCAGCATCAGCACCGCGCGCTGTTCGGGGTGCAGACGGGTGAGCACGTCACGTATTTCCACTGCTCGGACGGCTGCGCCACGCCACCCTGTCGAAGCCCATCGTGATGCTGTACGCGACTCACGACTTCGCCCCGTCCCGACGATGCGCCGTTCCTTCACCACGCCAGGCGCCGTACATGCAAGTGCTAGTGCTCGACGGTGGTCCGAACAGCAACCGTCAACGATCGCAACCATCATCCGCAACCTCGCCGGAGGTCACTGCTGCCACGATCAACCGACTATTCAAGATTGACAGCATGCTGTTAATCATGCCAGGTTGTCCGGGTGAGCGAGCAGGCACGCCCGGGGACGCGTGGAGCGAGTTGGTGCCTCTCGCTGGAACACGCAGACCCAGACACCTTCGGCTGGAGGTCAGGGCATGAGCGACGTTGTAGGTCATGATCCTGCGCGGTGGCCTCGGCCGCGGCGGTCGCTGGTGATCGCGACCGTCGTGGTTGTGCTCGTGGGTGCGACGTGGCTGACCGTTGCCGAAAGAAAGCCGCATCACGCGGGCAGGCCGTTCAGTGCTCCCGGGAGTGCGGCGGCGTCCTCGACGGACGTCTCGACGGTGAAATCGAGCGCCCCTGCGCCGGCGAGCGGCCCGTCTGTGCCAATGGGCGCGAGCACGTTCGTGGCGACCCTGTCACCGCCCGCGGTGCCGCCGCCGGCCTTGGTGGGGCCTGCTCCAACGAACACCGGTGTACGGCTGCTGGTCGTATCCACCGCCGTCACCGCGGGTGTCGAGATCTTGGCCCTCGATGGCGGAACGACCTCGCACGTGCAGGGATTTCCTGCGGGTGGCTGCCCGGTGACCAGCGCTATCCGGATCCCTCACACTGAACAGTGGGCGGTGGTCTGGCAACCCGCCGCCAACACGTCGCCGCCGTGCGCATTGGCCGCCGGCGGCCTCTACATCATCGACGACACTTCCCGAGCGCACCTGATCGGGTCAGCTGAGCGTGTCGTTGCTGCTGATCGAGGCTCGCTGTGGACGGTCGCCCATGCCCATCTCTTGCCCGGCCAGCAACTCTCGGTCCCCGAACAGGTACAACGGGTCAGCCTGACCGGTGCGGCTCTTAGCGGCAACTACTCCGTACCGATCGGATGGACCGTGGAAAAGGGTCTCACCCATGACCTGCTCCTGCTCGCCCGTGACACGCAAGCAGGATCCGACAACTGGGAGGTCTGGCAGCCCAGCACCGGCACCGTTCTCGGTCAATACGAGCAGGTGCTCGACGCGAACACCAACGTCGTGGTCTGGGTGAATAACACCTGCGTGCCAAACGACTGCCCCGTTCACCTCAGCACACCGGCCGGTGGGGCTGACCGCATAATCTCCCTGCCCGCCGGCGCTTACGCCTATGACGGTTCGCTCAGCGACGACGGCACCTACCTCGCGTTGTCACTGGGAACCGGAGTCGACACCCAAGGGTCCACCGATCAAGACAACGGCGTCCTAGTCGACCTGTCGAACCGAGCCGTCCACCCAATCCAGCAAACCAAAATCCCCGCCGGTGAAACAGCAAGCCTGTCACTGAACTGGGCAGCTCGCGGATGGCTGATCATCAACACCCCCGGGCCCAGCAGCGCAAGCCAACTCGCGGCATACAACCCAACTACCGGCAGCTTCGTGGTCTCCCGACACGCTCTGCGAGCGAACCAATTCGTTGCCTTCTAGCGCACTACAGCCGCAGGGGACTGCACCAGCTTTGGTTGACTCGGGGGGTTGGTGTTCAGGCCGCGGTTGCGACCTGGTGAAGTGTCTCAAACTCGATCGGGGTGAGTCGGCCGAGTCGGCGTTGGCGGCGTCGTCGGTGGTAGGTGCGTTCGATCCAGATGATGATCGCGAGCCGCAGTTCGTCGCGGGTCGCCCAGCGTTGCCGGTCGAGGACGTTCTTTTGCACCAGCGAGTAGAACGATTCCATCGCCGCATTGTCGGCGCATGCTCCGACGCGGACCATCGATCCGATCAGCCCGTTGTTCTTCAATGTGCGAACGTAGGTGCCATCGTGTAATGCGCCTGGTACTCGGTCAACACGTGCGCAAGCTGCTGTTCGCTGAAAATCAGCATTTGATCCAGGCACTCGCGGCGAATTGTCCTGACCCACCGCTCGGCGTAGGCGTTGGCTTTCGGCGCGTGCGGTGGACTACGCAGCACTGCGATGCCGGCGTCGGGTCGGCGAAGATGGCGGCGAAGATCGCGGAGAACTTCGTATCCCGATCGCGGACCAGGAACCGGAAGCGGTCAGCCTGGTCGCCTCGACCAAGCATGAGGTTGCGGGCCTGCTGGATCGCCCACTGCGCCGCCGGGTGGCGCGTGACGCCGAGGATCTGAACCCGGCGGGTGGCGACTTCGAGAACGAAGAACACGTAGAGAAGAACACGTAGATACGACGGAGCAGCACTGTGTCGACGGTAAAGAAGTCACATGCAGCATCGTCGTCGCTTGCGCACGACAGAACTCCCGCCACGACGGACCTGTACGCCGTGGAGCGGGATCGAGGCCTCCCGTCGCAGGATGTTCCACACCGTCGCCGGCGCCACCCAATAACCCAGCCCGACGAGCTCGTGGACGCGGCGGTGACCCCAGGTCGGGTTCTCCCGAGCAAGCCGGATTACGAGGTCCCGGACCAGTGCAGGGGTACGCGGGCGACCGCCCGCTCGAGTCGCCTTCGTGGTATGCCTCGAACGCCGAGCGACCAACTGCCGGTGCTACCGCAGCAGGGTCTCCGCAGTCACGCTCCTCACCCGCACCAGATCACGCGGCAGCTTCCGCGTCAGCGCCGCAAGCCCGAAGCGGTCCTTCGACTCCAGCCGAGGCCGACTCACCTGCCGACGCAGCACCGTCACCTCGCGCCGCAGAACCAGCAGTTCAACATCCTTCGCCGACTCGCCGCGGCCGCTGGTCGCGACCAGAGCAAGCAGCACGCGGAAGGCCGCATACAAAGCTGAGAACAACATCCGACCGATCATGCCGTACCCGCCAGGCACGGCCCGGCTGAGGTTATTGAGCCCCACAGGGTGCTGCCCTCGTGCGCGCGTTCGCCGCCGCCGGACGGACGGTGCTCCTCTCGAGCCACCTGCTGGCCCAGGTCGCGCAAACCGGCCACAGGTACTGATCATCACCGGTGGCCGGCTCGCCATCGAATCCGCCCTTGACGAGCTGCCCGCACGACTCGGCGGGGCTCTAACCAGGATCGAAGCCCAAGCCCTACGCCGTCGGATTGCATCCTGACTAGCTCGTCGGGCCGCGCAAGGTGAGGAAGATCATGCCGCCGACTGTCTCGTGAATGACGGTGCAGGACACGTCGGTCTGCGCGACCTTGGTCAGCTTGTAGTCGTGCGCCGCCTCCGACAAGGCGAGACTGTTCGTGGCCGCCCGAACTTGCGATTCGGTCGCGTTTAGGGGCTGGCAGCTGCGCGCGATTTTGCGCAGCTTGACGGCGAGCTGCTGGTATGGCGTGCCCACGTTGCCGGGTACTTCGCTGTAGCGAAGGGTGATGGTTTGTGCCTTCGAGTCGAGAATCGACGTGTCGACGCACTGCCTGGTCGATCCCGATGAGCTCGGGGCCGGGGTCGCAGCAGTCGATGTGAATGGTGATGCCACCGGTTGCGGCAGCTCGGGGTTCGCACCGACACTGCCGGGCGTGGCGGGCACCACCGTCCAGCCGGACAGGCCCAATGCCGTGAGGTCGTGTCGGGCCATAGTGGTGGCGGCGCGGTTGTCGTAGCAGCCGGAGTTCAGCCCCTGGACGTAGTCGTCGAGGGATTCCTGCAGGTCGATCACGGCCACGTTCTGGCTCGTCGCCGCGGGGATCCGGGTGAACGCGGGGGCGGGGGTTTGGTCGGCGGGCGCGACGGCGATGCCGCCGTGGCCATTGTCGTATGCGGCCAGCGGCGGTGCCTGCCGACCGGTCTCGCTTCGCCACTGCGCAGCGCAGTCGCTGACCGCGTTGCCTGACTCGGACGGGATGACCGTGCCTGTGCCGGTGATGACGCAGTCGATACTGACGGTGTTGTGTGAAGAGGACGGAGCCAGCGCCCAGCCGGCGGCGGTGCCTCCAATCAGGACGGTGGCGACGGCACCGACCACGAGCGGAACGTGGCGACGTCGACGGGCAGCGATGGGCTCGATCGACGCGCCGGATTCGATTCTGGGCATGTGGGAGATCTCCTCAAGCAGGGCCTCGTGGCCGGGAAGTCCAGCCAGGGAAGCGGTCTGCTCGTCACTCATCCGTGCCAGGCGTGCCACGTAGGTGTCAAGCCGATGCTGGCGGGTCATGATTCTCCCTTCCGTTCGCTGGGACATGCGGTTGCCTGTCCCAGCGGTACATGTCCGGTTCCGGCGATTCGTTGCACGTCACGGATGTCGCTCAGGTCGACCGCGAACCGGCGGCGAGCCCGATGCAACCGCAACCGCGCGACCGATCGGCTCACCCCCAACGCCACTGCGAGTTCACGTGGGGACAGTCCTTCCCACGCGACCAGCGCGAGTAATTCCCGGTCGGAGTCGCTCAACGCCGCGAACGCCCGCGCGACACCCTCGTCGAGCGCGGAGGCCGTGAACGGTTCGCTCACCGTGGCTTGGAATTCGGCAGCCAGCAAAATCGCCAACGCGGTACGCCGAGCGTTCCCTCGCCGCTGATTCGCCGCGACCCGGCGGGCGACGCCGTACAGCCACGGTCGCAGCTCGTCCCCGCCCGGAGCGTCGTCCCAACGCCGCCACAACGTCAGGAACGTCTCCGCGACGACGTCGGCGGCGTCCCCTCGATCGGCGACACGGCGCAGCACGTACCCGCAGATCGGGCCGTACAACACTCGGTAGGCACCTTCGAAGTCACGGCGGCGCTCGGCGTCGCTGACCGGCACGTGCACTCCCTGGAATCGACGGACGTCTCATCGCAACATGTCCGGCCCCCGTCGCGCCGTTTCACCCGGTCCAGGACATCCGCGGATTAGCCCGGATCGAAGCACCCACGGCCCACGAGCAGATGGCGGGCGAAAAAGCACAGCAGGACAGTGGGGTCGTCTCCCTCAAAGGCGACAGCTACCGGCTCAAGGAACGCGACCTCGCCGCCTCCCGCCCGCGTGAGCCAACACACGCGAACGACCACAGCCGTCGCTAGCCACCGCTCCCGACGGGGTCGGCGGTGGTGGTTGTGGTGGCGTGCCGTGACTTCATTCGGTACATGTCGCGGTCCGCGAGGGTAGGCACGGCCGCAGGATCGGTGCCCGGTTCGAGCACGGCCATTCCGATCGACCTTCCCACGGTTGCCACGATCGGGCCGGCAGGATCATCGGCTGGTCAGAATCGGTGCAACGCGTGCCGACCAACCACACGAGGAGCGGCGTATGTCCATCTACGTTCTCGTCTTCCGGGTGCTACCCAACGCGAAGGCCCCCCGATGAGGAAGCCGCTTGGGGTGCATGGTTTCAGAAACTGGAGGTTCCGTCACTGACTTCGGCCACCGGGTCGGACAGGCCACGACGCTCGGGAACGAATCGAGTCTGCAGCTAGGCGGCTACATCGTCATCGCAGCTGACGACATGGTGCACGCCACCCAACTGGCCAAAGACTGCCCTGGCCTGCAAAACGCCTCGCGTTGCGCGTGTTGGCCACCCACGCCGCGGGGACCTGACTTACCGCCGCACGACACGTCGTCCGTCGCCACCTTGTCGCAATGAAACCTGCGACGTCCATTGTGCGCGGCGAATCGCTCAGGACAACGCCAACTCCACGCGCAAGGCCCATGGAGGTACGGTGTGTGTCGCCCCGCCGACACTGGCGGAGCAGTAACCGGTGCTGAGCCGAGGTGGTGTCTGCGCGCTCAGCGAGGACCGCATCTGATGCGTGCAGAATGGGTGCGAACCGTTCAGCACGGGTCGTCAGCCAGCGGGACGGTCCGACATGTCGCTGCCCGCCAGAACTCGGCCCACTCCTCGTAGCTGCGCCGGCCGAGGATGACTGAGTCCTGTGCTGCGATGACGGCGCCGAGGTTGGCATCGATCGCGTCGTCCCAGCCGAAGAACTCAGCGGGCTTCGCCGCGACGCCGTCCAGGGCAACAGTTCGTACGCGACGACTTCGTACGCGACGACCTTGCGCATGTCAGTAACTCCAATTGATGTGAACGCTGTTGTATCGAAGGGTGAAGTTGAGTTAGAGCTGGTATTCAAGCTCGTAACGGTGAGTTCCGTCATGTTCGATTATGAGCTGAAACGTGCCTGAGATACCTTCAAGCGCGCCGCGGCCCGATCCAGGAACCACCTCGTAGTGCAACGTCTGGGAACCGTTGTGCATACGGCCCAGCTGCTGGAGAGCGAACCCGCCACTTCGATCGCCAAGCTGGCCATCGACGGTCTCGATGGCGACGTATCCGCCGGAGCCGGTCTGCGGGTCGCCGCTAGCGAGCATCACACCTTTGCCGGCCCCGGTCAGTCCGCCATAGAAGGTCTTGATGAAGTCAAACCGGTTCACGGCTCCGTCGAGCTCGACCTGCCCCGGCGTCAGCGCTACATCAAATGTTCCCTTCGCGGTATGCGTCATGCCTTGATCCCCGTTCTCTCAGGCGCCCCGGACCGGTCGCGAAGTCTCGCTCGTCGTCCTTCATGACGTACCAAATTCAAGCATGAGCAGGTCGCCGACCTCCACGCGCACGCAGCCGCGTGTAGCCGACCCGAGGGTTCCGCCCGGTCGACGGAGGGTGGCGCTTTGCATGTGTGTTGCCCATCTGGTGCCCGGCGGCGAGCAACTTCTCCCCCACAGACGTTGAGTTCGCGGGTTCCGCTACCGGGCCTGAGGTGATCATCGCGAGTTCCTTCCGATACGTCGATATCGCTCTCGAGATGAGCAGTCATCGGCCCATCCCGACCTCTTGCGGCGACTCTTTAGCGGTTGGATGGGTACTCACCGCCGGGTGAACACGGTATGGATGGTGAGAACGTTGTTCATCGAGAGGAGGCCCATCGAGTTCCAGGTCAGGCCGAAGTCGGCACGGTTGATGTCGACCTCGGCGTCGAGCCAGATCTCGCCGTCTAGTGGGACCGACACCGCGGCATCGAAGGACATGGGCCTAACGCGGTCGCGCACCGTGAGCGCGCCGGTGACCGTGGTAGCGCCCACCGACGGCTCGACGTGGTCCACGGTGAAGGTGATCTGCGGGTGGTTGTCGCTGTCGAGGAAGTCGGTCGATCGCAGATGCTTGTCGCGCCTCTTGTTCTTGGTGTTGATCGACGCGGCGGCCACTGTCACGCTGCCGCTGACCCCGCCTTCCGGGGAGACGGTGCCGCTCCCGTCAACCTGGCCGAAGGCACCGTTCACCCGCACCATTCCCCCTAAGCTTCGATGCTTCAGTGCGATGCTGGATCTGCGCGAGTCCAGCTCCCACTCCCCACTTAGTGCTCCGCCCCTCAGAAGGGCGCGCAGCCCTGGTGCGGCCAGCTTATTTGGCGACGTCATCAGGCGTTCCTTTCATCTTCGTGACTGCGAGCCCATGTGCCTGGCAAACGCTGTGAAGCCACCGTGACCCGCTTTCTTCGTCGAAGACTTTTTCTGGGTCGGCGGGTTGATCGGCGACGCCCGCGGTGGGTGGCGCGGAGCCGGCTAGCGGGGTGGTGTCGACGTACTTGATCTCATACACGCGCTCCGTGAACTTCCAGCCATCAGGGGTGCGCTGGTAGCGGTCGTGGTACACCGCGTAGTTCAGGTGCGAGCTGCCATCCCCCAGGCGCCCCAGCTCTGACATGTACGTGCGACCCGACGCGACATCGCCGGCAAGCTGGATCGTGCCCGCGTGCGTGGTCTGCACGAAGTACTCACACAGGCCCTGCAGCCGCTCCACCGCCGCGCGGATCGCCGTCCGGCTGACAACCTCCGCGTTGAGGTGCGGCATCCGCACCACACCGTCCTGGGTGAAAAGCCCCGCGAGGCGGTCGTAGTCGCGCATCATCAACGCGTCCGTGAACTCACCGCGCAGCGCCTCGATCTCGAACCGGTCAGCGATGGCCTCAAAGTTGCCCAGCGCCGAACTGGCCATCGGTGGCTCCATCGCCGTCTCCTTGTCACATCGAACCGATTTGAGGTGTCGTATCTATGACACGGCGCGGAGGGAGAGTGTGACCGATGACCGAGTCCGATTGGCTTGCGGAGGGCTTCGAGAAGAATCGGATCCGCCTGCGCGCGGTGGGTTACCGGATGCTCGGTTCGCTGGCCGAGGCCGACGACGCCGTCCAGGACGCCTGGTTGCGCCTGAGCCAGTCCAACACCAGCGATATCGAGAACCTCGACGCCTGGCTGACGACCATCCTCGTCCGGGTCTGCCTCAACACGCTGCGCTCGCGCAACGCGCGCCGCGAAGAACCCATGGGGGTGCACGTGCCCGACCCGATCATCAGCCGCATTGACGCGGCCAACCCCGAGGACGTGGTCTTACTGGCCGACTCGGTCGGCCTCGCGCTGCAAGTGGTGCTTGACACGCTGGCCCCAGCCGAGCGGGTGGCGCTCGTGCTACACGACATGTTCGACCTGACGTTCAACGAGATCGCTCCGATGGTGGGGCGCACCCCCGCCACGACCAGGCAGCTCGCCAGCCGGGCTCGGCGCCGGGTACGAGACGCCGACCTCCAGGCCCCCGACCCTGATATCGGCCGTCAGCGCGAGGTTGTGGACGCCTTCTTCGCCGCCGCGCACTGTGGTGATCTCGACGCGCTCGTGGCCGTCCTCGACCCCGATGTTGTGCTGCGATGCGACGGCGGAATAGCACGCCCGGATGCTTCCGTGGTGCTGCGCGGCGCGGCCGCTGTGGCCGGCGGGACGCTTGGAATCGCGCAGTCCTCCATACCGAAGCGGCCAGTCCTGGTCAACGGAGCCGCCGGTGTGATCGTGACAGTGGCTGGGCATCTCGTCGCCGTGATGGGCTTCACCGTCTCGCGCGGCAAGATCGTGACGATCGACGCAATCGTCGACACGGGGCGCCTCCGCGGGTTCGACCTGACGGGCCTCGACAACTAACGACACACAGACGTGGTCTCGGCGCGGCGATCATTCGGGTCGGGACCGAACCGGGTCTTGATCACTATGGGGTGGCCATGACCGATCCCGACGGCAACGAGTTCGACATCAACTTGTGGCGGCCGAGCACAACGCCCTTCGCTAGCCCGCTCCGGTTGCGTCGTCGAGCAGGAACCAACGCGGCGGCGGCGAGTGGGGTGCCGCGCTTCTGTCACTATGACCGGCTGGCACGCCGGGTTTCCTGCACCCGGTCAGCTATGTGACGAAGAACCCCCGGTGTCAGCCGGCCTGCGATGGCGCTCAACAACGGAGCCGCAAGCACCTGTCCGGGGACCCGCATCCCGCCAAGGAACGCGAATACAGTCCGCTCACCGTCCGGCGCAGCCGCCATGCCACCGACGAGGAAGCGGCTGCGCATGACGCACCAACCGGGCCGGAGCACGATGTCGAAACGGGCACGCAGACCGCCGTAGCCGCGGGCGTAAGCCTCGAGTCGCTCACCTGCCAGCCTTCGGTCGCCGTTCGGCATCTCGGGCGTGCGTCGGGTGATGGTCAGCGACCGCACATCGCGCACGATCCGCGGGAGCTCGGCCTCTAGGTCACTGAGCAGTCCCCAGACAAAGTCGAACGGGGCGTCCAGGGTGGTCTGCTCGACGCTGACGCCGGGCATCGCGGCGGCGAGCACGTGCAGGCGCCTTACCGGATCGAGCTCCGTATCTGGCCAGGTCATAACTGCCACTCCGTCCGGAACTTGCGCCGCGCGCGAAAGAGCCGCGACTTCACCGTTCCTTGGGGAACCGAGAGGACCATGGCCGCGGTGTGTTCGTCGAGTCCTTCGACGTCTCGCAGCATCAACACCGCGCGCTGTTCGGGGTCGAGACGCGCGAGGACGTCACGGATTTCTACGCCCAGCTGCGCACCGTCAGCTGCGGCGCCGTCCGGAAGAAGGGTCGGGAGTTCGCGTCGGGCGCTGCGCGCCACGCGAACCGCCTCGCGCACGGCCACCGTCCGGGCCCACCCGTAGATCGCCGCAGGGTCGCGCAGGCTGTGCAGGTTTCGCAAGATGGAAATAAGTGCCTCCTGTGCGGCGTCCTGCGCATCCTGGAGCGCGATCGGCGCGCACCAGCGCGTTACTGCGGGAGCGATCAGGTCGAGTAACTCGGCCAGCGCCAACGCGTCGCCGAGCTGCGCGGCACGGACCAATAACTCAGCCTCGCCCGACACGGACACGCCCGCTCAACTCCTCACTGCACTAGAGGGAGCAGATGGGCGACAGGTTCCCGCTGGTCACCAAGAAAGAACCCGCGAACGAAAGCGGTCCGCGACGACTCTAGAAGGGCATGACTCCACCAGCGAAGGTCGCGCACCAATTCGTCACGGCCAACGGAATCCGTTTCCACGTCGTTCACGCGGGCACCGTGGGGCCCGCGGTCATGCTGCTGCACGGTTTCCCCCAGCACGCGCATGCCTGGCGGCATGTGATGGCCCAGCTCGCCAGCGATCACCGGGTGTATGCCGTGGATCTGCGCGGTGCGGGAACCTCCGACGCGCCGCGGCGAGGCTACGACACGGCGACCCGAGTCGCGGACGTGCTCGCCCTCCTCGATGAACTTCAGCTGCCGACGGTTCACCTGGCCGGACACCAGTGGGGCGGCTGGCTGGCGTTCCACGTCGCACTCAAAGCACCTGCCCGCATCACCAGCCTGACCGCAATCAATACCCCGCACCCATGGGTACCGCTTTCGCGAATGCTGCCTCAGATGTGGCGCGCTTGGTACACGGCCCTGCTGGAATATCCGGTGCTCGGGAGCTNNNTNCTGCAGCACTGGCCCNGNTTGACCCGATGGCTGCTGCGGCGCGGACGACCGCANCTCCCGCCGTCCGAGCTCGCGATCTACGTTGAGCCGACCCGCGAGCCNGCGCGCGCGAGAGCCGGACAACAACTGCACTGGCGNTTCGTCTGCCAAGACATCCCAGCAAGAATTCTCGGTCGGTGGCGAGGCGCCGCCCTGTCGATGCCCACACTGGTGCTCTGCTCGACGCACGACTTCGCCCTCTCGAAAAGATGCGCGGTACCAGCACCACAACAGGTACCGGATATGCAAGTACTGCTGCTGCACGGCGGCCACTGGCTGCCCGAGGAGGCACCGTCAACCGTCGCAACCACCATCCGCAACAGCACCGGAAGTCACCAGTCGCACGACGAACCGACCAGATATGATTGACAGCATGCTGTTAATCATGCCAGAGTACTTGGGTGAGCGAAGACGCGGTTCCCGGGGACGCGTGGAGCGAGTTGGTCCGTGCGATCTTCGACGTCAACGGCCTGATCAACAAAGCCGGCGAAGCCATCGCGCGCCCGCAGGGACAAAGCGCGGCGCGCTGGCATGTACTCGGTCGCGCCTTCGAACCGCAGACCGTCGCGCACATGGCAGCGAACATGGGGCGNGCGCCACAAAGCGTGCAACGGATCGCCGACATCCTGCACAGCGAGGGGCTCATCGACTACGGCGCGCACCCCACCGATCGCCGAACCAAGCTCGCGTCACTCACGCCTCGCGGCAAGAAAGTCCTGACGGCGATCTACAACGAACAAGTGAAGTGGTTCGCGCCAATCGTCGAACAGCTCAGCGAGGCCAAATTGCGTCGTCTTAGCCGAGGACTCAACCAAGTAGCCCGCGCGCTCGAAGCCAGCCTCCTCGAACACGACACC
>JGI20208J14878_1000277_pt1 | contig 11936 bp, 10 predicted proteins | sample NGESurF53shallow_FD_14878 | JGI IMG/M metagenome (IMG submission 14878)
TGATTCGAGCGCCGCACTGACACCGATGATGTCCGCCCCGGCGGCGGACAATGCCTCCGCCATCGCGTAGCCGATTCCTCGCCTCGCGCCCGTTACCACGGCGAGCCGGCCGGTCAAGTCGAACACGTTCACCAGGATGCGTCCTCGTCCGGCTGCCCTGCGCGGACGTCGACCAATACCTTCATGGCCGTACCGGCCTCGAGGTCGTCCAACCCTGCTTGCGTTTCGGCAAGCGTGACGACGCGGGTGATGAGCGCGCGGGTGGGGATGACGCCGGAACTGATGAGTTCGACGGCCGCTTCGAAGTCGGACTTCTCATACACACGCGCTCCCACGAGGGTTAGCTCGCGCCAGAAGATCCTTTGGAGATCGACGCCGCGAGGCTCGGGATGGATCCCGACGACGACGATAGTGCCGCGAACTTTTGCTTGCGCGATCGCGAGTGCGATACCTGCTGCGGCACCGGAAACTTCAAAGACGACGTCCGCACCAGCGCCGCCCGTCCAGTTTTCGAGCCACGCCGGATCGTCGAGTTCTTGGGGGTGCAGCGCGGCCAGGCCGAGTTCCGCTGCACGCGTTCGACGCGATGGGTCGAGCTCCACGACGGTGACGTCGCCGCCGACATGCTTAGCGACCGTAGCGATGAGTAACCCGATTGGTCCGCCGCCGACCACGACGACCTTGTCTCCCGCAGCCACGCGTCCACGTCGCACGTCGTGCACGGCGACGGCGACTGGCTCGATAAGCGCGGCATCCCGGAGACCGGTGTGCTGCGGCACTCTCACGAGCGTGGACGCGGGCACGTTCCAGAAGGGTTGTAAGGCGCCGGGGGAGTCGATGCCGACGAAGTTGAGGTTCTGGCAGATGTGCGTATTACCTGCTTTGCACGCGGGGCACGTGCCGTCCCAAACCAGTGGCATGACGGTCNCCTTGTCGCCTGTCGCCCACCCGTCGACGCCGCCGCCGACCTCCTCGATGGTTCCGCTCATCTCATGGCCCACGATCAACGGGACCTTCACCCGTCGGTCCATGGACCCGTGAACGATGTGCAGGTCCGTGCCGCAAAGACCGACGAATGCGACGTGAATGCGGACCTGTCCGCGGCCTGGAGGCACTGCTCGAGCACTCTGAAGCTCGATGGTGCGGTTTCCGACATACGCGGCGGTAAGCACGGCATCTCCTTGCGACTTGGTATCGATTCGGCTTCGTAGGCTACCGCCTCATTGCCGAAACGTCACACGTATGATCTACTCCCTCCGATCGCCGATGTGAACGTTGCCTCTCGTCCGGAAGGAAGACGCAAACGCGCGGCCGTCACTTGGTGACGACGAAATCTCTGTCCCGATTCTTGATCGACCCTGTAAGGGAGCATGCAGTGAAAATGCAGCGACGTCTGTGGCTGCCCGTCCTCGTGACGGCGTTGGCGTTGGCAGGCTGTTCGAGTTCGAAAAAGAGCACGACAGCCGCCTCAAGTACACCGGCCTCTGCGCCATCGGCTGCGGCCAGCACCACTGCCGCGCCCGCTTCCGCTCCGGCCAGCACCCCCGCTGCTCCGGCCAGCACTGCAGCTGCCCCGGTCAGCACGGCCTCGGGCAACCTGACCGTCTGGGTCGACGCCGCGCGTCTGCCGGATGCCAAGGCCTACCAGGCCGCGCATCCGAACGTGAAGACGACCATCGTCACGTTCGATGGCGACGGCAACGGCGCGACCAGCTTGCAAACGAAGATCCAACTCTGGAACAAGGCCGGCGGCGGCTGGCCAGACGTGATCTTCAGCGAGCAGGTCAACGACCCGGTGTGGATGGCGCAGGCGCCGTTCAACTTCGCAGCCGACATGGGTGCCGCGCTCGGCAAGGACGTCACCAGCAATTGGCCGGCGGCGTCGCTTGCTCAGTGCACCGTCAACGGCACGCTCGTCTGCATCCAGGACAACCTCGCGCCTGACGTGCTCTGGGTGAACCAGAAGCTCATGACGCAGTTCGGCTACACGGTTCCGAAGACCTGGCAAGACTGGCAGGCGCTCGGCAACAAGGTCGCCACGGATCACCCGGGTTACATCATCGGCTCCAGTGGCGAGTCGTACGGCGCGTGGCAGTACTTCTGGGCGAACCAGTGCCCGCTGGAGTCGAACGTGTCTGGCCAGAAGGTCACGATCAACGTGACTGACGTGCACTGCACCGAAATGGCGAGCCTGCTCGACCCGCTGATCAAAAACGGTACCGTCCCACCGCTGAGTGTCTTCTCGCCTGACTTCGCCAAGAAGTACGGCGGCACAGCGGACAAGGTGCTCATGATGGTCGGGCCGGCCTGGTACACCGGGGTGTTCCACGACACGCTGAAGACGCCCTCTGGCGAGCTGACCGCCGCGCCGGCACTGCAGTGGGGCACGGACACTCCGGTCACGACCGGCCAGATCGGTGGCGGGCCATGGATCATCTCCAAGCACACCGGCAACGCAGCGGCCGCCGCGGACTTCGTTCGCTGGTCCGTGACGGTCTTCAACCCCCCGCCGACCAGCCCGGATGCTCGGGGAGGCCTTCCGGGATACGGGCCGATGCAAGGGCCGTGGCTTACGGGTCTGACCTCGAACACCTACTGGGCAGCGGATCCAGGCCCGGCTATCAAGGCCGCAGCCAGCCAGATCTGGTCTGGCTGGGACCTGGTGACCTACCCCGACCAGCCCGTTTGGTCGAACACGGTGGTAACTGGGCTCGTGGCTGGGAAGTCGCTCAGTTCGCTGATGCCGGCGTTCGGTAAGGGTCTGTCGCAAGCGGCTCAGGCGGCCGGATACACAGTGGCAACCAGCTGAGTGAGGCGAGCGATCCGCTGGCTCTAAGCCCGGCGATTGCGCAGGTCACGCGAAAGCGTGACCTGCGCGCCGGGCGGGCTGAGCGCAAGCGCACTCAAGGTTCCTGGCGGGGATTGCCGTTTGTCCTGCCGTATTTGCCGTTCCTGATTGCCTTCGGCATCCTGCCGATGATCTACGCCCTCACGCTTGCGTTCACCTCCAGCAAGGGAAAGTTCGTCGGGCTCAGCAACTTCAATCAGGCCGGCGGCGATTTCCGCTTCGGGGACGCGTTCGCGCACGTGTTCGTCTACACCGCCGTTTGGCTCATTGCGCTGATGATCTTTGTCGTCGGGCTGGCGCTTATGTTGCACAGCCGGGCCAGCAAGGCGACGGCTACCTTTCGGTTTCTGTACTACTTGCCGGGCGCACTAGCCGGCGCGGCATCAGTCCTGGTGTGGCTGTTCATGCTGGACCCGGCCGTCAGCCCCGCGTCATTTATTCTGAACCACGTATTCGGCGTCCACCTTTTCGTGGAGGCGATCGCGCCGGGTCACCTGCCGTACATCTTCGCGATGATCGCGTTCTGGACAGGCGCCGGCGGCTGGATCGTCGTGCTTTACGGAGCGCTGAACACCATCCCGCGGGAATTGGAGGAGGCCGCCCGCATCGACGGAGCCGGCGCCTGGACCATCGCGCTGCGCCTCAAGTTGCCGATGATCCGAAAGTGGGTCGCCTATATGGTGATCCTCTCGTTCGCGACCGGAACGCAACTCTTCGTCGAACCGCAATTGGTCAACGCGGCGAGCCTGGGTCACGTCCCGGACACGTGGTCGGCGAACCAGCTCGCGTTCCAGTTGGCCTTCCGGTATGGCCGATTCAACGAAGCCGCCGCGCTTTCCGTCGACCTACTGGTCATCGGGCTCATTGCCGCCGTGCTCATCGTGACCCGGACCGGACTGTTTAAGAAGGACGACTGATGCGGCTCACCGTGCGCGGGCTTTGGTACCTAATTCTCGTTGTCTTCGCACTGTTCTTCGTGGTGCCGATCCTTTGGCTGGTCCTCGCGCCGACGAAGCTAGACCACGCACTGGTGACGAGCAACCCGCTCGCGTTCGGCAGCTTCCACAATGTGGTGAAGGCATGGGATCACCTCGACTCTTACAGCAGTCACCTCTACCGCAGGTGGATCGAAAACTCGCTGTTGTACGCAGTCAGCGCGACCGCGATCGTGCTCGCGACCGCGATCCCGGCTGGCTATGGCCTCGCCTTCGGAACGTTCCGTGGGCGCAAGGTGATCCTCACGCTGACGCTGGTTGCGATGATCATGCCGGGCGCTGCACTCGTGTTGCCAATCTTCCTTGAGCTGAACGCGCTGAAGCTCATCGGCAACGTGTTCTCGGTAATCCTGCCGTTCGCGTTCTACCCGTTCGGCGTGTATCTCGCGTATATCTATTACGCCACGTCAATGCCGCGCGATGTGATCGATGCAGCGCGCATTGATGGCTGCGGAGAGTGGACGACGTTCCGCTACATCTCACTGCCACTGGCTAAGCCCGTCGTGGCGCTCGTCCTCTTCTTCAGCTTCGTAGCCGACTGGAACAACTTCTTCCTGCCGTTCGCCCTGCTCGGGACGTCGAAGCAGTACCCGATCCAGGTCGGCCTGTCGGACTTGTTGTCGTCAACGCCGTCGTTCAACCCGGCGACCGGCGGCGCTGGCCAGCAGGTAAACATCTTCCGACCGGAACTCGCGCTCGCGACGCTGCTCGCCGTCGTCCCCGTTCTCATCGTCTTCCTCTTCTCGCAGCGGGCGCTCGTTCGCGGGCTGCTCGGCGGCGGGGTCAAGGGGTGAACGACTGCTTCAACGACAGTCGATGCGGTCATCGCCTGATCAAGAAGGGCTGACACACGCAGCACTGCCTACCGAGGCCTGACAACCCGCCAGGACTGGCGTGAGCGCGTCCATTAGGACATGAGAGGCATCCCGCGGCGGAGCACGAGGGCGCAGCTCAGCCGACGCGAGGGCGCGTCTCTCTAAGAACTCGCACGTCCCACGGCTTTAGTTGCAAAGGATGGCCCACCGGGAGCTCTTCCTGTGTCAGCAGGTCGGCGGCGGGTGCGGGGATCGTCAGGGTCGCGTTCTCCCATGACCAATTGTGAGCGAAGTGGACTCGTTCGCCGCGGTGGTTGGTCGCAGAGGTGACCGTGAGCGATTGAGATTCGGGCCGCCACGGGTTCGCCTCGCCCGGAGTGTCGATCGAGCGCAGTAGATGCTCCGCAAGAGCTGTGTTGGGGACCGTACCGACGACGGTGATACGGCCCGTGCCGCAGGTGTGCGTCGTGATTGCGGGCCATCTGCGGAAGTGGCGATCCTCGTAGGTCACCAGCACGGTGGCAGTAGTCGCCACAAGTCCGTCCACCCAGCGTGTCGCCATTGCTCCCGGGCCAAGACGCAGAACTGGCACCGCGCCGGGCGGTTGAGGGCAAGCAACGACAGCTATCTCGTTGCCTATGTTGCTGTACTCGTCGTACCACACGCCCGCCGCCCCATGTAGGCGCGCCGGCGCAACCTCCGCGCGTGCCCGCGCTTCGTGATCGGCGTACGCGGTTCGCGGCCCGAGGATCAAGTGTCCCCCCGACTCCGCATACTCCAGCAGCCAATCGAGGTCCCGGTCGCGGGTGACGTAAAGGCCGGGTACTACGAGATTGGGATGCTCTACCGCTGCACTTTGCGGCGAGCTGTCGGGCGTGAACAAATGCTCGGCGTGAACGATGCGCGCCTGCAGCTTGGCATCAAAGGCGCCGCGATAGAGGGGGTCGAAAAGACACTGGTAGGCACGTCGGTCGGGCGAACCGTTGTCGGTTGCAAGCGGTGGTTGCGCCTGGAGCGCCCACCGGCTGGGAGCAGAGTAGACGAAAGTCACGTCCGCGTCCGGAACCAGGCCGGTGACCGCGTCACCAGCGCGCTCGAACTCGCTGCCGAGCTCTGCGATCTCGCGATACACCCGTCCGGGCCGGCCGCTGTGGGGAAGAACACCACCCCAGTAGGTCTCAGCCCCAAAGTGCAAGGTGTGCCAGTGCCAGTACTCGATCATTTCGGCGCCGCGGGATACGAGAGCCGACGCTGCCTGCCGCCACTGGCCGTCGTACGCCGGGTGGTTGTCCCACGAGCGCGCGATGGACTGAGCGTTCGTCTCGGTAACGAGAAAGGGGGCCCGCTTCGACGAGTAGATGCGGTCGGCGCTTAGGTAAAGCGACCACGTTCCGGAACTCCTCCAGTTCTGCTCTATATGAGTGGAGTCGGGTAGTGCGAGGCCGTCTTGCATCGTGTAGTAGGCGTTGCCCGCGGCCACGTCGAGGCTCGCTGCCATGGTCCGGTCGTCGAATGCCGGCACGTCGTAGGCCATGCAGGTGGTCACGAACTGGTCCGCGGATACGTACTCGCGGGCAAGGCCAGCTTGCCACGCGATGAACTCGGTCGTCTGCTCGGCTTGGAACTGGCGCCAAGCGAGATCGTACTGAGGTTGTGCGTTTCCGTCAGGGGTCCACAGATCCGCCCATGTCGACAATCGGTGCGACCAGTAGACGAGGCCCCACGCCTGATTCAGGCTCTCGACATCGCCGTAGCGCTCCCGAAGCCAATCGATAAAGCGTTGGAATACACCATGGTTGTGCAGCAGCTCGTTTCCGGGCTCGTTGTCGACCTGAACGCCAATCACGCCGGGGTGTGCTGCATAACGCGCGAGGATCTCGCGCACCACACGCTCGGCGTGGAAGCGGAATGCCGGGTGGGTGAAGTCGACTTCCTGCCTGGCGCCCCAACTGATCCGCTGACCGGTGGCTCGCTCTCCCGCGATCTCTGGATAGATCCTGGCGAGCCACGGGGGCACCGCGTAGGTCGGAGTTCCAAGGACTACGCCAATACGACGCTCATGCGCGCCGTCAAGCACCGGCAGCAGCCACTCAAGATTGAACGTCCCGTTCTGAGGCTCCCACGTGGACCAGACGGACTCCCCCACCCTGATCACCGAGAACGAAGCTTCCGCCATCAGGTCGAGGTCTGTCTTCAGCCGATCAACCCGCTGGTATTCGTGGTAGTAGGCGGCGCCGAACCGCACACGCGTCGGCTTGTTGTACATGACGTCGGGTCTCCTCAGTGCGTGTGGGTGAACTGCGGGCCGCGAGTGACTCGCTCACGTCGTAGCCGTAGAGCTGCCGCATACTCGCCAACGGACTGGTGCCGATGCAGATCCGGGTTACGGCAAGACCCGTGGCTCCCAATAGGCGCCGTCGGCCGGCGCCGCTATTCGCGGACGCCATCAGGACGCAATGTCCGAGACAGCTGGCGTGTCGGCCACGGGAGCGTCCTTCGCTGCGCGGTGCGCGTCGACGATTCGAGTAAGCACCCGCGGCACTGCCCGCGAAGCCTGCAGTGCGATGGTGCGATTTCCCTGGTACGCGACGGTCAGCACCGTGCCTCCATGCAAGTTTTGTATCGGTTCGGCTTCGTAGGCTACCGTGCCCTTGCTGAAACGTCACACGTATGATCTACTCCGGTCTCGTGATGGTGCAGCGGCATGCGTTTGTAGTTAATGTCGTGCCCGACCTCCGCGAGGAGTATCTGCGACTGCACGCAGATGTATGGCCTCAAGTCGAGGAGACCCTGCGCGCCTGCAATATCACCAACTACACGATCTTCATTCTTGAGGACACGTTGTTCGCCTACTACGAATACGTAGGAACCGATCATGCGCGGGATCTCGAACTCGTCGGGGAAGATCCGGTCACCCGCGAATGGTGGACACACACCGACCCCTGCCAGACGCCGTTCGGCCGCGACGCTCAGGAGGGCGAGCGCTGGCGGGCGATGCGGGAGATTTGGCACCTCTCGTGACGCGGCTCTTGATCGATTCCCATCTTCACGTGTGGGAGCGCGCGCGAAACCCGCAGCCGTGGATCGACCCAGCCACCATGTCGGTCATTGACCACGACTTCGACCCGGATAAGGCCGTCACCGAGTTGCGCATGAACAGCGTCGACGGGTGTGTGGTCGTGCAATGTGTGAATAGCCCCGGCGAGACGTTCGATCTGCTCGCCGCGGCTGCTTCGATCAGCCCGATCCTCGGTGTCGTGGGCTGGATCGACCTCCAAGCAGATGTCGCGGCTCAGCTCGACGCGTTGCGTGCGGCACCCGGTGGCGCGCATCTCGTGGGTATCAGGCACGTCACGACGATGGAATCGGACGACGATTGGCTGAGCCGCTCCGACGTCGTACGAGGGCTGACGTCCCTGGCGAGGGCCGGCGTGCCGTTCGACGTCGTGGTGGAGCCACGGCAGCTGTCGTTGGTGACGACCCTGGCGCAATCGATCGAGTCGGTAACCTTCGTGCTCGACCATCTCGGCAACCCACCTATCATCAGCGAGAATTTGACCCAATGGGCGGCTGACCTGACCGCGCTTGCCGCGTGCGAAAACGTGGTCGCGAAGGTCTCGGGCTTGATAACAAACGACGACTGGCAGCACTGGACAGTTCAGCGTCTGCGACCCATCGTCGACCACGCGCTCGAAACGTTCGGCCCGAGTCGGCTGATGTTCGGCTCTGACTGGCCACTGGCCGAACTCGCGGGTGGGTATCGGCCGTGGAAGAACGCATATCTGCAGCTCACTGAAGGTCTCACGTCAGTCGAGAAAGCGGCCATCGATGGCGAGAACGTGAGCCGCGTGTACGGGCTCCAATGACCGAGCTTCCTACACGGCAACTTGGTTCGACGGGTCTTCGACTGACGGAGCTTGCCTTTGGCGCGGCCAGTCTCGGCAACCTTTACCGGGTCACGTCGGACGACGAGGCGTCGGGCGCGGTTGCGCAGGCGTGGGAATGCGGGCTGCGCTACTTCGATACTGCGCCGCACTACGGACTTGGTCTTTCTGAGCGGCGGCTCGGACGGGCCCTAGCCGGACATCCACGCGACGAATACATCCTCTCCACCAAGGTGGGCCGGCTGCTCGAGCGAAATCCACAGCCGACGCCGATGGACACGGACGGCTTCCAGGTACCGGGTGATCTGCGGCGGGTGTGGGACTTCTCGCGTGATGGTGTGCGTCGCTCGCTCGACTACTCGTTGCGGCGGTTGGGAACCGACCATGTGGAGATCGTCTACGCTCACGATCCTGATCAGTTCCGAGAAGGCGCCGCGCGCCAAGCGCTCGAGGCGCTCGCGGAGCTTCGCTCACAGGGAGTCGTGCGGGCTATCGGAGTCGGTACGAACGCCGTCGACGAACTGGCCGACCTCCTGCGTGACGGTTTGATCGATGTCGTGATGCTCGCGGGCAGATACACACTGCTCGAGCAGGGAGGCCAGCGGACTGCGCTAGACCCGGCCCTGGCGGTGGGCGCTGGCGTTGTCGCAGTCGGTGTCTTCAACTCGGGCTTGCTTAGCGTTGAGCGGCCCTCGGCAGACGCGAAGTATGACTACGGCCAAGCCCCGCCGGACCTGATCGCTCGCGCGCGGCAGATCGCCGCCGTCTGTGAGCGGCATGGGACGACACTTCCCGACGCAGCTATCGCGTTCCCGCTGCTGCACCCAGCCGTGTCAAGCGTCGCGATCGGCATGCGTACCGCCGCGCAAGTCGACAGCAATGTGGCTCGCTACGAACGCGGCGTTCCCCACGAACTTTGGGCCGACCTGGTCGACTCTCACCTGCTCGACCCGGCAGCAGTTACCGGCGCGTGATTCGCCGCGTTAACGCTCGAAACGCGAACATGGACTGCACTATCGTTCGACGCGCGCGGCGCCTCCACGAGCAAGTTTGACGACATCGGCCTTGCTCATCATCGACGTGTCACCCGGTGTCGTCATGGCGAGCGCGCCGTGCGCTGCTCCATAGTCGACTGCGTCCTGCAGCGACTCGCCGGACAGCAGACCGTAAATCAGCCCTGACGCGAACGAGTCGCCGCCTCCGACCCGATCGAAGATCTCGAGGCGCTCACGGTCGACGGCGCGCACGATGTCGCTCTCCGGCGACCACGCGACCGCGCCCCAGTCGTTGACGGTGGCGCTGTGAACACGGCGAAGTGTCGTCGCGATGACCTTCAGGTTGGGGTATTCGGCCGCGACGCTGCGAATCATCGCGGCGAACCTTTCGACGTCAAGGCGAGTCAGATCGGTATCCGCAGCATCGACCTCGAAGCCGAGAGCCGCTGTGAAGTCCTCCTCGTTGCCGAGCATCACGTCGACGTACGGCGCGATGGTTTGGTTGACGGCTTGCGCGCGGGATTGGCCGCCGACCGCGGCCCAGAGGCTGGGACGGTAGTTCAGGTCGTAGGAGACCGTCGTACCGTGCCGTCGGGCGGCTTCAGCGGCCTCCACGGCTGTTTCGGCCGCAGTTGGAGAGAGCCCGGCAAAGATCCCTCCCGTATGGAACCAGCGCACCCCAAGGGTGCCGAACAAGTGGTCCCAGTCGACGTCGCCGGGCGCCAACTGCGAGACCGCGGTGTGGCCGCGGTCGCTGACACCCACCGCTCCACGGACACCGAACCCTCGTTCCGTGAAGTTGAGACCGTTGCGGGTCGCCCGGCCTACACCGTCGTAGTCGATCCACTTGACGAACGATGTATCGAGGCCGCCGGTCAACATGAGGTCTTCGACCAGTCGCCCCACCTCGTTGTCGGCAAGGGCGGTGACGACACCCGCGCGAAGCCCAAATACTCGGCGCAGCCCCCGCGCGACGTTGTACTCGCCGCCGCCTTCCCAGACGTGGAATTCGCGGCTCGTTCGGATGCGGCCCGCGCCGGGATCCAAGCGCAACATCACTTCGCCCAGCGAGACGATGTCGAATCGGACGCCGTTTGGCTGATGGCCATCGTCGAGCACGTGAGAATCCTTTCGGGATCGATCAGCCTGGGCGTGACTTGTTGACCTCAGCCACAGCGCCCGCTATCAGATAGACAAGGCTTGCGACGTCCTGTGCGCTAACCAGGTCGCGCGGTACCATCCACGACCCGCCCACCGCGATCACACAAGCCAGGGCGAGGTAGCTGTCGAGGTTGGACGTGTTGATTCCGCCTGTCGGGACAAAGGACATCCCAACGAACGGCGCTGCGAGCGCCGCGATGGCAGCAGTGCCGCCGACCGACTCTGCTGGAAAGAACTTCACGGTGTCCAAACCGAGCTCGAGCGCGGCTTGCACTTCAGTGGCAGTAACCGCGCCCGGTATGGGCAGCACACCGCGTTCGAAACAGCGATCAACGACGGCGCGGCTAAGCCCCGGCGACACGACAAACGCCGCACCCGCGTCGACAGCCGCATCGACTTGGTCCGCCGTCAGCACCGTCCCGGCTCCGACAAGGACGCCTGTTCGCTGTGCCAGGACTCGGATGACATCTAATGCGGCTGGCGTCCGAAGCGTCACTTCGGCCAGCGGTAAACCACCGGCAACGAGCGCATCACCTAACGAGACGGCGCAGTCGCGATCATCGGCCACCACGACGGGGAGGACGCCGTGCATGCGCAACTGAGCGAGCGGTGTCACAACATGCCGACGCCGTCTGCAGCCGACTTCTCAGAGACCAGCCGAAGACCCGCGCGATCAGGACGCACGTGCGGGCCGGCGGGATCCGACCATGCCAGGCGCGCCCCGGCACCGGCGATCATCGCCTCATCAACCGACAGGCCGTTGCCTGGTTCATCGCCTAGAACTACTCCGCCGTCGGCAATGGTCTGATCGACCGCGAGCCCAATCGGTGTTCCCAGGCTTTGGATCTCGATCGCGAGATGATTCGGGACCGATGCTGCGGCGTGTGCGACCGGATTGGTGTTGTAGCCGACCGGGCTGATCGGCAGGTCACGGCTGTGCGCGACGGTCGCTATCCGAAGGAAATGCGTGATTCCCCAGACACTGCCGGCCTGAACCACGTCGACCGCGCTTGCGTCCAGTAAGGGCTTGAACTGTTCGAGTCCGGTGAGGTTTTCCCCAGTGGCGATCGCCGCTCGAACCGATCGGCTGACCATGGCGAGCCCCTCGGCGTCCCATCTTCGCAGTGGCTCCTCCACCCACGTGAGATCGAATGTTGCTTCGAGGGCGCAGATGTAACGGATCGCCTGTTTGCGACTCCACGACTCGTTGGCGTCCAACATCATGGCGGGGCGCGCCG
>JGI20208J14878_1000280_pt1 | contig 11835 bp, 8 predicted proteins | sample NGESurF53shallow_FD_14878 | JGI IMG/M metagenome (IMG submission 14878)
CCGTCGCCTCGGGATGGGGCACCAGCGAATCCGTATCGACGCCGTTGGCGACCAGCCAGGTCGCCCGCGCACCCCAGTTGGCGGCGGTTCGTTCCTCTTCCGCGGTAACGACGGCCACTTGCGCGGCCCTTTGAAAACACCGCCTCTCGAAGCGGGCCATTTTCTCCGCCTGCATTCCCATGTAGAAGCGCTCCAGCGCGGAAGACGCATGCTCAGCGCGCCGCCTCCACACGGTCGCCTCAATATTGTGAGCCATCACCAGCATCGGCAGGTCTCGGGCGGCTCTCGAGTAGCTGGCGTATGGAGTCCATTCGCAATGCACCAGGTCGTAGCGGTTTGCGGAGATGAGTCGGCCAAGCGCACGGGCAAATCGCCGGCTATGATGACGCGACACCGAATAGGGCCACGGGGAAAACAGATTGGCCAGCGCTCCCGCATAAAACGCCGGCGAACCGGACGGGGGCAGCGCCGCGACCGTCTCTACCCGAATGCCCAGACTTGCAAGCGCGGCAAATCCAGGGTCATTCCTCGTTCCATGGCAGAGCAGGGTTATGTCGTGCTCACGGGCCAGATAGCGCAGCAGGTTCCAGGTGCGGATGCGCTTTCCGGAATTCAGCGGATAGGGCATCTCCTCATCGAGGACCAGCACGGAAAGTCGCGCAGGCGCGTTGTCCGGCGCCGCCTCCGCGGCTTGCGAATATGAGGTGCGGGACGGCATCTTCACGAGAATACGCTGCCTCATCGGGGAATTTCGTTCCTTTATCCTACGTGACGATCCCGGCGCGCTGCATCGCGCGAGAAAACGCTCGATCGGTGCGATAGTAGGATAGGCAGAGCGGGTTCACCGCCGGCGGAGGAAGACGCGGAAGCATGAAAGACGATATGGATGATGAACTGAACGCCAAGTTCCTTGAGAAGCTGCGGCGTGCCGGGTTGGAGCACGACGCCAAAGAGCCGCCGAGACCGCCGCGCCGCAACCATCTGTTCACGATTGTCTGGTTTGCCGTCATCGCCGCGGGTGTGGTGCTCACCGTCATCGCCGGCATGATCGAAAAATGGCTGTGGATGCGCCAGGTGCATTATGTGGGGGTCTTCTGGACGCTGCTGGCCGTGCAATGGGGAATGTTCGCGGTCGCCTTTCTGTTCGCATTTTTCTTCCTGTGGTTGAATTTCCGCTTCGCCGCAACCGTCATTCGCTCTCTCGATCGCGTGCGTTCGATCGACCGCATCGCGTTTGTCGATGCGCCGCCGCCGGCGAAAATCGCCGGGCTCGATATCCATTCCAGAATCCTCAATGTGTTGATCGCCGTCGCCGCCGCCTTCGTTGCGCTGCTGTTCGCGCTGGGAGTCTCCAGCCAGTGGGATACATTTCTTCGTTTTCGCTTTGGCGGCCATTTCGGCCTGCACGATCCGCTCTTTCACAAGAACATCGGCTTTTACGTTTTCCAGCTGCCGTTTTATGAGCTGCTGCAGGGAAGCTTCGCCTACCTGACCGTCATCGCGGTGGCGCTGGTGGTGCTCGCCTATGTCTCTTTCGGATTGCTGAGTCTGGGCCGGGGAAGAAAATTCGCGGCGCGCGGAAACGTCGCCCAGCACCTGTCCTTGCTGGGATTTCTTCTGCTGGCCAACTGGGGTTGGGGCTTCTATCTCGGCCGTTACGACCTGGACTATTCGACGCTGGGCGTGGTCTATGGAGCCGGGTATACCGCCGTGCATGTGACCCTGCCGATCCTCTGGGTCATGATCGCGGCTTCGGCAATCGGCTGCGTGCTGCTGGCGTTCAATTTCTTCCGTCCGCGATTCAAGGCGCTGGTATTCGGGCTGGCGGTCTACGCGGCGCTCTACCTGATCGGTATCGTTGCGGTGCCGCAGTTGTTTCAGAAGTTTGTGGTGCAGCCCAGCGAACTCAGCATGGAGATGCCGTACCTCCGGCACTACATCAGCTTTACCCGCAAAGCCTACGGGCTGGACGGCATCAAGGAAACGTCCTACCCGGCCCTGCCCGATCTGACCCCGGCCGTGATCGCGCGGAACCAGGACACCATCCAGAACATCCGCCTGTGGGACCCGCGCCCGCTGCTGCAGACCTATCAGCAGACCCAGGCCATCCGGCTCTACTACCAGTTCAACAGCGTGGATGTCGATCGATACCACTTGCCCGACGGCTACCACCAGGTCATGCTGTCGACCCGCGAGCTGTCGCCCAAGCTTCCGGCGCAGGCGCAGACCTGGGTCAACCAGTTCCTTCAGTTCACCCACGGCTACGGCCTGGTGATGAGCTTCGTGAGCCAGACCGTCGGCGGCGGATTTCCCAAATATATCCTGCAGAATATCCCGCCCCAGTCCGACTACGGTGTCAAGATCGCGCAGCCCAGCGTTTACTATGGCGAGGCGATGCCCGGCTACCGGATCGTCTCCACCCGCATCAAGGAATTCGACTATCCCAAGGGCAACGCAAACGTCTACACCAGCTATGACGGCACCGGCGGCATTCCGCTCGACAGCATCTGGAAGCGGCTGCTGTTTGCCTGGACCCAGGAGGATGTGAACATTCTGTTTACTTCCTATCTGCGGCCGCAGAGCAAGATTCAGATATGGAGGAACGTCCAGCAGCGGGTGTCGAAGATCGCTCCGTTTCTCACCCTCGACCACGACCCCTACCCGGTGGTGAGTGAGGGCAAGCTCTATTGGATTCAGGACGCCTACACCACGTCGGACCGGTTTCCCTATGCCGACCCCTACTCGGCCAGCTCCACCGCGGAGCTGAACTACATCCGCAACTCCGTGAAGATTGTCGTCGACATGTACAACGGGACGGTGTCTTTCTACGTGATGGACCCCAACGATCCCGTGCTGGCGATGTACCGGCGCGCGTTTCCCGGAGTGTTCAAAAGCCTCGATCAACTGTCCCCGGATCTCAAACAGCATCTCCGCTATCCCGAGGACATGTTCGCCATCCAGATGCACGAATACAAGACCTTCCACATGACCGATCCGCAGGTGTTCTACAACCGCGAAGATCTGTGGGACTCGCCGCTGGAAGAGTACAACAGCAACGTGATGTCGATGCAGCCCTACTACATCCTGATGAAGCTGCCCGGCAGCACACGGCTGGAGTATCTGCTGATGACGCCGTTCACGCCGCAGAACCGCGACAATATGATCGCCTGGGTGGCGGCGCGCTGCGACTTCCCGGAATACGGGAAGATGGTCTTTTACGAGCTGCCCAAGGAGAAGCTGATCTACGGCCCCAACCAAATTGAGGCCATGATCGACCAGAACACGACCATCTCCCAGCAGTTGACCCTGTGGAACCAGAAGGGCTCTCAGGTGATCCGCGGCAAGCTGGTGGTCATCCCGATTGAGAACTCGTTCCTCTATGTGGTGCCGCTATATCTAAAGGCGCAAGGCACCAACTTCCCGCAGTTGAAGCGCGTCATCGCAATTACCGCGGACCGGGTGGCGATGGAGCCGACCCTCGATGAAGCACTCGCCGACCTGTTCGGTTCCCAGCAGCCGCAGCAGGCGGGCAATCTCACCCAGGCGAACACGGCGACTCCGCCGCCGAATCCGCAGCAGCCCCCGCCCCAGTTCGGTCAGGCGCGCAGCAAATTCGCGGCGGCGCAGAAGGCGATGCAGCAGGGCAACTGGGAGGACTTCGGCAAAGCTATGCAGCAGCTCAACCAGATTTTGAATTCGAAGCGCTAGCGCTTGCGAAAACCTCTTCGTACACTTCGATGAGCTTCTGACGCTGGTGCGCGGGGGAGTATTCCCGCGTCACCTCGTCGGCGTCCGCAACCAGCCGGGCGCGCAACTGCGGCGAGTCTTGCATCCGCGCCATGGCTTCGGCCAGCTTTTCCGGGTCGGCCGGCGGAACCAGCAGGCCATTCGAGCCGTCCACAATCAGGTCGGGCACTCCACCCACCGTGGTCGCAATTACGGGAACGCGCAGGCAAAGCGCTTCCAGCACGGCGTTCGGCGTCCCCTCCGTCAGCGACGGCTGCACCAGACAGTCCATCAATTGCATCCACTCCGTGCAGTTGCCCTGAAAGCCGGCGAAGTACACCTTGTCACGAATCCCCAGTTGCGTCGCCTGCTGCTGCAGCGGTTCCTGCTCGCGCCCATCCCCGACGATTACCAAAAACAGGTTGGCTGCGGCGCCGAGTCGCTCGCACGTCCGATGGAACGCGGAGACCATGAAGCGATGGCCCTTTTCCGCGCTCGCCCGGCCCACTGAGCCGAAGACGAACGCCTCCTCCGGAACGCCAATGTCGCTCCGCGTGACCGCCGGGCCTTCGTGCTCGCGAGAGTAGGGCGGCAGCATGGCGTTTTTTACCACCGCCGGTGGACGCCGCTTTCCTCGCAACCGGGCAATCTCCTCGGCCTGTTTTTGCGAGACGCAGACCACGCGGTGCGCTCGCTTCAGCGCCTGGCGCTCCAGAATTTCATAAAAGATAACGCGCATGTTTTCCGCGGTAAATCCGCGCACGAAGGCGACGTGCGGCGTTCCGGTTCGCCGTGCGGCCAGGTAGCCCACCACATTGGATTTGAATCCATGGGTGCAGAGCACTGCCCCCTTTCGCTTGCGCAATTCCTGCGACAGGCGAGTGACCAGATCGGGGCGCAGGCCGCCGGGCAGGCAAAAAGTGGGGATGTTTCTCTGCTCGGCCGCGGTCAGGACCTCCGGCCACTCTGCCAGGTCGTGGAAGGAGCCAATGGAGATGCGATACTCCGAGCCCTGCATGTCCTCGGCGTGGTGAAGGATCTGTTTTTCCGGACCGCCCACCAGGTTGCTGCCGATCAGATGCAGTACTTCATAACTCATTGCAGCCCCATTCCTACCAGCTTCAAGGCTGATACAACCCTATTTTCGAGAACAACTGGACCCATTTTTCGTTGCGGAACTTTCTCACCTGTTGCATCCCCAGCCGCACCAGCTCCGGCTCTTCCCATGGAATATCGTGGTGCGCTGCGGCGAACATTTCGCTCGTCGTGTCTCCCTGCCATGCCTGCGGGAACAAGGCGATCCGATCGTTGCGCAACACCACCGGCGTGGAGGGCGCCGGTTCTCCGCCGATCCTGGCGTACAACGACCCGATCGGGTCTCGTCCGCGACCCAGGGAGAGCGGACTGGTCTGGGTCGCTCGAGCGTTCATTTCGATCAGATACGCTTCCCCTGTGGCTTTGTCCAGCATGAAATCGAATCCGCACAAACCGGAGAACTTCAGTTCGCGGACGATTGTTTCCGCCGCTCGCGACATGGCGGCGTTGTTGAGCAGCCGAACCACCGTCGCCGGGCCTTTCGGCCGCGCCGTGGCCAGCACTTCCACAGCGATGCTGGCGAGGATTTCCCCCTGCCAGCAGGCGGCGGCAATGTTGGCGTCGAACCCGGTTACAAAAGATTGGATGCTGATGCTCCGCCGGCGTTGGGCCAGCCATGGCATAACGTAATTCCAGTCGCGGTCGAAAATCGCGCGCTTGGCGACGATCGCCGCGGCCAGCGGCGACTGCAACGTCCGATAGGCGCGCAAGGCTTCCGCCGGCGTGTGAACAATCTTGACGCCTTCTCCGCCCGAGGTGCCGTCGGCCTTCAGCACAGCGGGAAATCCGAACCGCTCCAGCCACGCCTCCACCTCTTCCGGCGATGCCACCGTCCGGGTCTCCGGTGCGCGAATGCCTTCCCGCTCGATCATCGCCATGAACTGGTCCCGGGACTCGATCAAAGCATAGCTGGCCGGATCGCCCAGCGAGCGGATGAGCACTTCGCGCAGCCATGGCGCGGAGTCGTCCCGCGACCCCAGTGCAATCCGATACAGGCGATGCAGGTGCCGCATGGCCAGCTCGTCCGACGGAACCACGATCTCCGGCCGGGATTGGAGCAGCGCGGCCCGAAAGGAACGAATGGGAGCGATGGCGTTGTACCGGTGAAGCGCGCGCACCGCGCGCGTCGACAAAGCCGGATGGCCGGACGGGCACACCACTTCGACGCCGCAGCCCCGGCTGGCAAACGCCATGGCGATTCTGGCTGTCGAAAACCATCGGCATGTGGACGCAACAAGAACGGTCGCCGGCATGAATGCGGTTTCGGGTCCTTAGGGGGATGTGCGCTAGCTTCTGATCAATGTATCATTGGGCCAACATTGTTCAGAGTTTTTGGCATGTCGCGGAATCTACCCGAATATCACCACGCCTTCTGACGCCGGGGAGGCCGCACCATGTCCATTGTCGTCAGGGTGACTTGAATGAGCACTGTCTTGGAAGTTGTCGTTGTCGGCGCCGGGCCCTACGGCCTTTCGATTGCCGCCCATCTGCATGCCCGTGGAATCTCATCCGCCATCTTCGGCCCCCCCATGGAGGTGTGGCGTCGGCATATGCCGAAAGGCATGCTGCTCAAATCCGACGGCTTCGCCTCCAACCTTTCCGATCCGGCCTCGAGCTTTACCCTCAAGCAGTTTTGCCAGGCGCGCGGGATTCGCTACGATGACACCCGCGTTCCGGTCGCGATCGAGACCTTCGTGGAATATGCGCTCGCCTTTCAGCAGCAGCTCGTTCCCCACCTCGACACGCGGCAGATCGCCGGACTCGACCGGGCTGCGGACCATTTCGTGCTGCGGCTCGAGGATGGCGAAACCGTCGCCGCGCGCCGGGTCGTGCTGGCCGTCGGCATCAGCCATTTCTCCTACGTTCCCGCCGCGCTTGAATCCCTCCCGGCCGAACTGCTCTGGCACAGTTCCCAATGCAACGACTGCACCATTTTCCGCGGCAGGCGCGTCGCCGTCGTCGGCGCCGGAGCTTCCGCCATCGACATTGCCGCTCTGATGCATGAGGGCGGCGCGGAGGTCACCGTCATCGCCCGGGCGGAATCGATCCGCTTCCACACCATGCCGGGACCGGGGCCGCGCACCGTCTGGCAACGGATGCGCAATCCATCCTCCGGGCTCGGTCCAGGCTGGAAGTCGCGCTTCTATACCGACGCTCCGGGACTGTTCCGCCACTTTCCGGAGCGGGATCGGCTGCGGATCGTCCGCCGGCACCTGGGGCCGGCGCCGGGCTGGCCCATGAGAAAACGCGTGGAGGGAAAGGTCCCCATGCTGCTGGGACGAAACATCGCCGCGGCCCAGGTGTCGAACGGCGGCGTCCGGCTGGCGTTGCAATCCAGGGTAGGGAATTCGGAGGAGCATTACGCCGACCACGTGGTCTCCGCCACCGGCTACCGGCCGAATACGCGCCGGCTGACATTCCTCGGCGAAGAGATTCAGAACCGGCTCAAAACCCTGGCCGACGCGCCCGCGCTGTCGGCGAATTTTGAATCGTCCGTGCCCGGCCTCTACTTCGTAGGCGTCGCGGCGACCAACGATTTCGGCCCCATGATGCGCTTCGCCTACGGCTCCGACTATACGGCGCGACGGCTTGCAAAACACTTAGAGAAGCAGGTTCGTCCATCGTCCTGATTCGTGGATCGTTTTTGAGAGTGGGTACATTTCACCTTGCGGAAAGTGCCTGAAATTTCAGAGGAATGATGGAAAACTGGTACAGCGGTCACCCCGCGGACTCGGAGGCAAAGACCGGACCGCTGGTTGATTTTGGCTCCAAATACCAGTTGTGTTTCCAATTCCAGCAGGCCCCAATCGACTCGCCTTCGCTGGCCAGTCATCCCCATCGTTTCTATCCGCTTCTCAACCCGGCCCTGCGACGGAATCCGCGGCGGAAACTCTGCATTCTTGTTGCCGAGTGCGTGATGTTTTCTCAGATTTGCGCACATATCGATGAGGGGGAGCATTCCATGACTATGCAGATTTCAGAAATACGCAGGATCGCGCGCCGTTGCCGGCAGATGATTTGCTGGATGATCGTTCTGTCCCCGGCGCTGGTATTGGCGCAACGCAACCGCCCGGAGAACAACCCGAATTTCCGATACAACTCGCCCCAGGTCTATATCAACCCCAATGCATCCGCGGCGCAGTTGTGGCAGCAGGCGGAAGTTCTCGTCAATGAGGGCAAGTATTACCAGGCCATGCCCGTACTGCTGCGCTCGGCCCGCATGGGGAACCCGCACTCGCAGGCCATGCTCGGAATCATTTACCAGGATGGCGACAGCGTCCAGCCCAACGATCGCACCGCGGCCTACTGGTTCGGCCTGGCGGCGGCGCAGGGTCATCGCGCCGCGGAGTACGAGCTGGGCGCGATGTATGAGGAAGGAGAAGGCGGCCTTCCGAAAAACGAGAAAAAGGCCATGGAGCTATACGAGAAAAGCGCCGCCCAGGGATTCGACAAAGCGCAGCTCATGATGGGCGTGGACTATGAACTGGGCGATGGCGTTCCGCGCAGTCGGCCCCGGGCCATTCAGTATCTGCGTGCATCGGGAGGCCAGGGCGTATTCATCGCGCAGGTGCTGGCCAATCCGCATACGCCCGCTCGCTTCGCCAACGCGCGCGCCTTCGGGGATTATCTGGCGCGGATCGAGAACGCAGAATTCGCCGCTTCCTGGCGAAAGGCCACGGGCGCGTATGGCCACTCCGGTGGGCTGGGGTGCGTGGCGTGCAAGATTCTTTATGGGAAATGGCGGGATAGCGGCGGCGGCGGCGATCCCGTCGGACCGCAACCCTAGCGGCGAGTGGCCACCCGGCAAGAGCAGCCTGCGTGGGCCACGCCGGCGTCCGACCGTAACGAATGCGCTTTACGGACAGGCCGCCTTGCAGTACACTTGCGAAGCCGTGAGATTGCCGCCAGCACGGCTGCCCTGATCTTCTCCCGCCGGGGCAGAGCTTTCTGTGCGGTGAGCTCCATTCTCAGTCATTCGTTCCCCTCCGCAGTTCCTCGAAAGCCAACCTGGAGAGGATCTAACTATGTCGATTCGTGGTTTTATCTGGAGCGTTGCCATCGCGACGCTCTCCGTCCCGCTTCTTGCCCAACCATCTCCGTCTGGATTTAACAAAAACTTCTGCGTGAAAGTGAAGCCCGGCAAAGACGCGGAATTCCACGCCGGGATGAAGGACGACCTCAAGCTGCTGCGCTATGAGGTGAAATCGGGAATGCTTTCCGGCGCGATCGCGCTGCAGGCGGTTGTTCCCGCGGGAACCGACGCAGAGTGCGATTATTCGTTCGTCGATTTCTATCCCGGCCTGCCTCCCGCGCCGCTAAGTGACGCCGAACTGACTGCCGATCTCCAGAAAGCGGGCGTCGACAAGACCCAGGGCCAGTTCATGGAAGAGCTTGAGGACAGCGGGACACTCGTCACTACGAGCATCGATCATGCGGTCGTGAGTGTCGGCACAACCAAAAAGGGCGATTACGTCATTGTCAACAGTATGCGTGTCCCGAACATGGGCGCCTGGGTCAGCAACGAGAAAAAGTTGTGGCAGCCCATCTTCGAGGACGGAGTCAAAAGTGGCGTGATGGGCGGTTGGGTCGTCGTCTCGCGTTTCATGCCCCGCGGCGCCAAAGATCCGGACACCACCTATACGGTTGACATCTACCCGAACTGGCAATCGGTCTTTTCCTTCTTCGGACCGGATTTCCCCAACCGCTGGAAGAAAATCCATCCCGATGTTCCCATCGCGGAAGGAATGACGCAGGAACACAAGCTCGACACCATCGAGCACACCGTCCTCTACAAGGTAGTCGCCGAAGTCGGGAAATAATCCGAAACACCTGCCAAGAAACCGGGGAAGGCCGCGCCAATGCGGGTGCGGCCTTTCCTTTGCGAGACCCGGGGGCACACCGAGGCGGTGGTACCATTCTGTGTTCTAACAAACTCGCTCGGAAAGGAATTGAAATGCCCAAAGTTATCGGCTATCACCAAGTGAAAGACCAGAAACTGTGGCTTGCCTCGAAAAAACGGGAAGAGTTCTTCCGGCCGCTCGGCGTCACCAACATTCGCACCTTCGTCGATCCAACCAATACCAGCCGCGTCGCCGTCTCCATGGACGTTGCCGATATGGATAAACTCAAAGCCGCAATGCAAACTCCGGCTGGCAAAGAGGCCATGGCCCACGACGGCGTCCTTCCCGAAACCTTGGTGATCCTCGTCGAAGCCTAGTCTCCTGAGTCATTGATTTGTTGTATTAAGGTTGTCATCCCGACCGGAGCGAAGCGAAGTGGAGGGACCTGCGGTTTCTGTTTATTCTCGCTTGTGGATATATATGCGCCGTAGGTATGACTCAGGAGCATAGCAGCGGAAAAGCTTTCGGCTCCCCGGCACAAGCATTCTCCGCTCATGCCAAAGAACGGCGTCAATGGCACACCCGGCTCCTGCCGCTCTCCCATGAATGGGGCGCGGACTTTTGAATCTGCGCTTTGAACTATAATTCGATCCCGCCATGAGAATTCCTATAATTTGCCTGCTAGTTGTTGTTTGTGCCGGCAGCGCGGCTGCCCAGACTTCAGCTTCGCCGATGCCGGAACGGCTGGGCACGGTTTCGTTTGCTGTGTCCTGCTCGCCCTCGCAACAGGCGTCATTCAATCGCGGCGTCGCTCTGCTGCACGACTTCTGGTATGAGGAAGCGCAGCCACAGTTTGAGCAGATCGCCAAAGCCGATCCGGGTTGCGCCATGGCGCACTGGGGCATTGCGATGAGCGTGTTTCATCAGATATGGGGCCGCCCCGACGCGGCCACCATGAAGTTCGGCTGGGCGCAGATGACCAAGGCGCAGTCGCTCCAGGCAAAGACGCAGCGCGAGCGTGACTACATCGCCGCACTGGCGACCTTCTATAAGCCGGGTTATCCGGACTATATGGCGCGCGTGACAGCCTACTCGGCGGCGATGGGCAAGCTCTACCGGAAATACCCACACGATGTAAACGCGGGCGCCTTCTACGCGCTCTCGCTGCTGGCGGCTGACGCTCCGAACGATACCAGCCTGACGCAGAGGCACAAGGCCATGGCGGTGCTTCGGCCTTTATATGCGGAGGACCCCGATAATCCCGGAGTGGTCCACTACACCATTCACGCCTGCGACAACCCGGCCATGGCGCGCGAAGCACTGAAGGCTGCGGAGCACTATGGGGAACTTGCGTCTTCAGGACCGCATGCGGTCCATATGCCGGGGCACATCTTCGCGCGGTTGGGGATGTGGCCGCAGGACATTCATGCGCAGCTCGGGTCCATCGCGGCCTCAGAAGCGGCCGAGAAGCGGCACGAGAGCGGGATTATGGACGAACCGCACTCCTACGACTTCCTCATGTACGCGTATCTGCAAAGCGGGCAGGATGCCAAGGCGAAGGCGGTGCTGGGCGAGGTCGCTTCCGTCCTCGACCGCATTGATGCCATGCCGGGGTCGGGGAGCGCCTACATGGCGAAAATGGGAGGCTATTACCGCACCAAGTTTCCGGTCTTCTACGCGCTGGAGATGCGGGATTGGAAGAGCGCGTCGGCTCTGCAACCGGTGCCCGGCGCGCTGCCTTATCAGGCTGCAATGACGTGGTGGGCGCGCGCCATCGCGGATGGGCACCTGCGCCGGGCGCAGCAGGCGCAATCGGATTTAGCGCAGTTCGACGCGCGGATGAAGGAAACGCGTGCAGGCAAGAACGCCTATATTGCGGATTCGACGGGAGCACAGGTGATGCGCGATGAAGTGGAAGCCTGGGCGAGCTTTGCCGCCGGAAAACAGCATGACGCGCTGGCGAATATGCGAAGGGCCGCCGATTTACAGGACAAAGTGGGACAGGCCGAGGTGGACATTCCGGCACGGGAGATGCTGGGCGATATGCTGCTTGCATCGCACCAGCCGCGGCAGGCGCTGGCTCAGTATCGGGTGGCGCTCAAGCTGAGCCCCGGTCGGTTCAACGGGCTGTACCACGCGGGTGAGGCTGCGGCGGAATCCGGGGACAAGGCGA
>JGI20208J14878_1000282_pt1 | contig 11809 bp, 8 predicted proteins | sample NGESurF53shallow_FD_14878 | JGI IMG/M metagenome (IMG submission 14878)
AAAAAGATTATGCGAAAATTGAAATGCTTACAAAGCAGGTGTTGGAAATTGTCAGGTCAGTTAGATAGCTTACTTTTAAATATACGATATGCAGAAGACTATGGGAAGGTACAGATGGACGATTTGTTCTTTAATATTTTTTGCCACAACTATTAATTACCTCGACAGGCAGGTGATAAGTTTACTAAAATCTGTATTGTCTGATGAATTAAAGTGGAACGATGCTGATTATGCAAATATCGAAATAGCTTTTAAATTCTTTTATGCTTTTGGAATGCTTGGTGCAGGACGCATTATAGATAAACTTGGTTCCAAAATAGGTTATGCAATTACTACAGGATTATGGAGTGTTGCCGCAGTATGCCATGCGTTTGCTTCAGGTGTAGTGAGCTTTGCGGTAGTGCGTTCTTTTTTAGGCCTTACTGAATCGGGAAATTTTCCGGCTGCTATAAAGGCCACAGCAGAATGGTTTCCTAAAAAGGAACGGGCGCTTGCAACAGGAATATTTAATTCAGGTTCTAATCTCGGAGCTATCATAGCGCCATTGACGGTTCCTTTTATTGCTGTTGCGTGGGGATGGAAGTGGGCTTTTATTCTCACTGGCCTTCTGGGGTTTATCTGGTTATTTTTCTGGATGGTTTTATATGAAATACCCAAAAGGAAAAAAGGACTTTCGGAGGCTGAGTTGGAATACATTAACAGTGATAAAGATGAAACAGCTGCAAAAGAAATTGCGGGTGCAAATATTTCGTGGGGAAAATTATTAGGATATAGACAAACATGGGCATTTGCAATCGGTAAATTTCTAACAGACCCTGTATGGTGGTTTTATTTATTCTGGCTTCCGGATTTTTTAGAAAGTCAGTACCACCTTACCATTACAGAAATTTCAATTCCTGTAGCATTGGTTTACATGCTTTCAACGATAGGAAGTATCTGGGGAGGTTGGCTTCCACTGGCGTTTATAAAAAGGGGTTCCCCTGTTTTCAAAGCGAGGAAAACATCTATGCTTATTTTTGCTTTTATGGTTGTTCCTATTTTATTTTCACAATTAGCCGGAAGCGTAAATATGTGGTTCGCTGTTCTTATTATCGGGTTAGCCGCAGGAGCACACCAGGCCTGGAGTGCCAATATTTTTACTACGGTAAGCGATATGTTTCCCAGGAGCGCTACAGCATCTGTTACCGGAATTGGTGGCATGTTTGGCGGAGTTGGAGGAATATTACTCACACTTTTTGTTCAGAAAAATATGTTTGTTTATTACCGGTCTATAGGACAAATACAAACAGCATATTACATTATGTTTGCGGTATGCGCCGGCGCCTATTTACTGGCGTGGGTTATTATGCAATTACTTGTTCCGAAGATGAAAATGATAGAGCTATAACAGACATCCTTATACGAAAACTGGCTAAGCGTTATTCAATCAGTTATAAGGCGAAAGTCTATACAAATTTTCTTACTCCGTTTGAGGTATAGGTTTGCCTGAATTCTTTAGGAGTGCTGTCTTTTTTCTTTTTAAATATCCGGTTAAAATTAGACATGTTATTAAAACCGCATTTATAAGCAATTTCGTTAATACTGTTTGTGGTATCTATAAGCATACGCGATGCATGACCCAGGCGCACCTCATTTAAAGTATCGATAAATGTTTTTCCTGTCCTGAATTTAAAAAATCTGCTCAACGACACCTCCGCCATACCAGCAATTTTTGCTGCATCACCTAGTGTAATATTTTCACTAAAATTATTATTCAAAAATGTCATGATCTTTTCTATCCGGCGACTATCGTAAGATGGAGTTTCTGTATTAAAAGATACATCCGACAGTGTTCTTAAATTTCTTGAAGTGGATAAATCGTGAAGAACAGACATTAATTCCAGAACCGAATCAAATCCATGTTTTTGCGGTAACTGTACCAACCGTGGCATTATGGTGGTAGTGGTAGCACGTGAAAATAAAATGCCTCTTGTGGATCTTTTTAATAACGTTCTTATAAAACTCATTTGATTGCGTTGCAAAAACTTTTCATCAAAAAGGTCGCGATGAAATTGAATGGTAATTTCTTTTATCAGCTTTCCTTTGCACTTATTGGTAAACCAGCCGTGTTGCAGATTTGGTCCAACCAATACTAACTCGATATTTCCAATTTCTTCCACATGATCGCCGACAACACGTTTGGCACCTGCTGCATTTTGAATAAAATTCAATTCATATTCTTCATGAAAGTGCAGGGGAAAATCAAATTCTCTTTTGGTTCTTGAAAAAATGGTGAAGCAATCACTTTGCGTAAGAGGCGTAATCTCTCTTAATATTTTGGTGGAGTGATTCATATTCAAAATCGTTAAGTTTTAAAAATACATTAATAAAGTATCAGGAACAAAATTCTAACATAATCTAATAATTTTTACCCAATTATATGAACAGATGAAAAAAAATATTTTAGCATAAAATAATAAAGTATGATGAATAGGTAAAATAGTATCAATTGAAAGATAGAAATTTAAATACTTTTGAGACGATAAAAAGTTTTGATTGAAACGATTGATAATCACCACCCGACTACTATAAGGGCTGTAGCTTTTCAAAATGGAATATGGTATTTTTTTCCAATGGTTTTTCCAATTCTTTTTATCTGTTTTTTAATTCCCCATCTTTATATAGAAATTAAATTCTTGATATGACAAAAGGTATTCTCGTTTTTCTATGCAGTTTTTTTTTATCACTTTTTGCTAATGCCCAATCTTCTTTTATAAAGGCTAAAGGAAGTCACTTCTATCTTAACAGCCAGCCAATTTATTATGTAGGTACTAACTACTGGTATGGAGGTCTGCTTGCTCTTAAAGAGAATAAAAAAGAAGGAATCGACAGGCTAAGAGAAGAGCTTGATTTTTTACAAAAGAACGGTGTTACCAATGTTCGGGTGTTGGGTGGTTCAGAAGGAAGCGGATTGATAAATGGCGTAAACAGGGTAGGTCCCCCGTTGCAACCGGAGGAAGGTATTTTTGATCCGCATTTTTTGAAAGGTATGGATGCACTTTTAGTTGAATTAGGTAAAAGAAAAATGACTGCTGTAATTTACCTGAGCAATAACTGGAACTGGAGTGGTGGCTTTCTTCAATATCTCAAGTGGAATGGACTAATTCCTGATTCAGCATTTAATAAAGATATTCCATGGGGCGAATTAGGTGAATATACCAGCAAATTTTATGATTGCGAAAAATGCAAAACGGAATACTTTAACCAGGTAAAATATATCATCAGCCATACAAATTCAATCAATCATAAAAAGTATTCGGAAGAGCCCGCTATTATGGCCTGGGAAATAGCAAACGAGCCCAGGCCAATGGCGCCCAGGGCTATAAACTCTTATAAAAAATTTATTAAGAGTACGGCAGATTACATAAGAAAACTTGATCCCAATCACCTGGTTACAACAGGCACAGAGGGATATATGAGCACAGAAACTGTTTCTTTATACAAGGAAATTAATAGCTATAAAAATATCGATTATCTAACTATTCACATCTGGCCTAAAAACTGGTCATGGTTTAAGGGTAAAGACATTGCAGGTGGTATGGATAGCGTTATAAGTAAAACAATAACTTACCTCGATGTGCATAAAAAAATTGCTCACGAATTAAATAAGCCGTTAGTAATTGAAGAATTTGGTTTGCCGAGAGATAGCCATTCTTTTGATATTGATTCTCCAACAACTTACCGGGACATTTATTACAATACTATCTTGAGCGAATGGTTGAAAAGTAAGCGTACTAACGGAGTGTTGGCAGGTGTTAATTTTTGGGCATTCGGCGGTACTGCCCGACCAATAAAAGGACAAATTATGTGGAAGGAAGGTGATGAGTATATGGGTGATCCTCCGATGGAAGAACAGGGTCTGAATACAGTTTTTAATTCTGATAAAAGTACCTGGAACCTTATTTATTCTTTTACCAAAAAAGCAAAAGAGGTTAATGCAACTCCTGGCCTGCCTTCAGCTACAGAGAAACCCAACAACAAACAGCAGAGTCAAAAATAATTTAGTAAGTTTTTATCAATAGTGTAAAATTTTGTCTATTAAAAGTGCATTAGCAGGCCATCTGTATAAATGAAATTACAACCCATAGATATTGCCATTGTTGTCCTCTATCTCCTAACGATGTTGATGCTTGGATGGTTTCTCCGCAAAAAAGCAAGACAGAATAATGAAAGCTATTTAATGGCGGGGAAAAAACTTCCGTGGTATTTACTAGGCCTTAGCGATGCGGCAGATATGTTTGATATAAGCGGTACCATGTGGATGGTGGCGTTGTGTTTTATTTATGGATTAAAAAGTATTTGGATACCCTGGTTATGGCCCGTGTTTAACCAGATTTTTAATATGATGTTTCTTGCAAAATGGTTGCGGCGCTCTAATGCTAATACCGGTGCAGAATGGCTGGCAACGCGTTTTGGACTCAAAGGGAAAGGAGTTACATCTTCTCACAGCGTAGTGGTCGCTTTTGCTTTGATCGGCTGCCTCGGCTTCCTCGCTTATGGATTTATAGGTCTTGGTAAATTCATAGAAATTTTTGTTCCTTTCAATATCGTTCAACCTTATATACCATTTCATATTGCCCCGCAATACGTGGCGCATTTTTATGGAATAGTATTTACGCTCTTTGCTATGTTTTATTCTATTCTCGGTGGCATGCGTAGTATTGTTTTGGGCGATCTTATCAAGTATATTATTATGACCGTTGGATGTGTTGCCATTGCAATAATTGCTTATTTGCATTTGCAGGGACATACGTTACATGTGCCCTACGGCTGGAGTAATCCGTTTTTTGGCTGGCATTTAAACCTCAACTGGTCGGGCATTGTAGCAGATGCAAATAAAAAAATTGCAGATGATGGCTTTGGACTTTTTGGAGTGTTTTTTATGATGATGTTATTCAAAGGAGTGTTTTCGAGTTTGGCTGGTCCTGCACCCAATTATGATATGCAAAAAGTATTGTCAACAAAATCTCCCAAAGAAGCTTCTAAGATGACAGGTTTTGTTTCGATAGTTCTATTACCTATAAGATATTTAATGATTATTGGCCTCACAGTTCTTGCATTGTTATATTATAATCAACTTAATCTTTCTGATGGAATGGGACATACTGATTTCGAAAGAATCTTGCCGGCCGCCATCAATAGCTTTTTACCGGCTGGAATTTTGGGTTTGGTTCTCACAGGTTTACTCGGAGCATTTATGGGAACTTTCTCAGGAACTATGAATGCAGCGCAGGCCTACATTACCAATGATATTTATTTAAAATACATCAATCCAAATGCCCCGAATAAAAGAGTTATTTATGTCAATTATCTCTCAGGAATTGTAGTAGTTACATTAGGCGTAGTATTAGGTTTCTTTACTAAAGATGTCAATAGCATTCTGCAATGGATTGTTTCAGGATTGTATGGAGGTTACATTGCCGCCAATATGCTCAAATGGTACTGGTGGCGGTTTAATGCAAATGGTTTTTTCTGGGGAATGATGGCGGGAATTATACCGGCAATTCTTCTTGCGTACCTGAAACAAATGAATATAATTCATGGATTGGAATTATACTGGTTTCCTGTGCTGCTTGCTTTATCTGTTATCGGCTGTTTAATAGGAACTTTTACTGCGCCGCCGACAGAAACGGAAGTATTAAAGAGTTTTTATAAAACAGTGCGTCCCTGGGGATTTTGGAAACCCATACAGAAGATGGTAATAAATGAAGATCCTGCGTTTGTTGCTAACAAAAGATTTAAGCTTGATATGTTCAATGTAGCGTTGGGGATCATCGCTCAATTATGCCTTACCATTTTACCGATGTATGTGGTTTTGTGGATGAAACTTCCTTTACTCATAACCGTTATAATACTTGCGGTAATTCTGATGATTCTTAAAAAAACATGGTGGAATAAATTAGAAGATTAAAAAATAAATATTAATACAAAGCAATAAATTAAAAATGAGCACATATTTTCAAAACAGGATAGATGCTTTAAAAAAATCTTTTCATGATTTAATCATTAAAAAAAATAGTTCTATTATATCAGTCAACGGAATTTATGAGCGTTTTGAAAACCCGGTGCTTACTGCAGCGCACACACCGCTCACCTGGCGTTTCGATTTCAACGAAAAAAGCAATCCATTCTTTATGGAAAGATTTTCGATAAATGCCGTTTTTAATTCAGGTGCTATTAAGTTCAATAATAAATACGTGCTGGTGCCCAGGGTTGAAGGGGCAGACAGGAAATCTTTTTTTGCAGTTGCAGAAAGTGATAATGGAATTGATAATTTCAAGTTCTGGGATTACCCGATTGTTTTACCTTCTTCAAAAGAGCCCGAAACAAATATTTATGATATGCGTTTGGTTCAACATGAAGATGGATGGATATACGGCTTTTTTTGCACTGAGCGTAGAGATGAGTCTGCACCTACAGGAGATCAATCAGCGGCTATAGCTCAATGCGGAATAGCCCGTACAAAGGACCTGGTAGAATGGGAACGGCTTCCCAACCTTAAAACCACTTCGCCCCAGCAAAGAAATGTAGTATTGCATCCCGAATTTTATGATAATAAATATGCTTTTTATACCCGTCCGCAGGATAGCTTTATTGAATCAGGTAGCGGAGGCGGTATCGGGTTTGGCGTTTGCGACGATATTGAGAATGCGGTTATTGAAAAGGAAATTGTTATTGATAAGAAAATATATCACACGGTTTATGAAGCAAAAAATGGCGACGGCCCTGCTCCTCTTAAAACTGAAAAGGGCTGGTTGCACCTGGCCCATGGGGTGAGAAATACCGCGGCTGGTCTGCGTTACGTGCTGTACATGTTTATGACGGACCTTAATGATATTGCTAAAGTTATTCATAAGCCCGCCGGGTATTTTATGGCTCCGGAAGGAGATGAAAGAGTTGGCGATGTTTCCAATGTTATTTTTAGCAATGGCTGGATTGCTGATGATGACGGAAAAGTTTTTATTTATTATGCATCTTCCGACCTAAGAACTCATGTGGCTGTAACTTCCATAGAGAAGCTATTGGATTACGTTGTAAATACACCTCAAGATGGCTTTACTTCCGAGGCATCGGTAAAAACGATTGCCAATATTATTTATAAAAATTTAGAAGAAGAATATAACGCCAACGAAGAAACGCAGTTGCCAGGCTATCTTAATAAAAAAATTGTTTAATAAAATTTGCTTACAAGCAACGATACCATTCTCGAAAAGCAATTAGGGCATTATAAAAAAGAATTGCAAAAAGAGTTGTTTGCAATACTTGAATTCTGGCAAAAGAATACTGTTGATAGCGTGAATGGAGGTTTTTATGGCCGGCTTGATAACGACAATAAAATATTTTCTGATGCTCCTAAAGGTTCTGTTTTAAACAGCAGAATATTATGGGCATTTTCTGCAGCCTATAATCTCACTGGCAATGAGGAATATCTAACTACAGCCTCACGTGCTTTTCAATATATTACCGATTATTTTATTGATAAGCTAAATGGTGGCATTTATTGGACTGTCAATTTCAAAGGGGAACCATTAGATACAAAAAAACAGATTTACGCGTTGTCATTTGCCATGTATGGATTAAGCGAATTTTATTTGGCAGGTAAAAATGAACAGGCAAAAGAAGCTGCTATAAAGTTGTATCATCTTATTGTTGAACATAGTTATGATACAATAAATGGAGGCTACATCGAAGCACTATCTGCTGACTGGAAAGAGATAGACGATTTACGCCTGAGTAAAAAAGATGCCAATGAGAAAAAATCGATGAATACGCATCTGCATGTGCTCGAAGGTTTTGCGAATCTCTATCGTATATGGCCAGACGAAGTTTTAAAAAATAGTATTGAAGAATTAATTGGTATTTTTCTTAAGTATATTATTGATAAAAATACCCACCATCTTATTTTATTTTTTGATGAGAAATGGAACGTGAAGTCAAATATTATTTCTTACGGACATGATATTGAAGCGGCGTGGTTAATACAGGAAGCTGCTGAAATAATTAATAATAATGATTTGCTTGAAAATGTAAAAATACAATCCGTGCAAGTTGCAAAGGCAGCAGCAGAAGGTCTTGACAAAGATGGAGGTCTGTGGTACGAATTAGATGCGGATGAAAATTACCTGGTAAAAGAAAAGCACTGGTGGCCGCAGGCTGAAGCTATGATTGGTTTTTTTAACGCCTGGCAAATTACAGATACTGACGCTTATCTTGAATACTCTTTAAGCAGTTGGAAGTTTGTGCAACAATGTATTCTTGATACAAAAAACGGCGAGTGGTTTTGGGGCGTAAAAGAAAATTATGAATTAATGAATGAAGATAAGGTGGGATTATGGAAATGCCCTTATCACAACAGCAGGGCTTGTATTGAATTGATAAAAAGAATAAATAATATAACCGGTAATTAATTTGAGATCCAATATCCCTTAAATTATTTTTTGAATATCATCTAAATTTTGGATATGAAAATTTTTGCCTCTTGCCTTTTTTGCCTTTTCATTGCTCCAACTTCCTTTGCGCAGCAAACTTTCAATATAAAAAATTATGGGGCTATTGGTAACGGCAAAACCATTTGTACAAAATCTTTGCAAAGCGCAGTTGATGCATGTAATAAGAATGGTGGTGGCGATGTTGTTATTCCACCGGGAATTTTTGTTATTGGTACAGTGCATCTCAAAAGCAATGTGCACCTTTATTTGCAGAGTGGCGCTATATTAAGAGGCAGCCCTGATTTAAACGATTACGAAATGTTCAGTGCTGGCAAGCCTTTTAATCCGGTTCATAAAGGAATGCTATTTACTGAAGATGCAGAAAATATTACCATATCAGGAGAAGGGCAAATTGATGGAAATGGGGATGTTTTTTTTGAATTGGATAAAGCAAAAAAGTTAAGCAGCGATGATACGAAGTTTACGCGACAGAAAGATAATTTTCGTCACGTTGATGAAGGAATTGGAGATGGCCCAATAGTTCCCAAAGACAGACCTTACCAAATGTTTGTTTTTAGTAATTGTAAACTGGTAACTGTAAAAGATATACTTATAACCAAATCACCTTTCTGGTGTATGCATTTTGCGGATTGCGATGCAGTGCATGTAAGTGATATACGGTTGTGGAATAATTTATTAGCGCCTAACGCTGATGGCATAGACGTAACAAGTTGTAACAATGTAATTATTGATGGTTGCGACATCCGGAGCGGTGATGATGCAATTGCCATAGTAGGTTATAATCATCATTTTGAAATTCCGGGCTTTAAACATTTGCTGCATCCTTCGGGTAATATCATTGTAAGCAATTGTAATCTGCAGTCTTATTCCAGCGGTATCCGCATTGGTTTTTTAGATCAGAATTCCGTTAGGAACATTCACGTAAGCAATGTAAATATTACCAATTCAACGAGAGGCATTGGCATTTTTGTACGGGATCAGGGTTCGCTTGAAAACATTACATTTTCCAATATCAATATTGAAACGCATATTAGAACCGGCGACTGGTGGGGCAATGGTGAGCCCATTCATATTTCGGCTGTAAGAGGAAAAGATTCTGTGCAACTCGGCCACGTAAAACATGTCTTGTTTCAAAATATCATCTGCACCGGGGAGAATGGTATGTTACTTTATGGAAGCGATGAAAGTATGCTGGAAGATATTTCGTTTGATCATATAAGATTTGAGTTAACCGATAGTAAACTCAATGATGTTGCGGGAGGTAATGTTGATCTTCGCGGAAGCAGTTTACAAAAATCTCTTTTTGAAAGAGATATTCCTGGCTTTTATGCGCAGTATATAAAAGGCCTGCGTATAAACGATTTCCAACTGCAATGGACCGATACGAGAATGCCATTTTTTACCAACGCTATCGAATTAAATCACTTTGAAGATGTGGAAATAAAAGATTTTAAAGGAAGCGGTTCGCCCATCAATCCTAAAGCTTTTGCCATTTATGCTGAGGATGGGAAAAATTTTAAAACCAATATTGATAAAAATGTGACATTAAAAAACGTGCAATAGTTTTCATAAAATAAAAAACCTTGCAAACTGCTGCTTAAAAATGAGTAAATTGAACGGCTAATTATTTTATGAATTTTAAAAAACCGATAACATGACCACACGAAGAAGTTTTCTTAAATCAGCATCAGTACTTTCAGCAGGATTATATATGTATCCACACCCATTTAAACACAAATCGCCATTAATAGGCTTGCAATTATATACCGTAAGAGATGCTATGGATAAAGATCCGGAAGGTACCCTGGCAAAAGTTGCGCAGATTGGATATACATCTGTAGAAGGCGCTACTTACACAGGTACTGAAAAATTTTATGGCATGAGCCCTGCTGAATTTAAAAAAGTTTTAAAACAAAATGACCTTGTGATGCTAAGTTCACATTACAGGTTAGGTGAGGTAAAGGAAAAAGGAGAAATTGTTAAGGGTACCATGTTGCACGATTGGGATAAAGCTGTAGATGATGCAGCGGAACTGGGACTAAAATATATGATTTGTGCATGGCTGGCCGAAGAGGANCGTGGTACTTTAGAACATTATAAATACGTTGCGGATCAATTAAATATTGCAGGAGAAAGATGCAAAAAATCTGGTATCCAACTATGTTANCACAACCATAATTTCGAATTTGAAAAGCAAGGAGATACTTATCCTTACGACATCTTATTAGGCAGCGATAANAACCTTGTGAAGATGGAAATTGATTTATATTGGATTAAAAAAGCCGGTCAGGACGCTATTAAACTTTTTCATGAACATCCCGGAAGATTTCCATTATGGCACATAAAAGATATGGACAATACGCCGGAGCAAAATTTTACAGAAGTAGGAAGCGGTATTATCGATTTTAAAGAAATTTTCAAATACAAAGACCTGGCAGGTATGAAATACTTTTTTGTGGAAGAAGATAAATGCCCCGGCTCGCCGTTTGACAGCATAACTAAAAGTATCAATTATATTAAAAAGAATTTGCTTTAAGGGTTAATCATCATATTTGAATTTTAAAAAAATGATTTCGATAATTAAAACCGGGCTTATAACAGCCACATTTCTAACGATATCATTAACATTGTTTGCAAAAGGCCCACATGATTTTTACCAGATAAAAATTTTCCATTGTAAAACTGATAGCCAGTTAAAACAAGTGAATGACTATCTTGAAAACGAATACCTGCCTGTGTTGCATCGTTTTAATATAAAAGATATCGGCGTTTTCGAGCCTATAGGGAACGATACTGCTTCTAATAAAATGATCTATGTGTTGATACCATTTACGTCTGAAGAAGAGTGGCTGAAAATTGACGAAAATCTTTTAAAAGATATTACTTATGCAACCGCCGCGAAAGATTTTCTTTCTGCGCCTGCTGATGAAGCACCTTATGTAAGAATGGAATCCATTTTATTGGAAGCATTCTCAGGCCAGGAGAAATTACTACTACCAACAACAAAAGATACCGGCAGGGTTTTCGAATTAAGAAGTTACGAAAGCCCTACAGAAAATCTATTGGCAAAAAAGATGGCCATGTTTAATAAAGATGAAATAAACATTTTTAACAGGCTTGGATTCAATCCTGTTTTTTATGGACGGGTTGTGTCGGGAAGTCACATGCCTAATCTAATGTACATGCCGATATTTAAGAGTGTAGAAGAAAGAAATGCGCAATGGAAAGTTTTTGGTAACGATGCAAAATGGAAAGAAATATCTGCTGATCCTGAGAATGAAAACAAAGTTTCTGTGTCGCATATCGATAGCATCTTAATG
>JGI20208J14878_1000286_pt1 | contig 11682 bp, 9 predicted proteins | sample NGESurF53shallow_FD_14878 | JGI IMG/M metagenome (IMG submission 14878)
TTAGCGCAGGTGCAGACTATATCACTACGCAAATGTTTTTTGACAATAAAAAATATTTTGAATTTGTAAAAAAATGTAGAGAAGCTGGTATAGAAATACCCATAATACCAGGCCTTAAACCTATAACTTCTAAAAAACAGCTTTCTGTTTTACCACGTACTTTTCATGTAGATATTCCTACGGAACTCAGCAATGAAATTCTTAAATGTAAAACAGATGCTGATGTAGAAATTGTAGGAACCGAGTGGCTATTGGAACAATCCAAAGAATTGAAAAAAATTGGTGTGCCTGTTTTACATTATTATACTTTAGGCAAACCTCATATTATTGCCAATGTAGTAAAAGAACTCGTGTAGTCGTCTTTAAAATTCTTTTAAAAAACAGAAGCCACTTGCAAATATTACAAGTGGCTTTTATCTGCCTTTTGCTCAAAGTATCTTTATAAATAATCTTATTATTGCTATCGCTAATTTTTATTTTTGCGAAACCAAATCTTCCAATTTATTATGAAGAGTAATCTATCATTTAATTGACTGGAAAACTTTTTCATTGACCACGATGGGGTATTTTTTCTTTAATTCCTCAACCCATTTCTTTTCAAGCAAATTCTGATAATCATTAATAACTAACCCACGTGCATCGGTAAAACTGCGTTGCTGGTCGCCGGGATAGGTTTTAATAATTAAAGAAAATATCGTTGTTCCGTCACCACTGTTTACAACTGGCTCTGTTACCATACCAGCAGCAAAATCTGTTTTAGTCTTTACGGGAATCTGGCTTAGTTCATATCTGCCTGAATCTGCCTGTACCTGCGAGTTATCTTTTACCAAGTCTTTCCAGCTTTTACCTTTATTAATTTCTTCAGTTGCGGTTTTAGCCGCTGCTTCATTAGAACATGAAAATAAAACAGCATCAGCACTTGCATTCCATTTATAATTAGTTTTATGTTCATTATAATACTGTCCAAGCCCAACGCTATCTGCAGAAGCTTTGGACCAAACTTTGCGTTCCATTACTTCAAAAAGCATGTTGCCATCTTTAAATTCCTGCAACTGATATTTAAATTCCGGATTAAAGTTCTCTAACCGGTTTTTATAATTTTCTATAGCTGCCACCGAAACATAATTTTTGTACAACTCATCATGGGTTTGTTCTGCATGAGCAGCATAAGCAGTTTTTACACTTCGTATGTATTGCATCCAGTCACCTACTTTTACTTTTGCATTGTTAAAAGAAAACAGGATGGTATTTTCATTCACATTACCTGCTGCTATTTTCTTATTTGATAGTGAAAAAGTGTCAGTTACAGTCCAAAGATCTTTTTCGTTTATCGCGTTGTTCTTTTTGTATCCTGTTTTAACCAGTACGTCTTTTAAAAATTTTTCTTTTGCTGATGCGATTCGGCTATCGGCAAGTACTTCCTGCTTAAGATTAGCCATATAAGCCACATCACTTTTATTTTCGGGTATTGGTGACCGGGAGAGTCGTTTAATTATATGATAACCAAATTCGGTTTGAAAAGGCTCAGAAATATCACTGTCATTTTTCAATGAAAATGCCATTTTCTCAAAACCTCCGTCGTACGTTGCCACGCCAAACTCAGGCATGATGCCATTGTTCATATAGGTTCTTCTGTCGTTGCTGTATTGTTTAGCTAATTGTCCAAAATCAGCACCTGATTTTAATGCTTTATAAACCGAGTCCGCCATTTGTTTTGCATGATCTCTCATACCGATATTACCAGCGGGCACTGCAAATAAAATCTGGGCAATTTTAATTTTACCAACAGCAGGTCGCTCTTCTTCATTTTTAAAAATATGCCATCCTTTTTTGGAACGATACGGTTTGCTTACCTGGCCCGGTTTCAGGTTATATACGATGTTTTCAAACTCATACGGCAAAGTAAAAACGGTAATCCAACCCAAATCACTTCCCTCCAGCGGAGCAATTTTTTCTTTTATTTCAGAAACTATCTCATCATAATTTGTTCCGCCCTTTTTCAATTCATCATAAGCTTCGTTAATTGCTTTGTATAATTTAAGTGTATCTGCAGGCAACATTTTGCTATTAATTGAAACATAAAAATGCTGCACATGAATGTCTTTCTGGCTTCGGTTAAAAGCNTCATTTACCAGGGCATCTACTTCGTTATCATCCTGTAAATAATTATTTTCAATCTGCGTTCTGAAATTTTGAAGATCGGATTGTAACGACGGAAGAGTATCCAGCCTCATGTCTTTAGCCGCTTGTACCTTCAGTTTAAACTTTATATAAAGATCCAGGTAATCTTTCATTGCCTGTTCTTTATCGGCGGTAACGGTTTTATTTTTATTGTATGCACGAAGAAATTCATCCTTACTAACTGTATGGTTACCGTAAGTAAAAAGTGTTTGGCAATAAGCGATTGAAAATAAAAGAGAAAAGACAGTAAGCAAAAAGAGTTTTTTCATCAGACAGAATTTATTGGAAAGGGTTCTTAAATTTCCTCAATGATTACATCATTATAATTTATTTTTCTTTGTTGATAATGTTACTAACGGGCTTATTATTAATTTTCATTTGAAGCAGATCATCCATTTGTTGCCAGGTTAATTTTTTTGCAATAATGCGTTTATCCTTATCAAGCAAATACAAAGTAGGCGTTTGAGTTACGTCATACAATTGTTTATAAGAAGGTCTTTTTGCATCTTCTTCAATTTTCTTTTGCTCATCGGTTTGATAAACGTTTATCCAGCTTTGCAAATTGTACTTATTCATAAATTCCTTCCATTTGGATTTTTCTTTCGTATCGGTAAGTACTCCATAAATCTTCACACCTTCTTTTTGCCATTTTGCATGAAACATCGAATCCATTTCCGGCACTTCCTGCCTGCAATGGCCACATGTAGGATCCCAAAAACAAACAATAGTATAAGGCGCATTCACTTCAAACAATGGCTGCGGTTTGCCGGACGAATCAACCATTTCGAGATTAGCTGCCTGCTGCCCGATAAGATTAGACATTAACATGTAAGCCCTGTTTGAAATTACTGTCATCTGCTTTTCGTTCAGCCACGATGACACTCCTTTTGAATGATATTTTTCGAACAGGTGAACAAACACGGCATCCTGGCCCATGTACCTCGGATAGATATATTCATCGGTAAGCCAGTTCAATAAAAATTTATACATCTCAGGAGCTGTCCTTGCTCTTAACAATAAATAATCTAATTCGTTAATAATAGAGTCTGGTGCAGGAGATAAAACTTCCCTGAAATACTTTTCAACCTTTGGCAAAAAAAATGGAGTTCGAATAATACGGTCATCCATAAACGTAATTCCATCCCAATAATGTTGCTTATAATAATTGTAATTATTTAGCGAATCTTCCCGTGTAACAGGCCTTGCAATTAAAACCTTTGGCTCCTTCATACTGGTGAGCAATGCAGCCAGCATAGATTCAGGATTATCATTTATTATCTTATCCCTATAGTTGTTAAGTTCTTTATTAAGATCGTTATAATTCTTTTCGTGTAAGACACTATCGTTCTTAGTTTTCGAAGCTTTATAACTATTTATTTCTACCTGCAAATTGGCTCCTTTAGCTGCAACAAATTTTTGATATTGCTGAAAAAGAATATTTTCTTTTGAACCTGTTACTATTNTTTTATTGATAAGGTCTGTGGTATCGGCTTTAATGGAAATTACCTGTTCTTTATCCACTAAAAAATCAAACAATTTGTTTTTACCCGGAAACACAATTGAATAAACACCCGGAAGTAATTTTTCATTTTTTTCAAAAACAGCAACGCCTTTATTGCTAATCAGGGCAGAATCTTCTATATTAATATTCTTACCATAATAATAGGTAAGATAAGCCAACCCGCTGGTGTAATTGGGTGTTTGCAAAGTAACTTTAAATCCCTGCGCAACAGCAGCAGCAGACAGAACAAGAAAAAGACTTAAGCTAAAAAATATCTTCATTGATTTTGAATAGGGAGCAAAAATATTCAAATTGATTAAAAATCAATATTCATGCAAAATACTTAACATTTTAGAGTAAACGCAATAACCCTCATGCACATACCCTATTTTTACTTTTCGATGAAATGAAAAGAAAAAAATTTATCCTGGAAAATTTACCTGTAACGGGTTACGCAGCTGAAGGCAAAGCGCTCGGGCGCATTGAGGGTAAAGTTATTTTTGTAGAAGGTGCAGTACCAGGCGATACTGTTGATTTATTAATTACGCGAAATAAAAAAGACTGGGCGGAAGGAAAAACAATTAAAATAAAAGAACTCAGCAAAGAAAGGGTTGAGCCATTTTGTATTCATTTTGGAATCTGTGGCGGATGTAAATGGCAGATGCTTCCGTATAACAAACAACTTGAATATAAACAACAGGAAGCAGCTGATGCTTTTAAAAGAATAGGCAAACTCAATGACATAAATATGCTTCCGATTATTGGTTCGGAAAAAACTATTCATTACAGGAACAAACTTGAGTTTACCTTCAGCAATAAAAAATTTTTAACTCCAAAAGAATTAGAAGAACTGCAAGATGGCTCCTGGCCCGGTGGCGCATTGGGTTATCATGTTCCGCGGTTATACGATAAAATTATTGACATCACCGAATGCTGGTTAATGGATGATGTGAACAATACCATACGCAATTCACTTCGTGATTTTTCTATTGCAAATGACTATAGTTATTATGATATAAAAGAACACAAAGGCTGGTTAAGAAATATTATTATAAGATATTGCACAACAGGTGAGCTAATGGTCAATCTTGTTTTTGGTTATGATGATAAACCAGAAAGAGAAAAAGTATGTAAGCATTTACTGGAAAAAGTTCCATTCATCACTACTTTATTATATACAATAAATTCAAAATGGAACGATACTATTTATGACATTGAAACAAAAATTGTTTCGGGAAAAGGATATATAATTGAAAAGCTTGGTGGCTTCAATTTCAAAATTTCTCCAAAATCATTTTTTCAAACCAACACCAAACAGGCAGAAAGATTATATAGTATTGTAAAAGATTTTGCCGCATTGAATGGAAATGAAATTGTTTATGATTTGTATTGTGGTACCGGTAGTATCGGAATTTTTTTAAGTAGCTCTGCTAAAAAAATTATCGGCGTAGATGTAATTGAAGATGCCATTAAAGATGCCAAAGAAAACGCCGCTCTCAACAATATCAATCATTCATCTTTTTTTTGCGGGGATGTTATTGAAATATGCAACGATGCCTTTTTTATTGAGCATGGCCGGCCCGATGTAATTATTGTTGACCCGCCACGGGCAGGCCTACACGCAAAATTGGTTCAAAAACTTTTAGAAATTGCTCCTGAAAAAATTGTGTATGTAAGCTGCAATGTTGCCACACAGGCAAGAGACCTTCAACTACTCAGCGAAAAATTTTCTGTAGGAAAGTTACAACCGGTTGATATGTTTCCTCATACACATCATATTGAGTGTGTGGCTGAATTGAGGTTGAAATGAGAAATATTATTTTTAAGAAAAATTTTCTCATGCGTCGAATACTGAGCTAATCGCCGCAAAAATTGCCCTAAATATCTACATTTTGCGGTGAATAAATAGTATATTCGCCGCAAAGATTGCGGTAAATGAAATATATTTATCAATTAAAAGAATGGCCGCGTTTTAAATGGGACACGGAAAAACTGGCGAAGCTCTTGATCGAAGTTCGTCATCGGCAGGGAAGATTGCTTGGCCGTATGGAAGGGCTCGGTTTTCACTTACGGGCTGAGGCTACTCTTGAGACACTTACTTTGGATGTTTTAAAATCGAGTGAAATTGAAGGTGAAATTCTTAACCCGGACCAGGTACGTTCATCTATAGCAAGGCACCTCGGAATGGACATTGCCGGACTTATTCCTTCAGACAGGAATGTGGATGGTGTTGTAGAAATGATGCTGGATGCAACACAAAATTTCAGTACCCCCATTACCAAAAATCGCTTGTTTAACTGGCATGCCTCCTTGTTTCCTACAGGACGCAGCGGGATGCATAAGATAGTAGTTGGAGCATGGAGAAATCATTCAAAGGATAACCCCATGCAGGTTGTATCAGGAGCAATGGGGAAAGAGAAAGTTCATTACGAGGCTCCGGCCTCCGAAATTCTTGCTAATGAAATGAAAGCTTTTCTCAATTGGTTTAATTCCGAAAACAAAATTGATCCCGTTATAAAAGCTGCCATTGCACATTTATGGTTTGTTACCATTCACCCGTTTGATGATGGGAATGGGCGCATAGCCCGGGCAATAACTGATATGCAGCTTGCACGTGCAGATGCCAGCAGGCAGAGGTTTTACAGTATATCGGCGCAGATAAGAAAAGAGCGGAATGATTATTACAACATACTTGAAAAGACGCAAAAAAATACGATAGATATTACAGGCTGGTTAGAATGGTTTCTTAGTTGTCTTGACAGGGCTATATCTGCCACTGATGAAACTCTTGCGGCTGTGATGAAAAAGGTAAGATTTTGGGGAAAGCATGTTTCCATTTCTTTAAATGACCGCCAAAAAATGATGCTCAATAAATTATTAGATGTCTTTGACGGAAAACTCACTTCATCCAAATGGGCGAAGATCGCAAAATGCTCCCCAGATACGGCGATAAGAGATATCAATGATTTGCTCAATAAAAAAATATTAGATAAAGAACCCCAGGGCGGCAGAAGTACAAACTATATATTGGTGAAAATTTAAGTTGTTTAACTAAACAATTCTTTGCGCCTGAGACTGCTCTTAAATTTTATAGAAAATTACAGCCTGTCTATATGTTTCCTGATACACATTATATTGAGTGTATTGCAAGATTAAAGCTGAAAATAATTGTTTGATTCATTTGTTTATTAAAAGTACTGACTAATCCTTATTCCCGGAGTTACTCCTTTAAAAAAATTATTAAAATATAACGAAGGCTCTATGGTCGTCTTCGCTACTGAAAGTTTGCCTGCACCAAAGCGGAATGTATTTTTCTCAAAGTAATCTCCATTCCGGTTAATAAGATAACCCAATGAAAGCACCGCACTGAAAGAAAAATCTTTCCTTGGGTCATAATCTTTAGTTCCACCCTGCCCATAAGTAAATGTTAGAAAATCGTTTCGGTAGGTATGCAATTTATTCTGATTATCTTTTGCAAACAGGAAATGCGGTTCCCAGAATAATCCTGGTTCCCACTTAAAAGTTCTTTCCCGATTCGTTAATGTAAATTTCATCCCCAGGCTGAAAGACGGAACAAAATAGTTCTTATAATTCTGCACATTTACGGTAGCATTAGCAACAAGAAAATCTCCCGTTCCAGCTGGTGTAAATCCTTTTGGCTTATCTGCAGTTATAGTCCGGTCATTTTTAATATAATGAAAACCACTACCCAAAACCACAGGCCATTTACCGTTGATATTATTTTGGATAACTCTTATTTTTTCTGCCAGAATTCCATTCATATAACCAGTTAGTTCATTTACAGTATTCAGATAGAAAGTAAAATGATAATAGCGTGGATTTTTGAGACTAATTTTTTCTACAGGCTTTGGGGGATTAGCTATTATACCAATTATATTTATCGTGTCCTGCTCAGTTCTTAACGAAGCTAAGTCTCCGTTATTTATAAGAAAGCTTGCTCCTTTTGGTTGAAACTGCTGGAACCTTATTTTTTTTCTGCCTTGTGCATCTGTAACACAGTCTATGCGTTTTGAAGTCAAGGGATCTGCAAGCGAATCTTTTAACGGAGCTATATCATTCAAAAATATTTGCAGCAGCGAATCAATATTTGCAACGCGGTTAAGATCTGCAATGTCACTAACCTCGATCACCATTTTGTTGCCCTTCTCCAGGTTTACGTAGAAGCGTCTAGTGATTATAATGTTTTCGGGTACTTCAAAAGTTTTGTCGGATGCAGTGGTAGATTGAGCACAAAGATTTACCGTGATGCCTGTTACAAGCATCAACATGCTAATTATTTTTTTCATTTTATTTTAGTTTGCTGTAAGGTTTTTTGTTGTAAAAATTTTAAATCCCGATTTGGTAACGGTTGATGAGGATCGTGTATAAACTTCCTGGCTCATGAACTTAAATTGAAAAGAATGTTGTTCGTTATACCTGGCAATGTTTGGAGATTCTGAAACAGGATCACCTAATTCATTTATATGAACAACTTTTAATTTTTTCTTTTGAGGTATATTAGTAGCAATGCTAATCACACTATCCACAGGTGTTACAGCGATAATGTTTACTTGCGGAATAGTATTTTCTTCATTTTTATTCTGAATCATTTCGTTCACAATTATATTATGATCTACATCTGTATTTCTTTTGTTCGTTGCGTGAATTGAATGAACAGTCAGTTCATTTTTATTTGATACAGAAGAAACAACTTGCGACGTGTCCTTATCAATCATTGGTATACGTTGAACTAAAAATGGATTATTTTTATTTGAGTCCAAATTATTTTTTACCAAAATATTTTCTTTTTTATGCGACATAAATAATGATATGAATAACACAAAAAATAAACACGCTGCAGCAAGCCAATACCAAATTGCTTTCCTGTTACCTCGTTTTGAATAAAGTCTTTCATGAAGTTTATTCCATGAAGTTTCCTTATTAAAAACTTCGCCCTGGATACTTTCTAATTCATCCAGCTTATTTCTCCAATCACTATTACTATTGAGTTTTTCGTTTGTCATAATCCATATCGTTTTGTAATAACATTTTTTGCAATAAAACTTTTGCTTTGCTTAATTGCGATTTCGAAGTACCTTCTGAAATATTTAATACTGCCGCAACTTCTTTATGTGGCATCCCTTCTATAACGTAAAGGTTAAACACTGTTCTGTAACCAACAGGAAGCTGTACAATCAACTTGAAAATTTCTGCAGCAGATAAGTTATTAAGCGCTTCTTCCGGCATTGCAATATCCTCAACATCGGTTTCTGTAACCATGTTGAAAACATGTTTTTTGCGAAGAAACATAAGGCATTCATTTATCATTACTCTTTTAAGCCACGCATGTAAGGCGGCATCACTGATGTAATCAAAAGAAGATATTTTTTTAAAGAACTTATAAAAACCATTAAGCATCAGTTCTTCCGCATCTTCATTACTTTTTACATATCGTCTGCATATCATCAGCATTTTTTCTGAAAACTGGTCGAACAGGTAACGCTGTGCTGCCGAGCTTCCCTGTTTTGCTTCCTTAATCAGTTCTGAAGTTTCCATGTAAAAAAATGAACGATGCTATAGTGGTTTACTAAATTATAAATGCAGTTTAGCAATAGAGCGTTGCCTGGTCAAATAAAAAATTCTAAAATTTTTCCAGCTTTTGCTAAAATAAAAAAGCCATCCTTTTTAAAGATGGTCTTCAACAAATTTCTTATTAAATTATGCGGCAATTACATCAGCTATTTTCGCTCTTATTTTCCCTTCAAGCTCTGTGGCCAATTCAGGATTGTCAACAAGAAGTTGCTTAACAGCATCGCGGCCCTGGCCGAGTTTAGTAGTATCGTAACTAAACCAGCTACCACTTTTTTGAATAACGCCCATTTCCACTCCCATATCAATTATTTCTCCGGTTTTTGAAATACCAGTACCAAAAATAATATCGAATTCAGCAATGCGAAAAGGCGGGGCTACTTTATTTTTTACCACTTTTACTTTAACCCGGTTTCCGATAGATTCGTCTCCGTCTTTTATTTGCGCCATGCGCCGAATATCGAGCCGAACGGATGCATAAAATTTCAATGCATTACCGCCCGTAGTTGTTTCCGGATTTCCAAACATTACACCTATCTTTTCTCTCAACTGATTTATAAATATGCAACAGCAATTTGTTTTGCTTATGGTCGCGGTCAATTTTCTCAAAGCCTGACTCATGAGTCTCGCCTGCATGCCCATTTTACTATCGCCCATTTCACCTTCAAGCTCACTCTTTGGAACCAGCGCAGCAACAGAATCTATAACCACAACATCCAAAGCGCCGGAAAGTATTAACCTGTCCGCAATTTCCAAACCCTGTTCACCATAATCAGGCTGGCTTATTAAAAGATTATCTACGTCTACGCCTAACCGCTTGGCGTATGCGCTGTCAAAAGCATGCTCGGCGTCAATTATAGCACACATGCCACCTTTCTTTTGTGCTTCTGCAATTACATGAATGGCCAGCGTTGTTTTACCTGAAGATTCGGGTCCATATATTTCAACAACTCTTCCTTTGGGCAAACCACCAATTCCTAATGCTACATCAAGCCCAATAGAACCGGTAGAAATTACCGCCTGCGGTTCCTGCGAACGTTCATTCATCATCATCACACTGCCTTTTCCAAAGTCTTTATCTATTTTATCAATAGTAAGCCTGAGCGCCTTAAGTTTCTCAGAGCTTTTATCAGTATTTTTTTCAGTATTTGCCATAAAAAATTAATTGAGCTTTTATAATTCTGTAAAGTTATTAGTTGTGCAAAGATATATATTATAAGTTATCAACACTAATTTGTTTAGTATTTTTTGACAAATAAATTAGTTATTTTTCATCATTAGTTTGCTGTTTATGCTTCCGGGCCGCAAGGAGTTTTAAAAGTAAATTCTTCAGATTTTTGGTCTATTTTCATAGGAAATTCAGCAAATGAAATTTATCGCCACCATCACGGTCATTGCAATAATTTTCTTTTCATGCAATGGTGGTTCTCAAAATGAAAAAGCTGTTTTTGTAAATGATACTACGAAAATTAAGGATACCATAATTGTGAGGGATTCTCTGGAGATTTCAGCAATTGCTGATAGTTTGCCTTTAGGTGCTTACCAGGGAATATTTCCATGCAAAGATTGTGATGGAATACAACAAACCATTCTTTTTAATGTTGACAAAACTTTCAGGGAAGAACAAATGACCTGGAGTAAAAACGAATCGCCAAAAATAAGCGAAGGATACTGGGAAAGAAAAAATGGTAAAATTGAATTAATTCAAAATAATAAAACGGTAATAGATTTAATTAAAAAGAAAGACACCTTACTGGCAGTTAATATTGATGGTGTTCCAATTAATAATTCATCAAAATATATTCTTGCTAAAAGAATTCTTGCTAAAAATAATCCTCTTTGGGACAAGAAGCGATTGCAGGGTATAGACTTTGCAGCAATAGGAAATGAGCCTTTCTGGAATCTTGATATTAATTATGAAAAATCTATTTCATTCAGGCTGGCCGATTGGAATAAACCTGTAATTACTGGTATAGAAAAACCTATAATAAGCAAAGATAGCACGACCTATAAGCTTAAATCGGATACAACGATGTGGACCATTTCTATTTATCCGCAGTTTTGCAATGATGGAATGAGCGATTATTTATATCAATATAAAGTAAATGTAAAATACAACGGCATACTTTATAAAGGTTGCGGAGTAATGCTTTCTAAAAAAAATTCTCAATAAATTTGTAACATATCATTACTATTATCAATAGTATATTTTAATTTTTAAATTATTTAATTATGGAATGGCAAGGAAGGGAAGAAAGCGATAATGTAGATGACCGTAGAGGTATAACCGGTGGTCACGTGGCAGTTGGCGGAGGAATTATTGGTGTTATTTTTATACTGGCAAAATTCATTTTGGGAGGCGGAGATGTAAATCAGTTGCAGCAGGATTTGCAGCAACAACAACCTCAGCA
>JGI20208J14878_1000288_pt1 | contig 11570 bp, 8 predicted proteins | sample NGESurF53shallow_FD_14878 | JGI IMG/M metagenome (IMG submission 14878)
AAACAAAAGCGACGAAAAAGAGATGCCATCCGGGAGATGGGGGAAATTAAAAAAAGTAACACGGGGTGCGTAGGAGAAATTCTATTTGAAACTTTAGTTACATTCAATAAAAATCTTTAAAAAATAAGATGACTATATTTTCCACGATTGGAGGCTATCTTTTAATGATGAAGGGAATGTTCACCAAGCCCGAAAATTTTAAAATGTACTGGAAAGAACTNATGCACCAGTCTGTGGAAATTGGTATGGGNTCATTGGGCATCGTTGCNATCATTTCTGTTTTTATGGGTGCGGTAAGTGCTGTTCAAACATCTTACCAGCTTACCAGTCCCATTCTTCCCAAAGAAACGATTGCTTATATAGTTCGTGATACTGTTATTCTTGAATTTGCCCCAACACTTGTATGTATTGTACTTGCCGGAGTTATCGGAAGTAAAATTGCCGGAGAGTTAGGAAACATGCGGGTTAGCGAGCAAATTGATGCTCTTGAAATAATGGGTATCAATTCCAAATCTTATTTGGTAATGCCAAAAATACTCGCTGCACTTATAACCATTCCTTTGCTGGTAATACTCGCAATGGTTTTAGGAATTTACGGAGGCCGATTGGCTGGTAGCCTGGGAGGTATTCTTTCAACCGATATTTACGACAGGGGACTTACGCAACAATTTGTTGCAAAAAATGTATGGTTTGGACTTGCCAAGGCATACACTTTTGCTTTTATTATAAGCAGTGTTTCTTCTTACTATGGTTATCATGTAAAAGGCGGCTCATTGGAAATAGGAAGAGCCAGTACAACGGCTGTTATCACAAGTTGCATCCTTATTTTATTTGCTGATTATATACTTGCTTTTTTCTTATTATGAAAATAAAAGTTATTGAAAGGGAATGCGTAATAAGAACTTTGAGATAACTATAGGGTATGCTTAATAGTTATATTCAGCATTGAATTAGTTGTGATGTTATAAAGAATATTTGTTTTTACTATTATTATGATAGAAATAAAAAATGTAAGTAAAAGTTTTGGTGATAGGGAAATTCTCACCGATATAAGTGCCGTAATGGAAACGGGTAAAACCAATCTGATTATAGGAACCAGCGGCAGTGGTAAAACGGTTTTGCAAAAATGTATGGTTGGCCTTTTTGAAGTTGATAAGGGTGAAATAATTTTCGATGGTAAAAGCTTAACCAATATGCAGGAAGAGGAAAGAAAAGAACTTCGGCAGCAGATAGGAATGCTATTTCAGGGTTCAGCACTTTTCGATAGCATGACGGTGCAACAAAATATAAAATTCCCTTTGGATATGTTTACTAACTGGAGCCATTCAAAGAAAATGGAAAGAGTAAATGATGTACTTGCCAGGGTGAATCTGAAAGATACTAACGCAAAATTTCCTGCTGAAATAAGCGGAGGTATGAAAAAAAGGGTAGGTATTGCCAGGGCCATTGTACTAAAACCCAAATATTTGTTTTGTGATGAACCCAATTCAGGCCTTGATCCCCAAACCTCGATGGTTATTGATAAATTGATACATGAAATAACCAAAGAAAATAACATGACCACGATTATTAATACGCATGACATGAACAGTGTGATGGAGATCGGTGAAAATATTCTTTATCTCTACCATGGCAAAAAGGAATGGGAAGGAACAAAAAAAGATATCATTTTCAGCAAGCACGATAAATTAAATGAATTCATATTTGCATCTGAATTTTTACGCGATGCAAAAGACATGCGAATGCTTGAAGCAAGAGGTATTATTGATAATGACAGGAATATGGATGAAATTCTTCGGGACGGTGGCGCTAATCTTTTAATAGATGAATCTGATAAGGGCGATATCGGCGAATAGCCTCAATTTATAGCCGGCGCTTAATTACCTCTGTGATCTTTTTTGATCCTGAGAAATTTGTAAAATTGAAATGGTAAGATGGGGGACAAAAATTATTTAATGACCTGGAATTTTCCTGATTCAACTACATTACCCTGTGCATCCCGAAGCTGAAAAATATAAACGCCACGGTAATATTCCGTTAGGGGAACAGTAATTTTTTGGTCGGTTGGTTTCAACTCCGTCATTTTCTTCCCGATAAAATTGTAAATAAGAAGCGAATAGGATTTATTATAAACTTTTGTGAATTCAAAGTTTATGAAACTTGATGCCGGGTTGGGGTAGAACTTAACAGTCTGAACGCCTTCATCGTTTATAAAGGTTGATTTAACCTGCGCAGTGCTGCTTAAATGAAAACCCGCAATAAAAATAAATATGTAAAAAATTCTTTTCAATACTTACTAGATATTTGGCTTAAAGTTACAACTTTTATTATAGGATCAAAATACCCGCTACCTGATTATTGGAAACAGATTGATACTTATTAAACGTAATACTGGACCCTTTAATTGTAAATACTTTAAAAAATCTGTGCAGCATTAAAATTAAACATTGATAGTCAGTCAGTTGAGATTTTTTAGGCAATCTGTTATGGAATTAAAATCCGGTTGTTCACTTGCGTTTTCCAAAACCTCGGCATACCGTATATTACCTTCTTTGTCAATTACAAAAGCACTCCTTTTGCTTACACCTTTCATTTCGAGAGAAAAGGTCTCGTAGAGGCATCCATATTTTTCTGAAATAACTTTATTAAAATCACTTAGAAGCTGAAAATTGAGTTTTTGGTCTTCCTTGAACTTGGCAAGGGTTTGAGGAGAATCAACAGATATAGCAATTACTTCCGCATTACTATTATTATAAATAGTGATGGTATCTCTCACGTTACAAAGTTCTTTAGTACAAACTCCGGTAAAGGCCAGAGGAAAAAATAATAACACAACATTTTTGCCCCGATAGTCTTGTAAGGATACCTTTTTCTTCTCTGAACTGTATAGGCTGAAATCGGGTGCATTTGAACCCACTTCAATTTTCATATTGCAAAAATTAATTTGAAAAAATAAACATTTAGTAAGCCAAATTTCTTAGAATAAAAACCGCAAAGCCCAATAAAGTCTGCTACCAAACTTCGTACGAAAGCAATTCATTTTCAGTTTTTATACGCTGTCCTTCCCTTATAATGAAGACACACGCCGCAGCTGTAACCGCAGTTATCGCAAAAAAGTATAATGCACTTTTTCCTTTTTTCTTTTTTTTAGATTTACATGAATGACCCATAACAGATAATTTTCAAAAAACTAAGAATCCTGTAAATTAATAAAAATCGTGCCATAAGAAAAACGAATGAAAGATTAAATAGTTCATTGATTAAAAATATTTACCGGCAAAATAATTTCCCATCGGTTTCTTCCGCTACCGCCAAACAAGTCTTCATCAAGCAACCGGCTATATCTTATTCCAACAGTAATAGATGCTTCATTCCACCATTTTGTATCAAAATACATTTCTATTCCGGTTGATCTGAAGGTGGCATTAAAATTATTGCCATTACTATAAAAATCATTCGCATGTGTATCATCATAAAACAAATTCGTTCTCACCCTGAGTAAGTAAATGATATTGCCAAATCCGGCATCCGGGTAAACGAGTGGGGCATTATAATTTATTCCCCATTTGTACATTCTGTAAAGGTTTACCGAGCTATATCCCCGTGAAAATGGAAACCCACTTGAAAAACTAATCTCTCCCAGTGAATCTTTTCTTAGGTAGGCACCGTTTAGCATAACGCTATGCGTTTTCGAAAGGCCAGGAAAATATAAATCGACATTGGCAACAAACTGAAATCCTTTGTATTTTGATAACGGGGCTTTATAAGCAATATTTATTGCCTGGGCAAAACGTGGAAATATCTGCTGAATTGATTGTTGAATTTGATGAGAAAATGATAAAAAACTGTTGCTGTAATCGTAGGAAATTTTACCAAGGGAATCTTTATAAACACCTGTATAATTACTTTGGTTAAAAACATATTGCGAGCCAAAATTTAGAAATGTAAATGAACGGTCCTTACTGAAGTTTAAAGGAATATTGAATCCTCCGAACGGCTCCAACTCATTAAAGTTAACCTGGTTTCCATGGTACAAAGTGCGTCTGTCGAAAGTATAATTAATACCGGCTGAAAGAAAGGGGAAGAGCCCGCCATAAGTTCCGCTGAAACTTACCTGTTTAAATTTTTCAGCTCTGTCGTAAGTAAAAGACAATTGTGATTGCAAAGTGTTCAGAATATTTTCACTGAGAAGACTCAACGAATAATCTGGATCGTTAGAGCCCGGTTGAATGCTATGAAAATTTAGAAGCTGGAATCCTTTAGAATATTTCGTAACCGGAAATGTATCGTTTGGAACACTGTATAATAAATTAGAATTTGTTTTTTGCAGAGCCGTTATGCCAAAACTGGAAGTGTTTTTATCCAGGTAATCAGGTTTCATTTCTTCAAGGTGTAGCTCTTTTTTAGGAACTTCTTTTAACCGGTATCCTTCAGCAGTAAACGAACTCCAGATTATATTTTCATTGTTAACTGATGGCTGGTATTTGCCAATTCCTTTATCCTGCTCAAATTTTATCTTCCACAATTTTTTATTGGAAAAAGTATAAGCAAATAATTCATCATTTTTCTGATATGAATAAGAAAAATAGAGCGTGTCATTCAATAGAAAAGGAAATCCGATAACGTTGTAAGCAAATGGAACCAAATAGTCAGTTGCTCCATTATCGATATTAATAAGTGCAAGCGACATCTTTCCATCATCGTTTCTTACTGCGCTAATTACTTTATTGTTATCATAAAATTTTGGATAAGTATAAAAGAGCCGGTCAGAATTAGGAATAGAGCGTATGATATTTCCAGTGGCAGCATCCAATAATTTCAAAGTGCATTTTGTATTGCTTTCTTCATCAACTGCAATTACTCTTTCCCCATCTTCACTAATATCAGGGGAAAAATATTTTGTATGGTTCGTAAGCATTTGTTCTTTACCGTTAGCTACGTCAATAATTTGTAAATCACTATAGTCCCGGTATCCCCATCTTATGTCCGGGCGAAATGAAGCAAAAACAATTCTTCCATTCCTGTAGCTAAACTGGTTATCTATTGAATAATCCCTGGTTTTTAGTTTATGTTCTTTTCCTTCCGATAAAATGATGAATTCGGGTATCTGTTTATAGCTGCTTTTTACGTAGATCAAAGAATCATTTCCTATATATGCCGGGTATTCTTCGTCATGATAAGGCTCGATATTATTGCCCTTTACCAACTTTATGTTTTCAATATTAAATTGTTTCTTAAAAAAATCAAAAGCATTGTTCCTGAAAGTAACATAGTTAACTCCGGAATATTTTTTTATGGCTTTCTGAAAAGGATAAAAGAAACCTTTAAAAGAGGCTGCATCATGCGTTACATTTTCCCAGAATTTATCGCCATACTTTTGCCTTCCATAAGCTACCAGTAAAAATCCCAGGGGATAATGATTGGGAACAAAATCTTTCAAAGATCCATTCCGGAGTTTCATCCAGCTATAACTTTTTCCTTCATTCCATAGAGACCTGTAGCCATTATAAAAATATGGCAAACTTCCGCGTCCCTGCTTGCTGACATTTGTTTCGTTATATACGGCATCGCCTTCATAAAACCAATTTGGGATAGTAGCGTTATTGGCAAGCGCCTGCCCTTCATCACCAAAAATATCATGCATAACTTTTGATAAGCCCACATTAAAATTATTGTATTGTTGCACATGCCTGTATTCATGAATCGTTAGCTGGTCGGGCCAGGGCAGGCTTCCCAGTTCAAAACTATTTTGCAAAGGAGTCAATAAAAATTCGCTTCTGAAAGGACCAAGACCTACATAACCGTTAGAAATAGTTGTTTGATTTTGAAAGACAAGGTTTATCTTTTTTGATTTTTTTCCGATGGTGTTTTGCATCGGCGTGTTGATGAAAGTAATTATATTGGTAATTCGTTCACCAACTGAATCAAGCCCTTTTGGAAATATAATCCTTGCAACCGGTGTATTGATTTGGTTCCATTTTAAATAAGAAGGATTGCCACCAAATATCTGCGCAAAACTTTTTGAATAAAATAAAGGCAATAAAATAAATATCCAATATTTGTGGTGGAAAATCATGGGCAATTATTAATTGATGAAGTTATGATAATTGAAAGTCAACATATTCATAGGTTAATCAAAAAAAATACTTTTTATCGTTCGGTTACGTTTTAAAAATACACGATGCAATAATTGTTTTTATATTTTAGGCACTTTGTAAGGAAAGATAACTTTCAAAATTTATTAAGATGGTAAAATATTTTTCTTTTGTCGCTTGCATATTTTTATTGCCTAATGTTTCCTGCAAAAAAGCTTTGAGCTCGGCAAACACTACGGTTTTGGAACAATATTTCGAAACTAACATTCTAACCAAAAATTTTGCTGTTACCCTCGCAACGGATAGCACTGCAGATATCACATCAGATTATACAGGGGAGATTTTTGTTCTCCTGGAAACTGATTTGTATCACGGACCTTTACAAGCCACAAAGAATGGCGTAGTTTATATGGGTACGTGGAGCGCTAATAGCGACTACAGTCAATTGATAATAACCCTTCCCGATCCTCCGGCTGAATTTGCATTTTTAAGCAGGGCGTGGCGTTTCACAAGTAAAAACGTTCCTACAATGGCATTATCTCCGTGGGGATCAACAGCGCCTATTGCTTTGCAAATGACCAGGCAATAAAATTTATGCCTATTAATCCTGATGGCTTTTCGATGTTGCCAATATTAGAATTAAAAGAAATCACTTTTCTATCTTTATAAAAAAATTTAATGAAAATAAATGAAGTAATCAGTTGCCTTGAAGATTTTGCTCCATTAAGTTTACAGGAAGATTATGATAATGCCGGACTTCTGATTGGGGATGCCAATAGAGAATGTAATGGAATTCTTACAACGCTTGATATAACTGAAGAAATAGTTGCCGAAGCAATCCGTAGAAAATGTAACCTGATTGTGGCGCACCACCCGATAATTTTTAGGGGATTAAAAAAACTCAATGGAAAAAATTATGTAGAACGTTCGGTTATTGCTGCCATAAAAAGTGATGTTGCAGTTTATGCTATACATACAAATCTAGATAATGTGACAAATGGTGTGAATTATAAAATAGCTCAAAAATTAAACCTTCAAAATATACAAGTACTTTCTCCCAAAGAAGGCACATTAAAAAAATTGGTTACTTTTTGTCCTTTGGCGAATGCTGAAGAAGTAAGAAACGCACTATTCAAAGCAGGAGCCGGAACGATAAGCAATTACAGCGAATGTAGCTATAACGTTGAGGGGTATGGGAGTTTTAAGGCAGGCGAAGGATCTCAACCTTACATGGGCGAAATAGGAAAAAGACATACTGAAAATGAAACGCGGATAGAAGTTATTTTTCCTTCTTATTTGCAACAACAGGTTTTGGCTTCTTTAAGATTGTCGCATCCATATGAAGAGATTGCTTTTGATATTTATCCTTTAACTAATACCCGTAATGATATTGGCAGTGGCTTAATAGGAGAGATTCAGGAACCTGTCCCGGAAGATGATTTGCTTTTGCAACTGAAAAAAGCTTTCGGACTTTCGGTAATTCGTCATACGGCGTTACTTCGTAAAAAAATTGCAAAAGTTGCGGTTTGTGGCGGCGCCGGAAGCTTTTTGATTTCCGCGGCTAAAGCTGCAGGTGCAGGCATTTACGTTACATCTGACATAAAATACCACGAGTTTTTCGACGCCGACAACACCATTTTGCTGGCCGATATAGGTCATTATGAGAGTGAACAGTTTACCATTGACCTTTTAGCAGAAATTTTACAGCAAAAATTCCCTAACTTTGCCGTCCTAAAAACGGAAACTAATACAAATCCCGTTAATTATTTTATTTGAGGATTTGACTAAGTTTCTGAAATAAATAATTAAAATCATTTATAAAATATATGTCACAAGTAAAAGATTATTCTGTAGAAGAGAAATTATCATCTCTTGTAAAACTTCAAAAAATTGACAGCAAATTGGATGGCCTTCAAATTCTGAAAGGCGAGTTGCCAATTGAAGTAAGCGATCTTGAAGACGAAATAGCCGGTTTGAATGCCCGGCAAAACCGTATTGAAGAAGAGATGAATGGTATTCAGCAGTTTATTGAAGATAAAAAAACGCTGATTAAAGATTCGCAGGAACTTATAAAAAAATATGAAAAGCAAAGCGACAACGTAAAAAACAACCGTGAGTTTGAAGCTGTCAATAAAGAGATAGAAATGCAGACTCTGGAAGTAAAACTTGCAGAAAAGCATATTAAAGATGCAACTGAAGATATTGCTGAAAAAGCGAAACAGCTTGAGCTTGCTAAAAAAGCAGTTGGTACAAAAGAAGGCAACCTGAAAGGTAAAAAAGGTGAACTGGAAAAAATTATTGGGGAAACAGATAAAGAAGAAAAGAATTATAACAAACAAGCCGCTGCTGCACGGGAACAGGTTGATGAAAGATTGTTGGTGAGTTACGACAGAATACGTAAAAATTATCGCAATGGCCTTGCAGTAGTTCCGGTAGAAAGAGATTCCTGCGGCGGATGTTTTAATGCTATTCCTCCACAAAAGCAAAGTGATATTAAACAAAGAAAAAAAATTATAGTTTGCGAAAACTGCGGCCGTATTCTCGTTGATGACGAATTGAACGATGCGGTTGAAGTAAAATAAATTATTGAATCATATTAAAATTGGAAGGGCGCTTTATGTGCCCTTTTCTTTTTATGTCTTTGTTTTATTTCTAAACTTTTGTTGAATGGATTCGAATGCTGAAATTGTGAACATAAATTATAATTAATGTAATTTGCTTTTCAATATGCTTCAGCAATTACACATACAGAACTATGCGATTATTGATTCAATCGATATAAATTTTTCCCCGCATCTTAATATTATAACCGGCGAAACCGGCGCCGGTAAAAGCATTTTAATGGGTGCCCTTAATCTTATTTTGGGCGAAAGGGCCGATACATCAGTTTTAGCTGATAAAGAAAAAAAATGTTTCATTGAAGGAACATTTAAAACTAATCATTTGCCGGTTAAAACCTTTTTGCAACACAAAGAATTAGACAATGATAATGAATTGGTAATACGACGTGAGTTGGCTGTTAATGGTAAATCGCGTGCATTTATTAACGATACACCTGTAAACCTTGACGAACTAAAACAATTATCCTCTTTGCTTGTTGATTTGCATCAGCAATTTGATACGCAGGATTTGGGCAATAATGATTTTCAAAGAGAGGTAATTGATGCGCTTGCAGGGAATATAAAGGATATTGAGAAGTATCAATCTATTTATAAAAATTACCGGAACGTTCTAAAAGAACTCGAAGCACTCAAAGACGAACAAGGCGCCGCCAATAAAGAATTTGATTATAATAAATTTTTATTTGATGAACTGCAGGAAGTAAATTTTTCGGAAAATGAAATTGAAAATATTGATGCAGAAATTAAACTGATCAGTAATGCTGAAAATATAAAGGCAAATCTTTCAGCAATATATTTTGAACTGGAAGAAAGTGAGCAACCGATTGTACCGCATATAAAATCGATCACTAATAAATTGCAAAGCTTTGAAAGTTTCCATCAGAATATAGCGTTGTTAAATAAAAGATTGCAATCTGTTCAAATTGAATTGGAGGATATAGCGTCCGAAATCGGAAATATTAACGATTCAGTGATTTACGATGCGGAAAAAATAAATCTTCTGAATGAGCGCATGGCGGCTGGTTACAGGCTTTTAAAAAAACATGGAGTAATAACAACTTCACAATTAATTGAAATAAAAGAACAACTTGAAACGAAGCTTGATAAAGTAACTAACCTAAAAGGCGACATTTTAAAAAAAGAAAAACAATCTGCAGAATTATATAACGAAGCGTTGAAAATTGCGGAGAAAATTTCTTCAAATAGAGCAAAGCAACTAAAGCCATTTGAGGAGAAAGTTAATAAGTTACTTAAGCAAGTCGGAATGCCCAATGCAAGATTGAAAGTGGATATTCGGAAAACAGATGTTTTAAATTTATTTGGAAATAACACAATAGAATTTTTATTTAATGCCAATATGCCTGTCGGTATTGAAAATAATAATCAACGGTTTGAACCTTTGCGTAAAGTGGCAAGCGGAGGCGAATTGAGCAGGCTTATGCTTAGCATAAAATCTCTTGTTGCAAAAAGTGTTCAATTGCCGGTTTTAATCTTTGATGAAATAGATACCGGAATCAGCGGCGAAGCTGCAAGGCAGGTTGGTATAATTATGAAAGAACTTTCCGCAGGCCACCAGGTAATTTCAATTACCCACCAACCGCAAATTGCAGCTAAAGCAGAAACTCATTTTTTTGTATATAAAGAAATAAAAAATGATAAGATAATTACTTCCATCCGCCAACTGAACGGCGATGAAAGAATAACCACCATCGCCAAAATGCTGAGTGGCGAAAGGCCTACTGCTGCTGCATTTGAGAACGCCAGGGAAATGATCGGCAACTAATTCAACCGAATGATCCTTTTTAAAAAAATATTGGTTTTGATAATCGTTATTGCTGCGATGTTTCTTGCTTATTTTGTAGTGAATTTTTTTAAGTCAAAAATTAATGTCCATAGAAATATGGGTGCATTTTTATTGGTTTTACTTTTGTCGTTGGCTTCCGTATTTCTGATCATTCTTTTTCTTGGATTCTTTTTTACTGAGTACAGGAATTTTTTCTTTAAACATTAACTATCTTATTTTTACTAACACGAATTACATTAATAAATCAATTTACAAATCATGTCGTACAATTTACTTAAAGGAAAGAAAGGAATTATTTTCGGAGCACTCGATGAAAAATCTCTTGCATGGAAAACGGCAATTCGTTGTTATGAAGAAGGAGCAGAAATCATATTAACGAATGCGCCGGTAGCCATGAGATTGGGTGAAATTAATAAGCTTGCCGAAGCTATCAACGCAATTGTAATTCCCTGCGACGTTACAAGTAATGATGATATGCTTAACCTGATTACTAAATCGAAGGAACACTTCGGTGGTGGAATGGATTTTATTTTACATTCGGTGGGCATGAGTTTGAATATGAGAAAAGGAAAGTCTTATACGGAAATTGATTATGGCTTCAATCAAAAAACATTGGATATATCGGCAACAAGTTTACATCGTCTTCTGGCAACTGCTATGAAGGAAGATGCTATAAATGAATGGGGAAGCGTTGTAGCACTCACTTATATCGCGGCTCAAAGAGTATTTCCCGACTATAGCGAAATGGCCGATGCCAAAGCGTTATTGGAAAGTATTACCCGCAGTTTTGGTTATCATTATGCGTTAAAAAAGCATGTAAGAGTGAATACCGTTTCTCAATCTCCAACACGTACAACCGCCGGAAGTGGTGTAAAAGGCTTTGATGGATTTATAAATTATGCAGAAAAGATGAGTCCGTTAGGAAATGCAACTGCTGAAGATTGCGCTAATTATATCGTTACGCTTTTCAGCGATCTTACCAGGTATGTTACCATGCAAAATCTTTTTCACGATGGGGGATTTTCGTTTACAGGTGTAACAAAAAGTGTG
>JGI20208J14878_1000291_pt1 | contig 11544 bp, 8 predicted proteins | sample NGESurF53shallow_FD_14878 | JGI IMG/M metagenome (IMG submission 14878)
GCATCAAAACAATAAGGCGGGACGGCGATCCACGCGGCCGGAGCCGCATTCGCCTTCATCAATGCGCTACGCGGATCGAACCGGCTGCATTGAGATTCGACGTCGCGGAATACGTTGGGTGCTTGGTCAACCGCCGCCTGGAGGCGCGCACGGTCCTCCCCCACAACCGTGATCGAGATATCCGTCGCCATCGCGCGGGTACGCCCGATCACCGTCGGAACCGAGGCGTGCGCGTTCCGCGAACTGCTAGGGCTTTGCACCAGAGGCCCCCGTGGTGGCATGCACGGGCGGAGGGACAGGCGCCGGCGCGTGGGTTGGCGGCGGAACTGGTGCTGGCGCCTGAGTCGGGGCGGGCGCAGGAGTGACGACCGTCGGCTTCGCAACCGGAGTCAGTGCAGGCACCGCAGGCTTCGACGGTTTGGCTGCCGCTGTTGTCGGCCTTGCGACGCGTGGGGGGGTGGGCGCTTTCACCGTTGCAGCACCGCTCGGTGACGTAGAACGAGCGGCTGGCAGTGTGGCCGGCCCAGGAGCAGGTGCGCTCGTTGTAGCTCTGGCGGCGTGCGTGTTCGCGGTCGCTGGGCGCAAGGCGACCGTGATGTCCGCGAGTGCCTGCTGATCAGCCGAGAGCTGCTGGCGGACCTGCTCAAGGGCAGCTAGTTGGCCGCTCGCGTCAGGAGCCGCCGGTGGCGCACTTCTTGCTGTCAACTCGGCGTTGACCCACGCGCCGGCAGCTCCCGTTCCTAACAACGCGGCCGACGTCACGGCAAGTGGAGGTAGTACCCGACGACGCCAACGGCGTTGCTGCAGGCCACGAACGGCGATGGCTCGAGTGCTGCGCATCCGATCCTGCTCAGCAATGAAGGCGTCAGACAGCGGGCCCGGCGGTGCGCCGATCGGCATCACCGGCTCACCGCCCCAAAGGTGCCGTCGGTCAGTCATCGCCGCCTCGATTCGTGGGTCGCGGTGACGGCGAGTACGTGTGCTGGCGCGTTGTTGGGGTGCCCGGCGGCGTTGATGCGGCGGGCTGGTGCGTCGCGGGCGATGTAGTCGGCGCCTCGGAGCGCGTCGGCTGCCCCTTCGGCTGGATCGGCGTCGACGTCGCCGGTTGTTGGCCCTGACCGGCGGCGTGCAACTTCGCGAGGAGCGCCTCGTCGACTGCCGCCCGCTGGCGAGCGTTCGCGAGTTGGCCCTGCACCTGGGCGAGAAGTGCAGCGAGATCAGGGGATGCCGAAGGCGCCACCGACGTGGCTCGGAGTTGGGAAAGCTGAGTCTGGGCAGCCGCGATGGCAGCGTGGAGTTGCAGGCTCTCATCTGCGAGCTGACGCACTGCGTCCGCAGCGCTAGGTTCGGAGGCTGCAACCGTCGTGACGGGTTGAGGGGCCGGCACCTGCGCAATAGCCACCGCAGCGCCAGCAACACCGCCGCTCATGGCAATCATCGCGATTACCCGAGTTGCAACCTTCATGTCTGCTCCTCTCGCACGTGCCACATGCAGCATCGGTAGGAGACGGTGATCCACCGTTAAGGTGCTGATGAGAGTTCGCTTACGAAGCGGCCGCATGAATATCGAGGCCCCGTTTCGCGTCGGTGGATTGCGCCGACGCCTAGCTCGACCGAAGGCCCCGTGTGACGATACGAAGGCACGCATCGATGAGTGCTGGCCGCTCGTCCAAGGGAACTCCCGAGAGCGGACCGAGCAACAGCATCGAAAGGCCGTGCGCGATACCCCAGCCGGTCTTGGCAGCGGCGTCGTACTCGCCGGGGTTGAGCACACCGGTGGCGACCAGCTCATCGAGCCGGTCGGTGAGCAGCGTCTCGGGTGTCAACAGGTCGTTGGCGTTAGCGCGTTCGTGCATGCCCGTCTTCTCCGGTGACGTGAACGCTGTCGCGAACAAGCCGGGTTCGTCGAGAGCGAAGCGGACGTAGCCCCGGCCCACCGCCTCCATCCGCGCTTGCGCGTCGAGAGCAGGGTCGTCGGTCGGGACGCATCGATCGAGCTCAGACTGCATCACCAAGGCCATCCGATTCAGCGCCACCAGCGCGACATGCACAACGAGGTCGGGTAGCGAGTCGAAATGCCGGTAGGCCGCGTTGGGAGAAACCCCAACCCGCCGCGCCGCTTCCCGCAGGACGATCGCGCCGGGCCCACCCTCGTGAGCCAGCTCGACAGCCGCGTCGATGAGCGCGTGGCGTAGGTCTCCGTGGTGGTACGGGTGGGCCCTCGGGTGCGTGGTGGCGAGTGTGGTCGGAGGTGGCGTGAGCGGCGTGGCGGGGGTAGTCACGAGAAACATGTTGACAGCGTAAACATCCGTATGGCAAGTTCACGGTGTCCACATCGAGAAGCCGAAGTCAGGGAGCCTGTCGTGTTCTACACATTGGGATCGGTCATCGTCAGGCGCGCCCGGCTCGTTCTGGCGCTCAGTGTCGCGGCGCTGCTGGTCTTCGCCGTTCTCGGCGTCGGTGTCTTCGGCCGCCTGCTGTCAGCCGGCTTCGACAACCCGGCGTCCGGCTCGAGCAAGGCCAAGGTGTTGCTCGATCAGAAGTTCGGCGGCGATCCCGACATGATCTTCCTGGTGCACGCAACCAGCGGCACGGTCGACGGCGCCGCCGCGGCGAGCAGCGGCGAGGCCCTCGCGACCAAACTCAAAGCCGACCCGAGATTGACCGGTGTCACCTCATACTGGACGACGCACGCACCGAGCCTGCGCTCCAAGGACGGCACCGACGCGCTCATCCTGACGCGGGTGGTGGGCAATGACAACCAGGCGGCCACGACCTCGACCAAACTGCTCTCCGCCTACGCGCACGAGAACACGTCGGCAGCGACCGTGCGCATCGGCGGCGCACTCGGCACCGGCATCGGCGGTCAGGTCACCAAGGACCTCGCAGTTGCCGAGAGCATCGCAGTGCCGCTCACGCTCATCTTGTTGATGGTCGTGTTCGGCAGCGTGGTGGCAGCCTTGCTACCGCTCAGCATCGCGGTTCTCGCGATCTTCGGAACTCTCGCAGAACTCAGCATGCTCACTCACGTCACGAGCGTTAGCATCTTCGCGATCAACTTGACGACCGCGCTCGGCCTTGGCCTGGGCATCGACTACGCGTTGCTGATGGTGAGCCGCTTTCGTGAAGAACTCGCGAACGGCGTCGACGTGCCAGAAGCAGTGGCGCGGACGACGGCAACTGCGGGTCGCACGATCGCTTTCTCTGCGTTGACAGTGGCCGCAGCATTGGCCGCGATGATCGTGTTCCCTGTCTACTTCCTGAAGTCCTTCGCGTACGCCGGGGTTGGCGTTACGGCGTTCGCGGCAATGGGCGCACTGATCGTGATGCCTGCGCTGCTGACGGTGCTCGGGCATCGGGTCAATGCGGGACGCATCCCCGGCATCAAGACGGTGCGCAGCGCCGAGACTCCCTTCTGGGGTCGGCTGGCCAAGGCGGTCATGCGTCGTCCAATCATCGCCGCGCTACCCGTTGTGGCCGTGCTGCTCTTCATGGCAACACCGCTGTTGAAGGTGACCTTCGCAGCGCCGGACGATCGGGCGCTGCCCACGAGCGCGGCCAGCCACCAGGTCGGCGACGCGTTGCGGGGCGACTTCGCGACTGCGCCCAGCGTGACTGACGTCGTGGTCTCCCCCGCCTTGTCGCCGACGGCCTTGTCAACGTATGAGACTGCACTGAGCGCGGTGCCTGGAGTGCAGCACGTTGTCGACTCCGGCACGGTGTCGGGCGCGCAGCGGCTCGCGATCACGACCGGGCTGTACAGCACGTCCAGTGCAGCAGCGACGATGGTCAAGCAAGTGCGCGACGTTGGTGCACCTGCCGGCACACACGTGCTCGTCGGTGGCGACACGGCCGCATTGATTGATGGTAAGAACGCAATCAGCTCACGGTTGCTACTCGCCGGCGGGATCATCGTCGTCACCACATTCATTCTGCTGTTCTTGTTCACCGGCAGCATCGTGCAGCCCGTACGGGCACTGCTCGGCAACGCACTCACGCTTGGAGCAACCCTCGGGGCGATGGTGTGGGTCTTCCAGGACGGCCACTTTTCGACGTTCCTCGGATTCACTCCTACGCCTACCAACACCTCCATGCCGGTGCTGCTGTTTTGCATCGCCTTCGGCTTGTCGATGGACTATGAGGTCTTCCTGATGAGCCGCATCAAGGAGCTGCACGATGGCGGCGCACCTAACGCCGATGCTGTGACCCGCGGGCTCGCCCGCACCGGCCGAATCGTGTCGACTGCAGCAGCCCTGCTCGCCGTTAGCTTCTTCGCCTTCGCCACCAGCAAGGTGAGCTTCATCCAGTTCTTCGGTCTCGGTACTGGCCTGGCGATCCTCATCGACGCAACGCTCGTGCGCGGCGTGCTGGTGCCGGCCTTCATGCGAGCGTTCGGGGAGAACAGCTGGTACGCACCGAAGCTGCTGCGGCGGTTGCACAACCGCATCGGCCTCAGCGACGCCGAGGCGCCCGCTCCCCAGCTCGTCGACGCGTGAACACGTCGCTGCGGCCGGCGCGCCGACGCGCTAAGGGTGGGAGCCGGTCGGACTCGTGTGGATGTTCGCGGCGGTGAGCCGGCCAACGTAGGTCAGCAGGTGTTGCTCAGCGTGATGCGCGAGGTCATGTGCTTCGCCGACAGTCAGCTCTGGGTTCACGTCGATGTCGGCTTCGGCACGCAGCGTGTGCCCGATCCAACGGATCCGGAGGTCGCGTACTGCATCGACGCCCTCGACGGTGTTGATCGCTGCGATGGCTTGGTCGACCAGCGCGGGATCGACGGCGTCCATCAACCGTGCGCCGACTTGCCGGACGGCGGAGCGCAGCACACCGAGAATCGCGACCGTGATGAGCAGCCCGACGACCGGATCGGCCCAGCGCCAACCCAGTGCAACGCCACCCGCCCCGAGCAAGACGGCGAGGCTGGTGAAGCCATCAGTACGCGCGTGCAGGCCGTCGGCAACGAGAGCCGCAGAGCCGATCTGGCGACCTACTCTGATGCGGTAGCGGGCCACGATCTCGTTGCCGGCGAACCCGACAACGGCGGCGCCCGCGACCACCCATAGATGCGTCACGGAGTGTGGATGGATCAGACGCGTGATGGCCGCATAACACGCAAGCGCACTGGAGAGCGTGATCATCGCGATGACGAACAGCCCACCCAGATCCTCGGCGCGGCCATAGCCATAGGTGTAGCGCTTCGTCGGGGGCCGGCGTGCCAGCGTAAAGGCGACGAGTAGCGGGACGGCGGTCAACGCGTCGGCGACGTTGTGCAGCGTGTCACCGAGTAGCGCGACCGATCCGGACAACACCACGACGATCGCCTGAATACCAGCCGTTACGCCGAGGCCGACGAGGCTGATCAGCAGCGCCCGACGTCCGGCACTGTCGGCTTCGAGTGCGTCATCGATCTGCTCCGCAGCGTCGTGTGAGTGGCCGCCCACAAACTCCGATACCTCGTGCACCACCCGCCCCCACCAACCGTGGGGGTGTTCGTGGTAGTGCTCATGGTCCGATGTCGCCGGACTGGCGGCTGCTAGTAGATGACCCACGGCCCGTACCCTCTCGTCCTGTCGCACCGACTACCTCGCGAGTAGTTATGACGGTACTCACGCTCGGCTGATCGCCGAGGTCGGTTCGCCGAACGGTTCCCCGAAAGCCCTGCTCCTGTCGAGTACCGACAGCTAAGGTCGTTCTGGCTGCTGACTTAGGTTCGTCACAAACGGGGGATTCCATGCTGCACCGCCGACCATTGCGCGCCTTCACTGCGCTCGTCTTCGGCACTGCAAGCTTTGCTGTCGTCGGTCTCAGCGCAGCCGCTCCGGCCGGCGCCACCCCCCGGCCCGGTCAACCTGGACTCTGGGGTTTCGGGGCAGCCAAAGGACGTCCATCTCTGGGCTGCAAGCACCGCGGGCATGCTCTACTCCGTGACCGACCTCGGCGGAGGTGGCACGGAGTACTCCTTCATGCAGCCGACCGGTGGCTCCAGCACACCGCTACCGGCAGACGTCGTCCCGTCCAGCAGATCATCCGCGATCGTCGGCTCGATGGTCGGGAGCTTCGACGACGTCTCGACGTTCACATACACGACGATTACCGGCTCTGCCAGTGGCACGGCTACCGTGCCTGCGGGCGCTATGTATCAGGCGACCAGCGCAGACGGGTACCTGTATTCGGCGGTGCCGAACGGCTCGACCGCGACTCACATTTACGACGTCAATGTCAGCACGCACGCAACGACGGATATGGCCACGGTGCCTGGTACGCCTTCATGGTTCTACGTGTATGCCTCGACAAACGGCGTGCTGATTGACACCTATGAGACGGAAGCAATTCCGCCCGCGTCGCTTTACTACGTCAGCTACGCCGCGCCCACCCAGCTCATTCAGTTGGCGTCGTCAGCGCCCGTCTCGAGCCTGCCCGTGCTGGGAACCAACTCGGCGGCCTGGATAGAGAACCCGACCATCGGCGCAGACGACTCGACGTTCATGCCAGCCGACTCGACCGTCGTCCGCATCGGGCTCGACGGCACGAATGAAGTTCGCACGACGCTGCCCTACGCGGCTGGGGTCGCCATAACTCCAACGCTGACGGGCGTCACGATCCAGAACCCCGACTTCTCCGAATACTTCGCGACCATGCCCGCGGCGGGTGGGGCGCTGACTACCTATCCGACATCACTGTCTGACATTGCCTTGGCCGCCGGCAACTCCTTCTTCATGAGCCTGAACGGCACGCCGGCCACTGCGGGGCTGTACACGACGACCTCGGCCGCCGGCCCCGCGACCCAGATCATCACCGCCGGTCCGCAGACCCTGCACGCGACCGCCATCGCGTTGTCACCCGGCCGCGCAACGTGGGTCGACAACGGTATTGGCGCCGGTACGTGGAGTCGCCCGCTGTCGACATCTGGATCGACGATCACCCCTGGCGCCGCAAGCATCATCTCGTCGGTGTCCGACCCATCGACCGACACTCCACTCTCGGCGTCGGGCTCTCGAACTGCCTACATCGTGAACACTCCAACCGCCGAGGCTCTCTGGGTCAGCGGGCCAACCGGAGCTCAGCAGATTCCAAACCCCATGGGCACAGACGGCGTGACGATCTCGGGTACCCGGCTGTTGGAAAACCAATACGACGGTTCGGCGACGCTGTACGACTTGGTTGCAGGCACGTCGACCAACCTCCCCGCGCCGGTAGGCCCGACTTGGGCGTCGTTCAGCGGCCAGCAGCCCTACCAGCTCTCAGGCAACAAGCTCGCCTGGCTTGCGTCCGACGGTTCGGTATGGGTGAAGAACCTCGACACTGCCGTGGCGACGCAACTCTCGCCGGCGCTCATTGCGGCGGGACAGACCGTGACCGGCAGTGTGGCCGTCGCGGATGACACCGTCGCATGGAACGTGTCGGTGTGCACGACCTCCGGGCTCACTACGTCGTGCCTCGGTCAGTACCTGAGCTACCGAAACCTCGCCACCATGGGCCCGATTCAGACCATTCCGTCTGCGGGTCCGCTGCAGATCGCCCTTTCTCCCCAGTACCTCGCGTACAACACGTACAACCCGGCGACCACCAAGTGGGATCTGTACGTCAACACGCTGTACACGTCGACGGTGACGGACATCGCACCGCCGACGGTCGCCTTCGAGCGGCAATTTTCGATATCGGGATCGACGGTCGGTTGGCTGGGCGCCGACTTCCTCGCGCACGTTCAGGCACTCACCCACATTGCGGAGCGGCCGCGGTATCTCGGCAACGGCATTGCGCCTTCGAGCCTGGTCGCCGACGGCACGCAGACATGGAACGGTGACTTCGTCGCGTCCACCAATCTCACGGCATGCACGGTGACCATCAAGTCTGGTTCCACGACAGTGCGCACGCTTGCATGTGACTCGACTCAGACCCCATTCGGCGAGGGCCTGGTCAGCTGGGACGGCAAGAACAGTGGCGGCACCCTCGTGCCTGCGGGTTCCTACACCTGGACGTTGGCCGGCGCGAACGCTGACGGCAATTTGCTGGACGCCGACGGTGGCTCGACCGCGATCACCGGCACGATTGCTGTGACAGCTGCCACGACCGGCGGTGGTGGCGGCAGTTCCAGCGGTGAGGGCAGTTCCGGCGGTGGCGGTGGAGGCGGCGCGGGTAGTTCGACCGTCGCCGTCGACAGGCTCTCCGGTGCCGACCGTTTCGCCACTGCGGTTGCGGCGTCGCAAGTGGAGTTCCCGTCGGGCGGTGCGGATGCAGTGGTACTCGCCCGTGCCGACGACTACGCCGACGCACTGGTCGGTGGACCGCTTGCCGCGCAGAAGAACGCACCGCTTCTCCTGACGACAGGCGAATCGTTACCTGCAGCGACAAAGTCAGAACTGACGCGCGTGCTTGCGAGCGGCGGGCAGGTATATCTGTTGGGCGGCACCTCTGCGATTCCTGCAGCTGTCGAGGCACAGCTGAAGGCGATGGGTTACCACACGACTCGCCTCGCCGGGTCAACCCGCTACGCCACTGCCGTCGCTGTCGCTGATGCCCTCGGAGATCCGACCACGGTGTTGCTGGCGACCGCGACAAACTACCCCGACGCTTTGGCGGCTGGACCGGCCGCAGCTCATGTCGGTGGTGCGGTGTTACTCACGGGCGGACCCGTCATGCCGAGTGAAACGGCTACCTACTTAGCGGCTCACGCGAAGACGACGTACGCGATCGGCGGGCCGGCTGCTATCGCGGCGCCCACTGCCCACGCCATCGTCGGTGCTGATCGCTATGCCACTGCAGTCGCCGTCGCGACCACGTTCTTCACCGCGCCGACGACGCTAGGTATCTCGACCGGCACCAACTTCCCCGACGCGCTCGCGGCTGGAGCATTGCTTGCCCACGTCGGCGCACCGCTTGTTTTGACAAGCGCCGACAGTCTCCCCAGCCCGACACTGCAGTACCTGACCTCGGTCGCCAGCTCGGCGACGTCCGCCCATATCTTTGGCGGTACCACGGCCGTCAGCGACTCAGTGCGGACGGCGGTCAGCACCGCCCTGCAGCACTGACCGCCGCCGGTTGGCAGTACTGCTGTTAGCCGTTGGCGGCGACGCCGACCCGGTGTCCCTGCGCGTCGGCGAAGACACCGAAGCTGGTGCCGGGAACATGCTGGGCAGGCTGGATAATCTTGCCACCGAGCTTCTCGGCCTTGGCGAGGGTCGCGTCGACATCTTCGACGGCCACGAAGAAGAGCACTTCGTCCTCGGCACTTTGGCGCGGGCTGATCGCCACGTAAGTGCCGCCTTCGGCGCCCGTGTCGATGAAGGTGTAGCCAGGGAACGCGCCTTCGGAAGCGACCTTCCAACCGAACAACTCACCGAAGAAGTCGCGCGTGGCGTCGGGGTCAGCGGAACGGATCTCGGCGTGAATCACGGGATGGGCCATGACGATGCTCCTAGGTCGATGAGGTCGCGTTGGACGAGGCTGCACACAACCTCACGACGAACCAGCGGGGCCTAAATCGACAGGGTCGGCCGTCGCTTTCGCCGATGAGTCCGGATCGGCTGGGACGTCTCAAGTTAGACAAGACTGTCCGAGCGCGAAGGAGTGAAAGATGGCCCAGACGATCGACGAGCCGCGAATCGAACAACGAGAAGCGCAGCCATACGCGGCGATCAAATCCCTCGCCACGATGGAGGAGCTCGGCACAGTACTGCCCGGCTTCCATCCCGAATTACGAAGCTGGCTCGCCGAAAGTGGCGTTGCACCAACCGGGGCGCCGTTCTTCAAGTACAACGTCATAGACATGGAGCGGCAGCTCGAGGTGGAGGTCGGGTTCCCGATCACTGCATCGTTGGACGGCGATGAGCGAGTGTTGGTGGGCGTGTTGCCGGCCGGCCGCTACGCAGTGACCTTGCACCACGGGCACCGTGACGGGCTGATCGGAGCGGTGGCGGCGCTGCTGAGTTGGGCGGAAACGCAGGGAATCGTCTGGGACGTGACCACCGTGCCCACGGGCGAGCGATGGGGATGCCGCCTTGAGACCTACCTGACCGACAGCCCTGACATGAACACCTGGGAAACCGAACTCGCATTTCGCCTTGCGTGAGCAGTAGTCAAACTCGTGACTAGCACCACGCTCAGGGGGAATCTCAGGGTCATCCACGAGGATGCGGGGCGAAGGATTCGGCAGAATGTCGCACGTGCGGCGCGATGTCTGTGGGGTGACTGTGCGTTCTTTTGGGTACGGGTTCAGATCTGAAGTGAGCCGAATTCGGGGCACCGTCAGCCGCCGGTGGGCGGAGCGTGGCATTCGGAGCTACCTGCTCACCGCCGTGATCGCGTCAGCAATCGTGCTCATGTGGTGGGCGGACCACACGGCAGGTAGGTCGGTAGTCGCGCGCTGTTGCGGCGAACGCGTCGACGCTCCGATTGGGGTCTCATTGCTGCGGTTGCCTGGCTCAATGCTCGCGCCTGCTGCGCTGCTACCCGTGTGGGGATCCGTGGCGCAGGTGGTGCTCGCATTCGGAATCGCCGAGGCCGCTGTGGGTGCTCGTCGGGCACTGACGGTGGCAGGACTTGCCCACGTGATCGGTACGCTCGCTGGTCGCTACTTCGTCTGGTACGCCCCGGCAGTTCTCGGCGGACTTCCCGTCTCCTGGCGGTATGCGTTGGATACCGGGCCCTCGGCGGCGACCTGCGGCTTGGCAGTGTACGTCGCTGTTGTGGTGGGCTGCCCGCGGCTCGGCTGTGTGCTCGCAGGTGCTGTGTTGGCTGCATTCGCGCTGCATCCAGACTTGGCCGGCCGGGAACACGTCGTTGCGCTCGTGGTCGGCGCCGCAGCCGCCGGCGTCCAATTGCTGGCGTTCCGGCGCGCTACGCGCCACCTCCTGGCTAGCGGTAGCGGCCAGGCGGGCGGCTCAATTCGGCAGGTAACCATCGCTTGAGTTGCATTCGGTGTGGCGCGTGACTTGGAGACAGCACAAGATCCTGTTCGCCGACGAAAGCCGCACGGTACGTGGGTAGGGGGTCGGCCGCCTCCGGCGGGTGATGCGGGCACGGACCGATGACGGCATGCTGGACGGGTCGGTACAAGGAGGGGACATCGATCTAGCACGCACCCGCTTGGCGGACAGCAAGCGATGGAAGCGCGACGCGGCCGTCGATTGGTTGTTGTCGACGTTCGCCAATGCGCGGCTGTGGTGGGCTCTTGGTGCAGCGTTGGTTGCTTTCTCAACGGTCGACGCTTTGGTTTTCGCTCAGGTGCACCGGGACGTGTTCCCACAGGCAGCACTAATGCTCGCGGGATTGTCGATCGCGCCGCTTCTGCTTGTGCGGTGGAGGCCGTTCACAACGCTTCTGCTCGTAGTCGCGGCCAACAGCGTGTTCGTGGTGTACTCGCGGTTCCCGTGGCCGCCAGTCAGTGTGATCGCTTGGCTGGTCGCCTTGGCAAGCTGCCCTCTGGTGTTGTCGCGACCACGATCCCTTGCACTGCTCGGGGTGGCGGAGATCGCGGTGGCAGTCGGAGTGTGTGTGCCTGCTTCGTTGAACGGAAGGCCATGGGACGCGCCGATTACGGAGGCG
>JGI20208J14878_1000292_pt1 | contig 11541 bp, 8 predicted proteins | sample NGESurF53shallow_FD_14878 | JGI IMG/M metagenome (IMG submission 14878)
ATCAGCAACACCAACGATGAAGGCACGGTCTTTCCACTGTTCAAGTTCACCACTACCTGCGTCGACGATATGAGCTCAGCCTGGCTGGAGAGCTACGGCGACGTGAACCGCTACAATTTCAGCACTACTCGTCCGATCAATATGGACGGCTTCGTCCACACCGCGGAAGGCTTCGCCAAGAGCTGCGCCGCGGGCGGCTGTTCCGGCAAGTTCACCGATACGGCCGGCCAGCGGCGATGGGATATTACGATCAGGGTTACCTCAACTACTACTACTACATGGCGTCGCAATTCGCGCTGTCGGACCGCTGGTTCTCGCCAGTGGCCAGCAAGACCATCGACAATCGCATCGCCGTCTTCACCGGCGGCACAACCCAGGGTCTCACCAAGGATCCAGGGAGCAACGACAAACTCCCTCAGCTCACCATCGACACTATTTTCCAGGAGCTCGATCAGGCGAACGTGTCCTGGAAGATCTACTACACGGTGACGCAGGGGGCTTGTCTTGACGAGGACGACTGCACCGGAGGACCGAGCCAACTGTATCCGGCGACCAACTTCAGCATCCTTTCGTACTCCTACCGGTATCTCCACGAGAACAAAACGCCGCCCTGCGCCGCTCCGACGGTGGGCTCGAGTGCGATCGGCGATACCACCAACTCCTTCTGCATCGATCTAGACCATATTGCTCCGATATCGCAGTACTATACCGACCTTGCCAACGGCACGCTTCCCAGCTTCGTCTTCATCGAAGCCGGGTATGGGCAAAACGACGAGCACCCGGGGTCGGGTGGATCCATTCTGGCCGGTCAAACGGAGATGTCGAAAATTCTGGACGCTTTCATGACCAGCCCGGAGTGGAAGGATTCGGTCTTCTTCTTCGCCTATGACGAGGGCGGCGGCCCGTACGACCACGTTCCGCCGGTGCCAGGCAGCACCAACAAATACACGGACGCAAGTCAGGTGGCGAATTATCCGATCGATATCTCTTCAATTGCGGTGAATCCCGATCAGTACAATCCGTGCGTTCCGCCGACCCCGCCGGGAACAGCGACGACCCATTGCGACCTCACCGGGGCGGCAAATACGGAACCGGGCGCGACTCCGGGGGATGCCGCGTATGTGAACGGATTTGCCGCGCAACTCGGATTCCGCCTGCCAAACATGGTTATCTCGCCGTTCACCCAGCGGCATTTTGTTAACCACATCCCCATGGACCATACCGCCGTCATTCAGTTTGTCGAAAACCGGTTTATCGGCGACTCGTTCACCAAGCCCTACCCCGCACATTTGACCGCCCGCGATGCCGCGCAGCCCAACCTGCTGGGTTTCTTTGACTTCACCGACAACGGTGACACCGGTCCCTGGGCGACGCCGCCGACACCGCCGACGCCGGTCAGCCCATCCGATCCGTCGTCGCCGGGCTATAACACCTGCACGCCTGCGAACATGGGGCCATAGGGGCCGGATCGGTTCCGCTTTCCCCGTTCGAAAACGTGCTGGAGTACCAGCGCCACCGCGCTGTCCGGCGACGCTGGTTTGAAACTCGACCTGGTTCGGGGACTGTCGTGGAGGATGATTGCTGCCTTTGTGGCCAATCTGTCGAAGCCGCGAATGGCGGCCGTTTCGCTAACTTGGATGGCCCGCAGGCTCGTCGGAAACCACCTCATACGGGCGCATCATGCCGTTATCTTCGTGTTCCAGCATGTGGCAATGAAAGCCGTAGCGGCCCGTATAGCCTTTGAATGGGATGAGGATGGTGAGCACATCTCGCGGCTTGACGACGGCGGTGTCTTTCCATCCCGTCTCGTTCGGCGCCGGCGGACGCGGCGTACCCACCAGTTGCAGCGTGCCATGGAAAAATGCCGTGGGGTCGTATCCCTGGCGCTCGACAATCTGAAATTGCACCAGATGCAGATGCATGGCATGCGCATCGTCGGTAGTGTTGATGAAGCGCCACTTCTCGATCGAATTCAATTTCACAAAATCCGTCGTTGGATCATTGAACGTTTTGCCGTTGATGCGCATTCCGAGAGACCTTCCATGACCATCCTCGAGCTCGGTATGAGCGCCGGAGAAAAAATAGGCCACAATGCGGCGAGTGAGCGGCGTGCTGTGGCTTATTCTTACGCTGACGTTCTCAACTGGAAACAACAATGCAAAGATCATACGTAACGGCACCCGTCATTCGCCACTTTCCGAAGTTATTCACCAACTTGCCTAGATGTGAAGCATTCATCGAGTTCAGCCAGCACATTGCGTGCTCTCATAGGAATGTTCCATCAGATGGGGGAGAGGTTTTCCTGTTGTGATACGAATCGCGAATGCGTCGAGGCCAGACAACAATCAGGCCACACAGGATACATCCTGTGTGGCCTGATTGCCCGGCTTCATAGCGATCACCAGCGGTGGATCAACGGCGCAGGAGTGCAGTTACTTCAGGCCATACACATCGATCTCGCCTTGCGGATTGGGCGCCGTATAGTCACTATGACCGGTCGAGATGTACACCTTCCCGTTGGCCACAATTGGCGAACTGAATTTGATTCCCAACCCTGGCACATCGGCGGGGTTCATGTTGCTGTCGTATAGCTCATCGGTCAAATTGGAAGCATCGTAGGCGCGCAGCGTCGCACGGGTCGCCGCGCCGGCCATCGGAGCCTGGCTCTGAATCGGTACTCCCTCGTCGATCATCCACATAATTCCATTCGACGTCCCGTTGGCCGAGATGAAGGGCGTTGTACCTGGGGCGTATTGCTGGATGTTGGGAAGAGCCGCGAGGGTCCCCATCGTCAACTTGTTCCCGGAAATTGTAAACTCGCGCGTTCCCGGCTGCACCTGCGCCTTCAAAGAAGTTGGACTCACTCCCAGATAGATCTCGTTGTTGAAGTATGCCGCAATCCCCCAGTTCTCATAGGAATTGATGTCCGTGCTGTAAGTTCCAGCGCTGTCCGTGCAGTTCTGTGTATACGGAGAATCGACATCGGGCTCGAAAAAGAACGCCTGTGTCGCTCCGGCATCGTTGGTTTGCTCTTTACCCAGATTGGTCGTATTCAACAGGTAGAGCTTTCCCGTCTTTCCGCCCACCAGCAGTTGCGTCGGCGTGGTCCCCGGGATCAACATCAGGCCGCCGGAATCCAGGTCCGCATCTTGGCAATCCATGTACTGGTAATCCTCGGGAGTAAAGTAATCCTGCACCTTCGTCAGTAGCGGGTCGAACTTCAACACCGAATCGCCCCAGGCAGTCATCCCGTCCCACGGACCGTTCCCGGTGGCGACATACACATTCCCGGCGCTATCGGCCGCCGGGCCGCCGCTACCCATCCAGATGCCCCCCGCACTGCCGTACTCGATGTCGCTCGCGTCGGGGATGTTGGGACTTGCGTCGAACAATCCCACTTGCGCCAGCGTCTTGTCGTTATAGGCCAGCAGCCAGCCGGTAGGGCAGTTGCCAAAACCAAAGTACACGTTGCCGTTTGCCAACAGCAGCGCCGTCCTCTGGATACACTCCGTGGTCAGGGACACGGTTGTGCCATTGCCTGCCTCAGGATTGGTTCCTGCAACCGAGGCCGTTACCGTCACCGGTCCGCCAAACTTCTGCGCCCCCGTGGTGATATCCAGCGCACTCAAGCGGAAGCTGCTGCCGCCCGCCGACGTTTGCTTGGAAACCACGTACATCGTGTTCGACGTCGGATCAATCACCGGCGTGGACGTAATACCATCATCAGGCTGAAGGTCGTCCTGAGTGTTCATCACCGGCGTTTCCCCGGCCTTCAGCACGGAAACCTTCCACAACGGCGCGCCGGTTCCGTAGTTGTCCGCGTCGAACGCGTATACGCTGTCGTTTTCCGTCGCTACGTACAGTACGTTATGCACAGCGCCGTTGATGGTCACATTTGAGACCAACAGCGGCTCGGCATACGCATAGCCATCCACCGAATACGAGAAAAGCTTCCCGAATGTCTGGGGCCCTACATTCGCAGGACTCAGCGATTTCTCGCCCGCATTCAATCCAGTTCGCTGATTGTCAAAATGCCAGGTTGTTACGTTTACGGCCGTGCCGGCCGCAATGGTTACAGTAATGGCGTCACTGCCTGTAACACCGTTGAGAGATGCGGAGAAGGAAGTGGAGCCGGCCGCGACGCCAGAGGCGAGTCCAGCCGAAGTGATGGTGGCCACAGCGGCGTTGGTGGATGCCCAGGCCACCGTGGAGGTCACGTTTGCTGTGCCGCCATTGTTGTATGTAGCTGTCGCGGTGAACTGCTGCGTCGCACCGATGGCGAAACTTGCAGTGTTCGGAGTAATTGCGATCGAGGTCAGGGTGGGATTCGGGGCCGTGGCCGATACCGTGAGCATCGCTGTGCCTGGAATGCTGCTGAGAGTGGCCGTGATCGTGGTCGAACCGTTCGCAACCGCAGTCGCCAGCCCGGTCGAACTGATTGTCGCTGCCGACGTAGTCGAAGATGTCCAGGCCACGGCGGAGGTCACGTTTCCGGTGCTGCCGTCACTATAGGTCGCTGTCGCGGTGAACTGCTGCGTCGCGCCAACAGCAAGGCTTACAGGATTCGGCGTAACAGCGATGGATGTCAACGTGGGTGCCGCGGCCGACACCGTCAGCATCGCCGTTCCGCTAATGCCGCTCACAGAAGCGGTGATGGTCGTCGAACCCGCAGCCACCCCGGTCGCCAGCCCGGTCGAACTGATCGTCGCTACCGTAGTCTTTGAAGAAGTCCAGGTCGCCATCGCGCTTACATTTGCGGTCGAACTATCACTGTAGGTCGCTGTCGCCGTGAACTGGTCTGTCGCCGCCGCCGCAACGCTCGCCGTGCTCGCCGTTACCGCAATCGAGGTCAACGTCTTTGTAGATCCACTCGAGCTCCCACCGCATCCTGCGCTGACGAACAGGAGTGTTGCTGAAAGGCAGAAAACGATGGACTGAAGCCATTGAGAGGATTTGAATTTGATGCGCATGGGCACTCCTGGATCACACGGTATGTATACCGCCGATTCCATGACGGTACGATCTATGGTACCCCCAAAAAGAGGCTTTCAGGCTGAGCAATGCACCCTCTTTATTAGAGGTAACGCATATTCGTAAGTATCTGCAGTCGGCTACGTGCCCACTCGTAATTGATCCGAATAGGTTACCTGCCTGGTCCGTCTGGCCCGGAGACTTTGATTTCCTTCTCTGGGGCGCGCTGCAGAATGGGATATGGGGTAAGCAGAGTCATAGCGCAAATGCCGGGCGCTGTCGAAGGCGGTTATCGTTTTACCGACGCAGCCACCAGGCCCTGGCTGCGCGCCGGCTGGTTCCGCAGCAGCGAAGACACCAATGCCGCTGACAACAAACGCGGTACCTTTTTTCAACTCCTACCCACGCCGCGCGTCCATGCGCGCATCCCGGTCTATAACCGGATGAACAGCACCGACGAATTCGTGCAGGTCATTGACCAGCCTGCAAAGAAGGTTGCCATCCGCAGCAACTTGCATTGGCTGCAATTAGAGGAGTTTGTCTTCCAACCGCCGCCGTGCGGCCACGACTACATTCCAAACCTTGCTCGGCTTGGAGACTGGACATAAACCTATGTCCTATGCCCAATCACGGAGTGCTTCCGAGCATGAAGCATTCAACTTCATTCGGCTGCCGTCTCGATTTCACCGGCACTCGACGTTTCCGGGACGCCGGTGTTGGGGCGAACGCTTATCTCTCGGTTTGAGAAGGCTCTACTGAGTATGGGTCAGGCTCATCTCGTCAATATACGCATCTACGGTGTTGTACAGCCCGTCCGGGTTGTTTACGCCATCGAGTTGAATCAAAGCGCTGACGTTTCCGTTGTCGCTCTCCAACCCTCCGCTGGCGCTTTTAGGGCTGAAGTTTACCTGGGTCGTGGTAGCGTCGACGGTAACAGCTTTGAATGTCACGGTACCGCCGCTATTGCGAACAAACGACCACACGATGTGGTGCCAGCCAGTAAATGAGGGATTGCTCGATCCAGACCACGGCTGAGTGAACTGACTGCGATCGCAAGGCACCTTCGGTGGGGTTTGCCCGTTTTGCTTTTGACCATTCAAAAATATCCAACCGCCCGTTTCGGTATCGAACACGGCCCAGTACCCGGTGCCGTTGTTCTCATTGAATGAGCACTCCGTGTAAAACTTGGTCCAAATTCCATCGATAATATATTGCGCATCCATCTCAAAAGCCTGATGGGCAGAAGGATCCGGAAGATGGACATATTCATCCAGGATCCAATGCGAATCGATCGACGTTGTTGAGGCAGATGATGGGGCTTGGACCCTGAACAGAACATTCGACCAACTGCTGCCTCGGGTTTCCGAGAGGTGCACGGAGTGGCCGTCCAGCGACATGTTCCCCTGATCTGGTATCGTCCCGGTTTCGGTGGCAGCCGCGATCCTGGTGCTCTCCGGATCCTTTCCTTGCGATCCCTGTATCCCTGGCCCACAGGGATTGGCCACCCATTTGGCTACTGGCGGAGGATCGCAGTCGGCTTGGGTGTCATCAATTGCCTCTTGTTCGAGGTTGCACTGAACGGTGCTGGAGGTCTTACATTGATTTGCGACCTTAAAGCTGACGCTGCTCTGGTTCAGAACCGTTCCGCCGCTTCCCATCGCCCGAACCGTCAAGGTATGCGATCCGTTGGGAAGAACATAGACGCCGTTTACGCTACTGGCGGAGAGCTGACCTAGTTTGTAGCCGTTGTCCCATATCTCCAGATGATAAGCACCGCTTTCCTGGGCAGAGGCGGTAATTCTGACCGCACTGATGCTGGTCGATCCGGATACCGGGTTGCTGATGTTAACACCGGAGGCCGATGCATTGGAGACTGTATAGCTGACGCGGCTCTCGTTCAGAAGAGATCCGCCGTTTGATACTGCTTCGACCGTCAAGGTGTGCGATCCAGCGGACAGATTGTACGCGGCATTCACGCTGCTCGCAGGCACATCGCCTAGCTTCTTGCCGTTGTCCCATAGCTCCAGATGAAATGACCCGCTTTCATTCGCGGAGGCAGTAATCCTGACCGCACTGGAGTTGGTCGACCCCGCTGTCGGGCTGCTGATGCTAACACCGGTGGGCGATGCATCCGAGACTGCATAGCTGACGCTGCTCTTGTTCAGAAAAGTTCCACTGTTTGATACCGCTTCGACCGTCAATGTATGCGATCCAGCGGACAGATTGTAAGCGGCATTCACACTGCTCGCGGGGATATCGCCTAGCTTCTTGCCGTTGTCCCACAGCTCGAGGTGAAAGGACCCACTTTCACTGGCAGAGGCGGTAATTCTAACTGCACTGGCGCTGGTCGATCCGGCTACCGGGCTGCTGATGTTGATGCTGCCGGCGAAAGCCGGAAGACACAACAGGACGAGCGGAACGAAAAAAGTCAACCTTAGATGTGTGAGAGCGGAAAAACGTGAGGTATTAAAGAGCCGCACAGGAAAATACATCTCCTTTTGGTTGGAGGAAAATGGCTCAGTTCAGACTTCGGACTGGGACTGTGGCGGCAGACAAAAAGCAGAAGAATACATTTTGCTCAGAAAAATATACAGGGGAATCGATACACGAATAATTACACAATTCTTCAGAGCAGAAAAGCCCCTTAGGTGGAAAAACCCAAAAAAAATTCAATATCGGGGCATCCTTTGAGGGAAGGCGTAAAATCTACATGCGCCAGGTAAAATTCTCCGAGTCAGATGGAAGAATTTATACGCCATCTTCTACTTATCATTTCACACGGATTGACTTTGCTCTTGATCGCCCGTGTCGCCCCACACCTTGCGCTCCTCCGCCATGCAACAGGTTGGCAGCATGTGCTTGTCCGCCACGCTGGCCGCCGAGGCGACGACCGAATGCACCAGCTTCGACTTCGAGTCCAGCCCGATATGGGCGTCGATCCGAGGTGCCACCAGTTACCGTTCTTCGTCGGGTGCATTTCAGGGTCGCGCTATGTGCTTTTGTTCTTCGTCGGGATGGTCCGCGAATGCTCTTTACTCGTATGAAACAGTCAGGTTGTCCAGATAGACCGTGTTGGGCGTCTGCTTGGAGTTTCCGTCCATCTGAAAGTTGGCGTTGACTCCCCACCAATTCGCAGGAGCAGTGCCCGCGGGAGAAGTAATATTCAGCGCAGTGTTGGTGCCGTTCAGGGTAACCGAGTTGTAGAGAACCTCGTTGGCCGGTCCCCGTGTGAACTGCAGCGTGAGATGGTTCCATCCATTTACTAGTTGGCAGGGATGGCCGGAAGATACCCATTTCAACGTGGTGTTGTCTACAGTGTCCCAGCCCTTATCGCCGAGAGGGGAGCACTGGACCCCCCAAAACATGCTGACACCGTTCATACGCATGACCACATCAAACTCCAGCGCCTGGGTAATCGACACATCTGTCACATAGAAGTCTGCGTCATAGGTGAAGGTATGTAAGGTAGGCAGAAGCGTGTGATTGGCGTCCTTGACTGCCGGAGCGCTCCACCCGATCAACTCGGTGGTGAAAAGCGCATCCCCATAGGGCGTCGTTCCACCAAGATTGAACTGGGTTGCGTTGTTGCTGAGGGATGGCAGTGTGACGCCGTACTTCATCGACCAGGAGACGCCCTCGCAGGGGGATGGGCTGCAGTCTTGGAAATTAGGAGATACCTGTCCATCACTAGCCCAGTTGAAGGAATTTGTCTGGATATTCGAGATCGCGGTGCCACTGCTTCCCGAGCCGCCGCTACTTCCGGACCCACTACTGCCCGAACTGCCACTGCCGGAGCTGCCTGAACTGCCGCTGCCAGAGCTTCCACTGCCAGAGCTTCCACTGCCTGAACTGCCGCTGCCAGAGCTTCCACTGCCTGAACTGCCGCTGCCAGAGCTTCCACTGCCNGAGCTTCCACTGCCAGAGCTTCCACTGCCTGAACTGCCGCTGCCAGAGCTTCCACTGCCAGAGCTTCCACTGCCAGAGCTTCCACTGCCAGAACTGCCGCTACCAGAGCTTCCACTGCCAGAGCTAGTCGTGCTGCCACTCGACCCACTGCTTCCGTTTGTTCCGGCGATGGTAGGAGAAGACGTGGAGGTTTGCGGATTCAGGCTGCTATTTGCATTCCCGCATCCGGCCAGGAAAATAGGAACAGCCAGAGCGACCAACGGACAGAGCAGTCGCTTCCGTGTCCCCTTTGTATAGTGCCAGGCTAACGGAGAGGTAAGTCGAGGGGAGGTGTTTTCGCTGTCGCTCCCAGCCATTCGGGACGGGTTGTCCTGAGGAGAACGTCTCTGGGGTGCTAGACCGCGACCGGTCGAGGTTTGACCTGGCTTCGGCGGATGGCTTTTGTTAGCAGCTAGACACACAGCTTCCTTAAAGTGCATCATGACGAGCCTCACCTTCCAATTCGCGCAGCAGTCCCGGGAACACCTGGAGTGAGAAAACTGTGAAATTGACTGAACTACTGATTTGGTGAGTCAAAATGTAACACAGAAAGTAACCTTTCAACGATTACTAAAGGGCATACAGGTAACTAGAAGGGTAGCGACACTTTGGCTTTGCAAAGCTACGACATTTCTAATGGTTCTGGCGGACATTTGGTGATTCTTCCCGTCCGGATGTTGTGAGGCGTAAGACGGAGGTAGCTCTGGCGATTTCCGTTCCGGCCTATGAGACAGGGAACGCCGGTCCCTGACAACGCGGAAGTGGAACTGATCTGCCTGCGCCCGAAGGATGGGGTGATCGAGATGCAGTTGATGACATGTCGTGCCTCCCCTACGTGCCCGGCGTGTGGGACGGCATCGCTTCGAGTCCACAGCCGCTATCGGCGGAAGTTGGAGGACCTGCCATGGGAAGGTCTGCGAGTGAGGATCGTGCTCGAGACGCGGAGGTTCTTCTGTGTTGGCAGCAGCTGCCGCAGGAAGATCTTCACTGAGCCATTGTCTGGTACGGTAGCTCGCTACGCACGGAGGAGTTGCCGTTCGAGCGAAGTTCTGAAGTGGCTCACCCTGGCCTTGGGGGGGCCGGGCCGGAACGCGACTGGCATGCCGGCTTGGGTTGCTGGGGTCCTGGCCCTCTCTCGCGACGACCGGCTCTGCGCGCATCACCACGACAGGTCGTTTGGTTCATACTCAAAGCCACACCCTCTGCTAAGAACTTCCCTAAATGCACATGTGAAGCCACTCAAGTGCACGCGAAAAATCATTACAGGAAATCGCATTAGTTACAATCGCAGCCCGTTCCGATGGAACACCGTAAAGCGCATCGCTACATGCCGGTATGAAATCATTACGAAGCAAATTCTTGATCCTTTCATCACGCATTTTTAGAATGATGAATTTGGAAGATGTTTCAGATTCTAGCTTTTGCAAGCGTCTCAATAACTTTCCTACATTAATTCTTGACCACTTTCTAGTTGAGCAAGTCGCGCTTCAATGCTTTCCAATGTTGACTTTTGATAGCCAATTCAATTACCTTCCCTGCGGCAGTTACGCGAGCACTCTCTGTTGCACGGACAGTATTTGCAATTGTCACCAGTACTTCAACTGCATTTAGCGCGGCATTTTGTAGTCTATTTGTTGCTCCCTGCATTAACTCTCTTTTAGCCGCATCGTATTGCGCAACAAAATCTGGATCGCGAAGCCAGCGTTGCAACGTACTCGCCGAGACTCCACACTCTTCTGAAGCCTCACGGATCGTAGGCTTGGACAGCAGCGCGGCAATCGCTCGCTCTTTGTGGCGAGTCTTTCCGGTCTGGAATACGTCACCTGTTGCCATTTGGTATCAGAACTCCAATTCATTGCCCATCTGTCTACAGAATCGCTCCAGGGTGCCTACACGCTATTCCTTGCCCCTTTGCGACCTCCAGGTATACCCAAAGTGTCTGAGAGCCACCAGCGACCTACGGGCAGACCTTTGAGGGATCGCGCGACCAAAATTCGCCAAATGTTTTGGGAATTATACGCTTGACTCCCTAGGAGGATTTTGCTAGAATTGTCTCATATCGAGAGGGTTTTATGAGCAAATCGACAATCAGCACCTTCCAGCTTTTCGCAAAGTTCCCCGATCAGGAATCAGCCCGGATTTACCTTGAGTCTATCCTGTGGCCGAACGGCCCGACATGCAGCATTTGCCAGAGCCGGGAGCGGATCACAGCCCGCAAGGGCGGTTACTATCGCTGCCTTGCCTGCAACGATGATTTCACGGTGCGGACGGGAACCATCTTTGGGAGGTCGCATGTGCCTCTGCATAAATGGCTCTACGCGATTTACTTGCTCGTCACGTCACGGAAGGGTATCTCCAGTTTGCAACTGGCGAAGGAAATTGGCATACGGCAAGCGTCTGCATGGTTTGTCCTCCAGCGGTTGCGTGAGGCTTGCGGAAACGATCTAACCATTCTGCGCGGCATTGTGGAGATTGACGAAACCTATATCGGCGGCAAAGAGAAAAACACGCACGAAAGTAAAAAGCAGCATCTCGGGCGGGGATCGGTCGGCAAGACGGCGGTTATCGGAATGCGTGAGTGCGGTGGTCCCACCAAGGCTATGACGCTTGCAAATGTGAGTGGAG
>JGI20208J14878_1000294_pt1 | contig 11504 bp, 7 predicted proteins | sample NGESurF53shallow_FD_14878 | JGI IMG/M metagenome (IMG submission 14878)
TCGACGAGGATGACGAGCCGGTGGAGGTTGTCGTCGAGGACGACGGCGAGCCCCAGGCGCAGCTGGTCAGCGCCGGCGCTACCGCCGACCCGGTCAAGGACTACCTGAAGCAGATCGGCAAGGTGCCGCTGCTCAACGCCGAGCAAGAAGTCGAGCTCGCGAAGCGGATCGAGGCCGGACTCTTCGCTGAGGAGAAGCTCAACTCCGGTGAGAAGCTCACGGTCAAGCTCCGCAAGGAGTTCGAATGGATCGCCGAAGACGGGCGGCGGGCGAAGAACCACCTGCTGGAAGCCAACCTCCGGCTGGTCGTCTCGCTCGCAAAGCGCTACACCGGCCGGGGCATGCTCTTCCTCGACCTGATCCAAGAGGGCAACCTCGGCCTCATCCGGGCCGTCGAGAAGTTCGACTACACCAAGGGCTACAAGTTCTCGACGTATGCCACGTGGTGGATTCGCCAGGCGATCACTCGGGCGATGGCTGACCAGGCCCGCACGATCCGCATCCCGGTGCACATGGTCGAGGTCATCAACAAGCTTGCGCGCGTCCAGCGCCAGATGTTGCAGGACCTCGGCCGCGAACCGACTCCCGAAGAGCTCGCCGCCGAACTCGACATGACCCCCGAGAAGGTCATCGAGGTCCAGAAGTACGGTCGCGAGCCCATTAGCTTGCATACGCCGCTCGGTGAAGACGGCGACAGCGAGTTCGGCGACCTCATCGAGGACTCCGAGGCCATCGTGCCCGCCGAGGCGGTGTCGTTCACGCTGCTGCAGGAGCAGCTGCACTCGGTGCTCGACACGTTGTCCGAGCGTGAGGCCGGCGTCGTCTCGATGCGTTTTGGCCTCACCGACGGGCAGCCCAAGACGCTCGACGAGATCGGCAAGGTCTACGGAGTTACCCGCGAGCGAATCCGTCAGATCGAGTCGAAGACCATGTCAAAGCTGCGGCACCCGTCTCGCTCACAGGTGCTGCGCGACTACCTCGACTAAGACCGATCAGAAGCCGAGCAAGTGATCGATCGTCGTCTGTACGCCGGTCGAAATCGCGGCAGTGCCTCCGAAGATGCTGCTGCTCGCCAAGCCTGATCGCACGGCCGACAGGTAGTTGCTTGTTGACGACGGCACCGACGTCGGGTACGTCAGCAGAATCGGACCTCCCAAGCGTGCGAGGTACGCACCGCCTGACATGGCATCGGCGAACGCAGCCCCACTGGCGACGCCGACACTGACTGGCGCAGTGAAGAACGATGACGCCACCGTCGCAGCAGTCGACATGCGGTCGGTGCCGACGACTCGACCCGCGGCGCCATCGGCGGCGGCAGCGGGGCCACCGACAGCATAGACCGCGCCCGAGTGCGCATTCAGATACGACCGGGTGACCGAAGGCATCGACGAGCCGGCTGTCAGCAGCACAACGCCACCTACGTGTGCAGCTGCCGGTCCCGCCGACAACGCGTCCGGGAAGTTGACGCCGGTCGCGAGGAAGACGGTGCTGGGGTTGCCAAGAACGTTGGCGACCGCGACTGCCGTCGCGTACCGGTCGGCGCCACCGATGCGGTCAGTGCTGTACCCCAGCGATTGAAGTGTGGTTTCGACGTTCGCCGGGATCGCGGACGTGCTGCCGATCAGATAGACAGTTCCGCGAGTACCGAGCACCCGGCTGATCTCATTGCGGGTCACCGCCGGCAACGTTGCTCCTTGTACGAACAGTAAAGGGGCCCGCGTCGTCGAGGCCAATGGGGCGGCAACGAGGGCGTCGGGAAAGTCGTCGGAGCGCGCGAGCACCACGGCGCCTGCCCCACCGCTCGGGAAGTTCAGCTGTGACACCGCGACGGCCGTTCCGATGCGGTCAGATCCTGCGACCCGGGTAGGCGATGTCCGCGCGACGACGGTGATGGCGCCCGACGTCCCAGTGATCGACGAGGTCACCGTGTCGGTTGCCTTCACGACGCGGCCGCCAATCGTTCGCAGTGTCGCGCTGAAGTTTCCAACGCCGTTCGTCAGTTTGGCGTTCGCGCTGAGCGTCGCCGAGGTGTCGGTCGATGTGAAGCGCACTGTCCCGGCATATTTCGTTGCGGTGTTCTGGTAGGCGTCTTTGGCGGTCACGGCAAATAGGAACGAGAGGCCGACGGCCGCCGATGTCGGTGCGGTGACGAGGAAATGCGTCGTCGTCGCAGGGGCCACCACAATCGTTGAGGTGGTACCGGCGATCCCCGAGTTCGCGGTGTCGGTCGCCGTAACGCTTTGGCTGCCTGCGGTCTTCAGCGTCACGGTGAAGGCATGCTGGCCGCTCGACAACGTCGAGTTCGCCGGCAGTACGGCAGCCGGATCGCTGCTGGTCAAGTTGACTGTTCCGGTGTATCCCGTCACCACGTTGCCGCTGCCATCGAGGGCTTTCACGGTCACCACAAACGAGCTACCTGCTGTCGTGGTCGCCGACGCGGTTGCCGCCAGGTGGGTCGTGCTCTGCGTGACATTCACCGCCCCCGAGGTGCCGGTGATCGACGACGTCGTCGTGTCGGTGACCGTTACATGCTTGGTACCCGTGCCGGAGAACCTGACCGTGAAGTTGCCGACTCCGCCCGAAAACGTGGAGTCCGCCGGTAGTACTGCGCCTGCATCGGTCGACGTGAAATGCACCGTCCCCGAGTAGGTCGTCGCGATCGCATTACCGCTATCCAGCGCGGTCACGGTGACGGTCACTGCGTTGCCGACGACCGCGCTTGCGGGTGCGCTTACCGAAAGGTGGGTGGCGGCCGCGGCGTTCGCCACGCCGGTCGCAAGCAACGAGATCGGGACGGCGATCAGTGCCGCCGCGACGACGCGTGCGTAGGGAACAACTCGCGACGCCGCTCGAGCCGATGGCCGTGGTGTGGTGACGTGACTCATCGTTCCCCCGCAAAATAGTGGGCCGCCGCACTGCTGGCTCGACATGCCGCGGCCCGAGTGGGCGCGCACGAGTCGCGCCATAAGACGCGCCGAGACCGATTGGTTGCGCGTCCGCCGCACACGTTAACCAGGTTTGGTGGCGCCCGGCTAGCCCCTGGGGGAGGCACGACCGGGCGCCTCCGCACATACTCGTGGCCCGACCTGACGGCTTCGATCATCGCCGCACCGGTCGGGGCCGCACCTGCCCGCCGTCCACGCTCGAGCGTTTTGTCTATTGTGTGGTTGTCTTAGTATTCATAGCCAAGAAGGTGCTTTAGGGCCTAGTTTGCGAGTATGGACGGACTTGGCGACCTCGACCAGCGCAAGGCCACGCTCGACGCAGCCGAACGCGCCTTGGCCCTGCTCGGCGAGAAGGCGGTCACTGAGGAGTGGCCCGCCGACGAGCGGGCGGCCCTCGCCGACGAGCGTGACACGGTCGCGGACGAGAACGACGTCGTCGCGGTGGCCCTCGATGGTCGCGCCGACCGCCGGGATTTCGATGCGGCGTTGCGACAGGCCGAGACGGACATGCGCACCAAGAACGGCGTTGCGGCTCAACCTCCTGCGGACAACTCGTCCTTTGGCATCTACATGGCGGCCCTGGACCGTAAGGGCACCGTGGCCGACCGAAAGAGTTCCGCCTCTGACCGGAAGCGCTCGGCAGCCGACCGCAAGAGTGCTGCCAGCGCGCGTCGCCGGGCTGCCGACGATCGTGACGAGGCGGGAGCCGAGCGTGCGAAGGCCGAGGGATTGCCCACCCCACCCGTACCTGAGGCCGCCGGCGGCGAGCTCGCCGCGCGCCGGGATCGGCGTCGCGCGTCGGGAGCCTGAGGTTCCGCTCGACCGGGCGGCACAGCGTCGAGCGCTGGCTCCAGCCTGTCGAGCACGGTCTTGCCGCCGCCTTTGGACCTAGTTCGCTTCCGCTGACTTGATCGATCTCAGGTTTCCTGGCCGGCCAGCGGGTACGTCGGGGCCATGTTCGTCACGAAGGTCGCCGCGCAGCGGAACGATGTCGGGTGCGCCGAGTCTGGCGGCGTCGGCGGTCTGGTCGTCGGGTTGGCGCTGCGACGCACGCTCGGCCTCGACCCGTAGCAAATAATGGTCGACCTCGCGTTCGATGGTGCGGTCGTCCCAGTCAAGGACGGCGCCCATCAGCGTCGCGACATCGCGCGCAGAACCGGTGCCGCGATCCCATTCCTCGATCGAGATCCTGGTCCGTCGCGTGAGCACGTCATCGAGGTGCAGCGCGCCCTCGTGGCTCGCCGCGTACACGACCTCGGCCCGCAAGTAGTCACTGCCGGCCGACACCGGCTCACCGAGCGTGGCGTCTTCAGCGATGAGATCGAGCAGGTCGGTGATGCATGATCCGTAGCGATGCAGCAGGTGTTCGATGCGCGTCACGTGCAACCCTGACGATGCCGCGAGCGCGTTTCGCTTGTTCCACAAGGCTTCGTACCCGTCGGCGCCGAGAAGCGCGAGGCGTTCGGTGACCGAGTCGGGAACGCTCGTACTCATGCCGCGACGTGCCACGTCGACAGCGTCCTTGGCCATCACGCGGTACGTCGTGTACTTGCCGCCGGCAATGACGGTCAAGCCGGGCACCGGTTGGCCAACCGAGTGCTCGCGCGAGAGCTTGCTGGTTTGTTCCGACTCGCCGGCGAGCAGTGGACGTAGCCCTGCATAAACGCCCTCGACGTCGTCAGGCCCAAGCGGCGTGCGCAACACCGCGTTGACGTGATCGAGGATGTAGTTGATGTCGGTGCTGCTGGCCGCTGGGTGCACCTTGTCGAGTTCCCAGTCGGTGTCGGTCGTGCCGATGATCCAGTGTCGGCCCCACGGAATGACGAACAGAACGCTCTTCTCGGTGCGCAGGATGAGGCCCGTATCGAGCTGAATACGATTACGCGGGACGACGAGGTGCACGCCTTTGGAGGCCCTGACGTGGAACCGGCCTCGCCCGCCGGCCATCTCCTGGGTGTCATCAGTCCAGACGCCCGTGGCGTTGATGACCTGCTTGGCTCGGATCACGAATTCGACGTCCTTCTCGACATCCATAACTCGTGCGCCGACGATCTGCTCGCCCTCGCGGACGAAGCCGATGACTCGCGCCCCGCGCGCCACCTTCGCGCCAAGGTTCGCCGCGGTACGAACGACGGTGAGCGCGTAGCGCGCGTCGTCCATTTGTGCGTCGTAGTACTGGATCGCACCGATTAGCGCGTCCGATCGCATGCCAGGCGCAAGACGCAACGCACCTTGCCGGCTCAGGTGCCGGTGACCTGGCACCGATTGCGCTCCGCCCATCCGGTCGTAAAGGAATACGCCCGAGCCTATGTAGAACCGCTCCCAGACTCGGTGCTGCAAGGGGAGCAGGAACGGCACTGGCCGCACCAGGTGTGGCGCGATCCTGTTCAGGAGGAGGTCACGTTCCTTCAGCGCCTCACGCACGAGCGCGAAGTTGCGCTGCTCGAGGTAGCGCAGCCCGCCGTGGACCAGCTTGCTTGATCGCGACGACGTGCCCGCTGCCCAGTCATGCGCCTCGACAAGCGCGACGGTCAGGCCACGCGACACCGCGTCGAGCGCCGCGCCTGCACCGACGATGCCGCCGCCGATGACAAGAAGATCGAACTCTTCCTGGCCCATTTGCTTAAGCACGGATTCGCGATGGCGCGGTCCGAGTTGAGCTGAACTCACCTTGTTCTCCTGCCTTCCCGCGCCCGATGCCGGATTACCCGACGTCCACCCAGTCGAGCGTACGTTCGACAGCCTTCTTCCAGCCGGCGTAACCCCTTTCGCGCTGGTCCTCAGACCACGCCGGCTGCCACCGAAGGCCCTCGTTCCAGTTCTTCTTCAGCTCGTCGGTTGACTTCCAGAAACCGACGGCGAGGCCGGCTGCGTACGCCGCGCCGAGCGCCGTGGTCTCGGCGACGACAGGCTTCGAGACAGGGACGCCGAGAACGTCGGCCTGCAGTTGCATGCACAGCTTGTTTGCCGTGATGCCACCGTCGACCCGGAGGACGTCGAGTGCGACCCCGGAGTCCTGGTGCATCGCCTCGACCACATCGCGGGTTTGGTAGCAGATCGCTTCCAGCGTTGCCCTCGCGAGGTGGGCGTTGGTGGTGAAGCGGGACAGTCCGACAATGGCGCCACGAGCGTCGGAGCGCCAGTACGGTGCGAAGAGTCCCGAGAACGCCGGCACGAAGTAGATGCCGCCTGCGTCAGGCACCTGCGCAGCTAATGACTCGCTCTCGGCCGCACCGGCGATGATGCCGAGCTGGTCGCGAAGCCATTGCACGGCAGACCCGGTGACGGCGATCGAACCTTCGAGCGCGTACACCGTGGCCTCGTCGCCGAACTTGTAGCAGACCGTCGTGAGCAATCCGTTCTTCGAACGCACGACGTGGTGGCCCGTGTTGTAGAGCAGGAAATTCCCTGTCCCATAGGTGTTCTTTGCCTCGCCGACGGCGAAGCAGACTTGCCCGACTGTTGCGGCCTGCTGGTCGCCGAGGTCGCCCGACAACGCGACTTCACCGCCGAGTGGGCCGTTGGATCGCGACGTGCCGTACAACCCTGGATGGGACGACGGGAGGATCTGCGGCAGCATCTGCCGCGGGATGTTGAAGTACCCGAGCAACTCGTCGTCCCATTGCAGTGTCTCGAGGTCCATCAACATCGTCCGACTTGCGTTCGTCGGATCGGTGACGTGCACGCCTCCATCGACACCGCCGGTTAGGTTCCACAGGAGCCAGCTATCCGTGTTACCGAAGACGGCTTCGCCCGCTTCCGCGGCTGCGCGCACGCCATCGACATTTTCGAGGATCCATTGGATTTTCCCGCCTGAGAAGTACGTCGCAGGGGGGAGGCCGGCCTTCTGCCGGATCACGTCGCCCTTGCCCTCACGCTCGAGTGCGGAGGCGATCCGGTCGGTGCGCGTGTCCTGCCACACGATGGCGTTGTAGTAGGACCGCCCGGTCTGCTTGTTCCATACCACGCTGGTCTCGCGCTGGTTGGTGATCCCAACCGCGGACAGGTCCGACGACTGCAGGTTCGCCTTGGTGAGCGCGGTCTGAATCACCGCCCTGGTCCGCTCCCAGATCTCTGCAGGGTTGTGCTCCACCCACCCAGCCTGGGGGAGTATCTGCGAGTGCTCGAGCTGGTGCGCTCCCCTCACGTTGCCACCGTGGTCGAAGATCATGAAGCGGGTGCTTGTTGTGCCTTGATCGACCGCTGCGACAAAGTCGGCCATGTCGATCTCTCCTTTCGGTACTTGCCGTGCTCGATGTCACAGCGCGGGTGCGGAGATTTCCGAGCCGGACCCGTCTGGCTTCTCCGGCAGGGTTGCGACCTCGTCTGAACCTTCGGCGGGTAGGAAGCGCCCGATCAGGATGTCGTAGAGGCCAATACCGGCGATGCCGCCGATGAGTGGCGCGATGATCGGTACCCAGAAGTACAAATGTCCGTATTGGTCCCTAAACGCTGTGCGGTAGCCCGTCAGGAACGAAGCGAGTCGCGGACCGAGGTCACGGGCTGGGTTGATCGCGTAGCCGGCGTCGGTGCCCCAGCCCAGACCGATCGCCACGACGAGCAATCCGATGACGACGGGGGCGAGGTTTGCGGCGGGCGCGGTGTTGCGGGCGTCGCTGATCGCGACGACGAGGAACAGCAGGATTGCAGTGCCGATGATCTGGTCACGGAACGCACCCCATTCATGCACCGGCAGCGTGCCGTTGCCGGGCAGCGTCGAGAACACCCCCTGGGTTTTGATCGTGTGGCCGGGATCGGCTTTGGCGAGGACCTCGGTGTAGTCCCAACGCACCAGGAGGGCGGCGAGGAACGCACCTGCCGTTTGCGCCATCGCGTACGGAGCGACGTTGCGCCACGGGAAACCGCGGAACACGGCGAAGCCAACTGTGACCGCCGGATTGATGTGGCCGCCACTAATCTTGCCGGCGGTGTACACACCGAGCGCAACCGCGACCCCCCATCCCCAGGCGATCGAGTCGTGGTTTCCGATTCCCGCGGCGCCGACCTGCGCAGCCACCCCGACCCCGACCAAGATCAGGATGAACGTTCCGGCGAATTCTGAGGCCAGTTCACCGATTAACCCCCGGGATCGGAGCCGATCCGCCATGGTTCCTCCTGTCGATCGGGCCGTCATCGTGATGAATCTGGAAACCCTCGACGGGGGCGATCGGTTGCCGGCAACGTCCGATGTGCCACGGTCGATGATGCCTGAGTTCGGCGCGTCGCCGAGGTGCATGGGCTCGCGCCACGCCCAATGTGGAGTCTGTGACCGCAGTCGGGGTAGGACAACGCGTGGGACACCAGACGCGCTACTTACTGCATACCGCTGTCGTATGCGACCTGATCAGGCGTGGCGTGCGCAAGCTGGTCGTCGAGTCGATTCTGGGTGCGCCCCCGGGCTGAAGTACTTCGCAGCGAGACTCGGTTATCGCGCCTGTCGCCTACGGGCGGTCGGCCCACACCGCGCGCCGGCCCTGTCGTAGCGATTAGGCAGGCGTCGGGGCGCTGTAGCGCAGGCCGTCCATCAAGAGCGAGACGAGCCGCCGTGCCTGGTCTTGCCACCCGGCTTGGTCGCTCACCATGCAAATGCCGCCAAGTGCGCGGATCAAGTCACCGCCGTCGACGTCGGATCGGATCCGTCCCGTTGCGGACGCGGCGTCGACCAGGGACTTGATCGCCGCCCGGATCCGTTCGTGGACATAGGCGAAGAGCTCCGTATGGCTGTCGTCAGCGGACAGCTTCAACGTCGCGGCCAGGCCGCGCTTGGTCGCCACGTAGCCGACGAAGTCGAGCATCCACAACTCAAGTGCGAGGTCGGGGGCTTGCTCGGTCAGGAGTTGATCGGCGGCATCGCACAGTTGCTCGACGCCGTGGCGGTACGCCGCTTCAACGAGGGCGTCGCGCGTGGGGAAGTGGCGATAGAGCGTCCCGATGCCGACCCCGGCCCGTCGGGCTACGTCTTCGAGCGACGCGGCCGTGCCGTGCTCGGCGAATGCCTGGCCTGCGCACACCAACAGCGTCTCGCGATTGCGCTTCGCGTCTGCTCGAAGTGCCCGCTCGGCAGCGTCGGGTGAAGTCACCGCGCTCATGCCGGGCCTCCTCAACCGCTCACATCAGACCAGCTAAAAATAACTTGCCAACCGGAGGCAGCCTCCGTATAGTTACTGGAGGCGCCCTCCGCTTCATCCATCATCCACCAAGGAGGCTGGGAATGCCAGTCCAACCACCAACAAGTCACCCGGCCGATCCGATCGCGGTTTCGCCGCCTTCGGTTTCGAAGACGAGCGACGTCGCGGGCTCGAAGACCCGCAGTCGCCGGTCGGCCGCGCTGGCCATCATCTTGCTCGCCCAACTCATGGTGGTGCTCGACGCAACGATCGTGAACATCGCCCTCCCGAAGATTCAGACTGCGCTCTCCTTCAGCCGCACCGACCTGTCGTGGGTACTCAACGCGTACTCGCTGACGTTCGGTGGCTTGCTGCTTCTCGGTGCGCGCAGCGGTGATCTATTCGGGCGGCGTCGCGTCTTCCTTGCCGGCATCGCCCTCTTCACCGTCGCCTCGCTTGCTGGCGGGTTCACGACGTCTTCCGGCCTCTTGCTGCTTGCGCGGTCGATCCAAGGTGTCGGCGCTGCCTTCGCCTCGCCGTCCGCCCTGGCATTGCTCATGATCACGTTCCGTGAAGGCGCCGAACGTACTCGCGCGATCGCGCTTTACACCGCAGTCTCGATCGGCGGCAGTGCCGTCGGGTTGGTTATGGGCGGCGTGCTCGTTGAGTTCGTGTCGTGGCGCTGGGTGTTCTTCGTGAACGTCCCGGTCGGCATCGTGCTGCTCGTCTTGGCTCGTCGTGACCTGCCAGAAACGGATCGGCACACCGGACGCATCGATGTGCCTGGTGCGTTGACATCGACGATCGGAATGGCGGCGCTGGTGTACGGCTTCGTCCAGGCCGCGGCGTCAGGTTGGCAGGCAGGTAGCACGATCGCTGCCTTCACCGTGGGTGTCGTGCTGCTCGCGATCTTTGTACTGATCGAGACCAGAGTCGCCACCCCGATCACACCGCTGCGGCTCTTCGCGGACCGCAACCGGGTGTTCTCCTACCTGGCCCGACTCGTGTTAGTCGGCGGCATGTTCGGGATGTTCTTCTTCCTCACCCAGTTCCTGCAGGACGTGCTCGGCTATAGCCCGTTGCTCAGCGGTCTCGCGTTCGTGCCACTGACCATCGCCTTGTTCGCCGCCTCACAGCTGGCTGCGCGTGTGCTGCTTGCACGTTTTGGCCCGAAGCGGTTGATGGTTGGCGGGTTGACGACCTCGACGATCGGTCTGCTCGTGCTGACCCAGCTGACTGCGACCAGCAGTTACTGGCCGATCCTGCTCGGATTGCTGCTCTTCGGTACGGGCAACGGACTCGCGTTCGTGCCGTTGACCACGGCGGCGCTTGCCGGGGTTGACCCCAAGGACGCCGGCGCGGCATCTGGGTTGGTCAACGTCATGCAGCAGGTTGGCGGCTCCCTTGGGCTGTCGATCCTGGTCACCGTGTTCGGCACCGCATCACGGGCCGCGAAGCACCACATCCCGGCCGGTGGAAACGTGGCGGCTCACACGTTCGTGTACGCGGCGGACCGAGCGTTCGTCGTCGCGGCCATGTTGGTGCTGATCGCCGTGGGCTTGGTCGCAAGCATGCGATCGCCGCGCCCGGCCGCGCTGACGGCGCAGGACGAGGAGCTGCTCGAACTCGAGTCGGCTGGCGTCTGATCGCTAGCGGGGGGACTCTTGTAGTCCAGCGCGCGTAAGTGCGCGCGCTGGACTACGGCGCCCCGGCAAGACAAGCAGAGAGCCCCAGTCGATGCGACTGGGGCTCTCTTGCTATGCGCTCTGGGAGCGCTTGCTGTCTTAGCGCTCCTCGTCAGGGGCGGTCAGCGGGATCTCTTCGAGGTGGTCGGTTTGCTCGTGGAACTCCACGGCGACGGATTTCAACGCCGCAGCGTGTTCGCGCGCATGGTGGGCACAAAAAAGTAGCTCGCTTCCGGATGGGAGCACGGCACGTAGGTAGGCACGGGCGCCACAGCGGTCGCATCGGTCAGCAGCCGAAAGCGGTGTCTCGGCCAATAGCGGAGTCAATTTCACGTCCCTCTCGTCAGCTCTTACTACCCCATGCAACCACTAGCCCACCACAGAACTTCCCCCGGCGCTGGTAACTCGCCGTTTGTGGCGAGCCAATCAGGGCTTCGAGACCAAAGTTCGCCCCCGCGATTCGGGCTGTTAGGCGAGAATCGGGCTCGAACTCGGACGCGAAGGCGTGCGGGAACAGCGGGCGCGCGAGCTTAGAAAATTGTGGTGCATGACACCCTAGGATTCGCGCGGCCGAAGCCGGCGGTTCACTGTGAAGGTCGGGTGTGAGAGCGACAAGGTAAAGCCCGGCGGCGGGTTTAGCGGCGCGGGGGGTGAAGTGTGAAGCGGACGACGTCGCGGGCTGTGGTCACGGCGCTGGCCGGGATGTTGGCGGCAACGGTCGCAGGCTGCTCGAGTCACCGCAGTATGGCGGGTACGACGCCGTCCAA
>JGI20208J14878_1000296_pt1 | contig 11467 bp, 5 predicted proteins | sample NGESurF53shallow_FD_14878 | JGI IMG/M metagenome (IMG submission 14878)
CCGCAAATTTAAAAACGGAAGGACCTTCCTGGAAAATATAATGCTCTTTAGCCAGTACGGTTTCCACTGAAGCGGGTTTGGCAGATCCGCCTGCAACCATTTTCAAATACTCAGCACCGCTGCCATCTGTCTTTAGAAGACTATCCTGTATTCCATATCCTTCTTCGTTCGGCTCCAGTAAAATTGCCCCGGCGGCATCGCCAAAGAGTACACAGGTTTTACGATCACTGTAATCTACAATTCCGCTCATTTTATCGGTTCCCACAACAACTACTTTTTTATAACGGCCGCTTTCTATTAACGATGCCCCGGTAGTTACACCGAATAGAAAGCCGGAACATGCGGCAGAAAGATCAAAGCCAAATGCATTAACTGCTCCTATTTTATAAGTTATGATATTTGCTGTAGCGGGAAAAGTCATGTCGGGGGTAACTGTACAACAAATAAGGCAATCAATTTCTATCGGGTTGATACCTCTTTTTTTACAAAGTTCGAGCACAGCAGGAATCGCCATTTCAGAAACTCCTTTATTTTCTCCCTTAAGTATTCTTCTTTCTTCAACTCCTGTTCTCGTTTTAATCCACTCATCGTTGGTATCTACCATCGTTTCAAGTTCAGCATTTGTAAGTTTGTAATCGGGAACATAACCACCGACGGCGGTGATAGCTGCAGAAATTTTTTTGTCCATTTATTGGCCGGGCTTTTTGTGAGTGGGCAAAAATACAACATACTTTACTATTCATTTAGATGTAAAATCCTGCAAATATTTTATATCGGTATCATTACAGTGAATTACTTATTTTTGAAGCTCTTAAACAAATGATAGCATATTTATCAGGAAAATTTTCTTATAAAACACCTACCGTCGTTTATGTGGATGTGCAGGGGTTGGGGTATGAAGTAAACATCAGCCTTAATACCTATTCGCACATTCAAAAATTAAACGAAGGAAAGTTATATACTTATCTGCAGGTAAAAGAAGATGCTCATACGTTGTATGGCTTTTTTGATTCGATGGAAAAGGAAATGTTTGTAATGTTGATAAGTGTTTCAGGTGTGGGTGCAGCTACAGCTAGAATGATGTTGTCTCATTTAAAGCCTGACGAAATAAGTAAGGCTATTCTTCAGAACAATGCATCGCTGCTCGAAAGCGTAAAAGGAATTGGAAGAAAAACTGCCGAGAGGCTTATTCTCGAACTCAAAGATAAAATGTCAAAATTATCATCAATTGCTCCATTAGATACGCCTGTTGGCAATACTTTGCACCAGGATGCGTTAAATGCATTGGTAGCTCTTGGTATAGGAAGGCCAGTTGCTGAACAGTCCATTAAAAAAGTCGTAATTTCCAACCCAACCATCAACAACCTTGAAGAAATAATAAAAAAAGCCCTAAAAGCTATTTGAGAGAAATCTACCTTAATTAATCGCGGGATGTTGTTTATTAGAAAATTGGCACCGAATTTTTTGGGGTTGATATTAGCTTGCCTTTGGGGAGTGCTGTTCTTATTTATCGGCATCAATAAAGCATCCGCACAGGATACAACCAAATCAAATTTAAACGATTCACTCCATTATCCTATTCACGATACAAGAGGTGATTTTTATTCAGGCCAACGAAGCCCTTTTGATTTGGCCAACCCTTCTAATATTACCGACTCTATTGCTTACGATCCGGATACAAAAAGATATACCGTTTACGAAAAAATCGGGAACAAGTATTACAGAACACCTACTTCATATTCTTCAGAAGAATTTATGGAGATGGAGGGCAACAAAGCTGAAACGAATTATTTTAAGCAAAGAGCCAATACGCTAAATTTATTAAATCGCGGCCAGGTAAAACCAAAACTTAGCATCTACGATAACCTGTTTAACAGGCTATTCGGAAACGGGAAAATAGATATTCAGCCACAGGGAAATGTTGATATAACCGCAGGCTACCAGGGCCAAAACACTAAAAATCCGACTTTGGCTGAAAATGCCAGGAAAAATGGCGGCCTTGATTTTAATATGGCTGCCCAGGTAAATGTAAACGCCAATATAGGTGATAAATTAAAGTTTCCGATAAGCTATAATACCCTTGCCAATTTTGATTTTACTAACCAGCTCAAACTTGATTATACAGGTAAAGATGATGAAATCTTAAAAAGATTCGAGGCAGGAAACGTAACATTTCCTTCAAGAAGCACCTTAATTCCCGGAGCCCAGTCTTTATTTGGAATAAAGACCCAATTACAATTTGGGAAGTTATTTATAACCGCAATTTTGGCGAATCAAAATTCTCAAAGACAATCAGTAAACCTGCAGGGTGGAGGTGTTGCGCAACAATTTAATTTTAAGGCTGACGACTACGAAGAAAACAGGCATTTTTTGCTGGGCCAGTATTTTAAAAATAATTACAATAAAGTAATGAGCAATTTGCCCGCAGTAATTACGCCGGTGCAGATTTTGCGAATGGAAGTATGGGTAACCAACAGAAATGGAATCACTACTAACGCCAGGCAAATTGTAGGCCTCATGGATTTGGGAGAAACCAATCCATATCTTCCATTTACCGTGACAGGAAGTTTGCCTTCCAACGGAACGAATTCAGAATACCAAAGCATCATTAGCAATCCTAATGCCCGCAATTCTTCTCTTGTTACCAGCACCTTACAGAACCTGGCTCCTGTAAATCTAAATCCTGTTCAGGATTTCGAGGTAACTTTTGCAAAAAAACTAGATACTACTCAATATTTCTTTAATCCAAAAGTTGGTTTCCTTTCCTTAAGCCAACCACTTCAACCTAATGATGTTCTTGCTGTGGCCTACCAATATTCTTACAACGGCAGAATTTACCAGGTTGGAGAATTTTCACAGGATATTCCGCCGGATTCTACTTCAGGAAATCAAAAAGTTCTGTTCCTGAAACTATTAAAGGCCACATCGCAGCGGCCAAATCTGCCTATTTGGCAATTGATGATGAAGAATGTTTATAGCGTTGGATTCGGTACATTAGACCAACAGGATTTTAACCTGAATGTATTGTACCAACAACCCGGGCTTGGCGCCAAGAGATATCTTCCCTTTGGTAATCTTAACCTGGGCACTCCCCTTTTGACGCTCGAAAATCTTGACAGGCTTAATAATAATAACGATCCGCAGCCAGATGGCGTATTCGATTTTGTTCCCGGTTTTACTGTGATACCACAATATAGCAGGGTAATTTTCCCTGTGCTGCAACCCTTTGGCCGCGATCTGGCTCCTAAGGTTTTTACTGATACATCCCTTGCAAAGGATAGCCTGTTTTATCCCTTGTATGATTCAATAAAAGTTATAGCGCAGCAGCAATTTCCCAATCTTGATAAATTTTATCTCCAGGGGTCTGCAAAAACTTCCTCGTCATCGGATATAAGTATTGGCTATAACATTCCGCCCGGTTCTGTAAAAGTTACCGCGGGAGGCCAAACGCTCAGCGAAAACATCGATTATACTATCAACTACGACCTGGGAACTATTAAAGTAATTAACCAGGCAGTACTAAATGCAGGAATTCCCGTCCAGGTAAATTTTGAAAACAATGCAAGTTTCGGTCTTCAGCAAAAAAGCTATATGGGATTGCGATTAGATTACCAGGTCAAAAATACTGCAAAGGAGCAATTATCTATTGGCGGAACGATAGTCCGTCTAAGTGAACGGCCATTTTTTACGAAGGTAAATTATGGTGAAGATCCTATAAGAAATACAATGTATGGAACCGATATTAATTATCATAGAGACATGCCGAGGGTCACAAAACTATTAGATAAACTTCCATTTTACAGAACCACTGCTCCTTCTGCGCTTAACGCTTATGCAGAAGCAGCATATCTGAAACCGGGTCATGCACCGCAGATAGGAAAAGGAAGCAATGGCGTAGTTTATATTGACGATTTCGAGGGCAGTAATAGTCAGATCGATCTGCGTTTTCCTCCCATCAGTTGGGCGCTGGCCTCTACGCCTTATGGGGCAACAGATTCCACCGGAAATGTCTTATTATTTCCCGAAGCTGCCGAGAATGATAACCTTGATTATGGTATGAACAGGGCAAAAATAGCCTGGTATCAAATTGAACCAACCTTGCAGGATCCAACCAATGTGAACAATCCGTTGAAGGGAAACAAAACCGCTCTTTCAGATCCGAGAGTAAGAGCTATTTCCCAAACAGAAATTTTTCCGCAAACGAGTACCGATCTTGGCCAAAACCAGTTGGTTACTTTTGATCTTGCTTACTACCCCACTGACCGGGGACCTTACAACTATGATGCAAAAGCGGGTGATGTTGCTCCCAACGGAAAATTACTAAATCCTGCAAAAAGATGGGGAGGACTAATGAGGAGCCTGGACCAAACCGATTTTGAGACAGCCAACGTTGAATATATAGAATGTTGGGTACAGGATCCATTTATAACTAACCCCAATAGTACCGGCGGACAATTTTACATTAATCTCGGCAGTGTGTCAGAAGATGTGCTTAAAGACGGGAAGAGATTTTACGAAAACGGTCTTCCAACACCCAGCATACCAGCCGTAACTGATACATCTGTATGGGGCGTTGTTCCAAACAATCCATTACAAGTTACCAATGCTTTTAGCAATGACCCGGCCGACAGGCCTTACCAGGATGTCGGCTTCGATGGTTTGTCAGATACAGCAGAAGTTCGCAAAAGAACACCGGATTATTTAAATGCTTTAACAACCAATTTTGGAAGTGGCTCAGCTGCATACCAGAATGCGCTAAAGGATCCGTCAAGTGATGATTACCACTATTATCGCGGCAGTGATCTTGATGCAGCAAATGCAGGTATACTTGCCCGTTATAAGAGTTTTAATGGCCCGGATGGTAACTCGCCTATTGCAGATAATAATTCTCAATATTCATCAGCAGCAACTTTATATCCCGACCAGGAAGATCTCAACCACGATAATACCATGAGTGAAACTGAAGAATACTTTCAGTATATGGTAAATTTAAAACCACCGACCGATCCGTCGATGACAATAGGGCAAAATTTTATTGTTGATAAGAAGGTAGTAGCTGTGAAACTTGCGGATGGCACTACCAGAAATGAAACATGGTACCAGTTAAATATTCCCATAAATTCTTATAATAAAAAGATTGGCAACATTCCTGATTTTAAGTCCATTCAATTCATGAGAATGTTTCTTACAGGTTTCACAGATAGTGTAGTTGTGCGTTTTGGTGAACTATCGCTTGTGAGAAATACCTGGAGAAAATTTGCCTACAAAATAGATTCAAGTGGAAACTATGGCGCTGAAAATACAAGCGATTTTAATGTAGGCGCTGTAAGTATTGAACAAAACGATACCAGGGTTCCATTACCTTACCGCACACCCTGGGATATTCAAAGGGTGCAAACTCAAAGCACTAACGGAGTTAATTTATTGCAAAATGAACAATCGCTTACTTTGCAGTTTTGCGGGCTAAATCCAAATGACGGAAAAGGGGTTTATCAAACATTCGTAAATAAAGATCTAAGGCAGTTTGGCAAAATGCAAATGTATATTCACGCTGAGCAAAAACAAGGAACATTGCTGAATAATAATGACCTGGTGGCTGTTATCAGGTTCGGAAGTGATTTTGTTTCTAATTATTATGAAGTAAAAATACCATTAAAACTTACGCCGTTAAATACCGGGCTAAATCCTGATTCCAAGGCGTATAATGATACATTATGGATACCTGGCAATAGCCTCGATGTAGATTTGTACCAGCTTACGCAAATAAAAAATTCGAGGAACCTGTCAAGTTTCGCTTTGACCACATTGTATTCCCAGGTGCAGACTAACGGCCAAACTTATTCGATAATGGGTAATCCCAATCTCGGCCAGGTTACGGGTGTATTGATGGGGGTAAAGAATATCAGTGGGCCGGTTGCTTGCGGTGAAGTTTGGTTTGATGAACTGCGGCTTGCGTCTCTTAATGAAAAAGGAGGTTATGCCGCTTTGGGCCGGGTAGATGCAAATCTTGCAGACCTCGGAACGATATCTGTTTCGGCAAACGCACACAGCGCCGGATTTGGTACACTGGAACAAAATGTGGAACAAAGGTACCTGGATAATTATTTCCAGTTTGATGCGGCGGCCACTCTTGAGCTCGGTAAGCTGCTTCCCAAAAAGGCCGCTTTATCTATTCCGTTTTTTGCAAGCATTACCCAGGCTATAAGTTCTCCTCAATACGATCCTTATGATCTTGATATTACACTAAAACAAAAATTAAGACAAGCACCCAGAAGCCAGAGAGATTCCATAAAAAGAAACGCCGTAGATTTTACATCTACTAAAACGCTTACATTTACAAATGTTCATAAAAACAGGACGAGCAGTAAAAAACCCAAGCCCTGGGACATCGAAAACCTGGATATCAGTTACTCCTACACGCAAACGCAGGCTCATAATCCGTTAATCGCGTATAATAATGTTACCAAGCAAAGAGGAGGGCTCGGGTATAACTATACGGCACAACCGAAATACATAGAACCCTTCAAGAAAATATTTAAAAAAACCAAAACGCACTGGTTTGATCTTATAAAAGATTTCAACTTTAACCCAATTCCTTCGCAGGTCAGTTTCCGGGCGGATATATACCGGCAGTTCGGGGTTATAAAACCAAGGAGTGTTGGGGGTGATCAATACCAAATTCCGGAAACTTACGATAAGTATTTTACGTTTGACAGGAATTATATTTTCCGATGGGATCTTACCCATTCATTAAACTTAGATTATACGGCCCTTAACAACGCCGTTATAGATGAACCTTATGGCCGCATTGATACAAAGGCGAAAAGGGATACCATAAGAAGAAACTTTTTTAGCGGTGGCCGCAATACGGTCTTTAACCAAACTATTAATTTTTCATATAATGTGCCGCTGAATAAATTTCCATTAACTGACTGGACCAACTTAAGAATAGGATATACTGCCAACTACCAATGGATAGGAGCGTCCCGCCTTGCTGTAAATCTTGGTAATTTTCTTGAAAACGGGCAACAGGAAGAAGCCAATCTTCAACTGGATTTTACCCGACTATACAGCAAATGGAAATGGCTAAAAGCTATAGATCAGGCTAACAAAGCCTCTCAAAATAATAAAACAAAAAGCCGTGATACTTCCAGCTTAAAAAGACCAAATGTAAATAAGCAATTACCCAAAACAAATGCTAAAGAACTGCCCGAAGTAAGCGGTGCTGCCCGTATTCTTGGAAAATTACTAATGAGCATAAAGTCTATTAATGCAACCGTTTCCCAAAACAGCCACACCAGGTTACCCGGTTATACGGACAGCACAAAAATTTTGGGCCAGGATTTCAAGAGTATGGCTCCCGGTTTGGATTTTATTATGGGGAAACAGGTTGACACCGCATGGCTAAACAGGGCCGCCAAAAGAGGACTTATTACGAAGGACTCAACATTTAATGACCTTTTTGTGCAAAGCTTTGATCAAAAGATTTCTGCTTCGGCGCAACTTGAACCTATAAGAGATTTTACAATAGATGTTAATATTGATAAGACCTTTTCTAAAAATTACTCGGAAACTTTTAAGGACACATCCGGTACAGGCAATAATTTTTCGCATCTTACACCTTATGTACAGGGAAGTTTCAATGTAAGTTATATAGCCTTTAAAACCCTCTTTGAAAAATACAACCCTAGCCTGGTATCTGCAACCTTTTTAAAGTTCGAGAACAATCGTCTTATATTGTCTAACAGGGTTGGCGCTACAAATACCTATAATAAATTACAAGGCAACCCCGCTACTTCTGATGGCTATTCTTTAGGCTATGGCCGATACGCGGTAGATGTTTTAGTTCCCGCATTCATCGCTGCCTACACAGGTCAGGACCCAACGAAGGTTGGATTAATACGTGAAAATAATTCGAACATCAAATCAAATCCATTCAGCAGCATTTTGCCTAAACCCAACTGGCGCTTAACTTATAATGGGTTAAGCAGGGTATCGGGATTGGATAAAATATTTACGAATTTCACGTTAACGCATGCCTACAATGCAAGCCTGGGAATGAATAGTTTTACCTCGGCTTTATTATATCAGGATGTTTCAAGATATGGTTATCCTTCTTTTATTGACACAACTTCCGGCAATAACAATTACATACCGTACTTCTTAGTACCGAACTTAACAATACAAGAACAATTTGCTCCGCTATTGGGAGTTGATATGACTTTTACCAATCAGCTTAGCCTTAAATTTGATTATACCAAACAGCGACAGTTGAGCCTCAGTCTTATTGATTACCAGCTAAGCGAAGTGCGCTCCACCCAATACACTTTTGGTGCAGGTTTCCGCAAAAAGGGTATGAAACTTCCATTCAAAGTGCCATTCACTAAAAAGGATTCCAAAAAACTGGATAACGAAATTAATTTCAGGATTGATTTTAAAGTAACAGATAATGTAACATCAAACAGTATTCTTGATCAGAATAGTTCATTCGCTACCAGCGGAAGCAAAGAAATTACCATAAGCCCCACCATAGATTACTACATAAGCAACAGAATCAATGTTAAACTATATTTCGACCAGCAAAGAATAAATCCCTACATATCATCATCACCACCGACAGTTAATACACGCGGTGGGGTTCAACTAAGAATATCATTGGCACAATAAATCTCCATTTTATAATTGGCTGACCAGGGTGAAAACCTGGTCAATAGAACGCAATGGAAGATAGGCAACTTAATCTCAAATGTAAGACCATCAATATTTGTTTTATCACCAGCCTTACGGGTTAATATTCCCCATTCAATGTAACGTTATGAAGCTAATAAATTCGGGCAAATACATCTTAGAAATACGTAAAGTGAAGCGATCCCGTGTATCTGGTTCTGGAGATCAAACCAATAATTTACCGCAAGCTATCCCGTATGATTTTAACATGTAAGATTTGCAATATATAAGGCTATTTTTTGCAGCTGCAGACTACATAAAATTTCAAAGGCCAAAGCTCTGCAAATAAAAAACCCGGAGTTAATCANGCCCCGGGTTAAGTTATCAACAAGCATAAAAAACTATTTAACTTTCTTAAGCATCATAATATATCCGCACACATTATTTTTCTTCAATTTATTTACCTGTACAGGCTTTATCATGTGATATTCCGTAAATTTTGGAATGTAAGAATAGCTTATAATATTTGCCATCTTATCCTGCCCATAGTGTTTCACATACACCACCTGTTTTTCATTAAAATCGTACATTCTTACTTCACAGAGTTTTGAACTAAGATCGCCTATAAAAACAAACTGGTACCAGCTACCTTGTGTCAATGGAACAATCACCGGCATTTCATACTCGCTTTCCATCATCATCGTGGCTTCTTTAACTACAATAAAGCCCTGTGCTTTGAAACTTTCTTTTAAACTATCTGCTTCTTTTTTAAGTGTAGAGTCGAAGCAGGAAACCTGCTTAATAACATCCTGACTATAAACAGAAAATTGAAATGCCAATAATACCAGTATCAATGTCGGTTTTCTTACAAGGTTTTTCATGTGGTACAAGGAAATTGAATGAACAATGACAATATTACAAAAAATAGCTAAGTTTTAGAATGATCAACTGTGTCTTTAGGTCAAAAAAAAGCCAATTATCTTCAATTTAACCTAAGCATCCTATTCTTAACGGTTTCGCAGAAAAAATGTTGCAGCAGCTATAAATTCTTGTGAAAAAAAATCCCATTTGCCTGCGCTATAGGGGTAATTTCCAGTTCATTTATGCAAATATTGGGAGGCAATGAAGCACAGTAAAAGATAGTGTCCGCAATGTCAAGGCCTGTTAGCGGTGTAAACCCTTCGTACACTTTAGTTGCTTTGGCAGAATCTCCCTTATATCGTACAACGCCAAATTCAGTTTCTACAGCTCCCGGTTTAATATTGGTTACTTTAATCCGGTGCTGCAAAAGGTCAATTCTCATTGCCCTGCTAATTGCTTCCACCGCTGTTTTACTGGCACAATAAATATTTCCCTTTTCATACACGTCGTCTCCGGCCACTGAACCAAGATTGATGATGTGCCCTTGTTTCCTTTCAATCATAAAAGGTAAAACCGCCTTACTTACATACAAAAGTCCATCTACATTCGTATGTAACATTATTTCCCAATCAGTAAGCGATGCAGCATCGAAAAAATCTCTGCCGAGTGCGAGCCCTGCATTATTAATAAGAATATCAACTAATCTCCACTTTCCTGAAAAAGAATTAATGCAATCGAAAACATCCTCTTTGTTCCGCACATCAAAAGTTGCAATAAGAACTTCAATTTTATATTGATTTTCCAATGATTGTTTTAACTCCTCTAACCGTTCATTTCTCCTTCCATTAATAATAAGATGATCACCGGCGGCAGCGAATTTTTCTGCGCATGCTTTACCAATACCAGATGTTGCGCCAGTAATAAATACAATTCGATTCATTAAAAAATTTTTTAAAGTGAGTTCACTAAATTATTTAAAATGCAATAACCAAAAAAAGATACATAGTTAAAAAAATGATAGTTGGTCAGGAGAACTTACGATTGTTAGCTGGTCAACTATTTTTTTATACAAGAAATTTTCCTTTTCCATCATTTTAAAATGAGCAATAAGATGATCGTAGAAACCGGCTGAGTTAACAATAAAAATTTGTTTATCGTGAATATTTAATTGATTCCAGGTTAGCAGCTCAAACATTTCATCCATAGTTCCATAACCACCCGGCAATACTAATGCAGCATCCGCTTTTTCATAAAGCATTTTTTTTCGTGCATGCATATCTTCTGTTTCATACATTTCAGAAATACCGGTATGACTGTGTTCTATACCATTCAGGAGTTTAGGCATTATACCAATTACCTTTCCATTTTGTTCAAGTACTGCATTAGCAACGGCTCCCATAATTCCTTTGTTGCCGCCGCCATAAATCAGGGTGATTTTTTTTTGCGCAATTATATATCCCAATTCCTTTGCATGCTTACAAAACAGCGGATTATTACCTTCTTTCGAACCGCAAAAAACAGCCAGCGATTTTATTGCCATATTTTTATTTATCTTGAATAAATTTCAAAATAAAAACTTTGAAATCCTAATTTTCTTTTTAAACATTACGCCTGCTGTTAAGCAGATTATTCATCACACTTATGTCTCCTGCCGTCTTACTTTCTTTCATTATCGGGTATTTCTTAATGCTTATAGTAATCTCTTATATCACATCAAGAAAATCATCAGATAATGCCACTTTTTTTATTGCGAATCGCTCTTCAAAATGGTACCTCGTAGCTTTTGGAATGATTGGCACTGCGCTGAGCGGTGTTACCTTTATTTCAGTACCTGGTGAAGTTGGAAACCTTGCCGGTTCGCAGTTCAGGTACTTTCAGTTTGTGCTCGGCAACGCAGTTGGCTATTTTATTGTTGCAGGTATTTTATTACCGCTCTATT
>JGI20208J14878_1000299_pt1 | contig 11373 bp, 9 predicted proteins | sample NGESurF53shallow_FD_14878 | JGI IMG/M metagenome (IMG submission 14878)
GTCGCGGCGTGCGCTTCCGACCGCGGCACGAGCGCCTTTGTTTCGCTTCGCCGGCACGGCGCTGCCACGCGCTCGGGCATCTTGGCGAGAACGTGCCAAGGCAGCTCGAGCCAGGTCGATGCCGGAAAGCGGCCTGATGACGGCTGGCTCTTCGCCCACCGTGCCCGCGGGGTCTACGGCGGGATCGGCACGCTCCGCATCCTCGGGTAACCTCTCAACGGACACGTCGCACCTCCCCGTTCAGCACATCGACCCGGCCACCGGCCAGTATCTCCGGGACGTCGGCCGGCACCGCGGCGGTCACCAGGACCTGTTCCGCCGGCGCGACGAATTCCGCGAGCCGGTCGCGGCGATCGGCATCCAGCTCGGCAAACACGTCGTCCAGAATCAACACCGGCTCACCGCCGTCGGCACACAGCAGGTCGTAAGAACCCAAGCGCAGCGCAAGGGCCAGCGACCACGACTCCCCATGACTGGCATAGCCGCGGGCCGGCAGGTCGGCCAGCTTCAGGACCAGTTCGTCGCGGTGCGGACCGACAAGCGTGATGCCACGATCCAGTTCTTCAGACCGGACGCCGCCCAGTGCCGCTCCGAGCACGGCGGCCAGCCCGGCGGCGTCGGGGACCAACTCGATCTCGCCGCCAAGTGAACTCTGGTACTCGACGCCGACGGAGACCGAGCGACCGTCGCCCATCGCAACCGTCGCGTAGGCCTTTTCGACCAGCGGCCGCAGCTCCTCGACGAGCCCGAGCCGAGCCGCAAGGAGTTCGCCACCAGCGTTCGACAAGTGGGTATCCCAGACGTCGAGCGTGCGCAGATCGGGTCCACCCGACCGGCGCGAAAGTCCAGCCGTCTTCAGCAGCGCGTTCCGCTGCTTGAGGACACGGTCATAGTCAGCGCGGACACCCGCGAGGCGCGGCGTCCGTGCCACGAGCAAGTCATCAAGAAAGTGTCGGCGGTCCGACGGATCTCCCTTGACCAGGGCAAGGTCTTCGGGTGCGAACACGACCGTGCGCAGGATCCCCAGCGCATCACGCGGGCGGGGTACCGGCGCGCGATTGACTCGGGCCCGATTTGCCTTGCCTGGATTGATTTCCAGCTCGACGAGCAACGCCCGGCCGTCGCGCATAACCTGGCCACGAACAACAGCGCGCGATGCACCGCTACGCACCAGCGGCGCATCGCCGGCGACGCGGTGACTGCCCTGCGTCGCCAGGTACCCGACTGCCTCGACCAGGTTCGTCTTTCCCTGACCGTTGCGTCCCACGAGTGCAGTGACACCCGCCTCGAGTGGCAGCTCTACTGAGGCGTACGACCGGAAGTCGACCAGTGACAGGTGCGCAACATGCACGACTTAGCTGCGGGTAGAACCCGCGGCCGTCTCCGGGAGGATTGCGTGACCACCGAACTGGTTGCGCAGCGAAGCGACGACTTTCATTGCGGGCGATTCCTCTTGCCGCGACGAGAACCTCGCGAACAACGACGCCGTGATAACAGGCAGTGGAACTGCGTTTTCGATGGCTGCCTCGATCGTCCAGCGACCCTCACCGGAATCTTCGGCATAGCCCTTGACCTTTTCGAGCTGCGGATCCGCGCTCAGCGCGTTGTCGAGAAGGTCGAGTAGCCATGAACGAATGACGGTGCCTTCGCGCCAGCTCTTGAATATCGCTGGCACGTCAGTGACCTCGTCGACCGCTGCCAGCAGCTCGTAACCCTCGGCGTAGGCCTGCATCATTCCGTACTCGATGCCGTTGTGAACCATCTTCGCGAAGTGGCCGGCCCCGACACCGCCGGCGTGTACGAACCCGAATTCACCGGCCGGCTTCAGGACGTCAAATGCTGGCTGCACAAGGGAAACGTGGGCGTCGTCGCCACCGACCATGAGCGCATAGCCATTCTTCAGGCCCCACACGCCGCCAGAAACACCAGCGTCGACAAAGCCGATTCCGTTCTCACCCAACTTCGCCGCGTGCACCTTGTCGTCGGTGTACTTCGAGTTACCGCCGTCGATCACAACGTCGCCGGCCTCGAGAAGGCCGCCGAGCTGCTCGATGGTTTGCCGCGTTGCGTCACCCGCGGGAACCATGACCCACACCTTGCGGGGAGCGCTCAACTTCGACACCAGGTCCTCAAGGGACTTGGCGTCGCTGATGTCTTGGTTGCGGTCGTATCCGACGACCGTGATGCCGCCCTGGCGCATGCGCTCGCGCATGAACCCGCCCATCTTGCCGAGACCGATCAGGCCGATCTCGAAGCCAGTTGCTGCCATGCGAATCCTCCGCGTCCAGGTGCTGACTTCTATGTGCTGAACCTACGCGCGGGCGTCCTCAGCCGGACAGGCGGACCGGCATCAGCAGGTACCGATAGTCGTCGCCCGAAGAAGCGTCGGCTTCCTTGCTGCCACGAAGGACAGCGGGCTTGGTCGGTGACGTGAAGTCGATGCGAGTGGTCTCGCCCTCGACCGCTCCGAGGCCGTCGAGGAGGTAGGTCGGATTAAACGCGATCGAGAACTCCTCGGTCGACCCGTCGCGACTGGCGAACTTCGCGTCGAGTGACTCCAGAGCTTGCGCATCGTCGGTCGTGCCGGCTTCAAGGGTGACCTGATCGTCGGTAAAGGTCAGCCGCACCGGCGTGTTGCGAGGGGCCACCAACGACACCCTCTTCACCGCCTCGACGAAGCTCGCCGTCTCAATTAGCGCGTGCGCGGACGAGTCGTCAGGCAACAACGATCGGTACTTCACGTATTCGCCGTCGAGCAGCCGGGTCGTCGTCCGCCGTTGGCCGGTTTGCCGTTGGCCCGATTGGAGGGCGGCGCCGCGCCCAGAGAAGCCGATGAGACCCTCGCCCGATCCGCCGGTCGACAGCGACACGGTGACCTGTGCGCCACCAACGAGCGCCTTCGCCGTATCGGCGAGCGTGCGAGCCGGCACCAACGCGACGATCGACAAGCCAGCGCGCTCGGGCTGCCAACGCAGCTCACGAACCGCCAGGCGGTAGCGATCGGTCGCGGCCAAGGTGACCCGGTCATCTTCGATTTCAATCCGGACGCCGGTCAGCACCGGCAGGGTGTCGTCACGGCCCGCCGCGATAGCGACCTGCGAGACGGCGGCGGCGAAAACATCGGCTCCGATCGTTCCTGCGGTGTTCGGCATCTCCGGCAAGGCGGGGTAGTCGTCAACCGGCAAGGTCGGCATGGTGAACCGAGCAGTACCACACGAGACGACGACCCGGGGGCCTTCGACTGACACGTCGACCGGCTGTGCGGGCAAGCTCCGGCTGATCTCGGCCAGCAGCCGACCGGACACCAACGCCCGACCAGCCTCTGCGGCACTCACGTCAATCTGCGCGTTGGCGGAAACCTCGTAGTCGAAGCTCGACAGGGCTAGTCCGGGCGGCGAGTCAGTGACCTCAAGCAGCAGCCCAGCAAGCACCGGAACGGGAGGCCGAACTGGCAAGCTCCGCGCGGCCCAGGCAACGGCCTCGGCAAAAACATCCCGCTCTACCCGAAACTTCATCGTGCCCCCCACTGGCTTTGCTCGTTCCCCACGTGCTTATTTCTGAGGGACCCGTTCCCCATAGGCCCGTTCCTTACGGCTTGTGTCATTACTGATCCTTGTCTCAAGGAAGTCGTCTTCGGTGCGGTGGACACTGTGGAAAAGCGCCGTCCGCGCAGGTCAGGTGCTGAATTCCGCGACGGCAGCCTTGTGGATGACAGTGCCCGTTCGGTGGACAGCCTGGGGACTGGCGCGATCGTAGCGCGGGCCGCCCACACTTCGTCCCACGCGATGAACGGCTCGCCCACCGGAATCAGCCACCGGTCCACAAGTTTGTCCCCAGGCTGTGCACAGTCGTCCCAGCCGAAACACAGGGCGCCCTAAGTGGCGCAAACTGGGACACGACGCGCGATCCAAGGAGTCGGTCATCTATTTGGCCTGCGACTTGATGCGGTTCGTCAGCTCAGTGACTTGGTTGTAGATCGAACGCCGCTCGGCCATCAGCGAGCGGATCTTCCGGTCGGCGTGCATGACCGTCGTGTGGTCGCGGCCGCCAAACAGTTGGCCGATCTTCGGCAGTGAGAGGTCGGTCAGCTCCCGGCACAGGTACATGGCCACTTGCCTGGCGGTCACGAGCACTCGGCTGCGCGAGGAGCCGCAGAGGTCCTCGAGTGAAATCCCGAAATACGAAGCAGTCGCGCCCATGATCGTGGCAGCGGTGATCTCGGGCCCTTGGCTGTCAGGAATGAGGTCCTTGAGGACGACCTCAGCCAGCGACAGATCGACGCCCTGGCGGTTCAGGCTGGCGAAGGCGGTGACCCGGATCAGGGCGCCTTCGAGCTCGCGGATATTGCTGGCAATCTTGCTGGCGATGTATTCCATGACGTCGTTGGGGACGTTGAGCCGCTCCTGCGCCGCCTTCTTTCGCAGGATCGCGATCCTGGTCTCAAGTTCGGGCGGTTGGACGTCGGTCAGCAGGCCCCACTCGAATCGGTTCCGAAGTCGATCCTCGAGGGTCACCAGTTGCTTTGGGGGGCGGTCACTCGAGATCACGATCTGCTTGTTCGCGTTATGCAAGGTGTTGAACGTGTGGAAGAACTCTTCCTGGGTCTGCTCCTTGTTCTCCAAGAACTGGATGTCGTCGACGAGCAGCACGTCAACTTCGCGGTAGCGGCGGCGGAATCCCTCAGCCTTGCCGTCGCGGATCGAGTTGATGAAGTCGTTGGTGAACTCTTCAGAGCTGACGTAACGCACTCGGGCGCCGTGGAAAAGGCCCATGGCGTAGTGCCCGATCGCGTGCAGCAGGTGTGTCTTGCCTAGCCCGGACTCGCCGTAGATGAACAGCGGGTTGTAGGCCTTGGCCGGCGCTTCGGCTACTGCCACGGCCGCGGCATGAGCAAATCTGTTGCTGGCCCCGATCACGAACGTTTCGAATGTGTACTTCGGGTTCAGCCGGGCGGGCTCGATCTCGCGCCGGCCCCCGAGTTCACGGCCGGTGCCCAGGTGCGAGCGTGCGGGTTGGTTCTCGTGCCCGCCGGACTGGCCCGATCGGTCATGGTCGCGGGAACCTTCTTCAGTGCGGGATCGCGCGGAGTCGCCTGCCCGGGTGATCTCGCTGCCGGCATTCCCATGGGCACCATGCATGCCGCTGTCGTCCCGGTTGCCGTTGCTGCCCTTGCTAGCCAGGTCAGCTGCGTCACGTGACGAGTCGGTCCGGCGATCGGTGACCGCGGCGTCTGACTCGACGTTTACCGGTGCTGCCTCGACCGTAACGGCGACCCGGACATCGCGGCCGATCTCTGCGGCAAGAGCGGCCGTCAGCGCGGGCCGCAGCCGACTCTCAAGAACATCCTTGGCGAACTCATGCGGGGCGGCCAGGACGGCCGTGTCCTCGACCAGGGCTATCGGGCGGGTCAGCGACAGCCATGCTTGGAATTGGGGCGTTACCTCGCTTTGACCGGCGAGGCGTTCGAGGGTGCGAGCCCACAGGGCGGCCAACTCGGCGCCGGATTCTTGGGTGCCGTTCTCGTATGGGGCGGACACGCGCACCCCTCTCAGGCCGGCCTCGTCTAGCAGTCTCGCGGTGGATTTGTTCACTATTGCGGGTATTCATCGTTGTCAAGAGGTCGTTCGTCCACACTGTCGTCCACAACCTGTGTACGCAGCATTGGTTCGAAGGGCCGTGGTCATTCGCTGCACTGCATCATGTCTGAAGATCGTCGGTTCACCTCAATGAGGTCCGGCCCGTGGGACGCTAACAGCGTGCCGCCTTGTGCTTCAAGGCGTTCTCCACAGTTCGCTCTACTTACTTCTATGCGCTGTGCTCACTGTGACGGATGTGTCGTGAACGCCGTCGAACCGGTCGTCTCGACGGGGGGTGCCAGGTTTGACCGTGTCGGCGGTGGCCCCGTACCGTAGGAGTTCCTTCTGACCTGCGGCCCGCACAATATTCGATACCCGGCCGTACTGGACCTTTTCTTGGAGCCCCCGAGTGAGCAAGCGCACGTTCCAGCCGAACAACCGCCGGCGCGCAAAGACCCACGGCTTTCGGCTGCGCATGCGCACTCGCGCCGGTCGCGCCATCCTCGCCGCTCGTCGACGGAAGGGCCGTCAGGGCCTTTCGGCCTGACGTCGCCCGGAATCGCGAATTCCCGTGCTTCCGGCCGCGTTCCGGCTGCGCCAGCGCTCCGACTTCGCCGCCACCATGCGGTCGGGTCGGCGGGCGGCTCGGCCGCGGCTCGTCGTCCACCTTGCACTTCCCGATCCTCACCTCGAGCTCGGCAAGGCCGAGCGTGCTGACGGCAACCTCGCCGGACCGCGAGCTGGCTTCGTCGTCGGGCGTCAGGTTGGTGGTGCGGTCGTGCGCAATCGAGTGCGCCGCCAGCTCCAGCATTTGAGTGCCGACCGGCTGGCCGACCTACCGTCTGGAGCGCGACTTGTCGTTCGCGCCTTGCCGGCAGCAGCCGGGTCGTCCGCGAGCGAACTCGCCGCCGATCTCGACGCGGCGCTCGAACGCAGTCTTGGGAGCCTCAGTCGGGCGCCTCACACTGCTCCTGGCCGGGCACGCGAAGCGCGCGGTGAGGGTCGATGACACGACGCGCGCCTTCGCGGCCAGCCCAGCTTCTCGTCGTCCCGATCGAGGGTTATCGGCGATTCATTAGTCCGTTCCTTGGCCAGCGATGCCGTTTCGCACCGAGCTGTAGTGCGTATGCGGTAACGGCGATTAAGACGCATGGAGCGATACGGGGGCTTTGGCTCGCAGCCCGAAGAATTGCGCGCTGCCACCCATGGAACCCCGGCGGTTTTGATCCCGTTCCACCACCGAGATCCGCCAATTTTGTTGCGCCTTCGTCTTCCGTGATCAAGCCAGGAGCCACCCGGTGCCACACGTCCTGAACCCGCTGTACGTCGTCGTCACCAAGGTGATCCTGGCGATCCACTCGGTGCTGACGCCGCTGTTCGGCAAGACGAGTGGCGTGAGCTGGGGGTTGTCGCTGTTCTTCTTGACGGTGCTCGTGCGCATCCTGCTTTTCCCGATCTTCGTCAAGCAGATCAAGACGCAGCGCGCGATGTCGGAGTTGGCGCCGAAGGTCAAGGAACTGCAGACGAAGTACAAGAAGGACCGCGAGCGCATGAACCAGGAGGTCATGGCGCTCTACAAGGAACACAACGCCAACCCGTTGATGGGTTGCCTCCCACTCCTCCTACAAATGCCTGTGTTCTATGCACTTTTCCATGTTCTGCGCTACATCGCCGAGCACGGCGGCCAGGCCGGCGGCACGAGCAAGGGCGTCGCGGCGTGCACGGCGTATCTGCAGACCAAGCCGAAGGGTTTCGGTTCGGCGAAGTACGGCTGGTCTCCTGACACCCTCTGCACGGCCGGCCACGCCAAGGTTTTCGGCGTCCCGCTCGCGCTCGGCTTCAAGACGGCGTCGAAGGCCCTGTCGTTCGGTGCGGATCCGGGGACGGTACGGATCGTCACCGTCATCGCCATCATCGTCATGGCGTCGACGACGTTCTTGACCCAGCGCCAGCTGATCGCGCGCAACGCTGCCAGCGGCACGGCAATGCCGTCGCAGCAGCGCATCATGCTNTACGTNTTGCCGCCGATGTTCGCGCTGTTCGGCTTGAACTTCCAGATGGGTGTGCTCATCTACTGGGTCACGACGAACGTCTGGTCGTTGGGTCAGCAGCATTTCGTCATCAAGGCGATGCCGCACATCGCACCGGGCGGCGCGCCGCCGACAGCGTTGCCGAAGGGCTCCTCGCCGGGCGATAAGCCGGGCGATCCCCCGAACGGTGGTGCGAAGAAGCGCGGACCGACGCCACCACCGGTACTGCCGCCGACCGTGCAGATCAGGCGGCAACAGACCACCCGCCCGCCGCGCAGTAAGCGGACAGGGACCAGGCCGCAGCGGCCGGGTAGCCCACGGTGACGGAGCCCAACTCCGTCAACGGCGCTGCCCCCGACGGCGCTGACCCCGGTGCGGATTTTGATGGCGTGCCCAAATCTCAGGAGGTTTTCCCCGTGGCAAGCGTGACCGACGAATCGGCGGATTTCGACGACGACGCGACGGCCAACGCCGCGGCAGAGTCTGCTGTAACGGTTGAAACCGTTACAGACGACGCTGTCGAGCCTCGTTCGCTGGCGGACCTCCTCGAGCGCGAGGGCGAAGTTGCGGCGGACTACCTCGAAGGCCTGCTCGACATCATCGATGCAGACGGTGACATCGACATGGACGTCGAAGGCGATCGCGCCGTCGTCTCGATCATCGGCGATCGCTTGCGGCACCTCGTCGGCCCCGATGGTGCAGTTCTGGATGCGCTGCAGGAGTTGACCAGGCTCGCGGTTGCACGAGAGACGGGTGTGCGCAGCCGGTTGATGCTCGACGTCGGTGGACATCGTGCGCGCCGCCGTGCCGATCTCACCGCGCTGGGGACCAAGGCGGCCGAGGAAGTTATCGCTACCGGTGAGCCGGTCAAGATGGCTCCGATGTCTGCATTCGAGCGCAAGGTGGTGCACGATGCGATCGCTGGGGCCGGGCTCCGCAGCGAATCCGAAGGCGTTGAACCGCTGCGTTTCGTCGTGGTGCTGCCAGCACAGGCGTGACGATCCCACCATCTTGACGAGTGCTGCCGTGACGAGTGCTGCCGTGACGAGTGCTGCCGTCACGAGCGCGCTGTCGTGACGCACGCCGGCGTCGAAGCAGTGATCCCGCCGCCACCCGCGCTCGCCCAGGTGCTTTTCGGTGCGCATTTGCCGCTCGCCCGGCGCTATGCCGAGTGGCTGGCCGGCGCCGGGGTCGAGCGCGGCTTGATCGGCCCCCGGGAAGCGGAGCGGCTCTGGCCACGACATCTCTTGAACTGCGTAGCGGTCGCTGCGCTCATACCCACCGGCAGCCATGTGGTTGATCTCGGTTCCGGGGCGGGGCTTCCCGGGATCGTCCTCGCGATTGCGCGCCCCGATCTGCAGATCACCCTCATCGAACCGATGCAGCGCCGCGTCGCCTTCCTTGACGAGGTGCGCAGCGATCTCTCTTTGGCGGGCGTCGATACCCGCCGCGTGAGGGCGGACGAGCTCACGGCGGCAAAACTGAACGCCGACATCGTCACCGCGCGCGCCGTCGCACCAGTCGGTCGCCTTGCCGCCCTCGCTGCGCCCCTGTTGCGCGCCGACGGCCAGCTGCTCGCAATCAAAGGCAGCGGGTTCGCGGCGGAGGTCAGCGCTGGGTGGAGCGCGGTGCAGCGCGCAGGTATGACCCTGGACGCCGCGTTGCTCGCGATCGTCGCGGCCGATAGCGAGGTTGCATCGTCGGGAGGCGGCCTGGAGCCGGGAGATGCAAAGCTGTTGCCGGGGGTGCTGATTGCTGAGCTATCGACCTGGCAGTCGAACGGATTACTGTGCGAGGGTGTGGCCGGGAGGGCCCGTGGGCGTCAACTGTCCACCGATCAGCTCGCGCTGGTGTTGCGCCTCGGGCAGTCTGGGCACCGGCCTACTCGCCACCACTGAGTTGCTCTAGGCTGACGTGCCCAGCCGGCCGCTGGTTCTAGATGCTCGCTGGATCTCATGCAAGGCGTGATCGGAGGATCCCCGCGTGACCGATTCCGACACGGCAACTCTGGCCGTTGTTTCACGTGGAACACGACGGCTTGCGATTCCGCTCCACGCCCTCAACCACGAAGACTCGGCTGATGTAACCACAGCGAGCTCGGGTTCTGACCCCAGTGTTTCACGTGAAACCAGGCAACCGGCCGCGCCCGACGAGACACCTATCGCGACTCAGACCGCCACGGCCATGCGGGTGCTCGGTCATAACGGTGAGACATTCCCACGCCCGAGCCGCCGCCGGATCGTCACGGTGGCCAATCAAAAGGGCGGCGTTGGCAAGACGACCACGACTGTCAACATCGCAGCAGCGATGGCGTTGCATGGGCTCCGCGTCCTCGTTATCGACCTCGACCCCCAAGGCAACGCATCCACCGCGCTGGGCATCGACCATCACGCCGATATCCCTTCGGTCTACGACCTGCTCATCGAAGGCAAGTCTCTCGGCGACGTGATGGTCGATGTCCTCGAGATCCCTGGGCTGTCTTGTGTTCCCGCGACGATCGACCTGGCGGGTGCGGAAATCGAGCTAGTTTCGATGGTGGCTCGCGAGGCACGGTTGCGCCGCGCCTTGGCGGAGGTCGTCGCCGACTTCGACTACGTGCTGATCGACTGCCCGCCGTCCCTCGGCCTGTTAACGGTGAACGCACTGGTGGCCGGCGAGGAAGTGCTGATCCCGATCCAATGCGAGTACTACGCGCTGGAAGGGCTCGGTCAGCTGCTGAGCAATATCGATCTGGTGAAATCCCACCTGAATCCCGATTTGCGGGTGTCGACGATCCTGCTCACAATGTACGACGCGCGGACACGGCTCGCATCGCAGGTCGCAGATGACGTTCGATTGCATTTCGGTACAACTGTGCTTCGAACCGTTATTCCACGCAGCGTCCGGGTCTCCGAGGCGCCCAGCTACGGTCAGACGGTGATGACCTACGACCCGGCTTCACCCGGCGCGCTCTGCTACCTAGATGCAGCGCGCGAGATCGCGGAGCGCGGTGCGGGCGGCGGCAGCGGGTCCAACACGAGTACGAACACCGACACCCCCAGCACCGGCCCAGCCCAAGGAGACTCCCAATGAGTACGCGTCGCGGCGGTTTAGGGCGCGGGCTTGGTGCACTGATCCCTACTGCCACGACCGTTGAGCGCGCACGTCCCCCCGTGCCGGGCCAGCAGCCCGACCCCGCCCACACCGCGATCGCTAACACGCAGCCGAGAGTGATCCGGCTCAGCGGCGAAGAACCCTTGCTCGCGGTACCCGGCGCCCGGTTTGCCGAAGTGCCGGTCGATGACATCGCACCCAACCCGAAGCAACCCCGCCAGGTGTTCGACGAGGCCGCGCTTGCTGAGCTCGCCTACTCGTTGCGTGAGGTCGGGTTCCTGCAGCCGGTAGTGGTCCGCCCGGCTGGGGAGGGCTACGAACTGGTCATGGGTGAGCGGCGCTTGCGGGCGGCGCAGCAGGCCGGATTCACCACCATTCCCGCTATCATCAGGGACACCAACGACGACGCGCTGCTTCGTGACGCGCTGCTGGAGAACCTTCATCGCGAACAGCTGAATCCGCTCGAAGAGGGTGCGGCGTATGCGCAGTTACTCGAAGAATTTGGCGCTACGCATGAAGAATTGGCCAAGCGCATCGGTCGATCGCGATCGCAGGTCAGTAACACAATCCGGTTGCTCAACCTGCCGACGTCGGTGCAACGCAAGGTCGCGGCGGCCGTGCTGTCGGCCGGCCATGCACGTGCATTGCTAGGTCTCGACGACGCGGTCGCGCAG
>JGI20208J14878_1000303_pt1 | contig 11313 bp, 10 predicted proteins | sample NGESurF53shallow_FD_14878 | JGI IMG/M metagenome (IMG submission 14878)
GATCGAAGTGCTGACCCGCCAGCCGCTACCACCACCAGCCTGCCAAAAAACAGGCTGGCAGAACCCATGAAATGATCGCGTTTCGAGCAGCCCGTTCCGGTACCCCGCCGGCGAGCTCCCGAGCGCACTGTCGAGATTTTGTCGGTCCACGTGTCCGCTTCAGGCTCCGTAAAGCGCCTGTACGGAGTGAGAGCACTTTGCTCTGTCACGAGGAGGCCACCCGCACCGATTACCAACTTTGCGAGACCAGTCGAAGCTGCGGTTGCGCAGCTGTTGCCCAAGCGCAAAAAATGGCACCCCCAGCGGTGCTCGCAACCGGCGCCACACCGACGCTGACCTGCAGTTATGTGTGTAGCCCCGACGGGATTCGAACCCGCGCTACCGCCTTGAGAGGGCGGCGTCCTAGGCCGCTAGACAACGGGGCCGTGCGCTTACATTCGGCCTTGTGGCTGGGGTACCAGGACTCGAACCTAGACTAGCTGAACCAGAATCAGCCGGGCTGCCAATTACCCCATACCCCATCTGATCGGACAGGCCTCCCCGATCGCTGGTCGAGTGTATCGGACTCCGCAGGGCCTCCCCAAAGCGCTCCGGAGCGCTCCTGCCGGCCTCAGCCCACCGAAGAGACAGCCCTCTGAAGTCGAGCCATGCTGCGCTCCCGCCCGAGCAACTCCATCGACTCGAACAGCGGCGGCGACACCGTGCGCCCGGTGATCGCGACCCGCAGCGGCGCGTAGGCGTTGCGCGGCTTGAGCCCGAGCTCGCCGATCAGGACCGCCTCGAGCGCGTCCTTGATGTCGTCGGCGTGCCAGTGCTCGAGCGGCTCCAACGACGCCACCGCGGCAACCAGCACGGGGGCGACGGCAGCGTTCAAATTCTTCGCCGCCGCCTCGGCGTCCGGCTCGAAAGAATCATCGTCGACGAATAGGAAGCCGAGCATTCCGACGGCCTCCGACAACACGGTGATGCGTTCCTGCACCAGCGGCGCGCCGCCGGCAAGAAGCCGAAGCTGATCGGACGTCGGGGGGTTCGCGATCATCCCGACGTTCTGCAAGAACGGCAGGATACGAATAGCGGCTTCGTCGGGCGCCAACTCGCGAATCTTCACGCCGTTGATCGCCTCGCACTTCTTCAAGTCGAAGCGCGCCGGATTGCTGCTGACCCGTTCGAGGCTGAAGGCGTCGACCATCTCTTGAAGGCTGAACAGCTCGCGATCCTCACCCATCGACCAACCGATGAGCGCCAAGTAGTTCAGCAACGCTTCCGGCAAGAATCCACGCTCGCGGTAAAGCATCAGCGACGATTCTGGGTCGCGCTTCGACAGCTTCTTGTTGCCCTCGCCCATGACGAACGGCAAATGGCCGAACAGCGGCATCTGCCCGTCGGTGACACCGATACTCCCAAGTGCTTCGTACAGCGCGATCTGCCGAGGCGTCGACGACAACAGATCCTCGCCGCGCAACACATGCGTGATCCGCATGAGCGCGTCATCGACGGGATTCACCAACGTGTACAGAGGGTTACCGTCGGCCCGCACGAGCACGTAGTCAGGCACGAACTCGGGCTCAAACGTGACCGGGCCGCGAATCAGATCGTCGAACGTGATCGCACGATCGGGCATCCGGAGCCGCAGCGCGGGCTTCCGGCCCAAAGCGAGGAAGGCGTCGACCTGAGCGTCAGTCAGCGAGCGGCAATGGTTGTCGTACCCCGGCTGCCGACCACTCAGCTTGTTGCGTGCTTCGACCTCTTCGGTTGTGCAGTAGCAGTTGTATGCGTGCGGCGAAGCGGCCAGCTTCGCGGCGACGTCGGCGTAGATCGCGCCGCGCTCCGACTGCTTGTACGGCGCATAAGGCCCACCGACGTCGGGCCCCTCGTCCCATGTCAGGCCAAGCCAGTTCAGTGCATCGACAACCCCTAGATACGAGGCTTCGGTCGAACGCTCAACGTCGGTGTCCTCGACACGAAACACGAACGTGCCACCTTCGTGCCGCGCGTATGCCCAGTTGAACAACGCCGTGCGGATGTTGCCGACGTGAATGTCGCCGGTGGGTGATGGCGCGAAACGCACTCGCACGGTCATCGCAGGTCCACCGACCTCAAGCCAACTGTTCCGACCACGGTATTGCTCAACGTGCCGATCCCTTCGATGGTCACCGAAACCTCGTCGCCGGGCACGATCGGCCCGACACCAGCCGGCGTCCCGGTGAGAATGACGTCACCTGGCAGCAACGTCATCGCGTCGCTGACGAACGCGACGAGTTTCACCACGTCGTGCAGTAACAGCGACGTTCGCGCGTTCTGCTTGACGTCGCCGTTGACGCTAGTCGTGATCGCGAGATCGCTCGGGTCGACGTCCGTGTCGATCCACGGGCCGAGCGGGCAGAAGGTGTCGAATCCTTTCGCCCTGGCCCACTGACCGTCGGCCTTCTGCAAGTCGCGCGCCGTCACGTCGTTCGCGCATGTGTAGCCGAGGATCACCTCGTGCACCCGCTCGACGGGCACTTCGCGACACAACCGGCCGATCACGACCGCAAGCTCGCCTTCGAAGTCGACGTGCGTCGACAGTTTCGGGTAGCTGATCGCAGCACCAGGCCCAACGACGGACGTCGACGGCTTGAGGAACAGCACCGGCTCGGCCGGTGCCTCGCCGCCCATTTCGCGGGCATGGTCGGCGTAGTTCTTGCCGATCGCCACGACCTTGCTCGGGAGCACGGGCGGCAGCAGCCGGACCCCGGCCAGCGGCAACCGCAGCCCGCTGAACGTGACCTCGCCGAATGGGTGGCCGTTGATGACGGCCACTTCCTCGGCGCCGGGTGAGCCGCCAATCGCACCGAACGCATAGCCCGCAACGTCAGGGTCACCGTAGGAGAATCTCGCTATTCGCACGAGCCGAGGTTATCGGTTACGCGAGCACAGCATCGGGGCCGCCTGCGGCCCCGTTTCAGCAGAACTGTCGGGGCGCGACTCAGGACTCACGACGAGTGCTGGCGCAGCAGCCCGAACGTGTACGCGTCCTCCATGGCCTGCCACGACGCCGCAATCAGGTTCTCGTCGACGCCGATGGTGTCCCATTCGGTCTTGCCGTCGCTGGTCTCGATGAGCACCCGCGTGACCGCACCGGTGCCGTGCGCGCCGTCGAGGATGCGCACCTTGTAGTCGACCAGCTCGAGCTCGGCAAGCTGCGGATACAGGCGCTCGAGGGCGAGCCGAAGTGCCCGGTCGAGTGCGTTCACCGGCCCGTTCCCCTCGCCCGTTGACACGATGCGCTCGCCTTTCACTTGGACCTTGACGGTGGCCTCGGAGACGACCTGCCCATCGGCGCGCCGCTCGACGATTACTCGCCATGATTCGAGGGTGAAGTAGCTCAGCGGCTCGCCGTTGATTTCGGCGCGCAGCAGCAGTTCGAACGAGGCGTCTGCCGCCTCGAACATGAACCCTTTGGCTTCCTGAGCCTTCACTCGATCGACGACTCGCCCGACGACTTCCTTGTTGTCCGAAAGGTCGAAGCCGAGCTCCTTGCTCTTCATCTCGACGCTCGCCCGACCGGCCATCTCCGACACGAGCATGCGCATGTCGTTGCCGACCAGTGCCGGATCGACGTGCTGGTACAAGTCCGATGACACCTTGATGGCCGACGCGTGCAGACCGCCCTTGTGCGCGAACGCGGACAGTCCGACATAGGGCTGGTGCGTGCGCGGCGACTGGTTCGCGATTTCAGCAACGACATGGCTCACTCGACCAAGGTCAACGACGCGATCGTCGGGAAGCACTCGGCGTCCGAGCTTCAGTTCGAGATTTGCAACGACCGTTACGAGATTCGCATTGCCGCAACGCTCGCCGTATCCGTTGATGACACCTTGCACGTGCGTGACGCCGGCCTCGACCGCAGCGAGCGTATTCGCGACTGCGCAGCCGGTGTCATCATGCGTGTGGATACCAAGGCGCGCGCCACTGCTTTCCAACACGGTCTGGACGACGTCGGCAAGCTGCGTGGGCAACATCCCGCCGTTCGTGTCACAGAGCACAATCACGTCGGCTCCGGCTTCGGCCGCAACGCGGACTGCTTCGACGGCATAAGCAGGATTCGCCTTGTAACCATCGAAGAAGTGCTCGGCGTCAACGAACACCCGGCGTCCTTCACTTCGCAAGTGCTCAACGGTGTCGCGGATCATTGCGAGGTTCTCGTCGAGCGTGGTCTTCAACGCCTCGAGCACGTGCCGGTCGTGACTCTTGGCGACGAGGCACACGACGGGTGCTTCGGAATCTCGCAGAGCCGCCACCTGCGGGTCGTCGGCGGCCTTAACGTTTGGCTTTCGCGTCGCGCCGAACGCGCTGAGCGTTGCGTTCTTCAGCTTCAACTCGGTGCGAGCACGGCGAAAGAACTCGGTGTCCTTCGGCAGCGCGCCCGGCCAGCCGCCCTCAATGAAACCGACGCCGAGATCCTCGAGGTTCTGCGCAATCGCCAGTTTGTCGGCGACCGTGAGGGCCATGCCCTCACCCTGGGCGCCGTCGCGCAGGGTTGTGTCGTAGACGTGAAAGGCGTCGGGTTGCGGAGCCATCGGGTTACCTCAACTTCGTGGAAGTTACTAGTCGGAAGTCCTACGGAATCGGTCCTGAGAAAGCAAAAAGACCCCCCGCACGTGCGGGAGGTCTGGCGCGCTGGTCTGTATCAACCGGCGCGCCTACTCAATAATCGCCTCGGAGTAGGTCACGCGCTTAGTGTGCCACACGAGGTACGACCTGGTCACGCGGTGATACCCCACAGCCGCGGACCTGTCGGTGCGTAGGCGCTTTCTTCAGCGTCGACAGACCGACAGGTTCGCGAAAGGTAAGCGTCAGCCGACAGTCGATGTCGGTGTTGAGCTGGGGATCGGGTTCGCAGTCCCCGGCGACCCGTCGCTCGGGCTTGCGGTCGCTGTCGCCGCGGTTGGGCTTGGGCTTGCCGTTGCTATGGGCGTCGGGCTGTCGCTCCCGCACACGCTGCCCGCAGGCACCCGGCAATCGGCGGGCGCGACGATCCGCGGGTCGCTCGGGCTGAGCAGCACCAACGAGTCGGCCACGCTGACGAGTGACTGAACGTCTCCGTGAGCGATCGGACCGGAGAGCGTGATAGCCGCGCCACCCGTCGTCCAGCCAATGGCCGAGTACGCCCCGTCCTTGTTGAAGACATATCCCTCCACGCCGTTGACCGTAATCGGTGTCGAGGCGACTGGGCGGGCGCTAGAAAAATCGCCTGCAGTCGAATCGCCGCCAACCTTGGTCACCGTCACCTGGATCGCATTGGTGCTGTCGCCAGGTGCGCCCGACGCTGGGTCGTACTCGACGTACCAGGTCACGCTGTCCGCACATTGATTCCGCGAGATCGTTCCCCACGCGCCGTGGAGCACGTAGCCGGCGGGCGTTGCGGGCAACATGTAAGTGAGACCTGCAACCTCGGACGACGTGGCGGTGACGTAGTAGTTCTCCGGCACACAAGTAGCCGTCGAGAGCAGCGGCGACGGTGTCGCCGTGATGGTCGGTGTCCCCGTCGGGCTCGGGCTTGGCGTCACCGTGATGGTCGGCGTCGCCGAGGCAACCGGTGATGGGATTGGCGTCGGGGTCAATGAATCAGTGCCAGCGGCGCCCGGCAGGATCGCGTGTGAAGCGTTGGAGTGCGTGCCAACCACCACGGCCGACACAGCCGCAATCGCCGCAACCGCGGCCGCTGCAGACACGATCGTCACGACCGGACGGTTGTGCTTTTCGCCTGCCGCGACCGACACCTCATCCAAGCGGCCGCCACTGATCGGCGTCCGGTCGGCAATGGTGTGAAGCGCAGCTCGCAACCGGGCGAGCGCTTCGTCGTCGGTGGGGGTCATTGCATCTTCTCCTTGAGCTTGGCGAGCGCGCGGGCGGTCGACGACTTGACGGTGCCGGGCTTGCAGCCGAGCAACCGCGCCGTCTCCGTTTCGGAAAGGTCGAGGTAGTACCGCAGCACCAGCACCGCACGTTGGCGCGGTGGCAGTTGCCTGACGAGTTGCCACGTCTCGTCGACCTCCGCGGGGTCGACAACCGACTCGGTCACGCTGGCGAGATGCCTGCGCTCGCGAGCCGTGCGGCGATGGATGTTCGTGCTGAGGTTCACGACCGAACGCCGCAGGTACGCAGGCGGGTCGCTCACCTGCGACTTGCTGCGCGCGAACCCGATGAAGGCGTCGTGCACGACGTCTTCCGCTGCTGTTGCCGAACCGGTCAGCAAGTGCGCGAGGCGCACCAGCCCGGGACGGCACCGGCGGTACAGATCCTCGAGGCTGTCGCCGTCCGCCCGTGTCACTAGCGAGTCGGCGAGCCGGGGAGCACTCGCGTCCTGCGTCAGGCTGTACATGCCATCAAGACACCCCACCCCGCCGTTCGGTTCCATCCGGGCCCGAACTCAGCAGACGGTGTGCATCCAGCCGTGCGGGTCGGGGGCGGTGCCGTACTGGATCGCGAGCAGCGAATCGCGCAGGTCCTGGGTGACCTTGCCGGGGTGACCGTCGCCCATGGTGAGCTCTCCCCCGCGCCAAGCGAGTCGGCCGAGCGGCGTCACGACCGCCGCCGTCCCGCAGGCGAAGACCTCAGTGATGCGGCCCGACGTCACGCCAGCTCGCCACTCGTCGATGTCGATCGGGCGTTGCTGAGTCGCGTGCCCGTGCTCCGCCGCGATTGTCAAGATCGCATCGCGAGTGACGCCCTCAAGGATGGTGCCTGACACCGGCGGCGTCACCAGCGTTCCGTCGTCGAACACGAAGTACACATTCATGCCGCCAAGCTCTTCGACCCACCGCTTCTCGACTGCGTCGAGGAAAACGACCTGGTCGCAGCCGTTCGCGCTGGCCTCTTGCTGCGCGACGAGGCTGGCCGCGTAGTTGCCCGCACACTTCGCCGCGCCGGTGCCGCCCGGTGCCGCCCGCGTGTACTCCTCCGACAACCAGATCGACACCGGATGCAGGCCACCCGCGAAATACGCACCGGCGGGCGAGGCGATGATCAGGAACGTCACATGATTCGCAGGCCGGACGCCGAGAAACGCCTCGGTCGCCATCATGAACGGCCTGACGTACAAGCTCTTTTCTTCCTCGGGCGACACCCATGCGCGATCCGCCTCGATCAGCAGGTCGGCTGCGGCCACGAAGTCATCGACCGGCAGTTCAGGCAACGCGAGCCGTGCCGCGGACCGCTGGAACCGTCGTCCGTTCGCGTCTGGTCGGAANGTCTTGATCGAGCCGTCCGGCTGCACGTAGGCCTTGAAGCCCTCGAAGATCGANTGCCCGTAGTGGAAAACCGCGGTCGCCGGGTCGAGNGCGAGCGGACCNTANGGCCGCAGNCTCGCGTTGTGCCAGCCATCGTCGGGCGTCCAGGTGATCGTGACCATGTGATCGGTGAAGACCCGGCCGAAGCCAGGATTCGCCAGTAGCTCGTCACGTTGAGCGGCCGGCACCGGCGCGGTCGGGTCGGTGCGGGTGAATTCGATGGTCATTGGTCAATCCTCACGGCTGATGTGGTTGCGACGCTAGCCCACCGCCTCGCGCGTGGGCTGGATGACCCGGCTGGCCTGCGTGATTCACGAGGTGGGTCGCCAAGAACAAGGGGTCGGACGCCGGTCAGCTGGCGTTCCCGGTTCGTCGACGCGTGTGCCCTGTTGGGCTTGGTGCCCGGGGCCGGGTTCAGCCGGCGACGCGGGCGGCCAGTGCGTCGCCGACCTCGTGGGTCGCGCGGCGGACCGGCTCCGGTACTCGGCCGGAGGCCGAGTCGGATGTAGCGACTCGATCAGGGGCGATCGCTTCGAGGTCGGCGGCAACCGCGGCTTCGACGGTGGCCGCTGCTTCGGGGAGCCCGAGGTGATCGAGCAGCATCGCGACCGACAGCACGGTCGCGGTCGGGTCGGCAATCGCCTTGCCGGCAATGTCTGGCGCGCTGCCGTGCACGGGCTCGAACATGCTCGGCGTCGTCCGCGCCGGGTTGATGTTGCCGCTCGCAGCGAGTCCGATGCCACCGGCGATCGCCGCACCGAGGTCGGTGAGGATGTCGCCGAACAGGTTGTCGGTCACGATGACGTCGAAGCGCTGCGGATCGGTCACGAAGTAAATAGTCGCCGCGTCGACGTGGCAGTAGTCGACGGCGATGTCTGGGAAGTCGGCCGAGACTGCCTTGACCGTGCGAGTCCACAGATCACCGGAGTGCACGAGCACGTTGTTCTTGTGCACCAGCGTCAGCTTGCGACGCGGACGATTTGCGGCGCGGGCAAAGGCGTCGCGCACCACCCGCTCGACGCCGTAGGCAGTGTTGACACTTTCTTCGGTCGCGATCTCGTGCGGTGTGCCCTTGCGCAGGAATCCACCAGCACCGGCGTAGGCACCCTCGGTTCCTTCGCGGATCACCACGAAGTCGATGTCGGCTGGGCCGACACCAGCGAGTGGACTGGCGACGCCCGGGAAGAGCTTCACCGGACGCAGGTTCACAAAGTGGTCGAGTTCGAATCGCAGGCGTAGAAGGAGGCCGCGCTCGAGCACTCCACTCGGCACGCCGGGGTCGCCGACCGCACCGAGCAGGATCGCATCGTGGCCGCGCAGTTCGTCGAGCACAGAGTCGGGCAACGTCTCGCCGGTAGCGTGCCAACGGCGGGCGCCGAGGTCGTACTCGGTGCGCTCGATCTTGACGTCGTAGGCAGGCGTGACCGCATCGAGGACCTTCAGACCCTCGTCAACCACCTCGGGGCCGATGCCATCACCAGCGATGACGGCGAGACGCACGCTGCGAGCCATGTCCCAAGAGTACCGGGCGTCTCAGAAACAGGGCGTCACATCTCAGAATGCGAGACACGTCCACCGGACTGCTTCTTTAAGCCCGTGCGCATACCTGCTTCAGTGGCCCGCCGGTCGCACTATTAAGGGTCGCAGTGCTCGTTTGATTGCCAAAGAAGCTATGTGTCCCGATGTTGACGCGCAGCGGCACACGCAGCTTCGTGCAGTCGAGCTGGTACACGATAGTGACTGTTTCCAACCCTTCCCCGTGCACGGTGAACGGTACGACGCGGGTCCCGTCAGGAGCTGGATTGTCGTTAGGGCCAGGCGGGAACACGCCGCTGAAACGGGCGCTGACGATGCGCGCGCCGGGTTGCGCTGCGCGGACTCCCGTGACCCGCACCGGTACCTGGGCACTGTTGTACAGCGAGAGCACGACTGTAAGACGGCTGCCGCTAACGCTTGCCTCGTCATAGGACGCGCCAACTCGCGGGTGGAAGAAGCCGATCTGCGACAAGACCAAGGCGCCGATTGCTACAACGAGGACCGCCGCTGAGATCGTGACCCTAAACCGGGCAGGCGGCGGGCGGACCTGCGCCCAAAGCTCGTCACTGAGCCATGTCTGCTCGTCGAGTGACGGCATCCGTGGCTCCTTCCATCTGTATCAGTGACATGATACAAAGTGCCAGGTCGTTGTCGTTCACACAAGTCATGCTTGGCAGGAGCCGCATGAATTTCGCTGAGACCGTCAATCTCGTTGCCATCGTCGTCGTTCTGGCGGCACTCGTTTGCTGTTTTGCGCTCCCGTGGTGGCCGTTGAGCTCCCTTGACCGCGATACCGTCGCCGACTTCGCAGCAGCTCACAACCTCGCGTTGACGCCCGTAAGTGGGCGCTACGTCGTCGGCTACCTCGTGCGTAATCTGCGCTGGCGTCGCTGGGGCGGCGTCGTCGGTCTGGCGCTAGGCCTTGTCCTATCGAACGCATTCATCCACACCAGCACGACAACCACCAACGTTGGCGACGACACGACCGTCACTTCGACACACACCAACCATTCGCTCAGCTGGTTCCTGCTGATCGGCATCGGCTATTTCGGTGGCGCGCTGATTGCCGAGTGGCGAAGCGGTGCCTCAATCACAGGCACCCGACGCACCGCCTCATTACAAGTGCGCGATGCACGGGACTATCTCGATCCCACGTTCAGGCGTACGACGTACGGCGCGTTGGCCGCAGGCGTGATACTCGTCAGTGCGGCCGCAGCGTGGCCCGGCTACCGACCATCCACTTCGCTACCTCAGCGAATCGCCTTGCTAGCAGTGCTGCTTCTTGTCGTCGTCATCTCTCGAGTGGCCACGCAGTGGGTGGCGCAGCGGCCGCAACCCCTCGACGACGACCTTCTCACGGCACGCGAGGCAGTACGCACCAGTTGCGTCAACCTGCTGGGTGGTATCGGCGTTGCCTTCGCCTGGCTCGTGCTGTCGTGGGTAGCGTCGAGTTGCCGCGCACAAAGCTCCGGAGTGGTCGATAGCGTGGCGAGCGTGACGACGATCGTCGCATTCCTGATGTCCGTGCGCTGCTGGTTTCGGCTCCGGCGCCGCGCCTGGACGACCGACTTCCGACGTCCGCGAGCCGTTGCTTGATAGTCGAAGTAGATGCGCAGTCTCCGGTGCCGCCGTATGAACAACTGCGCGCGCAGATCGCGACGCTCGCCGCGAGCGGTGTGCTGCGCGGCGGTGACCGACTTCCCACCATCCGCCAACTTGCAGGCGACCTTGGCCTCGCGGCAGGCACGGTTGCACGCGCGTATACCGAGTTGGAGGCCGCCGGGGTGCTCGCCACTCACGGTCGGCGCGGAACCTTTGCCGTCGAACACAGCAGGGCGAACCCCACTCTCTCTGCCAGCGAACGCGATCGTCGTCTCAACGAGGCCGCGGACGCCTATGCACTCGCTGTGCACCAACTCGGCATCAACCCAGCGGCCGCGATCCGACATGCCGAAGCTGCGCTCGCGAGAAGGTAAGGCCCGGCGGCCCATCCGCATCTGGTGAGAGTCAGGTGCTGTTCGGCGGGCTGCCGAGCTGGGTGCGCAGCGTGCCGAACTCGTCGGTACGTAGCGGCGCTTGCGTCCCGACGTACCAGTCCCAATCCGAATCGGACCACCGGTATTCATGCGGCCAGCTGTTGCGAGTATCCCAATCCGCATCGCTTCGACGCCGGCGCACGACCGACGCCGACACAGCGAAATGAACGGTGGCTTCGAAGTCGCCGGACTCGTCGTCCCAGTTGTGGAGATTCAGCTCGGCTTGGGCCATCCATGACAGGTCGGCTATCCCCCGCGCCGCGAGCCAGGCGCGACGCGATGCCATCTCGCGTTCGTGCTCCGCGCGACCGCCGGACGCCTCAACCGACTCGCCGGTCCACCCGAACAGGTCGTCGGATAACTCCGCGCCAAACGAGATCTCGACCCACTCGGAGACCGAGCCGAAACCGTCGTTGCGCTCCCGCAGCACGATGCCGGTTTCGGCATCGACAACAAGGGTCGACAGCGAC
>JGI20208J14878_1000304_pt1 | contig 11299 bp, 7 predicted proteins | sample NGESurF53shallow_FD_14878 | JGI IMG/M metagenome (IMG submission 14878)
CCGCTGCGCGAGCGGTCGTACCCCCGGAAATCGAAAATGACCGAGCGCGAGCTGCGCCGCCGACGTCACCGGCCGTCCGACATTCCCCTGAACTCCGGCGTAGGCCTGCGCGCCGCCTATTACGTCGATTATGATCCAGCCAGTTATATCTCGCTGCGGCAGCATATCCACGACATCGACCTGCTGTTTACCGACTGGCTGCACGTGGAGACGCCGGATGGGCGGCTGACGGCTTATACCCTGGCGAACCACGCGTATCCGGTGGTCGATGCCTCCGGGATCCATAGCATCGACCAGAACAATAAGGTGTTGCGCACCATTACGGACGCGCATGCAGACACGGAAATTTTTCCGATGGTCAATAACTTCAACCCGGCAACGGAGGAATTCGATCCCGGCATTGTCGCGCAGTTCCTGCAGAATCCCGCATCGCGGGCCCGCTTTGACAACCAGGTGATGGCGCTTCTGGCCGCCAATCCCCGATACCACGGGATTGCTCTCGACCTGGAAGCGATTCCGGGCAACGCCCAGCCTGCCTATCACCAGCTGGTGACGGGGCTGTATCGCAAGATGCACGCGAAACACCTGCGGCTCTACATCAACGTGCCGGTGGACGACGACGACTGGGACTTCAAGTTTTACGCCGCTAATACGGACGGCATCATTCTGATGAACTACGATCAGCATGAGTCCGGCGGCGGCGCCCCAGGGCCAATTGCCGGCCAGGAGTGGTTCGTCAGCAATCTTCGCCAGGCGCTCAAGGTTGTTCCCCGCCGCAAGCTGATCTGCAGTATCGGGAACTACGGCTACGACTGGACGCTGTCGCTGCCGCGGCGGGTCGGGCGCAAGGTGATTCCAGGAAAGGTACTGACGTCGGACGATCTTGAGGTGCAGGATGCATGGCAGGAGGCGTCGGACTCCGAAGCCGCTCCAGTGCTCGACACCGATTCGCTGAACATGCACTTTGCCTATGACGACGAGGACGCGCATACCCGGCATGAGGTCTGGTATCTGGACGCTGTCACGGCGCTCAATGAAATGCGGGCTGCACGCGAACTCGGCATCCAGACGTTTGCGCTGTGGCGACTGGGCAGCGAGGACCCGGGACTGTGGAGCATCTGGAACCGGCCGCTCGATCCGAACGCAGCACAACTACTGACCACCATGCCGCCGGGTTCAAACGTAAACACCGACGGCGAAGGCGACATCCTCAAGGTGATCGGCAGGCCGAGCAACGGACGGCGAACCGTGGAAATCGATCCCGACTCGAACCTCGCTGTGTCGCAGAATATCCAGGTTTTCCCGCAGCCCTATACGCTCGAACAGTACGGGTACCATCCGCATGAGCTGGCCCTTACCTTCGACGACGGTCCTGACCCGACCTGGACGCCGAAGATTCTCGCCATCCTGAAGCGCAAGCACGTCATCGGCACCTTCATGATTATCGGAGAAGAGGCGCAGAACAACCTCGGCTTGCTGAAGCAGGATTATCGCGATGGCAATGAGATTGCCAGCCACACCTATACCCATCCGGACATCAGCCAGATTTCCACCCGCCAGCTGGACTTGCAGCTGAACCTGACCGAACGCCTGTTTGCTGCCGAACTGGGCGTACAGCCGCTATTTTTCCGGCCGCCCTATTCGATCGATCAGGAGCCCGACACCAACGAGCAGGCCGCGCCGGCCGATCACGTCGAGAAGATGGGCTACATCATTGTCGGCGACAAAATCGACACCAACGACTGGGATGAAACGCCGCGAAAAACGCCGCAGGGCATCATCCACAGCGTGCTGAGCCAGTTGCAGGCGATGAAGACGCAGCCGCAGTTTCGCGGCAGCATCATCCTGATGCACGACGGCGGCGGGGACCGTTCCGTGACCGTCGCAACGCTGCCGCTGTTGATCGACGCACTGCGCGCCAAGGGCTACAAATTTGTGCCCGTGTCCGCCCTCATCGGTAAGACTCGCGCTGAGGTGATGCCGCCGATTCCGCCCTCGCAGCGCTGGCGGGCGCACATCGACGCCGTCGCCTTCTGGCTCATCTCTTTCTTCAACCACACGGTCATCCTGTTGTTCTTTATCGGGGACCTGCTGATGACGGGTCGGCTGCTCATCATCGGACTGTTTGCCGCCATCGACCGGCTGCGCAAGCGCAAACTGTATCCGGGTGCGGAGAGCTATCGTCCCGATGTCGCCGTGCTGATCCCAGCCTTCAACGAGGGCAAGGTGATCGCGCGCACCATCCGGTCCGTACTGGGCTCGGATTATCCTCATCTACGCCTGATCGTGATCGACGACGGCTCGACCGACGACACGCTGGCTGCCGCGCGGGCGGCCATGCCGGAGATGCTTCGCTCCGGTCGACTGGTGGTGCTGACCCAACCGAACGGCGGCAAGGCGGAGGCCCTGAACCTGGGTCTGCGCTCAGTCGAAGAGGAAGTCTATATCGGGATCGATGCCGACACGGTAATCGCGCGCGATGCCATCTCGACCCTGGTTCCGCGTCTGGCCGACCCTGCGGTGGGCGCCGTCGCCGGCAATGCCAAAGTCGGCAATCGCGTGAACCTGTGGACGCGCTGGCAGGCGCTGGAATACATCACCAGCCAGAATTTCGACCGCCGCGCTTTGGATTTATTCGACGTGGTCACGGTGGTTCCCGGAGCGATCGGCGCCTGGCGGACCGCCGCGGTGAAGGCTGCCGGCGGCTATCACGTCAACACCGTCGCTGAAGACGCCGACCTGACCATGAGCGTGCTGGAGCAGGGTTGCAAGGTTGTCTACGAGGACCACGCCTTCGCATTTACTGAAGCGCCGGACAACATGCGTGGGTTGATGCGGCAGCGCTTCCGCTGGTCCTTCGGCATCTTGCAGGCGGTGGTAAAGCATCGCGGGGCCTTTCTGCGTCACCGGGCGATGAGTCTGTTTGCGCTGCCCAACATGATCGTCTTTCAAATTATTCTGCCGCTGTTCTCTCCTTTCATCGATCTGATGTTTCTCGCCGCGGCCGTGCATTACGCCCTTGACCGGCATTTCCATCCCGAGACGGCCAACGGCGCCAGCTTTGAGAAGCTGGTCGTTTACTTCCTCGCCTTCGTGGCGGTCGACTTCCTCGCCTCCTGTCTGGCGTTCCTTCTGGAGCCGCCGCACCCGGCCAGCAAGGGAGACGGATGGCTGCTGTTCCATATCTGGATCCAGCGCTTCACCTATCGCCAGGTCTTCTCGCTGGTGCTGCTCAAGACGATCAAGCGCGCCATCGACGGGCGACCGTTCGCGTGGGAAAGGCAGGAGCGGACGGCGAAACTTTCAGCGAGCACGGAAAAAGCAATGATCGCGCGATAAGAGCGCGGTGCGATTGCGGCGCGACCGCGGAAATCGGTCCCTGAAGAAGGTCGCCGGAGCACCGCACAACCGGGCGAGAAATAACCCCAGGTTCGCGCCTTGGCATCTCACTTTGTAGTTCGGTCATTGTGGGCGCTACGCTCCTCTTTGAGTTATTCCGTCATTGTCGCGGCTTGATGAAAATGAAACTGCACGTTCTCGCGGGGTTTTGTCTCATCGGCGGCCAGTTGCTGGCCGCCGGAACGGCGCCGACACGAGTAGCAGCGGCGTCGCCTTCCTACATCTGGATCAACGTCCCGTTTGCCGCGCAGACGAAGGATGGCTGCGGTTCGGCCTCCATCGCCATGGTGATGCAATACTGGGACAAAAAGCTGGGACGGCCGGTGCCTACCGGGGCGCAGCCAAACGCAATCCAGACCGCGCTGTTTTCCCGGTCGGCGAGCGGAATCTACGCCAGCAGCATGGAAAAATATTTTCGCGACTCGGGCTATCTGGCATTCGCATTTCACGGTGAATGGAGCGATCTGGAACACAACATTGTCAAGGGTCGCCCGCTGATTGCGGCCATCCGGCCCAGTGGTTCACTCGAACCATTGCATTACGTCGTCGTAGTGGGCGTCGACGCGGGCTATGTCTTCTTGAACGACCCGGCGCAGCAGAAAATGCTGCGGGTCTCGCGAGCAGGGTTCGAGTCGGAATGGCAGCCCACCCACTACTGGACGCTGCTTGCTGTCCCCAAGCCCTCGCGATAATCGAAACTCGCCCCGCGTCCATTTCCCTTTGCCAGTACAAGCCGGTGCAACCGGCAACGTCATTCCTCGCATCCATCTTTGCAAACGGCTGTATACGTTCCACAGTCGGGAAGTCCCCAATCCAAAGAGAAAGAGAGAAACAATGAAAAGGTTTTCGGGCCGTGAAATCAAGTTTGCTGCCGTCGTCCTCCTGGGTTCCATCGTGGCCGCGCCCCAGGCCATCCTGGCGCAGGACCACGTGGTTGCCCCTTCCCAGATCCAGAGCGCGGTCTCCAACGCTTCCGCGGTTCGCCAGCAAAACGAGAAGCAGGTGAGAAGCTTTTTGGCGATGAAGGAAACCCAGAAGACAATGAAGTCCGAGGGCGTCAATCCCAAGCAGGTGACGAACGCCGTCAGCCAGTTGAATGACGCCGAACTGGCGCGCCTGGCGGCAAAGACGCAGAAGGCGCAGCGTGACTTCGCCGCGGGTACCTTTGGCCTGGGAATCTTTACCCTGATCGGTATCGTAGTCGTTGCCGTGATTTTGATTGCAGTCTTCGCTTAAAAATGAGCTTGTGCCGCATTGCAGCCTCGTCGATCGGTTTCGGGCGAGGAGCGGGGTTCGGGTTACGGGCGGCTCCGCGGGCCGCCCGTTGATCGTACTTGGATTGTTTCTTCTGCTTCTGGCGGCGCGTGGATTTTCTCAGGTCGCCGCATCTGCAGCGGCCAACGCGCAACAAGTGAAAAAGCTTTACGATGCCGGGCGCTGGGGCGAGATCGTAAGGATCGTTCCGCAGTCGTCCGCAGAGTCGGCCGAGATGGAACTATATCGCGGCCTGGCGCTGGCCCGGCTCCGCCGTTATCGCGAGGCAGAGCTTGCATTTCAGGCCGGACACGCGGATCATCCGCGAGATGTCCGGTTTGTGGAGGAGATGGCGGGAATCGCCTACGTGCAAAAGCGTTTCTCTGCCGCCAAGACGGAGTTGCGTCAGGCGCTGGCCATCGATCCGCAGGACGCCTACGCCAGTAATTTTCTGGCTTCCATCTACTTTCTCGAAGGCAATCTGGAAGCCGCATTGAAATACTGGAACCGGGAAGGGAAGCCGAAGCTGACCGACCTGACCTATGAGCCGGACCCAAGGCTGGACCCGCTGGTTCTGGACCGGGCCTTCCGGTTTTCTCCCGGACGCGTCTGGACGCGTGACCGGTTTTTGACGACCCGTGCCGAACTCGAGTCGCTCGATCTTTTTCCCCACACCTACTATGAGCTGCAGGCGCAGCCGGGCGGCTCCTTCCGGCTGGTGTGGCATGACAGCGAGAGAAGCCGGTGGAACAGCATCGGGTTGGTACACATCGCATCGATGCTGCGCGGTTTGCCGTATCAGTCGGTGTATCCGGAGTTTTACAACCTGAACAACAAGGGGCTCAACTGGCGTTCGTTCGTCCGATGGGACGATGAAAAACGCCGTGTAACCACCGAAGTCTCTACGCCAATCGAAGACAATCCAAAGCTGCGCTATCGCGTCTATTTTGACGGGCGCAACGAGAACTGGAACATTCTGGGCACGCTGCAGCCGCTGGCGCCCGCGCCGGCCAACTTCAATCTGAGAAGGATTGCGGTGGGTGCGGAATTCTCCTCGATTGTGAGCTGGCGTACACAGTGGAGCCTCGGCGTTGGTTATTCCTATCGCGATTTTCGATCTCTGCAGGGCGTTCCGCCGCAGGCCGCGGCCTTCTTCACCAATAGTTCGGCAATCGCGGCGCGGTCCTCCGTCCGGCGGGTCCTGGTCCGATTTCCGGAACGGCGCTTCTCGCTCGACGCGACGGCAATGGGGGAAGCGGGGAAATTTTTTGCCAGGCCGTTGGGGAAATACGGCCGCATCCAGGGATCGCTTGCGGCGAAGTGGCTTCCGAAAGCGCGGGGCGAGGACTATGGAATGGACACCCGGCTGCGCGCCGGTCGCACCTTTGGGCAGGTTCCGCTGGACGATCTGTATATGCTGGGCTTCGATCGCGACAACGACCTGTGGCTACGCGGGCATAACGATATCCGCAATGGCAAGAAGGGAAATGCTCCGCTGGGGAGAAATTTCATTCTCTCCAACTCGGATATTGGCAAGGTTGTATACCGCAACCCATTGTTTCTGGTGAAACTGGGCCCGTTTCTCGACACCGGAGATATTTACGATCCTTCCCCGTTCTTCGGCTCGCCGAAATGGCTGACCGACTCCGGGGTGCAGGCGACGGTGAAGGTGCTGGGTCGGTTTGAATTTGTCTTCGGCTACGGCCGGGACTTGCGCTCCGGGAACAGTACCTTCTACTCGACAGTTTCCCGGTAGGGTGAAGCGGAGGCGAGATGGGGCCGACGCCAGCCGTCGATCGACCAGCGATTGTATCCGACGAAGGCGAGCAGGATGGCGTAGACGACTGCGTAGAGGAGCTGGATGCCGGCGACGGACCACTTCTGCAGGAGCCCCTCGCCGAAGGTGAGAACGAAGATTTCCAGCGCGCCCAGCACCAGAGCCGGCCGCGTCCACAGGCCGAAGAGAATCGCCGCCCCGATGAACAGCTCCGACCACGGCAGCGTGTACGCGAAGGCATGGACCAGCGGCGCGGGCAGGGGCGAGGCCGCGAACTCCTTCATCAACCCGGCGACGAAATGGGGCAGCCCGCTCGCGATGCGCGACGCACCGTGCATCAGGATGTTGACACCCAGCGTCAGCCGCAGCAGGCAGTAGGCGGTTTCATAGGCCGCCGTGGCGGGCTCGGCGTTGTTCCTCATGCCGTGGAGTCTATCAAGTTCCGGGATGCCCCGGCTGGGCTGGAATCTTTGGAGGAGGTCCGTTTCCGGATCGCCGCCAACCGTCCCGAACACCGCAAAGCTTGTCTGTTCAGTGCTCGCTGAGTGACTCGCCCTGATATCAACAGTTGAGATTCGAGCTGTCCGGATCGTTGGACGCAAGCCGACTTTGCATTATCAATGACCACTTTTCTCTTCAGCACCCGATTTCCAGACTGCGGCCATCCTGGATTCGCGAAACGCGCCACTTTCAAGCGCTACCAAACCGATAGAGAGAAGCATGATCGCGAGAAACAATCGCTCAATCCTCCCTCCGGTGTTACAATTTTGCGGGTTTACCCCTCCAACCAAATCCAGATCTCGGAGCGGCACGGTGACTCGTCTTTTCTTCCGGTTTCTTTGCATCTATGCATTCGCGGCCGCGACCATTTCCTGCCTTGCGGCCGATCGGGTTCTCTTCCTCCGCATAGCCCCAACCCAATCCACCCTTTTTATCGCGACCGCCGACGGCTCTGCGGAGCGGCCGCTCACGCAGCCAGGCTCGCTCAATTACAACCCCGCGTGGTCTCCCAGGGGCGATTGGATCGCCTTTACGTCGGAGCGGGCCGGTCCAGCCAATCTCTTCCGCATGCATCCCGACGGTAGCGATGTCGAACGCCTGACCGACGATGCGGCCTACGACGATCAGGCCGCATTCTCTCCCGATGGCCGGCAGATCGCCTTTGTCTCCACGCGGGCCGCGGGTTTTGCGAACCTTTGGGTCCTGGACCTCGCCACCCGCAAAGCGCGGGCGCTGACCACAGGGCGGGGTGGCGATTTCAGGCCGGCGTGGTCTCCCGATGGCCACTGGATCGCCTTCTCATCGGACCGCGACAGCAACTTCCCCACCGCTAAAGGCCGATGGGAGCGGCTCCAGCTAGTCGACATCTATCTCATTCACCCCGACGGCTCGGGGCTTAAGCGTATTTCGCAGCACGGGAACTTCTGCGGCAATCCCAAATGGACGACAGACAGCAAGAGTGTCGTGACCTACTGCATGTCGGCGGAAGATACATGGACCAACCGGACCAAACTGCTTACGCCTTATGTGGCAGGCGCAGCGAACCAGCTCTACAGAATTGACATCGCCACCGGCTCTATCACTCCCATCACCAGCGGCCCCGGCGTCAAACTGGCGCCATCTGTTCTTGCCTCAGGCAAGGTTGCATATCTGCGTGGTGAGGGTGCCATGATGGAGATTGTTTCCCCCGGCGGCCAGGTTGGCCCATCCCGTACGGACATCGCGCCGACCCCCCCTGCGTGGTCCCAGGATGGCAAGCACGTTGTCTACAGCCGCGTGAAGTATCAGCCCAGTTCCGAACCAGTGAAGCAATGGAGCAGGAATCCGAACTTTGATCTCTACTCGACCACCGAGTTGCCATCCTACGATCCAACCGGGACACGCCTGGCGGTCTCGAACGTCGTTCCCGGTGGCATTACCAGTCTGATGATTATCGACGGCAACAAGCCGCCGCGCGCCATCCTCGCGCGAAAGGACTTGATCCTGGGGCCGCAATGGTCGCCGGACAGCAAGCAGATCGTTGTCGGCGTGGGCGGCTTCACTTCTTTTCTCGACTTCGCCGCAGGAACCCAAAAGCCCGCCGATCGCGTCAATGGAGGAGCGCAGGTGGCGATCCTCAATGCCGACGGCACCGGCTTTCACCTGGTGACCTCGGGGCCGAACAACAACGCTTTTGCGGCCTTTTCGCCAGACGGAAAACGCATTGTCTACCGAACCGCCGGGCCCGATGGTGAAGGTCTGCGCATCATGAATCTTGCCGACCGCGCGGTGACCGTGTTGACCAATCAGTACGACAACTTTCCTTTGTGGTCACCGCGCGGCGACCTGATCGCCTTTGTGCGCAACATTGCCGGCGACTTTGAAGTGATGACGGTTCATCCCGATGGGACGGGTGTAACCCAGTTGACGCACACCCACGGCAATGAAGCGCACCTGGCCTGGTCTCCCGACGGCGAGCGGTTGTTGTTTACGAGTTCACGAATGGGATTCAAGGACGAGGCCCTTTACACCGGCGCGCCACAGCCCTATGGCGAGATATTTGTGATGAACCGTGACGGCACCCATGTGGAGCAGCTCACCGATGACCAGTGGGAAGAAGGCGGTCCCGCCTGGCAGCCTCACCCTCCGCCCCCGGCATCTGCACAGGCTGCTCGAAAATGATCGCACAGCTTAACGCGCTTCAGTCCCGCGATCCCCCGGGCGTTAACGAGCGCATCATCGCCGAGTCACTCATTGAGCGTCGAGACAGTTCCAAGTTCCGGGTCACTCCTGGATCACCGGCTATCCGGAAGGTGACCCCTACCGAATCGCGCGTCGGCATCGGGTTGGACGCTGCTGTTCTACACTAGGGCAGTATGGCGACCCTAGACATTTCGACCGTAATTGCCCGTCGCTCCCCCCAGGGAGAGTTCCGCAATGAGCCTTTTCTAGACTTCTCCCGCGAAGACATTGCGCGGGCCATGCGCGCCGCACTCCGCCGCGTCTCCGACCAGCTTGGACAGGAGTACGACCTGGTCATCGGCGGCCGACGTCTTCGCACGACGGAGAAAATACGTTCGCTGAATCCGGCGCAGCCGTCCCAGGTGGTCGGCGTCCATCAGAAGGCGAGCGCGGAGCACGCCGAGCAGGCCATGCAGGCCGCGCTCGACGCCTTCGAGGGTTGGCGTATCGCCCCCGCAGAGGAGCGCGCTTCGCTGCTGCTGAACGCGGCGGATCTGCTGCGGCAGCGCAAGCTCGACTTCTGCGCCTGGCTGACTTACGAGGTCGGCAAGAACTGGGGCGAGGCGGATGCCGACGTCGGGGAAACCATCGACTTTCTGGAATTTTATGCGCGCGAGGCCCTGCGGCTGGCCAGGTCCACGCCACCGATCCAGTATCCTGGAGAGCGCAACGAACTGCATTACATTCCGCTTGGCGTGGGCGCGGTGATTCCGCCGTGGAATTTTCCGCTGGCCATCATGGCTGGCATGACGGTTGCCGCCATTGTCGCCGGCAACACCGTCATCCTGAAGCCATCGAGCGACTCGCCCACCATCGCCGCGCGCTTTTTCGATCTGCTGGAAGAGGCCGGGCTGCCGCCGGGGGTGGTCAACTTCTGCCCCGGCTCCGGCGCCACCTTCGGCAATGCCATTGTGGAGCACCCGAAGACGCGCTTCATTGCCTTCACCGGATCGAAGGAAGTCGGCCTCGATATTCACGCCCGCGCCGCGCAACCGCGACCGGGCCAGATATGGATCAAGCGGACAATCCTCGAAATGGGCGGCAAGGACTCCATCATTGTCGAGTCGGACTGCGATCTGGACGCGGCGGTGACCGGGGTGCTGCAGTCAGCCTTCGGCTTCAGCGGGCAGAAATGCTCGGCCTGTTCGCGCGCGATTGTGGACGATCAGATTTACGACATTTTCGTCGACAAGCTGCGGGAGCGCGCGCGGCAACTGGAGGTGGGTGACCCGGTGCTGAATGCGACCATCGGTCCGGTGGTCAACCAGGCCGCCTATGAGTCGATGCTGCGTTACATTGAAGTGGGTCGGCAGGAAGGCCGGCTGGTTGCCGGCGGCCATGCCGTGGAAACCCCGGAACAGGGATACTATATTGCGCCGACGATCTTCACCGACATTGCGCCGACGGCCCGCCTGGCGCAGGAGGAAATCTTCGGGCCGGTTCTGGCGGTGATCCGTTCGCGCGACTTTCAGCAGGCGATCAAGATCGCCAACAACACGGAATACGGTCTGACCGGCTCCGTCTATACGTTTGCCCGCGACAAACAGGCGCGCGCGGCGCGCGACTTCCACGTCGGCAACCTGTACTTCAACCGTAAATGCACCGGAGCCATGGTAGGCGCGCACCCGTTCGGGGGATTCAACATGTCGGGCACCGACTCCAAGGCTGGGGGGCCGGATTATCTGTATTTATTTACGCAGGCGAAGTCGGTTTCAGAGAAAATGACATAGCTGATTTTTTCGATTGGCAAAGCTGAAGACCTGCTCGACGCCAATTTTTGCCGATGTCTCCTCCTGAGCCTTTCGGTCGGTAGAAAGAGGACCTGTTGTGGCCATTATTCTATGTGTCGATGACGAACCCGCCGCGGTCGCCCTGAAGCAGACGATTTTGGAGCGTGCCGGTCATATCGTTCATATCTGCTGCACCGCCGACGACGCGATCGAGTTGCTTGCCAAGGGACCGTTCGACGCCGTGGTTACGGACTGGAAGTTGGGCGAGGAAAGCGGACGGCGGATTCTGCTGGCTGCTAAATCCGGCGCGCAGGTTCCGGTCGTCGTGGTATCCGGCTATTGTACGGATGCATTCCGGGCGGCCGAGCCGCAGGCCGACATCTATCTCGAAAAGCCGGTCGACGCCAACGAACTGGTG